>Ga0247822_10001050_pt1 | contig 16358 bp, 26 predicted proteins | sample 13C_Cellulose_Da_FD_192423 | JGI IMG/M metagenome (GOLD analysis project Ga0247822, IMG submission 192423) | Soil microbial communities from agricultural site in Penn Yan, New York, United States - 13C_Cellulose_Day30 | ecosystem: Environmental > Terrestrial > Soil > Agricultural land | place...
AGCAGAGCCGCAACCTGACCCTGAGCACCATCCACAAGGCCAAGGGTCGGGAGTGGAACCGAGTGTTCTGGTTCGGGCGCAATCGGTACCAGCCTTCCCCGTTCGCCCGTCAGGACTGGCAGCTGGTGCAGGAGGATAACCTGATGTACGTGGCCGCGACTCGCGCCAAGCAGACGCTGGTCGAGGTGACGGTGAAGAAGAATGGAGGGTCAAAGTGAGCTTACGTAACTGGTTAACCGCTGAGGTAATCCCACCTCAGCGGGATGACCCACCAGTACTCCGTTGGCATGCAGGCTGTTTCCTAACGCTAGCGGTAGTGATCGTCCTCAGTTTCGTGATGACGGCAATACAGGGTTGCCAGCGCGGACCACATTGGAGACACTACTGCGTCCATAGCGAGACAGCCGTAGGTGTCGCGGTAACGACCCACGGAGCAGTACCGACAATCACGCAGATTTGTTTGCAGCGGGACAGCGTCTGGGTTAATGGGAGTTACGAGGACTAGTACCAGGGTACAGACGGTACTCTGAGGAAGCAATAACTTCAGGGAGCTTAACGTGGCAAAGGTATTTCTGATTGCTCAACCATCTGTTAGCAGGGAGGGTCACTTTCCGCGACTGGAAGGGCTCGCGGAGTTTGGAGAGGTGCACACGCTACTTCCTGACGGCAACCAGCCGTCCTTCCGTCCAGGCAAAACGATGGATGCGCTGGTGAAGCAGCTAACAGAACTGTACTCAGCTGGCGACTATCTGGTCTGGGCTGGTGGCGATACCCTCGCAGCCTTCATGGCAGGCGTCGTAATGGAGCGGCTAGGTGTGGACGAAATCACTTGGCTCAGGTACGACCGTCCCTATGACGAGGAGCTTCGCCGCAGAACAGAGAAGGGTGCACGATACGTTCCTGTGAAGGTCACTCTCTACAACATGGATGGAAAGGAGAGCGTAGCGTGAAGCGGCACATAAGGCGACTGCTAAGCTGGGTAAGGCGACAACTGTACCTACCCACAGACTGGCACGTTGCTGGCGGAGCGTACCCTGGAGTGTGGTGGGCTGAGAGCAACACGAAGGCAGGGCACTACACAACGCCACCGTTCCTGACCAGGGAGTCTGCCGAGTTGTACTGCATGCTGATGAACCGTAGGGTACGGACAGAGGGCAGGCGAGTCTGGAAATTCCTCAAGGAGAACTAGCACAGTGTACAACCAATTCTATGGGTGGACAGGTCCCTCCGATGAAGACTTGGACGAGGACTTGGACCTAGACGAGGAGGAACTGGACGACGAAGAGTTTGACGATGACGATGACGAGGACGATATCGAGTATGACGACGATGACGAGGATGACGATGACATTGATAGTCACGACACACGGACCCAGTACGATCTCTGAGGAGGATCACGTGGACACGAAGCAACTACTGCAGGATGGCGAGAGCTTTACCCTCGGAGCCAAACAGGATATTAATAGGGTCCGCTCGCTGATCGCGGAATACCTCGCCCTACAGGACCGCATCACGAAGGGCGAGGCACTTCTGAAACAGTTGAAGGAGGAAGCTCGGGAGCTAGAGTGGGTGAAGCTCCCAGCAGCGATGACTGAGAATGGAGTGAAGCGTATCGAGCGGGATGACGGTTCCGCTGTCGAAGTCGTGAGCGAGGTGACGGGCAGCATTCCTGAGAAGAACCTACCTCAGGCTGTCCAGTGGCTCAGGGAGAACGGACACGGTGGCATTGTCCAGCAGACGATCTTCACGAGCTTCAGGAAGGGCGAGGAGGCTAGCGCCCTGCGAGCTAAGCAGGCACTCGTCGCTGCAGGCTGTGACTACGTGGAGAAAGCGACGGTGAACCACATGACGTTGAAGGCGTGGGCGAGGGAGATGGTTTCCAGTGGCGCTGCTCTGCCCACAGAGCTACTGGGGTTGTTCATTGGGCAGCGAGCAAAGATCAAACTACCGAAGGAGAAGTAACATGGCCAAGAGTCGAGAGCAGGAGACGGCAGTGGCGACCACAGACAGAGGTGGCTCAGTCACGAAGGCACAGCCCGTGAGCATCGGGCAGCTGGCCAGCGACGCCAGCGAGTTTGGCATGGAGTTCGATAGGCAGGACCTTGCTGTACCTTTCCTCAGGATCATCCAGTCGAACAGTCCGCAGGTTCTCCAGGGCAAATCCGAGTACATGGAGGAGGCGCGTCCTGGCATGCTGTTCAACACAGCGACACGTCAGCTGTGGACGGGTAGCGAAGGCGTCTACTTCCTGCCTGTGACCTACCAGCGGAGCTTCGTCGAGTGGACGCCCAGGGATAAGGGAGGTGGCTTCGTGAAGGATCACGGTGCCGCCGGGGAAGACCTGATGAAGACCACGCAGCGCAACGAGAAGAACAAAGACATTCTGCCTAACGGCAACGAGCTTGTCCAGGGAGCGCTCTACTACGGCATGATCGTAGACGTGGATACCGGAGCCTTCCAGCAGGTGGCACTGGTCCTGACGGGCAAGCAGATGAAGAAGTCTCGCAAGTTCAACACGGCGCTGGAGAGCGCCACCAGGATGGACGCAGAGTCTGGGCGTCCGGTCAAGGTTCCTCCGTTCTACCGTCTGTGGCACTTCACTACCATCCCTGAGTCCAACGAGAAGGGCAACTGGTTCGGCTTCAAGATCGAGCCAGCTGCTGTCATCTTCGACGTGGCGAATGGCGAACTGGCCTACGAGCGGGCTAAGGTCATGTTCAAGCAGGTTCGCTCAGGCGAGTTGAAGACTCAGGAGCCTGCTGAGAATCCTGACGAGCCCGAAGATGGGAAGGTTCCGTTCTAAGTTCGTTGCCTTCTGAACCTCAGATAAACCCAGAGTGCCAGCCTGTCTTAGCTGGCACTCGTGGTCTTCCGGATAAATGGCAAAACGATCGAACGTCGAGCGCTTCACTGCGCTCTTTAGCGGATACACGAAGGCATATGGCACATACCGCATTACTCACGCTGACCCTCGCACGCAGAAGCGTGTGGGGCAGGCGCTCACCATACCGCAGCCACCGACAGCCGTGCAGTACGAAGCGCATCTCCAGGGGAAGGGAGATGGCTTCGGCGTCATCCCACTGATGGATGACAGCACGACCTGCCTGTTTGGTGCCATAGACTACGATAACAAGCAGATGGATCACGTGAAGGCTGAGGCCAAGATACGTGAGCTACGTCTGCCCTTAGTCCTCTGCCGATCTAAGAGTGGCGGCGGACACTTCTACGTCTTCTGTCAGGAGCCCGTGCACGCTGGCCTGTTGAGGGAGAAGCTGGCTGAGTGGGCGAGCCGACTAGGGATGGGTGCTCGTACCGAGATATTCCCGAAGCAAACCAGTAGGAGCAGCGACGATGACTATGGGACGTTCATCAACCTCCCTTACTATGGGGGAGACGAGACCGATCGTTGGGCTGTTATACTTGGCGAACGGGCGAGTCTGGCAACATTCCTTACCTATGCCGAGAAGAATCGCGCTCCACTGTCAGCATTCGAGACAGTCGGAGAGAATACGGACACTCTATTTGAGGAGGGTCCGCCCTGTCTCCAGTCGCTGGAGGCGGATGGAGGCTTTGGCGAAGGCGACCGCAATGTTGCTCTTTTTAACACTGCTCTATACCTCAAGAAGCGTTATCCCGACACATGGCAGGAGAAGCTAGAGGAGTACAATCAGCAACTGTGCAACCCTCCGCTGCCAGCGAAGGAGCTTGTACAGATGCAGACGGCGCATACCAGGAAGGACTATGGCTACCAATGCAAGCAAGAACCGCTATGCTCCCACTGTAACAAGAAGCTCTGTCTCACGCGTAACTACGGCATCGGAGAACCTGGCGGTGCTGCTGCGGTTGCTCACGTCCTGGGAGCCCTTACGAGATATGACAGCGCTGGGCGTATGGACGATCCGATGTGGACTCTTGAGGTGCGTGGAAAGACTGTGCGCATCTCTACTGAGGTTCTACTCAGCCTCACGAGGCTCAACGAGGCGTGTCTAGCTCAGGCCAACTGTATGCTTCCGCCGATGAGTCCGCAGAAGTGGCGTAAGACCATGAGTGAGCTTATCGAGAACGTCAACCAAGTTACCCTACCCGAAGATGCCAGCAAAACAGGACAGCTACGTGAGCACCTCCTGGACTTCCTCACAAGACAAGGCTTCGTCACTGAGCGTGAGCAGATGCTCAACACGAATCGACCTTACCGTGAGGGGAGCAAGATATACTTCCGACTCCAGGACCTTATCAAGTATCTCAAGCGGGAACAGTTCGACTTCAAGTCAGAGAAGTGGCTGGTGCATGAGCTTCGCTCCATTGGGGCTGGTAATGACGAGTGGAGAGTGAAGGGACAGTTCCTACGTGTGTGGTTCGTTGAGGCACCTGAGGAAGACAGCGAGAAGCAGTCTGTGGGTCCACAACGCAGTGAGGAGTTCTGATTCTCATGAATGACTCTAGAGACAACGGCATACTGCGTGCTAAGCTGATCAAGCTTACAGGAGAGTTGCTGGAGGCAGGTATTACGCTAGGAGAGATGAGGCTATTCGATTACGCTGGAGACGAGTGGTTTGTCAACATTGAACATAGAGAGTATCGGGAGAGTGAGGTTGCTATGCCCTGGTCTAGGGACGTACGCGTAGGCATGGCATCCAGTCGGGTGCGCCGATGAAGCGTAATATTGAGATCGTATTCGGTCCTCCCGGCACAGGGAAGACCGAGTACCTGCTGCGTACAGCTGAGCGCTACCTCAAGCAGGGTATTGCGCCAGAGCGCATAGCCTTCGTCTCCTTCAGTAAGCGAGCGGTGTATGAGGCTATTACCCGGATGTGCGAGCTATTCCCTGGAACAAGTGCTGAGAGCTTTCCCTATTTCCGCACGATCCATTCTCTTGGATTCTATCTCAAGGGATTCCGACCAGGGCACGTCATGGATCGAGCCGAACTGCTGGACTTCGGCAAACAGTACGGGTATGCGTTCAATGGATTCCTGCCGGAGGATAAGGTCAACTGGGGTGGAACACCAGAGGACAGAGCCCTCGCCACCCACCTCGTCCACCGTGCACGCTGTAATGGCACGCTGTATGACCAGTGGTGTCAGACCGGAGGATTGAGATGGAGCCTCCTAGAGCGGCTGGTACCAGAGTACGAGCGGTTCAAGGAGGCGAATGACCTTGTAGACTTCGCAGACATGGTGGACCTCACGCGTCCCTATCCACCCGCACTCTTACAGGCAGAGGCTCTGATCGTCGATGAAGCGCAGGATACATCTCAGGCACAGTGGAAGTTTCTCAGGTACGTCGCACAGAACGTACCCAACATTCATCTCGCTGGAGATGATGACCAGACTATCTACGAGTGGAATGGAGCCGACGCTTCTCAACTCCTGGCATTCGCAGGCGACAGAAAGGTTCTTCCAGTTAGTCACAGACTCCCACGAGCCGTTAAACATCTTGCAGATCGAGTCGCTAGTCGCATTGGCCGTCGAGCTAACAAGACCTATGAGCCTCGCGACGCCGAAGGCAGCGTGGAGTCGCTTCGCGGTTATGGCTATGTACCCCTCGACTCAGGCACGTGGCTGCTCCTAGCTCGCACTAACAGGCAGCTGGGTCCGATGCGCGAGTGGGCGAGGCGAGAGGGTGTCGTCTACACGCTGCCCTCTGGCAACTGGTCCTGGAGCGAGGAGTGCGTGCAGGCTGCGATTCAGTACGAGAGGCTCCGGAAGGGTCACTCGGTCTCCTTTCGTCAGGCAAAGACGGTCCTGCGCTATTTGCCCTACACCAGGGAGCTAGAGCATAAGGAGAAGATGGGCTGGGAGGACGTGCTGCCCAGCGGAGCAGACCGCGACTGGACCTGGATGGCGGCACTCACTCGGATGGCGGCACCAGACCGCGAGTACGTTCGCCTCCTCCGCTCTAAGGGCGAGTCACTAACAGAGCCTGGACGAGTGCGCATCGGGACAGTGCACAACATGAAGGGTGCAGAGGCAGAGAACGTCGTGCTGTACACTGAGACGAGTCACAGGGTCCATGACGAGATGAAGCGCAATCCCGACGCTGAGCTACGAGTCCAGTACGTCGCTGTCACCCGAGCGTCGCAGCGGCTGTTCTTGCTGGATGGGCGAGGCGTCTACTACTGGAACTTCTGAGGGACTTGACATTTTTCCGGGGGTTGCACAAGCTTTACCAGCCTCGATAACCGAAAAGTTTTGGTCTCCACCTCTCGTGCTGTACCGAAGTGGATGTGGGTTCGATTCCCACCGGGGTTACAACTACGACGAAACTTGGGAGCCTCACAATGCAGTCATGTCTAAAGCATGGATCGAACCTCTACTACCTCGTAGCAACCTGGCAGGCTTATGGTCTGTACGAGAATAGGAACTACCGAATGGGTGGGAGAACCTACCTAGCGCGGCACGAACCTTCGGGCTGGACCAGCACTGGTGGACTGTCTGGTGGGATGAAGGCTGGTATAGGTCGTGCTGTAGCAAGACACGCGCAGCTGAACACTGGGCTGTTGCCAAAGTGGAGCTTGACTTCCTGACGATGGACGCACAAGATAGTCTGCCGTGTGAAATGCCGATCATCCGGTGTCCACGACGGCCAGTACAGTTCTGGGGTAAACGGTTATTGTGTGCGCTGCACATACGCAGCTACCAGCAACGTTCACGAGGCAAGGAGACACCAGCAATGGCACAAGCTTTCCGCGTCACAGAGAATGAGACCCACTTCAACGTAAGCCGTGTGGACGCTGAGCCTGTCCAGGACGGACAGGAGTACACCGTCAAGCAGGAGGATGGTTCGTACCTGATTCGGAAGCAGGAGGATGTGAGTGAACTTCCGACGAGCATTGCGTTGCCAGCGTACAATGCTACGGTGAAGACAGCGCTGGCATCATTCAGGTCCAAGCGCGACCGCACCGAAGGCGTGTGGGAGGCTCTTCAGGCTCTATCGGGACCAAACGGTAACGGAGGAACAGGACACATGGTTGCGAAGACTGTAGCGTCGCCCAAGGCGAAGAAGGCGACGGCACCGCGCAAGCGGGAGAAGGCGTCGAATGGCGCCACGAAGGCAGAGCGCACTCCGAAGGTTCGTAGCTTCAAGGAGATCGAGCCCTGCAAGAAGAAGGAAGACTGCAAGCCTGCCCGTGAGGGCTCCAAGGTTGCTATGCTGATCGACCTGCTCAGCCAGGAAGGTGGCACGACCATCAAGGAGATCGAGGCCAAGCTCAGCAAGACTGGCCGTCCGGTCAACGCTCGCAGCTGGCTCGGTCACTCGCTGCGCACCGTCCACGGCTATGGCGTTCGTGCCAAGCAGGTCGACGGCCAGGAGCGGCTGTTCCTCGCCTTCCCTGAGGGCATGCGCAAGGCTCACCCTCACAAAAGTCGGGAGGAGGACAGCAAGAAGGGCGAGTAACTAGGACGCAGGACAGCTTGACCCTAGACAGCTAGCGCTGCTCTAGGGTCAGGCAGCATCTCACGACGACACTTCAACCCACTGAGGTACAGCATGGATTCCCCACAGACACCGCGACGCCAGGGTGTGCAGAGTCTTAGGAAGCTTGGACAGCGACTGGCTGCTCAGGCAGCAAAGCTGATCAAGCATAAGCAGGAGGAAGAGGCAGCGCCTAAGGCGGACACGCTACCGAAAGTGAAGCTGGAGCAGCCCTCGTTCTGGGCACGGGTGCGTCAGGCTCAAGCTCGGAAGATCACGAAGGACGAAGCGAAGCAGATGCACGACGCTATCTGGGGAGTGAAGCAGCGGCTGGCGGACAGCCACGGGCGACAGCTACACGTCACCAACAACGGTCAGCTGGTGTCGCCAGCACGTGACCTGAGACGTGAAGCTGAGCGCGCAGGGCTCGCGACGACAGGACGCCAGTGGCGCAAGCTCCGCAAGCAGATGGCACGTGAAGAGCGGGAGATGGCCAAGCAGAGGGAGGCGACCAACAAATGACTCAGGAGCAGGCCGCAGTACTCCGAGTGGAGCTTCAGGAGCAGCTTCCACAGTACCGATTCTTCCTGTTAGATCGTGGCCTATTAGGATGGGCTGTGATCGTGGAGCGAGGTGCACGATGAACGCAGTTGAATTTGGTCGAGCCCTGGTCGAGACACGCGACCTGGACCCGATCTACGTTATGTTGAATCAGGCCCAGCTGGACTGGGATACACGGGCTCGCTTCAGTCTCGCCTACTGGATGTTCTACCATCCAGGCGTGGCCGCACGACTGGCGGAGCCTTACGAGGACTTCTGGGAAGGGTGCCAACTAGCACTGGACAACAAGTGGCCGCGAGGCAATGAGCGTAGACACTTCAGAGGGAAGCTGGCGCAGAGTGCGCTCGACGATCTGTGGACGAAGTACAGCAAGCCTGAGGACGCTGTGCGCTTCGTCTGCGGGCAGACAGAGGACACCTACGATAACGTGATGAACCGAGTACAGGAGTGGCGTGGGTTCGGTCCCTGGATAGCGTTCAAGGTGGCCGATATGTGCGACGCTGTACTGGACGTGGACGTGGACTTCAAGGGAGCAGAGTACGACTTCTATGAGAGCCCAGTCAAGGCAGGCTGCTGGGTGGCTATGGAGACCATGGGCATGACGTTCGACCGCTTCACGTTTGAACAGAAGTGGCACGAGGCGTCGCCTCAGGTAAAAACCGTATATCTAAAAGCTGCGCTGAACTACCTCGCTCAGGAGCTAGGCACGCTGGTCTGTCCCCACAATCCGACTCGCACGCTCCGACTGCAGGAGTATGAGACCATCCTCTGCAAGTATAAGAGTCATCTCAAGGGGAAGTATCCAGTCGGGACAGACACGAGAGAGCTATTGGACATGATCGAGTGGGGAGCAGAGCGCTCAATGCTAGGGAAGCAATTGCAGACTGTACTGAGGGAGGTGGCACGATGAACCGCAGCCGCTGCTATGAGGGGAAGCTCCTGCACTTCGCTGTAGGACAGTATGCCGATATTCGGCTCACAAAGGAGTGGGTTACTGGAGACATACAGCAACTGCCTCTGATCAACATGAACGTGCGTGTCACGATAGAATGGGACGAGCCTGAGCGGGAGATCGAGCCGGGAGACAAGATACATTGGAGCCAGAATCCGAGCCTAGACTACGAGGTCATGGCGGTGGATGGCGACTGGCTCTGGCTGAAGCCTCTGCGTCACGATGGAGCACAGGAGTTGCCTGTATCGCTCAACATCGTAGGACGCAAGCACCAGATTAGGTTCGTCACGTGACCCGTCACCTTCACCTCCAGGGCATGGGCGTGGTCGGTTCCCTCGTGGCTCGTCAGCTAGAGCTACGGGGAATCGACTTCACCTGGAGCGACAACGATGCTGTGCGCACCGCGTGGCGAGCGTGCACGGGCATCACCTACCGAAGTGGGTCGAAGCTCGACAATGACAACTTCAAGTGGTGGACCGATCACTTCCCTGAGTACGGGCAATGGATGGAGACAGCCATGTTCTGCCACTATTCGGAGAAGGCACCGCACGGAGGGCGGAGCAAGGTTGTCGCCCGTGTGGGAGCGGTGCGAGTCTCCGACTTTGTCTCGTACCACATGAATGCTCAGCTGCTGGTGATGGATACACGGGTGAACCTGAGGGACAGGCGCACCGTCCGCCAACCTCGCAACACGCAGCTGGTCGTGACGCACGGCTTTGCCAAGCTCTACGAGTGGAGTTGGGGCTGGATGTGTCCGGTGCAGCTGACGCTCAACCCGTTCTTCCACGAGTGGTCGAACCGACCCTGCTTCTATCTGCGTGACGGCTTCATCCTCGACTACCTGTACCCGATACCTCGCCACAGCAGCTGGTGGTACGCAGGGACATCCCTGATTACGCAGCAGGAGCCCCGCTCGCTGCTGATCGAGCCAAAGCTTAGGTCCTGGGGAGAGCGGGTCACGAAGAAGGCTCTTGACGCCTTCTCGGTGCAAAAACTGGGTTCCCCGGTCGAGGGCTGGAGGCCAAAGCCTCATCCGGTGGGGCTCCCAGTCTGGGAGGAAGACAGCACGATCTACCTGCGGCCTCAGTACGGCAGCGGTATCCGCCACTTCGGGACACTGTGGGACGCTCTGGAAAGGAAGCTCGGGATATGATCGTCAACCTGCGCGGCACCTCAGGCTCGGGTAAGAGCACGCTCGCACGAGAAGCGATAGCGCACTTCGGCTGTGAGCCTCAGCTGAGCAGGAAGGTGGACGGCTACCTGGACCCAGCGCGACGACTCTACGTCGTGGGCTCCTACGAGCGCGAGTGCGGTGGGTGCGATACCATACGTACCCAGGACGAGATAGTGAGCGCTGTGCGCTGGCACTCGATGGACGCAGAGAATCTGCTGTTCGAGGGTGCAGTTGTCAGCACGATAGCAAGTCGCTACCTTCAGCTAGCCGACACCTTTCGCGGCAACTTCACCTTCGCGATATTAGACACCCCTCTGGAAACCTGTCTCGCTCGGGTACGAGAGCGCAGGGAGCGGAAGGGAAATACGAAGCCACTGAATACCTTCAGGACAGTCGAGAAGTTCAACGCCACAGAACGCTTTGCCCGGACAGCCCGTGAGAAGGGCTACAGTGTCGTCACCCTCGACCACACGAAGGCACTACCTCAACTGTTGGAGCTACTGACATGAACGACATCCAGCCTCTGCCCAATCCCGAGCACGTAAGACGATTGCAGGAAACGCACAAGAAGCTGATGCAAGTACAGAATGAGCTTGGCTCGCACTCGCTTACAGGACTCTCGTCCACTGAAGCTCAGTTGGTATCATTATGCTGGGAGATGACCAAGACCGTCATCAACCTGCTGCATAAGGTATCGGGCAACTACCGAGTGGAGGAGAAGCCTCCGAAGCCTGCTCCACCCACCAGCACCGTTGTGCGACTGGCCGAGAGACTCTGATGATCAGCAACGCACAGCTATCTGCTAATGTGAGCATAATGCTCTCCCAGGTAGCAACAAAGATGCGCGTAGGAGATCAAACCGCGGCCATAGCGTTCCTTACGGCGGCGGTCAGTGAGCTAGTACAGATCGTGGATGCCCAGGAAGCTCAACTCCAACTGCTGATGCACCGATGAAACAGGAACTGCGCGAGGCCATGAACCGCGCCATGTGCGGCGACTACTGCTATGACCTCAACTGTAGAGGCTGCGAGGAAGCACGACTCCTCGCTATGGAGCAGGTAGTCTTCGCACGAGTGTACGAGCGGTGGAAGCAGATATTGGGACCGCTCAGGGTCATGGCCCAGGACGGGCACCTGCCCAAGATCGTAGTGACAGAGATAGCGGCTGTGACCCAGGCACTAAGACAGGAGACGAAACTGTGAAGAAACGGACGACGGGCTGGCTGAAGCGTCAGGCCCTCGCCATCCTGCACGAGGAGAAAGCCAGAGTGCAGGAACGTTTGCTGACGCTCGACGAAGACAGCTATGACTACATACAGGCTCGCTCAGAGCTATCGCGCATCTGGGACGAGATCGAAAGGAGAACCGAACGTGTACACGATCACCGCACTCAACGTTAACGACGCCTACCCCAAGGCACTCTCGCTCGTGGCGGACTATGCTAACCGACGCCAGAGCCGCGCTGGCGAGGTGCTGGTACTCAGGGAGCCGCTGGCTATCCGCTACCTCAGGCCGCTGGAGCGGGTGCTGTTTGACCCACTGCGAGATGCCAACCCCTTCTTCCACCTGATGGAAAGTCTCTGGATGCTCCAGGGACGGAACGACGTGGCGTGGCTGGCGAACTGGTTGCCGCGCATGAGCGAGTTCAGTGACGACGGTGTGACCTTCCATGGAGCTTACGGCTACAGATGGCGGGAGCACTTCACGTACAACTCTGAATGGCGCATGGACCAGTTGTCCATGATCGTCAACGAGCTTCGGGCGAATCCCGAGTCACGTCGCTGTGTGCTGCAGATGTGGGACGCTACCGCCGACTTGGGACGGAACACGAAGGATGTGCCCTGTAACCTGAGCGTCACGTTCCAGATAGCTGACGAGCGGCTGAACATGGTGGTGTTCAATCGGTCGAACGATCTCATCTGGGGAGCGCTGGGTGCGAACGTCGTGCACTTCTCTGTGCTACAGCAGTACATTGCGGACTGCATCGAAGTGCCAGTCGGAACCTACGAGCAGGTCTCAGCCAATGCGCACGTCTACCTGAGCGAGTGGAAGAAGCGCGGCTACGACACCATGAGCTACATCCCCACACCGCTCAGCAGTCCCTACGAGCGCGGTGAGGTGGACCCGTTCAAGCCGCTGTTCCTCCCTGGCAAGCGAGCGGAGTGGCAGCACGACCTGAAGATGTTCATTGAGGGTACACAGCAGACACCGTTCGCCACGTCGTTCTTTGACGGTGTGGTCATGCCGCTGGTACTCTCGCATCGGGCGTATAAGCTCCGCGATTTCGAGATGGCACAGGCTCACCTGCTCAACTGTATCGCTACGGACTGGCGGCTGGCCGCGCAGCGCTGGCTGGAGAGGAGGGACCGTGTCCCATCCACTCGTTGAGCGCATCGAGTTCCTGCGCAGAGGCATGGCGGTCAAGCGGTTCCACACGGTGCCAGGAGAGTGCGAGACAGTAGGGCACCACAGCGCAGGCGTCGCCCTACTCATAGCGACACTCAACCCGTTCTGCTCTGCAGGGCTGCTGAGAGCCGCACTTACGCACGACTTAGCGGAGTGGGTGACAGGCGATGTACCAGCGCAGGTCAAGTGGGCCAACCCTCAGCTGGCGGACGACTGGGAGCAGCTAGAGCAGGGAGTGATGAAGGAGTGGAACCTGGACCTGCCGACGCTCACAGGCGACGAGCTACTGTGGCTCAAGTGGTGTGACACGTTGGACCTGATGCTCCACGCTCGGGACCAAATGCGGCTAGGGAACAGCTACTACCGACTGATCTACGAGCGAGGTGCACAGCGGTTCGAGAAGGACCTGGACGAGGAGAAAGGACCCATGGCCGTGCGTGCCTACTATGTGCGGCTCGCGGAAGACTATAGGCGCGAGTTCGGTGCCTTCCGAGGCTACGAAGACAGCAACCCAAGGAGCTATGACAATGGCTGATAAGAAGCTGATGCACCTCGTGCACCTCAAGAACGTGGCACTAGAGGACGCAATGGTCACAGAGATCACGGACACTGACTACGCAGCCAGCTGGAAGAAGCGTGGTGGAGTGGGAGCGTTCATGATGCTGGCGCGTAAGTGGGACCGACTGGAGAACACGGTCGAGCAGGCGGGCTACGATATCTTCCAGGCTGTAGCGAAGGACAGCCGTCCAGAGGGAGCGATAGACGACATTCGTGACCTACGCCGCTATCTGCTACTGGTGGAGGCTGAGCTACGACTGCGCTACGGAGTGCCACTTACTGAGCGCGACAAGAAGTCGTTGGACCGATACCAGGATCGTGTAGCCAAGCAGGAACTGCAGTGGAGTGCTGCTGAAACTGAGCTAGGCAACCCTGCTGTCTCTTACAGGGACCAGCCTGCACCAGCGTGGCAGGGTGCAGGCTGGTTTGATCCTATTCCACCTGAACCGTCCAAGCTCTACGAGCACGATCCGCACGAGGCAAAAGCACACGAGGGCACGAGTATCATGGGTGGACTGCCTGTCATACGTGACCCTAAGGACGTGTACATGAGCCTGGACGCTTCGTGCGAGCCACGGTCAGGGAAGGACAGACGACGGATACCAACGAGGCGAGTAGCACAGCAGTTCGCTAATCTAAATGGAGGCTACGCTCGTTGGGATAACGTGAAGGCACTGAACGTGCATACTACAGTGAACGAGCGCGGTCAGTATGCGACACGTCGTGTGAGCCCTGAGCGTCGAGCACCTGCCAAGCATCCACTAGCGCTCACGCCACGATCTGGGAAGGACAGACGCTACCATGATGTGCCAGACTACACGCTGCACTATGACGAGCGGCGTACCCGTGTGTCAGAGCGTAGGCGCGACCTGTCACCGCCGGACTACAGCAAGCTGGGTGGCGACTGATGGAGTTCCCCAGGCTCTCTGGCCTCATAGCGCTCGACACTGAGACGCGTGACCCGTTCCTGAAGAAGCAGCTGGGTCCGGGCTGGTGCTTCGGTGGCGAGCGCTATGGGAACATCGTGGGTGTCTCTGTCGCCTGGACAGCAGAGACAGGAGATGTAGACTCCATCTACCTGCCCATTCGACACGAGACAGGGCAGAACCTGCCTGAGCAGCACGTGCTGCGGTGGGTGGACGACCTGCTGCATGACCCGAGCATCGAGGTAGCGTACCACAATAGGCTCTACGACCGTGGCTGGCTGCGCAGGAGCGGAGTGAACAGCACGGTGAAGGAGCACGATACGACCACGATGGTGGCGCTGGATGACGAGTACCGTCACAGCTACTCGCTGGACAACTGTGCCCGCGACTACGTGGGAGAGGGGAAGGACGAGACAGGGCTGAGGGAGTTCGCGAAGCAGCACAAGCTCAACCCTAAGAGTGACATCTACCGTATGCCTGGGCACGTGGTCGCACCCTACGCTACCCAGGACGCTCGTGCCACTCTCTTACTCGCCAAGAAGCTCCTGCCTGTCCTCGCGGCTGATGGGCTGATGACCATTTACGACCTGGAGATGCGCCTCATTCCCCTGTTGCTGGAGATGCGCTGGCGAGGGGTACGAGTGGACGAGGGAAGGGCGGAACAGGTGCGCAAAGGGCTATTGCAGCGGGAAAAAGACGCTTTGAAGGCTCTGCAGACGCTGGCAGGCTGTCCAGTGGACGTGTGGGCCAACAGGTCGTTGGGCAGGGCTGCGGACAAGCTGGGCGTGAAGTATCCGCTCACGGCCAAACGGAAGGACCCGAGCTTCACGAAGGACTGGCTCAGGGCACAGAGCGAGATGGGCAACGAGTTCGCTCGACTGGTGTGGGCCTGCCGCAAGTTCGGGAAGGTGCGCAGTACGTTCATCGACGGACACGTCTTCGCTCACGCTGTGAATGGCAGGATACATACGCAGTTCCACCCTATTAGGAGTGACGAGGGCGGAGCAGTGACAGGCAGGTTCAGTTCGTCTGACCCCAACCTCCAGCAGCTGCCCAATAAGGAGGAGGAACAGAGCAGGGACGACGCCATACTGGTGCGTGGGCTATTCCTACCGGAGGAAGGGCAGCTGTGGAGCAGCTGCGACTGGTCACAGCAGGAGCCCAGGCTCGCTGTTCACTATGCGGACCTGATGGGTTGTGAGGGTGCGCACGAGGCAGCAGAGCGCTACAGGAAGGACCCGACCACGCACTTCCATAAGATGGTGGCTGAGCTTATGGGCCTCCAGGAGGAGTATGGACGTGCGAAGATTCTCAACCTTGCTGTCATGTATGGTGAGGGTGGAGCGAAGCTCTGCAAGCAACTGGGACTGCCGACGAAGTGGATCACGAAGGGTGAGCGGCACCTAGAGGTAGCGGGTGAGGAGGGACAGGCCATCATCGACGAGTACCACAGGCTCGTGCCCTTCATGAAGCGGATAGCCGATCTGGTGTCGAGGCGTGCGAAGAAGGTGGGCATGATCTGGACGCTGGGCGGCAGACGCAGACGCTTCGCCCAGGAGCAGTTTAATCCTGAGACACGCCGCTGGAAGGTGACGCCAGAGACCGCGCACTATGCGTTTGCTTTCAAGGCATTCAATGCGTTGATTCAGGGCAGTGCGGCGGACCAGATGAAGATGGCTATGGTCATGGGCTATGAGCAGTACGATATCGTGCCCTTAGTCACGGTGCATGACGAGCTAGGCGTGAATAGCGACGATGCGGACAACACAGTGAAGTGCATGAACGAAGCTGTCACGCTACGAGTGCCTATGCTGGTGGACAGAGCGGACGGAGTGAACTGGGGAGCGACCTTATGAACCTCGCTAGCCTGATGGAGTACCAGCTAGTCTGCCAGCCTGGATGGGCGGACGACTGCGTGAAGCTCCCTGCGTACGACATAGACGAGTACTGGGGACAGGTGGAGAGTGCCATGTACAATCCGCTGCGCATGCTCGACCGTGGTCCGCATCATTTGGGGTGGAGTGCTGTACCCATCGTGCTGCCGTTTCCGTACTTCTTTCAGCCTGAGGGACAGGTTGCGGAGTGGTTCGTGGGCGACCTGGACGAGGAGGGTGCGCGGCGGTTCCGGATAAGTCGCTCGTTATATTAAGGGTGAAAATATTTCGTTTCGTATTTCTTAGTTCGATATTTTTTACAATGCCGATACTTAATTAGCTATCTAAATATAGTTGTATAAGTTAAGTAGTATCTTCATTGTTCTTTGATAACGATACTGTTTAACTAGTTCTCATAAATTTCTAGTTAACTTTGACCGGGAGGGATAAGAACATTGAGAGGCACTAATTTCAAATTACGATTTTTTCTTCCC
>Ga0247822_10001051_pt1 | contig 16355 bp, 15 predicted proteins | sample 13C_Cellulose_Da_FD_192423 | JGI IMG/M metagenome (GOLD analysis project Ga0247822, IMG submission 192423) | Soil microbial communities from agricultural site in Penn Yan, New York, United States - 13C_Cellulose_Day30 | ecosystem: Environmental > Terrestrial > Soil > Agricultural land | place...
TATTATGAATTTTATCAAAGGGCCGGTTTGCCGTGGGCAGGTCGCACTCAATGTTATCCAGGATCATTTCTGGGTTTTCTTTGTATCGCCCGAAACCCAAAACACCAAAGGCATCGCCAAATTTCTTTCCGATAACAGCAAGCATCTGCAATTACCAGCTGAAGCTGGCAATACGTTACTACCCTTAAATAACTGGTTAAAATATTCCGAGCTGCAAAAAGAATATCTCGCCGCTAAAGCCACCTTCGTCACCACATTAATCGCAGCCGAAGGTGGATTGGGGATGAGCAGCATCTGGAACGGCGAACGCGGCAAGAATCACAATGCAGCGCTTACTATTTTTCGCCATAGCGACAGCGCCAGCGTGCACAAAGGCATGATCGGACAACCGCCCAAAACGGCGTGGATAATCGACTATCCGCTGCTGGAACGGATTCACTATTTATTAGTTGCAGGTTTTGATGTGTACGGCAATGTTTCGCATCAGTTACTCAGCCGTCTCTACATGGACTTTTTGCGCATTGAAGGTGAAATGAATTTTGTCGGCATGTTGCCCGAGAAGTCACAAGAAAAAATAATGTCTTATTGGTATCGCGATGCAGAAGCGAATCTTAAAACCTATGTGGACCTTTATATCAAACAGGTGGATGCACCAAATAACATTCGCTACGTTACCGATGATCCACAACAGGAACTTTATCAAAAATTAAAACTGTATTTGGGTGAAGCGGCCAACTCCCCCTTCAATATACGTACAAAAAAATTGCCTTCACATAAAGTGGCGCTCTACGAAAAACTACAGAGCACAGTGGGCAAGCCAATCAGCTTTTTGCCGCAAACCACGGTAATCCAAATTCCCAACGTAGGTTTGTTTACCTTGGTGCATAACAGCGCCTACTCCAATTTGTCGTCACTGTTTGGCGAAGACAAACGGCGCATCCCGGCGGAAGATAATCTCACCATCGCGCGCGGCATTGTAGGGAACTATCCCAATAGTTTTATGCGAGTGGAGGAGCAGCAGCTGGATGATTTTGTTACGCGGATGCAAAAGCTGGATTCAGAAGAAGACTACAAAGTGCTGCGCGATATTTACGGCGTGCGCCGCAGTCATCCGGAGTTTTGGTCAGTCAGCGATAAAGTGCATCAACTTTATTTCCTGACTGAACCGGATGAAGCAGCGCTATTGGATTACAACCGTCTGGAAAATCGTTAACAAAAAGCGGCGATTAAATACGTTTAGCCGTGGCCGGACGACCGGTCACGGAATCGCAAGTTTGCTCTTTGCTCACACGCTTCACTTTTTTGACCAAAAGATGCGTAGCAGATGCGCCAGTATCAGCCGCCGCTCGCTCCACGATGTTTACTTTCAAACTCGCTAGTAGCGGCTCACCCGGTGCAGTTGTTTTTTTGCTGTAGGATTTTTCCAAGCGCGCATTTTTCCCTTCGTGGGCTACCGGCCAACTCTGCCCGGTAATGCAATCTGTAAAACGCCCTGAACCATCTTTAAAAGTATAAAGCCCCTTCATACTCAGGCTTGGATTGAACGGTTTTTCCGCGCTTTCAATCAAACTGTAATTCAGGTTGGACACTATATCCTGGCCATCAGTATCCAATTTGCGCAGCTGGCGATTATCGACCACACGGAATTGCTTATTTTCAGTTGTTGCAACAACTTGATTCAGCAGCAAGCGATTACGATCAACAATCAGCCAGCGCCCCATTTCATCTTCCGGAACTTTACGTTTGCCGACTGTTTTCATGCGCAGGAAATAAAAATTTCCTGGCAACAATTGCAATTGATAGGAGGTACCTTCGCAATCTGCACAGGGCAAGACACCAGTAAAATACGCGGGCAATTTTTGCAGCGGCTGCTCAACTGCAATAGGTTCACCGCCCACACCACGCAACGCCAGATCAACACTCTTGCCGCGCTCCTTCGTCAGTACCAGATAGGCCTTGTCGGTACTCATGTACAACTTGCCATCAACACGAATGGTTGCGCGCACCGCGTAATCATTTTTTGCGTCGATTTTTGCCGTATCAACATCAATCCTGAATTTCACCGGCGAGCTAAAGGGGCCGTAAATCTGGGTAGTGCCAACAACGGAGGCGGGTGCATCGGCGCGGGAAATGTCCACCAAGCTCACTTCCAGTAACGCACCTGAGGGCATGGCAATCCGCTGCAAATAAGTGACATTTCCTTTAACTACTTCAGCGGCCATGGTTGTTATTGAAATCAGGCAGAGAGACGCCAGACCGCACACCAGTAAGCAAAACTTTCTCATTTTTTACATCCTCGTTAAGCCGGTTGCCGATTGATATCGACCACCAAATTCCGGATAGAATCGTTGGTTAAAAGAATAGCAGGCAAATACCGGCCAAACCGACTCTTCTTGATGAACCTCAGGAAATGTTAACGCGAACCGGGTAAATTGCGACATGGCGGTAAATGCAGTATTCTTCCTAATAATCACTCTCATTTACAATTAAGACGTGCTAATTATGAATACTGCAGTGCAGGCCGATACCCAAACCAACACTCTTCGCCTTGACCAATGCCGCAAAGGTGCAGCAGTGCGGGTAACCAGCTTGATCTCCCAACCGCTCTTTGGCGCGCAAGACGAGCGTGTAAGCCTGCGCCTGAAAGAGCTGGGCTTTTTACCGGGCGCCCACTTAAAAGTGATTGGTTTCGGCTTGATGGGCTCAGATCCTTTAGCGGTACAAGTTAACGGCACCAAGTTTGCGCTGCGCCGCGCCGAAGCGGCCAAGATCTGCGTCGAACCTGTTCTTCTCGCTGCGCCCTAAGTATTTAACCTTTACATCAGCACAAACCTCTAATCAGGTAGCAATAATGTCCACCCCTATTCGCATCGCCTTAATTGGAAACCCCAATTGCGGCAAAACGTCTTTATTTAACCGATTGACCGGCGCGCGCGCCAAAGTGGCCAACTACCCGGGAGTCACCGTTGAGCGCCGCTCCGGTATGGTCACCGGCCTGTCAAAACCAGCCGAGCTGGTCGATCTTCCCGGTACTTACAGCTTGTTTGTGACCTCGCCCGATGAACAGGTTGCGCGCGATGTGATCCTCGGCAAACTCGCCGGTGAGCGCAAACCGGATTTGCTGGTAGCGGTGATTGACTCCTGCAATCTGCGCCTTGGCCTGCGCTTGGTGATGGAGCTGAAAAGCCTAAATCGCCCGCTGATCCTCGCGCTCAACCAAATGGATGAAGCCAAGAGCCGTGGCATTAGTATCGATACCGCGGCCCTCTCCCAAGCTATAGGCATCCCGATTATCGAAACCGTGGCGGTCAATAGCCAAGGTGTAGCCGAGCTACGCAAAATGCTGGATGGTTATGCGCAGAAACCGGTAGTTTCCGACGGTGAGCAGGCACTCACTATCAGCGACCGCCAGGAATCGGTCGAAGCGCTTTACGCCGAAATCGAAAGCATCATGAGCCAACACGTCATCCAACCGCCGAACCTACCGCGCTGGCAGGATCGTCTTGACGGATTGGTAATGCACCCGCTGCTTGGATTGGTTGTACTGTTCAGTATTTTGCTCGTGATATTCCAGGCAGTATTTGCCTGGGCATCACCGGTCGTAGACCTCATCGACGGCGGTTTTGGTGCCTTGGGTGAATTGGTCGGGGCGACACTGCCCGATGGCATCCTGAAAGACTTTATCGTCGATGGCCTGATTGCCGGTGTCGGCGGCGTACTAGTGTTCCTGCCGCAAATTATTATTTTGTTCTTTTTTATCCTGGTGCTGGAAGATACCGGCTACCTCACCCGCGCCGCATTTTTGCTGGATCGTCCTATGCGTGGCCTGGGTTTATCCGGCCGCTCATTTATCCCATTGCTGTCCAGCTTCGCCTGCGCTGTTCCCGGCATTATGGCGACGCGTACTATCGCCGATCCACGCGAGCGCTTTATCACCATTATGGTTGCACCGCTGATGACCTGTTCGGCACGCCTGCCGGTCTATGCGCTGATCATCGCCGCGTTTATTCCCGAGCAAACTGTATGGGGCATTTTTAACCTGCAAGGACTGACCTTGTTTGTCCTGTATTTCGCCGGTGTTGTTAGCGCCGCAGTAATTGCCTGGTTGATGCGTCGTCGGTCCAGCGGTCGCGAAGAGTTCCCGCTGCTACTCGAATTGCCAACCTATCGCTGGCCAATGATGTACCACCTGCTAATCGGCTTGCGTGAGCGCGCGTGGATCTTCATCCGTCGCGTGGGTACGATTATTCTGGCACTCTCAATTGTGCTCTGGTTTTTGGCGACCTTCCCCGGCGCACCGGAAGGAGCTACCCAACCGGCAATCGACTACAGCTTTGCTGGCCAGCTAGGCCACTGGATGCAACCGCTGTTTGCTCCGCTCGGCTTTAACTGGCAGATGTGTATCGCGCTGATCCCTGCAATGGGCGCACGTGAAGTTGCCGTGAGTGCGCTGGCAACTGTATATGCGGTAGGTGAAGATTCAATTGATGTCGCCCTAGGCTCAGCGCTTGCCGCTAGTTGGTCGATTCCTGTGGCCTATGCGTATCTCGCATGGTTTGTATATGCGCCCCAGTGCATTTCCACCATTGCTGTTGTCAAACGTGAGACTAACTCGGCCAAGGCAACCACATTCTTTACCATTTACTTGTTTGCATTGGCTTATTTTGCCGCTTGGGCGACTTACCAAATCGCGAGTGCAGTTGTAGGCTAAAGCGTAAATAGATTAAATCTGAATTCGGGAGGCATCTATGTTGCAAAACATTCCGTGGCAAGAAGTGATTGTGGGAGTTTGTGTGCTGGCGGCAGCAGTCTTTTTGCTGCGCCGCTGGATCTTTCCCGGCAAGAAAGCGGCAAGTTGCGGCGGTTGTAGCGGCTGCGCAAAAACCACCGATTCGAGCTGCACAACCCCCTCAGAGAAAACACCCACCTAACGTAGGGGCGCCGCTTGCTGCGCCCTTTTTTCCTAAGCACCTTATTAAATCGCAATTACTCCCGCTTTAAATCAATCCAATAACGCGGATTATTGACCGGTGTCTCCGCTGGTAGTGAAGGATTCTGCAAGTAAATAATCCGCCGGTTTTTCAATTTCTCCATGCCTGAACTAAAGCGTGGATGGTTATAAAAAAACTGATCGAACTTGCCGTTATCAATCAATATTTCCATTCCCTTTTCGATCCGCTGCGCGAGCGCTTCGTTTTCTTTATTGACGAAAAAATAAATCGCAGCCGGGTAATACAGCAGCAGGTTTTCTTCTACCATTAGATCCGGCTCATCGCGCTGCAACAATTCAAACCATGCCTCGGAAATTCCACGCGGAAAATAATCAAAGCGCTTGGCGTTGAGCATGCGGAATAACAGCTCGGTTGTCTCTGCCGTGGTGGTGCGCAAGCCATTGGCTTGCAGGATCGGAGTGTCCGGCCAATGTGTGCCTTGGCCGCCAAGCAATTGGCCGAGGTCATTCAGGCTTTTTACTTTATCGAAACGCGTCTGATCCTGTTTGCGGATCAACAATACGCGATAACCAAATAAACCTTTGAATAGCGGAACGCGGATCGGGCGCAATTGTTTCTCGCGCTCTTTATCGGTCATGGTCCAGATAACAAAATTGCTTTTATCGTGCTGCAACATATTGATCCAGCGCGCCTGTGCATAATCGCGCTCGGAAAAAACAATATCGATCACTTCATTTTCAGCTTTGCTCGCGTTGAGCGCCATGATCAACAAGGTAGTGAAATAATCGCTCGGCTCTTCCAACTTGGTGCCCTGCACTTTCACGGCAAAACGGGTCTGCTCTGCATAGGCGGGGATAACCGTAGATGCACATAATCCGATACCAAACAGAGCCAGTAAAAACCGCTGACCGCAGCGCCCCAATCTCATACCTATCCATCCATTCAGCAAATACCAATACGCAGGAAGAATAGTGGAAAACCAGCGGCTTTGCCGAAAACACACTATGAGGTGCCAGAGGATGACACCCTCAAGCGGCTCCCGTATAGTCAGCACCCGTCGCCCCTCTATCTAGTAGGATCTACACATGCAACAAAATTTGCAAAACAGGACCTTTCTGCTTTTCCTTGTCCTCGTTTCGATTGGCTTTTTGATCGTGCTAAAGCCGTTCTTCGGAACGATTTTCTGGGCCTGTGCAATTACGATTATTTTTTATCCGCTGCACCTTAAATTGCTGGCGCGCTTGAAAGGTCGCGCCAATACCAGCGCGCTTATCACACTGCTGGCGTGCGTGCTTATCGTCGTTATTCCAGTCACCCTGCTCGTGACTTCGGTGATCTCTGAAGGCGCGGACTACTATAAAAAGTTCGAAGAGGGGCAAATAAAACCGGATCAATATGTCGAGCAAGTGCGCAATGCGTTCCCGGCGTTGCCGCAAACACTTGATCGGTTTGGTATCGATACCGCCAAGATCAAAGACGGCGCGCTCAGTGCGTCTGTAACAGGCGGTAAATGGTTAGCGCAAAATGCCATCAGTATCGGGCAGGACACCTTCAAGTTATTGCTCAATATCTGCCTCATGTTGTATCTGATTTTCTTTTTGCTGCGCGATGGCAAATACCTGTTGGAGCTGGGCATTCGTGCGCTGCCGATGGGCGATGCACGCGAACGCTTATTGGCTGATAAATTTGGCCAGATCACCCGCGCAACCATCAAAGGCAATCTGGTGATTGCGATTATTCAGGGAACCTTGGGTGGTTTGATTTTCTGGGCGCTGGGGATTCCGGGCGCGTTGCTCTGGGGCGTGGTGATGGCTGCTATGTCGCTGATCCCGGCTGTTGGCCCCGCGATTATCTGGGCACCGGTTGCGCTTTATTTATTTGCGACCGGCGCCAACGTGAAGGCGATTATCCTGATCGCGTTCGGTATGGGCGTTATCGGCTTGGTCGATAACATTCTCCGCCCTATTCTGGTAGGTCGCGATACGCGCATGCCGGACTACATAGTATTGCTTTCAACGTTAGGCGGATTAGCGATTTTCGGCCTCAACGGCTTTGTGATCGGGCCTTTGGTTGCAGGTTTATTTATGGCTTTCTGGGGCATATTTATCCGCGAGATCCACTTGTTCGCTCCCGAAGAGGCCAGAGCTGTACCGAAACAAAAGCAGAACGATTCCGAGTCTTGATCTGCTAGACTGCGCGACCTTTTCCTGTGTGGCTCTGTAGTTGTCAGAGCCTTAAACCTTAGTGAGATTTGTTTATGTCTAACCAATACAAAAGTGTTGAAGAGCTGGTCAGCTACGGCATTGGCCGTCAGATGGGTCAACAATTAGCCGATAATCCGTTCGATGGTGTATCGCCAGAAGCAGTTGCCCAAGGTGTTCTAGATGCACTGAATAACGTTGCTATGCCTTACAGCAATGACGAGATGCAAGCTGCGTTTCAACAAATCAACGATCGCATGCAAGCGAACGAAGCTGAGCAAAGCAAAACCCTGGCTGCTTCTGGCGAAGCGTTTTTGGCTGAGAATGCTAAAAAAGCCGGTGTAACTGTGACTGCATCTGGTTTGCAATACGAAGTGGTTACCCAGGGTACTGGTGCAATCCCAACCGCGACTTCAAAAGTAAAAACCCATTACCACGGCACCCTGATTGACGGCACCGTGTTTGATAGCTCGGTAAACCGCGGCCAACCTATCGATTTCCCGGTAAACGGTGTTATCGCTGGCTGGACTGAAGCCCTGCAATTGATGCCAGTGGGTTCCAAATATCGTCTGTACATCCCGCACAACCTCGCTTACGGTGAGCGCGGTGCCGGTGCGAGCATCAAGCCTTATTCAGCGCTGATTTTTGATGTTGAGTTGCTTGATATCGTTGGTTAATTTGCACCAATAAAATTCGCCACCAGCATGGGCTCCGGCGTATCTTTTACGACACGCCGTGAACCCATCCATGGGGGCTCGATGCTCACATCCTGTGAGCATACGGTCGTAAAAGATACGCCGAATCCCCTGCTTCAGCAGCTTCGATAGCCTCTGCAATTTTTATCTCAGCAATTGAATTTCCGGACTCTCCATGTGGTTTAAAAATTTACGTTTGTATCGCTTGACCGAACAGTGGACTATTACCGCTGAAGAATTAAATGAAAAACTCGCCGAATTTTGCTTTAACCCCTGCGGCAGCCTCGATCCAATGCGCTACGGTTTTGAGTTTCCACTTGGCCGTCACGGCAGCGAGTTTGTGCATGTGACTAATGGCTACATCATGGTGTGCGCTAAAAAGCAGGAAAAACTCCTGCCCGGCGGTGTTATAAAAGAGCTGCTGGAAGAAAAAGTTCTCGCCATCAGCGAAGCAGAATCACGCCCCGTCGGCCGCAAAGAGCGCGACACACTCAAAGACGAAATTATTTTCTCGCTGCTGCCAAGAGCATTTACCCGCTCCACGCTCGACTACGCCTACATTGCACCGCAAGACAATATGATTGTGGTGAACTCGTCATCCGCCAAACGCGCGGAAGATTTGCTGAGCAAATTGCGCGAAGCATTGGGCAGTTTGCGGTGTATACCCATCGCGCCAAAAAATATTCCCACCCAAGTGATGACCCATTGGTTGCGTGAAAGCGAAGCGCCGCATCAGTTTGAATTGGGCGAAGAAGTGGAGCTGCAAGCCGCAAAAGATGGCCGTGTCATCCGCTGCAAAAAACAGGATTTAACCGCGAGCGAAATCCGCAATCACCTCGAAAGCGGAATGCACGTGAGCAAAATTGCATTGGTTTGGAAAGAGTCAATCTCCTGCGTTATCGATGACCAGGTCGCCGTTAAACGTCTGAAATTTGAAGATGTCATCAGCGATAAAGCCAACGAGCGCAATCCCGAGAGTAAAGCCGAACAATTTGATGCTGACTTTGCCATTATGGCGCTTGAATTAAAGAACTTCATTCAGGCATTATTGGCGGGCTTTGGCGGCGAAGATGATTCGGTGCTGGACAATTGATAACGGGATAACACTAATAAGAAAACCTTAGCAGGCCTTTTAGTTTCACAAGGGATTGAGGCTTCCACTTGAAGCCCAACAACGCAACATACAATCACCCTTGTGGATAATAATAATGCGATCCCCCATTTTGTTAAGCCAGCGGCAAGTGTCGCTGGCACTAAGCCTTTATGTTGGTGTAATTCTCAACCTTGCCTGCCTGTTTCGCAACGGCACCGCCGGCGGTTGGCTTGAAGCAGTTTCCGCACTCTTATCGGCCGCCGCACTATTTGCCTTCTGCTATTTACTCATCAGCTTTTTCAGCCTCTTCGGCCAGATTTTTTATAAGGTCACTGCAAGTCTGGTTGTACTCATATCCTCATCCGCCAGTTACTACATGACTTTTTTTAATGTAGTGATCGGCTACGGTGTCATCGCATCCACGCTCACGTTGGATACCGACCTCAACAGCGAATCGCTCGGCCACGAATGCATATTCTGGTTTCTGTTCACCGGTTTGCTGCCCTGCATATTGCTTTGGCGCACGCGCCTGACCCAATCGCTGCATATCAAAAATTGGAATGGCATAGGCAAACTTGCGAAAGGTTTAGTACCCGTCGTGTGCGCATCGCTGGTGTTGAGCCTGAGCATAAAAACCATTGTGAAATTGCAAGAAAACCAGGCGCGACAAAACAACCAATACACAGCAAGTATCGGCGGCATAATCGCGCACTCTTATTTGCCGACCAATTGGATTGCCAGCGTCGCAATTTATGCACATCAGCTCGGCAAGGAAGAGAAAAGTTCCAAAGAATTATTTGATCCGAGTAAAGAATTTATTTATCAACCAAATACATCAATGGACAACTTATACGTAGTCTTCGTCATTGGTGAAACTACGCGCTGGGACCATATGGGATTATTTGGTTACGAGCGCGATACCACACCATTGCTCGCACAAGAACCCAATTTGATTGCACTGCGCGGCACCTCCTGTGACACCGCAACAAAATTGTCGCTGCGCTGCATGTTTGTACGCGAGAATGGTACCGAAGACGATGACCAACGCACATTGAAAGAGCGCAATGTATTTTCTGTGATGCGCAAATTAGGTTTTACTTCTGAATTATTCGGCATGCAAAGTGAAGCCTGGTTTTATTCAAGCCTGGATGCAAACAGCTACGAAATCCGTGAAATCATCGCCTCGGAATATGCCCACAGCAAAAGACCAATTGATGACATGTTGCTGGTTGAGCAGATGGAAAAATCCATCAAAAAATATCATCAGGGAAAACATTTAGTAGTGTTGCATACCAAGGGTTCACACCATATGTATAGCCAGCGCTACACGCGCGAATTTGCCCGTTTTACACCGGAATGCATGGACATCGACGATACCTGTAGCAAAGAGCAGTTAATCAATTCATTCGATAACTCTGTGCTCTACGTGGATTACATGCTAAAAAATGTATTCGACAAATTGCGCGATAAAAACGCCCTGGTTTTTTATGTACCTGACCACGGTGAGTCTATCGACGAAAATCGTCACTTCCACGCCACCCCCAAAGAGATGGCGCCGCCAGAGCAATTTCGCGTTCCGTTTATGGTATGGGCTTCCGATAAATTTATTGCCCAGCCACAAAACCAGCAACTCTTTAGTAACCTTAAGAATCGTGAAGAAAAAAGTTTTAACCCGCATCACGAACAAATTTTTGATAGCGTACTGGGCTGCATTGGCTTCGCCTCTCCCGATGGTGGCATCAATGCACATAACAACTGGTGCGGCGAAAACCCGCGCTCAATGGCATTCGACAATCACACGCTAACCCCCGCTAAACAAGTGCAATAAATCCGGCGCTGTACCAACAGATTATTGGCGTATAATGGCCCGTCATTTACAAGTGCAGCAGAAATTGCTGCACTCATTGCCGGAAATTGACTATGCGCTTATTCGCTCGCTCACTATTGCTTGTACCTACACTGTTTTTATTTGGCTGCACTCCCACTCCTGAACTCAGTAAAATTGAAGGGTATGCCCAGGGCACAACCTATCAATTCAGTTTTGAATTACCGGCTGACTCAACTACTGAATTATCGGACATCGAAACAGCAGTCAGCGATGAATTCGCGCGCCTTGATCTTGCACTATCGAACTATCGCGATGATTCGCACATCGAACAATTAAATGCGCAAAAAACTACTGATGTATTAGCGGCTGATGAAGAATTAGTAACGCTTATTGAAGCCGCGCGCACTGTGTATCGCGCAAGCAATGGCTGTTATGACCTCACCGTAAAACCGCTGTTTGATTTGTGGGGCTTCAAAAAAGATGAATTCAGCCCGCCAACTGATGAAGCTCTTGCACAAACCATGACGTTGATCGGTATGGATAAATTAGAGACTGTCGACGCTACGCATTTGCGCAAACAAGTTCCTGAATTACGTATCGATCTGTCCTCTATCGGCCAAGCTTACAGCGTGGAGCGTATGGCGAAATTATTGGAAAATTTTGGGGTGCACAATTACATGATCGAAATTGGTGGCGAATTGCAGATCAAAGGTAAAAAGCCCGGCAATCAGGCTTGGCGTATTGCATTGGAAAAGCCCTTGCCCAATGAACGCAAATTGCAAAAAGTAGTCAGTTTTGATTCTGGCGAATCTACGGCACTGATCGCATCCGGAACCTATCGCCACTTTTTTGATAGCAATGGAAAACGCTACAGTCATATTCTCGATGCACGCAGTGGCAAACCGGTTGAACACAATACTGTATCCGTCACTGTGCTCCACACCAACGCCACCATCGCCGGCACCTGGGCGACGGCACTGACCTGCCTGGGCAGCTCAGATGGAATAAAAATAGCGAATGAAAATCACATCGCTGTGCTGTTTATTGATCAACAGGGCGAACAACTTATTGAAGCGCAAAGCAGCGCTATGAATGAGCTGAAAGGCGTAAGTTTTACCGCCAAATAAATTCACATTTTTACCAACCAGATCACAAGGATTAACTAACGTGCTGGGGATCATCGACTATGCTTGTAGGACTCATTCATAGGTAGCATCGCCATGAAACTTGTCTACACCCACGAAAATCGTTTTCTGGTTGCCAATGCGCACAATATTCTTGAACAGCATGGCATCACCACTGTGTGGAAAAATGAATACGCTTCCAGCGCAATTGGCGAAGTTGCTTCATTGGATACCTGGCCGGAACTCTGGGTTGTAGATGAATCCGATTATGATCAGGCAGTGCACATTATCTCCACTGCACTGAGCGCGAAAAATGCACCGGAATGGGTGTGCCCCAGCTGCGACGAAAAAAATGACGCCGCATTTGAGCTTTGCTGGAATTGTCAAACAGAACCCTCGGAAGGAAAGTAATGAAAAGCATATTCACCGGTATCACACTGCTATTGTTATCCACCAGTATTTTTGCAAACACATTCAGTGTGATGAGCTACAACGTACGCTGCGGCATGTGCGAACCGGCAGATAGCGCCAACAACTGGTCCAAGCGCAAATTCCTCGTTGCGCATTTAATAAAAATGCATAACCCGGATATCATCGGTTTACAAGAGGCTGAACTTTTTCAAGTGCAAGATTTAGCTGACATGCTGAAAGATTATTCGTGGATGGGCGTCGGCCGTGAAGATGGCAAAGACAAAGGCGAAACCACTGCGATTTTATTTCGCCACGGCCGTTTTGCACTGCAAGGGCAACAAACACTCTGGCTCTCGGAAACACCAATGCAAGCATCGCGCGGATGGGACGCGGCTTATCGCCGCACATTAAGCATCGCAAAATTACTCGATGTACCCTCCAAAAAGCCGGTGTATATTTTTAATACCCATTTGGACAACGAAGGCGAAAACGCGCGGCAAGAAAGTGCGAAATTATTGCTGCGCGAAATTGAAAAAATTGATCCCGCAACTACTGTCGTAGTCACTGGCGATTTTAATGTAACAGCAACTGCCGCAAGCTATAACATCATTACCCAAGCATTGAGCGATGCGGAAAAAATATCAGCCGCACCTGCTACTGGTGGCAACAAAACCTATAACGCCTTTGGTGAAGATAAAGAGCCAAACAATAAAATTGATTTTGTATTCGTGAGAAAACCGGCGAAGGTGTTGAGTCATCAAGTTGATACCACAACCTACAATTCACTATATCCATCTGACCATTATCCGGTCATCGTAAAATTGGATACATCACCAGCAGCGACTACCTCAGCGGCTGCCGAGTAACACTGACAACTCATTGCGGATATATTTTTCTTCTACCCATTCCGTTAAATGTGCATTCATAAACTCAATAAAATTATGTGCGGCGATAGGCAAACGCCTGTCGCCATGCCGCACCAGATACCAGTGACTGGTTAACGGGAAATCGCGCACCTTGATAATCGCGACCTTGCTATCGGCACGTTGCGCCAGGGTGTGTTCCGATATAATCGCCAGCCCCAGCCCTGTCTCCACGCTTAACCGGATTACTTCGTTACTTTCAATCTGCAAGGTTTTATGCAACTGGAAATTCTGCTCGCGCAACCAATTTTCAAATACCATGCGCGTGGCGCTGCCGGGTTCGCGCATTAAAAAGCGCTCGTTTACCAACTCGATAAATTCCACTTCCTGTCGCTGTGCTGCCCAATGTTGCAGCGGCGCAATCAATACCAAGGGATTACGCAAAAAGCGCCCGCTAATTACGTGATCACCTGTGGGCGGATGGCTAAACAAATACAAATCATCCATTTGGTTTTGGAATCGCTGCAACACACTGCCGCGGTTGCCGATATTAAAAGTCACATCCACGCCGGGATATTGTTGCGCGTAAGGGCTAAGCAGGCGCGGCAATACGTACTGCGCAGTGGTCACCACTCCGATGCTGAAATGCCCTTTATTGCCCTGCGCGGCATCGCTCAGAAAACCATTGAAATCATCAAAGCGCGTGAGTGCATCAAGCGCAGCGTGGTACAGCTCGCGTCCGACAAAAGTGGGCTGGTATTGGCCATCGCGCACCTCCAATAGCTGATCCCCCACCGCCTCGGTCAAGCGCTTGATCTGCAACGAAACTGTGGGTTGCGTAAGGTGCAGCTGCCCTGCAGCTTGGGAAATAGAACCGGTTCGGACAACGGCAATGTAGACCTGCAGCAGGCGAAACGTCAGGTGGCGAATGTTCATAACGAGTATCCGAATGACAAAACCATAGATAATCGTAAATATAACAAACTATAAACATTAATTATCTTCTATTGATGCCTGGGGCGACAATGAGCACAAGCAACATCGCTCACTGGAGAACCACCATGCCCGATATCGTCATCATGTTTTTCCTGCTCGGCGTACTAGCCGGCCTGGCAAAATCCGACCTTAAAGTCCCGCAAGCAGCCTACGACACTCTAAGCATCCTGCTTATGCTCACCCTCGGCCTGAAAGGCGGCTTGGCGCTACACGGGCAATTACATTGGAATCTGGTACCGGAAGTTATCACCGTTATCCTGCTCGGCGTAGCCATCCCCTTGGTGCTTTATCCAATCTTGCGCAGCTTTATCCAACTAAATGCAGCTAATGCCGCCAGCATAGCGGCGCATTACGGCTCAGCGAGCGCAGGTACCTTTGCAGTTGCCTTGGCCTATGCCGAAGCAAACCATTTGGTGATCTCACCACAAACCACACTTTATTTGGTGTTACTGGAGTTACCGGCCATAGTTGTTGCGATATTGCTACACAGAAAAGCCACCAAGAGCAGCGGCTCCATGGCGGGAATTTGGCACGAAGCCCTGACCAGTCGTGGAGTAGTTTTGCTCGCCGGCGGTGTAGTGATCGGCTACTACTGCGGCCCGGACGGCAGCAGAGATGTAGCACCGCTATTCATCGGTGCCTTTAAAGCCCTACTCGCATTATTCTTGTTGGAAATGGGACGTTGCGCATCACAATATCTCTCACCCTTCCCGATCCAACATTGGAGGTTGATGGCGTTCGGGTTGGTTGCGCCCTTCTTTTTAGCACTCATCGGCATTGTTACAGGCATAGTATTGGACTTACCCGAAGGCACAACACTGGTACTCGCATCACTCACCGCCAGCGCATCATACATAGCTGCACCCGCCGCAATTCGCGCCGCGATAAAAGATGCCGATGTAGGCCTCGCCATTTTCGCCGCACTAGGCGTAACCTTTCCGCTTAACGTGCTGGTGGGGATTCCGATTTATTACGAGATGATGGAAATGATTAGATAAATAGAATTTAGAAAGCTGAAAGCTAACGAGCCTTATCAAATATGCTTGAGGATTTTAGTACTGCTAATTGCTTATCGATTAACAGTACTGAGCTTTATCCTTCATACCGAGATCAAGTCACCACACAACTAACCGGCACAGCAGGCGGAGGAGCGATTTCTTCGCCCAACATTTCGCGCAGCGCCGACTCAATCATGTTAGTCATTGCATCTAATGCAAGATCATTTGGCTCAGTACCAAAAGGATCTTGCAGCTCTTCTGCAAGTGCTTCCAACGCTAAAAATGTGTAAGCGACAAACACAACAATCACTGGCGTCATAAAGCCAAGTGTGGCGACCAATCCTAAGGGCAGTAAAAAGCTATAGGTGTACACGGTGCGATGCAAAATTACCGAGTAAGCGAAAGGCACAGGCGTGCTGGCGATGCGTTCGCATCCACCCAGACACGCACTTAACTGCGATAAATGTTGATCCATTCGTGCAAATAAAATCGGGCACAGTTGCTCTTGCTTGCGCATGGTGCGTAGCTGCTGCGCAAGATCCAGCACCACCAACTCCGGCTTAAAACGACCTTTGAAAATCCGAGCTACGGCCTCTGGCCTTAATAGTTTTTGCAATGCCGGAGTCGCGTCCGTGTGGCGCAGCTGGGCGCGCAGTGCATGCACAAAGGCAATCAAGCTATAGACGAACTGACGGTTTTGCTCGTCAGATGCATCGGCTGCCGTCAATTGCTGCCGGGTCAGCGCGCGGGTCTCATTGAGCACTGCACCCCATAATTTCCGTGCTTCCCAAAAGCGGTCATAACTCACCGAGTTACGAAAACTTAGGAAGATAGCCAAAGCTATCCCGAGCAAAGTAAATGGCAGCGGGGTGAGGTCAGGCAACAGGCCGGGATAATAATGATGGACGGCAACTACCACTGAGGCGAGTGAAATAAGCAGGAATAGCTGCGGCAAAATACGGTTAAGCAAGGAGCCGCGCCAGACAAACAGCATACGGAGCCAGTGCAATTTCGGCCGGATAATCATAAAAGGAGTTCACGTAACAGGAGGGAAGAAACTGGCGCCATGGTAAGACTTGGTCCTGCAAATGCCCAGCGTCAGCACCGCTAAAATGAAAAATATAATTCGATCGCACCGGTTGGTGGAGCCATTCAGGAAATCAATGTCGGCATATCATCCCGAGCGTGCTAAGA
>Ga0247822_10001052_pt1 | contig 16353 bp, 8 predicted proteins | sample 13C_Cellulose_Da_FD_192423 | JGI IMG/M metagenome (GOLD analysis project Ga0247822, IMG submission 192423) | Soil microbial communities from agricultural site in Penn Yan, New York, United States - 13C_Cellulose_Day30 | ecosystem: Environmental > Terrestrial > Soil > Agricultural land | place...
GGTCTTGGGCGGCGACGCCCGTGGCGAGGGCGATGCCGACCGAGGTGGCAAGGCCACGCCAGTCGACGGGAATGGGCGTCAGCATGCGCGACACGAGGATGGCCGAAACGAGACTGGCCAGCATGCCGCCCGCCAGCGCCACCGCGGCTCCGACCTCCGCCAGATGAGGAATGACGAGAAAGGAGAGGATCACGGTGACGATCGAGCCCGGAGCACCGACGATGAGCAGCAGCCATGGCCGCTTGTGGGCATGGATCACGTTCTGGAACACGAAGGTCGAGAAGTTTGACGCCATCACGGCAACGGCAATCAGCGGGAAGAGCTGGCCGACCGGCCCCAGATAGTCGTGCGGAAGCAGCAGGTCGGCAATGTCGGTGCTGAGCGCGACGAGCAGCGCTGCGACCGGGAAGCTCAGCCGGGCAAGCAGGCTCATCTGGTGCGAGAGGAACGTCGCGGCGGCGGCCGGCCCCTCGCGATCGAAGCGGCTCACCATCTCCGGAAAGCCACCCATGTTGATGGCATTTGCGATGGTGTCGATCGGCTGCCGCGCCAGCGCATAGGCCGCGGCGAACACGGCGACCGCGCCCGCATCGTAGTAGAGCTTGAGCAGCACCCGCTCGACGCTGTTGAGCCCGAAGCTCACGATCGCCAGCGCGATCAGCGGAATGCCGAGAGCGAAGAGCTCGCCATGGGTGAAGCGCGCCGGGCCGCCAACCGTGCTCGGGAGCGCGAGGCGCAGCCCGACGAGACCGGCAAGCAGCGTGGCCGCCGACGACGCCAGCGAGACGACGAGGAAGCTGTGCGGCGCCAGCATGACGGCGACAACCGGCAGGATGAGCTGCAGCACGGCCCGCACGAACTCGAGCAGCGAATAGGCTCCGTGCCGCTGTTGCATCTGCAACACCGTGAGGGCGAAGCGGCTGATAGCCCCGACGATGAGGTAGGTGCAGACCGCTATGGCGAACTCCGCCCAGCGCTCGGGGACGACGAGCCCCGACGCGATCGCCGACACGACGAGGCCAACGAGCGTCGTCACCGCCAGCACGCGCGCCGCAAGCGCGAGGCTGCCGCGGCTGATCTCGCCCTTGCCGCCCAACCGAAGCAGTGCGATGCGCAGCCAGTTGGTGACAGCGGAGTCGGTAAGCTCGCCGACCGTCACCACCAGCGCGAGCAGCCCGTACTCGGTCTGGTCGATCAGCCTGGTGGCAATGACGAGCAGCAGGAGTGCCGAGAGGCGCGTTAACAGGATCGCCGGCGCATAGATGAGTGTAGAACGCAGCAGCACAGCGAGTTTCCGGGCCCGGTCTTTCGAAATCGGCACTTCGCCCTACGCCAGTTCAGCTCGCGCCGATAGTTAATCGCCGGTGTAAGGTGAATGACGGCAATTGTATCTAACCCCGCAGGCGTAAACCTTCTTCCCACTGTTCGCTTTCGCACCCCCCGCTGCCGCGTCTATGACGGACGCATGCTGCAGCGCCTCACCGATCAGAAAACCATGCACGTGCTCGTCGCCACCCCCGGTACAGATCAGGGCGGCATCGACCGCGTCATGGCATCCCTGAGGGAACAGCTGGAGCGCGACGCGGCGCCCGGCTTCGAGGTCGAATTCGCCGCCACCCGCGGCCCCAGCCATATCGCGCTCTCACCTCTCTATCTGGGCGCCTTCCTGGCGCGCGTGGCAGCGCTCAAGGCGACCGGCAAGCTCGATGTGGTCCACATCAACCTCGCCAGCATCGGCAGCACCTACCGCAAGCTGATCATCGCCCGTTGGTGCCGAGCCCTTGGCGTGCCTTATGTCATCCACCTGCACGGCGCCGACTACCGCGAATACTGGCAGGAACAGGTCTCGCCCTGGCTGGCGAAGCGCATCCATTCGATGTTTGCGCATGCAGCGCGGATCATCGTGCTCGGCCGCGTCTGGGGCGAGTTCATTGCACTCCAGGCGCCCGAGGCCAGGGACCGCATCGTCGTTCTCGCGAACGCCAGCGCGCGCCCCACCCTGCCCCAGCGCGGCGGCGGCGACCGGGTGCATATCCTGTTCCTCGGCCGCCTCGGCGAGCGCAAGGGCGTGCCACAGCTGACCGACGCGCTCAAGCGCGTGCAGGGCCTGCCGGACTGGCGCGCCACCATTGCCGGTGACGGCGAAGTGGAGGCCTCTCGTGCCAAAGTCGCCGAGTATGGCTTGAGCGACCGCATCGACATGCCCGGCTGGGTCGGCCCCGAAGGGGTTGCCGAGCTTATCGCTTCCGCCGACATCCTCGTGCTGCCGAGCTTCTCGGAAAACCTGCCCGTCTCGGTCATCGAGGGCATGGCGGCCGGGCTCGCCGTGGTCGCCACCCCGGTAGGTGCCGTCGAGGACATCATGGAGAACGAGCGCACAGGTCTGCTGGTGCCACCCGGTGACGTCGATGCCCTGACCCATGCCCTCACCCGCGTCGTCACCGACCCGGCTCTGCGGGCGCGGCTGGGCGCCGAGGCGCAGCAGTTTCACCGCAGGGTGCTGGACCTCGTGCCCTATGCGCAAGCCACGCGCTCCCTGTGGCGCGATGCCGCTCAACATTAACGCTAAACTAACCTTTCGGTTCAGCGAGCGCCCCCCAGCCTCTATCGATAGTGCCGGCCCGGTGCGCGGCCTGGGATGACTGTCTTGGCAATTGATGTTGCTCCGAATTCTCAGCCCTTGGTGGCCACGGACGGACAGCAGTTCTCAGGCAGCATTGTCGCACGCGTCAGTACCAGTGACGCCGAATGGCGCGCCCTGATGGACGCGGCGCCAGTGGGTCACATGCCGCAGGATCTGAGCTATGCCGCCGGCAAGGCCGCGTCCGGCTGGCCTTCGCGGCGGTTGGTGTTCTATGCCGGCCAGCAGCCGGTGGCCTTCGCGGTGGTGCTCGAGTTCCGCCGGCTCGGCATCAAGCTGCTCCATCGGGTCAACCGCGGGCCGGTGCTGCTGGATGTCGCACCAAGCGATGAGCTGGTGCTCGGTGTCTATCGCGCCCTGCGCCGGACTGTCGGGCGGCTTTGGACCACGCCCCTGCTGATCGCTCCGGCCCTCGAAAAGACCGAACGCAGTGCCGCGCTGCTGCGCGAGGCCGGCTACATCCGTCGTGAGGCCGACTCCTGGCGCTCGGGCCGGATCGACCTTCGGCCGGACGAACACCAGATCTGGATGGGCTTCGCTTCGACCTTTCGCAATCGGCTACGCAAAGCCGAAAGGGCCGGTGCCGAACTCCGTATCGCGGATGATGCGGCGACCTATCAATGGATGATTGCTCGCCACGTCGAGAACATGCGCGACAAGCAGTTCAGGGCGGCCGGTCCCGGCTTGCTGAACGCTCTGCGGGAGGCGGAGCCAGGCAACATGCTGGTGTTCCAGCTGCTGCATGGGGGCGCCGCAGTCGCCGCCATGTCGGTGCTGCGCTTCGGCCGCACCGCCGAGTACCATGTCGGCTGGTTCGGACCGGAAGGACGCGCGATTAACGCCGGCAACCTCCTGATGTGGAGCGTCGTGTGCGAGATGAAGCGCCGTGGCGTCACGAGCTTCGACCTCGGCGGACTCCGGATCGGCGACGGCTACACCCAGTTCAAGAGAACGATGAGGCCGGCTGAGTATGAGCTCGCCGGCGAGTGGATCAGCATTTGAGGTGGTTGCAATGGGCATGATGGACGTGGCGCGCGGCGCCTATGCGCGGGCTCCCCGGTTCGTGCGCCAGTCTCTGGCGCCGCTGGTCTCGCTGGTGCCGACGGGCATGAAGTTCGGCGGTACCTACCGTATGTGGCGTGACCGTATCGCCACGAGCGCCAACGACCCCGCCTACGCCAACGCGGGGCACCTCAAGGCGCTGCGCGACCTGTTGCGCAAGGCGCACGACAACAGCCCGTTCTACCGTGATTTCCTCGACCGGCACCTGGGCATGGGTTTTGACTACGACCGCGCGCTGCCTGAGGACCTGCTTCGCCTGCCAATCCTCAAGAAGACCGATCTCGAGGCAGCGGGCGACGCCGTACTGACCGTGCCGCGCTCGAGCGTCGACCGTGCCGACACCAGCGGCTCCAATGCCGAGCGGCCCTTCGGCTTCTATCTCGACCGCGACCGCAGCCCGCGCGAAATGGCCTATGTCCACGACAGCTGGAGCCGCGCCGGGTTCACCGAGCGCGACAGCAAGATCGTGCTGCGCGGAGTGGGTCTCGATCGCCGCGGTCGCATCAGCTCGGAGTGGGAACCCGCGCTGCGCGAACTGCGCCTCTCGGTGTTCCCTATGCACCGGGCCGACGTTGCCCGCTACGCCGACCTGATCGATCGGTACGGCGTCCGCTACCTCTACGGCTACCCGTCCGCGATCGAACTGATGGGGCGCCACATGGTCGCGCTGAAGCGGCAGTTCAAGCGGCCGCTGAAGGGCATCCTGCCAATTTCGGAGCCGCTGCTGCAACACCAGCGCGACACTATCGAAGCTGCATTCGGACCGACGCCGATCGCCAATTTCTACGGCCTCAGCGAGAAGGTGCTGTTCGCCAACGAGAGCATGACGGAACCCGGACTCTACACCTTCGAGCCGCTCTACGGGCTGGCCGAGCTGGTGGATGAAGACGACCAACCGATCACGGAGCCAGGCCGCGAGGGTCGGCTGATCGGTACCGGGTTCCTGTCCACCGGCATGCCATTCATCCGCTACGACACGCATGACAGGGCCGCTCTGGTGGAGCTGCCGACCGAAGCCAACGGCCAACGCCTGCGCGTGTCGAACATCGTTCCACGCCGGAAGCCCAACTATCTCATCGCCTCCGACGGCGGCCGCATCGTCTCGACCGACCTGACCCCGGAGAAGCCACGCTTCTTCACCGGCGTCGAGGAGTTCCAGTTCGTTCAGGAGGAGCCGGGCAAGGTGACGATACGCTACATCGCTGCCAAGGGCGGCACGGAGCAGGACGCCCTGAGGCTGGCCGCGGATCTGCACGAGCGTGTGCGCCAGCGCGTGACATTCTCGGTCGAGCACGCGGAAACCCTCGCCGGCGGTCGCGGCGGCAAGCGCGCCTTCATCGACCAGCGTCTGGACCTGAGCAAGTACTGATCAGTCGGGCTGCAGCCCCAGTGCCCGCAGCATCTGTGTATTGGGGACCGCCGGCCCGGTCGGCAGGATCACGCTCATCCCCCACGGATTGGCGTATTCCCAGACCGACCATGGGATCCCATGCCGCTCCGCCGCGAGGCGCACCGCTTCGAGATAGCGCAGGCGGTCGGGAGCGAAGGCGCCCATGCGGCCGTCATCGGACATCTCGATCACGCCGAACTCGCCCATGAACAGCCGGCTGGCCGGGATATCGTGCCGGGCAGCCCAGTCCAGCGCTTCACCTATCCGCGCCGCCACCTGGCTCTCCCCCCAGCCTTCGGTGAAGTACTCTGAAATCACCGGGCCGAGCCGCAGCACGGTCCGCTCCTGTTCCGCCTCGCCGACCCCGGCCGCCGCCATGTGGGCCCGCAGCATCTCGATCGTCGCGCCGGCAGAGCCCGAAGACGCCGGCCAGGGCAGGCCCGACGCAAAGCCACCCTCATCCTCCGGGCGCTGGTGGGTGAAGACGTGCGGCTCGTACATGTGGAAGCTGAAGTAGAGGTTGGGATCGTCGAAATCCGGATCGAGATCGACCAGCCCGCTGACGTCGCCTCCGCAAGCGCCCGTTGCGACAACGGTCAGCTCGGCGCTCACCGCGCGGATGGCGGACATCGCGCTGGTCATGATCTCCTGCCACTGCCCATCGCCACGCCCCTCGCACGGATAGTGCTGCGGTTCGTTGAAGGGCTCGAATGCGACCCTGTCGGTACCGAGCGGCACCAGCATCCGGGCAACATCAGCAGTCATCGCCACGTACCGGGCGACGGAGGGGCTATCCGCCCGCTGCTCGATGATGGCGTCGCCGCCATAGGCCGGCACCTGCGGCACGATGTGGAGGTTGAGCACCACCTTGAGCCCACGTGCCGTCACGCGGTTCACGCTCGACGCCAGCACATCCAGCGCCTCCTGCCGCTTCTCGCCATCGGTGGCCAGAAGCGGGCCGGGGTCGACCGTCAGGCGGACGAAATCGAACCCGAGCGATCTGATGCGAACGAACTCATCCCCGGCCGGCCAATCGGCGAGATCGCGATAGCGGCCGCGCCACTCGTCCACGCTCCGATAAGGCGGCCAGCGATAGGAGCCGTCCACGGCCAGCGGCGACCAGTTCAACCACTCGTGCACACCGACGCCGCGCTGCAGCGCCAGCGGAGCAGCCGCAGCAGGCCAGGCCGCCAGCAGGAACACGGCCAGCATCACGATGCGCATGTCGACACCTCCCCCGTCTGCGACGACACTAGCTGCGAGTAATATTGCGTACCCAGCCCGAGTTCTCAGCGATTACTGGCCACGGCAACAGGATATGATGACCGCCGTTGTTTCGCCCCTCGGATATTGTGTGGCCGTCGTGAGGGCTCGAACTGACGTGCGGAACTAATCGCTATGCCGTGTTGACAGTCAGTTGATATGCGCGTCGATCCGACCGACGACTAGGCACGTGCATTCTGGATTCGTTGCCTATGAGTACCACTCGGGCTTTCGAGGTCTTGAAGCCATTCGAGGGCACGCTCGCTAAGTATCGCACGCTGCTCGCCACTAGTCGCGCTACTGCATGGTACAGTCGGTACCTCACCATCTGCACGCCCTCTGTAGCCGGAGTTGGTGCTGGTCGCCGGCTGGCCGCGAAGCGCGCTCCATGTCGCTCTCGACTTCTGTCGCGTAAGCCCTACTCCGTTGAGCCACCATCCGATGCATGGCCATCACGAAGGGCAGCGTATAGGCGGGCGTCCTGAACCCTTCTCTCGTACATTTTGTCATACTCGATTCGCAGCTGCTCACCGCCGAGCAACTGCGGCAGCGCCCTCGCATTGCGCTCGACTATGCCCCTCACTTCATCCAGAACACCGCGGTACTGAGTGTCGGTACCTTCAAAGCGGGCGACCGTCCTAGCTCGTAGCACGGCCGGCGTTGGAGGCGATACGACGTCCTCGAGATCGTAGGCCGAGATATGCATGTCGGGATAGGTGCGGTTGTAGAACGACAGACTGGAGCCAGCTGCAGAGAACTCAAACTCCCAGATTATTCCTCCGATCGAGACGGACACGAAGGCAACCATTGGCCCCCTAGTAACAGATAATTCGGAGGCAGTTGAAACACCAACGTCTGATAGGAACCCGCGCACACGATCAACAAGCACCCGGTCATCCAGGCTAAATTCGGTCATTTGAAGCACTCCAACGTCAGCAATAGCGACTTGTCGACACCAAGCTGCATGTGCCCCCTCCGGTCGGCGGGTTCGATACCCACACATCCCCTTTCTTGACCGGTGGTGAGTAGCCGGCCTTCTCCAGCGCCTTCCATTCCTTGTACAGTCCGGAGCCCCTGGGAGCCAGCAGTGGATCGTCCGTAAAGTGGACCACCTTTCGGTCCGCGATAACCGTCGCGATGAATAGATCATTCATTTCTTGGGCAAGACTGTCTGACGTCTTGCTAGGAAATTTCGAGTATTTTCCATATTCGGCGGTATCCATAGAAAAATACGCGTATTTATTAACCTCAGCCACTTCGTGATAGCTGGAGGGGTTTGGCTTCCATCGCCCTAGCATAGCTATGTTGCTCTCCATATGATGAAAGGCGTTGGCTGCGTTCGCTAGGATTGTGACCTGCCCTGCGGTCGCCAAACCGCGTCGAGCAGCCTGAAGAGCCGAAAGTTGAGAGAGGAACCGCCCACTCACGCTTACGCCGACAGTAGCGTACTTCAGTCCCGGCGCTTCCATTGCCATTGTCAGCGCGTCTATGTGGACCTGATATGGTTCGATGAACCCTCCCGCGCCAATTATGACGTTTCCTACCGCATTGGGGGCGTAGTTGATGGTGTCCATTACTAGGTCAACGCCCAAGCCGAGCCCCAAACTGGAACAACCGAATGGCCCCGGAGTACACATCGGCGACTCGTGTCCATTTGGGTCGCTACGATTGATGGGATCCCCCATTGAGTATCCGTAGCGGTCTGTCCCGACTGTGGGGCTGGCAGGATCCCACCAGTCGGGCGACAGGAAGCGCCCCAAGACCGGATCGAAGTACCTAGCATGGAGGTATACGAGTCCGGATTCAGGGTCAGTTCGCTCGCCGATCCAGCCTTTGGACTCGTTCGGCGAAAGTGGAGCAATTACCGTCTCAAACTGTGCACCATAGGGCTGGTAGAAAGAGGCGCGTGTGAGCGCCCCCGTGGCGTCAGTAATGCGGCGAACGGACGTCAGGTGGTCTCGATGCAACCAGTTGACTACACCTCCAGCCTCCTTGACGTCGGGATTGAGGTAGTTGGTCCAGCCGCCAACCGGATCGTTCTCACTGTCGGCACCGATATAGAGTGTGGTGCCGACTGCAGTCAGCTTCTTCAAACGCTCGCCATCTGGACCATACGAGTACACAACGGTGGCGCCATTCTCCATGACGGCAATCGGGCGGTTGGCTGCATCATACTGTATGGTTCGATCTATCACGCCCGCCGTGCGGCGTGATGTCTGGTTGCCATTTAGGTCATGTTCGAAGCTCCAGACGCCGGCAGAACTGACTGCGTGGGGCTGGAAGGCAGCGCTGCCCGAAGCTGGGTAAGAGTACCCACCAACCGATGAGTTGAAGAGAATTGCGCCGCCAAGGTCGTATTCGAAACTTTGGCTCAGCGTCGGCGAGCCAGTATTGGCGGCACTAAGCAAGCGATCGAGCTGGTCGTAGCCATAGGCCCAGTCCTCATCGCCTCGGTCGCTGTCGACACCAATGATACGACCGACAACATCGCGGGTGTAGGAGTATGACTGTATCACGTCGTCACCCTTCCGCGTGGAAATACTATCCAACCACGATCGTGTCGGCGAATAGGCATACGTCGTGCTGACGCCATTGCTGTAGGTGATTGCAGTCACGGCACCATAGGCAGCGTATGTGATACCGCTGATTGCCCCCTCAACGCTCACCAACTGACCGGCGGCGTTATAGCCATAGGCGCTGGAACTGCTACCTTCGGGATAGGTCTTGGCCCTTATGCGCCCCCCGGCATCGTAGACAGTGGTTGTGGTGTACGCGACACCATCAACGGTATGAGTCTCCCTGACGGGGCGCCCCCCAGCATCGTAATCGGAGTAGATCACCGCATTGTCATTGGAGGAGGTGGTAAGGTGGCCCACGTTGTAGAAGCCTGAACGGGCCTCATCATAGATCGAGGTCACGACCTCCTCACTAGGCATCCCAACACCGATAGTCTTAGTGATCACCCGCCCAAGCCGGTCATAGCTGAAGGAGGTGAGTTGACTTTTGGCGTCTAGTTGAGTGATCTGTCGGCCCGCGTCGTCATAGACGTATTTCCAGGTGCCAAGGTCGGGGTCAGTACTAGATGTGCGGCGCCCCAAGCTATCGTAGGTGTTGGACCAGAGGTTCCCCATTGGATCCGTCACTAAGACCCTGTTTCCAAGCGGATCGTAGCCGAAACGGGTGGTTGCCGCCGCTGCCCCAAGGTAGGCAGTTCGCGTAACCTCGTTGCCGCGAGCATCTGTGGTGGTCCGGCCAGTTCGGCTCAGAGGATCAGTGGTTCTGACGGTCAAGGCGCCAGCAGCAATCGTCGTGGGCGCCTCATACGCCACGGCAATGGCCGTGCCATCCGGCAGTGTCGTGTGCACCGGACGATCAAGTGCGTCGAAGCGTGATAGATTCCAGTTTCCTTGTTGACCGTGGTAATGCGGCGCTGTCGTTCCCGCAACAACCCCTCGCTTGCTATAGGAGGTGTCTGTCACAATCGGTTTGGCAGGATCTGCAGAGACGCTCACCGTCTTGTAGGTTCGGCCGAGTCCATCCGCGTAAGTACGCCCCCAAAGAGGCGTTACTTCATCCGACGGGCTCTTGGATCGCTCGACATACTGAGTTGCCGCTGAACCGACGCTAACATATGAGATGTTCTCGTGGTCACCGGACGGATAGTCCACCCGGATTAGGCGGCATAGAGCATCATATTGATAGTTAGTCGAACGATTGTTCACGTCGATGTGAGCGCTCTGCAATCCACAAATTGGATGCCATGAGGTTGTCGTTCTTTGACGCACATCTCCGTCAAAGAACAGTGGATTTCTTATCTCAATGACATGTTGGTGTGTCGCAGGGTCGTAGTCGACCTCGACGCGATCCCCTAGCGGATTGACCCTAGCGATCGGCCGTCCGAAACTGTCATACTCTGCAGTGGTCGCTAGCCAGCGATTGCCCTCATTTAGCCAAGCCAGTGACGTCGTGACATGCCCTTCGGCGGGCGCCGACGCGGCCGAGTTTGCACCGTCGTAGTGGAGTTGAGTGTCCTGGAGGACTACACCGGCCCCGTCCTTGATTGTCTCTGTCGAAGGAAATTTTACTAGGTACGCTGCTAGGTTGAGCGGATAGGATCGTTGGGTGACTCTGTCATCGGCCGACGAACTCAGGACGCCTAGGTCGTTCTCCTCAAGTACGTTGGCGTAGCCGTCATATGTCCACTCCTTGCGGGTGATGACACTACCGCCAAGCAGGTGGTTTGTGATCTGCTCCGAGGTCTTGTGCACCGAAAATGGGGGACTGGACTGGTTCACCACGTAGCCGGATTCTACCAGTCGAAGCTGGCTGCCGTTGCTCGCGTAGGTTTCCACGCGCCGGGGGGCGCCGGCAGCTACGGCTTCCTGCCGGAACCTGGAGACGGCCCAAGGGCATGACGTTTCGCCAACTTCACAGGGGAGTTCGGCCGTCACTGTTTCAAAACCCAGAAACTTGCGCTCGAACGGGTCGTACGCGCCGTTCAAGTAGGCGAACTTCGTGGCGCTGGAGTTCCCGCGGCCATCTGACGTCGTGATCTTGGAGACCACTTGCAGCACCATCGGAAGGTAACCGTTAGTGCCATAGGTAGAGGGAAGATACTCAAGGTCGATCACGCCGCCTGTGCTCAGCGTGTTGCGCTTCATCAGGTCAGGAACCACGGAGTCGCTGGCCGCAGCAACGCAACCCGAGCAGTTTGCAGGTGCGGCACTGATTGCTTGCTTGAGGTCCCGTTTGCCATCGCCGTTGTAGTCACCGGCGAAGCCATCAAGACTTGTTACACCCGAGATTGCGTACGTTGCCGGATAGCCATCGGCTACCTTGTGAATACTGTACGCAGTTTTGGCAGCGTTTGGCCGGATCAGTTCGACAACGCCGTCGCCGTTCACGTCAGCTAGGCTAAAGGCAAACTCATTGCCCAACGCGGTACCCGCCAGGTTGGCGACCTCCACCGTGCGTTGGAACCCGACGCCTGTCGACAGATACTTGACGAGGCTGCGAACCCCGCTGGTCTCAATCACCTGGAGGGCGTCGGTGGAACCGTCTCCATTCAGGTCGGCAAAGCCCCACTCCCCGAGTCGGACGGGCGAGCTCTCCAATGTGATCCGAGCGATTTCGTGCGAGCGATCATGGTCACAGCCGCCACTATCACCGCAATTGTTGCTTTGATCACTTCTTGTGGCTCCTATTTCGAACAGATACCCACCATCCGTGGGGTTGCGACCATACCCTACGCCAGCCCACCTATAACTATACGAAGTGCTATCAAAACTCCTTCTATACTGACTATAGACCGCGTTGTAGCCATCAAAATAGTATCCAGTTGCTGGAATTCTACTACCAACAGCGGTCGTCAACGGAGGCTCATATTCCGGCCAATAGTATGCACCGCGCGTCGTTAGGGTTTGACCCAATGGCTTGACGTCGAATCCGGAGCCGTTTGACAACAGCAGTCGTGAGTTTGTGCCGTTCGCGCCGTCCAAGACAAACAGATCAGCAAGTCCGTCACCGTTGAAATCACCAACGCGCCCCCAATCGGCATTGACCCACGTCTGCTTGGACAGTCCGCCACCACTGGAGAGAAACATCGAGCCACGGAAGATGTCATCCTTGCCATCCCCGTTGAAGTCGCCCACCAGCAGCTTCGCACTCTGGGTAGCGTTCCGCAGACCTGCGTTGGCGCCGCTGTTTACCGCGCCGATCGGGGTAACAATTGACCCGACAACAACACCATTGCTTTGTAGAACCACAACGATCGCAGCGTCAGTTGTCTTATACCCCTGAGCCGTCCATGGAGTGCGGGCCGCAGTCGTCAGTTTGCTGAGTTGCGCGACCGTTACCAAGTCGTCCTTTCCGTCACCGTTGAAGTCACCAGTCGTCCAACCCATCGCCCCGCCGCAAAGGTTGATGGGAGCCAGCGCGCTTGGGTCAGACAGACCGGGTCCGCCAGTGGGAGTCGTTGATGATCCGGCCCACAAACCCGAGGCGTAGTAGCCAGTGCTTCGGCATTTATCGATCGTTTGCAGCCAGCCCTGAAGGAGGTCCGTCTTACGGTCTCCGTTGAAGTCGCCAAAAACATATCGGATATCGGTTTGAGGAGTGGCCCCGACCGTGGCCAGTTTGGACTGCGGTTCCGTTGCCGTCGTACTCGGCACTGTTTCCGAGTTAGTGTTTGCCGTAACTAGGTCCGAAATCATCGCCCCCATGCGGCGCGAGGACATATCCCAGTAGCTGAAGGTCTCGGGAGGCAACGAAGTGCCGCCCGTCACCACACCAGCGACGATGGTGGCGTCTGAGCCGAATTGCTGCACGGACGTCAGCAATGAACGCTTGGTGTCAGGCGAAATCGCATACGAAACCGAGTAGGCCCGGACCAACACGTCGGAACTGGACACGGCCACCGTCTTCAGTCGCTTCGATACTGCTGCCACCGAGATGCCAGTCGCGAAGGACACGGAATCCGGGCGGCTTTCCCAGTAGAACGACACTTTGGCAACGCCGTAGTCGATCGCACTGACGTAGCAGGCGGGCAGCGTCGCGCAGTCGTAGCTATAGCTGACGGTGTTGCCATCGGTGTCCCGCACGTCGGCAAGCAGCCACCGGTAGCTGTCGCGTAAGCGCGCATCCTGTGCACCGCCGGGATTCCAGTTGGCTAGGGGGCGATAGGTCGACACCGTCCCATCACGTCGTGTGACGGTCCAGACCGTCTGGCCACTCACTACTGCCTGAATGATGCGCTGGTATGTCTCGAAGCGCGTCGTGTGCGTGCCGCCAGCGCCACAAGACGGCGTGGTCCTTGCCGCCGCGCACGAAAGTAACGCGTTGCCGTCGATCGCGAAGACATCGTCTGCAGAGTACGCAGGAGTTCCACCGTGCTTGGATACGCGTGAGATCTCCGAACCACCGGAAAGGGTCCAACCAACACCCAGCGGAGAGAATCCGTCATCGGCACGTAGCCGGCTGTCGCCGGAGTTGTAGTCTAACGAAAGGGCTGGGGTCAGACCGAAGAAGGCGGGCACCGCTATCGGAAGCGACTTGGTGAAGGCGCCGTTGTAGGGAGCGTCCGGAGGAACGAACTTGGCGGTCTCGCCGTCGGTGGCAACCGAGGCCATTGTCATCATTCCACCGGTCGAGCCACTTTGGTTGGCCGGTACAACGGCGGCAGCCGCGCCATCCCCGCTACTCTCGACGCTTGGAGCCGGAACGGAAGCCAATCCAGCTAGTGCTGGCGCACTGGGTGACGAACTAACTGCAAATGCAGGGGCAACCGAACCTGTGATTATCGCAACGGACGCAAGTACCGAAATGGCAGATCGCGCACCGCGCGACACAATACCACCCCACCCGCCACTGTGAGCGCGCTCGACGAACATGATGAGAGTCCCCAAACTCGATTCTGCATGAAGAATCGCACGTAGTAATTTGTCTATCAATATCGCATGTGCATGCGAACGAGCTCAGTGCCTGTTGATTTCACTATATACTTCACGCAACAGATAACGACGCCGTAACGGCACGACCATCCCGTCGCAGGCTGATGCAACAAACTCGGGACAACACTCGTCGGCACAGCACGACACGAAGTTGGCAGTATTTCTGGCAGTCAGGTGGAGCAGTTTCTGTTTGCATCCAAGGAACGCGGGAGCTTGCCCCCTTAGGGCGTTACAGAGTTTGACGACCGAGCACCCGCGAAGAAGGGGAGAGAGCATCCACTGATGGTCAAGCGCCACCAACGAGTCTTCGGGACCGACTCGAACCGATAGCTGTGGGCAAACTCGTTGCGTGCTCTTCCAATGCCCCAAAGACTGTTCTGGGTAATGCATGCTCACTCTCCTGCTTGCCGTGGCACTTCTCTCCCTCTCGGTCATTGATCTACGCACCCGGCGACTCCCCGACTGGCTAACGTTCCCCCTCATCGCCATTGGCCTCGGCGTCGCCTTTTTTGACACGCCCACGGCCGCCCCCACCTATGTCCTTGCTGCCACTCTCGGTTTTCTCGCCCTGTGGCTGGTCGCGACGCTCTACCGCCGGCTCAGGGGCACCGATGGCCTCGGCCTTGGGGACGCCAAGCTTCTTGCCGCGGCTGGCGCGTGGCTGGGCCCCTTCTACCTCGCACCGACCGTATTTGTCGGTGCAGTACTGACACTTGTTGCCGCTCTGATCTTGCGTCTCCTTGGGAGGCAAGTATCGTTGCAATCCACGCTGCCGTTCGGACCTTTCCTGAGTGTCAGCTTTTTTGGATTTTGGAGCCTTAGGATTAGCGGCTGGTCGCCCTTCTTATGATGGATCTTCGGCGGGTTACTGCCTCCGAGCGCTCGTTCGCCCAGAGACTGGTTGAGCTTCTTGCGCAACACGACGCCGTACGTCCAGACGACCTGGTGCGGGCTCGTGCTGCAGCCGATATCGCCGACAAGCGGCTGGACCAGGCACTGCTCGACCTTGGCCTACTGACGGAAGCCGCGCTCCACGAAATGTTGGGGCAACAGTTTGGTGTAGCCGAGGTAACGCCCACGGAACTCCCCAGAGCCCCGGTGTTGCCAGATGAGTTGGGCCCACACTATCTGGCTACTGTCGAAGCGTTGCCTCTGGCCGCTCCAGATGGAGCGGTGGTCTTGGCGATGGTGGATCCATTCGACGACTTCACGGCGACTGCTATCGGTCTCAAGACCGGTCGTTCGGTGATCCGCCGACGGATCAGCCGGCAGCGGCTTGAGGCTGCGATGGGGGACGCCTATGGAGCGGCTTTCGCACCGGAGGCGAGTATTGCCGACGACGAAACGGTCGAGGTCAACACCGGAGACGTCGAGCTTCTGCGGGACGCCGCCAGCGACGCCCCGGTGATCCGGTATGTTCATGACGCGTTGCGCGCGGCGGTTGAGCAAGGGGCATCCGACATCCACCTGCGTCCGATGAGGGGCTCTGCGGAGATGCTGTTCCGCGTGCAAGGCGAGCTTATGCGTCAGGCGCCTCCGGAGCCGAGGCAGTTCACCAGCATCATCTCCCGCCTGAAGATCCTCGCCGGCCTCGACATCTCGGAGCGGCGGCTGCCCCAGGACGGGCGCATTCGCGCCAACGTCGCCGGCCGCCCGGTTGATATCCGCATCTCCACTATGCCGCATATCCATGGCGAAGCCGCGGTGCTGCGCTTGCTATCGCGCGAGCTAGCAGTGTCGGGGCTTGGCGAACTCGGGTTCTCGCCGGCAATCCAAAGACGCCTCGAGACCTTGTTCACGGCAGCCGATGGACTGATCCTCGTCACGGGCCCGACGGGCTCGGGCAAATCGACGACGCTGCATGCGGCGCTCAAGCAACTGATCCGGCCCGACCTCAACGTCGTCACCATCGAGGATCCAGTTGAGTATCGCGTCGATGGCGCGGCGCAGATCCAGGTCGACGAGAAGATCGGACTGACGTTTCCGCGGGTGCTTCGCTCGCTGCTTCGGCAGGATCCCGACATCATCCTCGTTGGCGAGATCCGCGACGCCGAAACGGCGAAGATCGCTGTGCAGGCTGCGCTTACCGGGCACCTCGTGCTGGCGACACTTCACACCAACTCGGCGTTGGCTGCTGTACCCCGTCTGATCGACATGGGCGTTGAACCTTACCTTCTCGGCGCCGTGCTGCGCGGAGTATTGGCGCAGCGCCTAGTGCGACGCGTGTGCGCCGATTGTGCGGGTAGCGGATGTGAGCGCTGCAATCCCAGCGGGTACTCCGGACGGGTCGCCATAGGGGAACTCCTGTTGCTCGACGCTGAACTGACGGAAGCACTGACGCAAAGCCTCGAGCTCTCCCCGGAACAGCGCGAGCGCTTGCGGCAAGGCGGGTACCGTCCACTGCGGGAGGATGCGGAGGACCGGAGGGGTCCATAACACGCAAGCTAAGCTGTGCTCCGTAACCTTCTTCGGTTTCGTCCGGATCGCGCTGTCGCTCATAGTCCTGCAGCGAGACCGACGGCCGTTTGCCTAGGATCAGTGACGACGGC
>Ga0247822_10001055_pt1 | contig 16337 bp, 17 predicted proteins | sample 13C_Cellulose_Da_FD_192423 | JGI IMG/M metagenome (GOLD analysis project Ga0247822, IMG submission 192423) | Soil microbial communities from agricultural site in Penn Yan, New York, United States - 13C_Cellulose_Day30 | ecosystem: Environmental > Terrestrial > Soil > Agricultural land | place...
CGGTGATGTCCACGCTGTCGACGCTAGCGAAAGCATAGCCGGGCGTGATCCCGATCATACCCGCCGGAAGCACCGCAGCGTCGTGGAAGCCGAGCACGTATTGCGGTTTGGCAAAGCGCGTGAACACGCCGTCGTCGAGCATCGCCCGGGCGCCCTCACTCGTTTCCTCGCCCGGCTGAAGCACCATCATCAAAGTGCCCGACCATTGGCTCTTCGAGGCCGCGAGACGCCGGGCCGTGCCAAGCCATGTCGTGATGTGGGTGTCGTGACCGCAGGCGTGCATGACGCCTGTCTCAAGCCCCTCGGCGGTCTTGCCGCGGACCTTCGACGCATAGGGCAGGCCGGTTTCCTCAATGACCGGCAAGGCGTCCATGTCGGCGCGGACCATGAGCACGGGCCCGGGCCCATTCTTCATCATGGCGACGACGCCGGATTTGCCGACCTTCTCGGTCACGTCGAAGCCGAGCTTGCGCATTTCGGCCGCCAACTTCTTCGGCGTTCGCACTTCCTGCATCGGAAGCTCGGGATTGGCATGCAGATCCCGGTACAGCTCCATCAGCATCGGCATGTCCGAGCGAATGGCCTCGGAGAGTGCTGCGGCATTGGCTGGTGTGGTGATCGTCATGGCTGCAACGGCAAATCCAAGGGTCAACTTCATCAACGCACTCCGGGGGGTGAGGGCACAAGCTCCATCACGTCCATCTGAGATTCAAAGTGGGGCCGGGGCATGATCAGGCGCCAGCGGTTGGGGCCGATCCGCTCAACATAGCCGGCGACGTCCCGCTCCGTGTCTCGGCCGTAACGCATGGCGCGGGTCTCATCGCCGAGAACGATGGTACCCAGAAAGACCTGCCGCAGCGGGTCGCCGGGAAAGATCGATCCGACCTGGCGCTGGGACCCCGTAAGCTTGGAGAAATCCTGAAGCTCTCGGTCGGGTTTGATCCGGCAGGTGAACGCCGGATAGGCCACATAAGCCAGCGAGCTTTGAGCCTTGGCACCGACCTTGATCATCCGGCAGTTGTAGCTGCCATTGGGGATCGGACCGCCTCCCAGCGCTGCATCGGGATCGAGTAAAGCGCCTTCCTTGGCGACCTCGCTGGAATGCCCGCCCGCGCGCGCCGAACGAAGGGCGGCGACGAACGACGATCGCCACTCGCGAAGCCGTTCACGGTCGGACACCGATGCGACCGAGCGCCAGTCTCGGACCGGCTGCGCGATGACCTCGGACGGTCCTCGCAGTTGCGCGCATCCCGGCAGAGCGATGAAGGCAGCGGCAAGGAGGAGGCGACGCATCCGGCGAGCCTAAGCGGCTGTCCAGCCTCCGTCCATGCTGAGGTTGGCGCCGGTGATCGACCCGGCTTCGTTGCGGCAGAGAAAGACCGCCAGCGCAGCGACCTCTTCGGGCGTGACGAAGCGCTTGGTGGGCTGCGCAGCCAGCAGGACATCGTTCATCACCTGCTCGCGGGTCAGGTTGCGCGCCTTCATCGTGTCCGGAATCTGGTTCTCGACCAAAGGCGTCCAGACGTAGCCCGGCGAAATGCAATTGGCGGTCACGCCGTCTTTCGCCGCCTCGAGAGCGACGGTCTTCGTAAACCCCGCGACGCCATGCTTGGCTGCGACGTAAGCAGACTTGTTCGGCGAGGCGACCAGGCTGTGCGCCGACGCCGTGTTGATGATGCGGCCCCAGCCTTTTTGCTTCATCGACCCTATGGTCAGCCGGGTCGTGTGAAAGACCGCGGACAGGTTGATGGCGAGAATCGCCTCCCATTTCTCGGGCGGGAAGCTCTCGACGGGTGACACGTGCTGAATACCGGCATTATTCACGAGGATGTCCGGCGCGCCGATCTCGTCGGTGCAGCGGCGGACCATTTGTTCGATCTGCGCGGCGTCGGAGAGGTCTGCGGCATCGTAGCCCGCATTCAGTTCGCTGCGGATCTTTTCGATCTCGGCCGGGTCGCCAAATCCGTTGAGCATCACTCTCGCGCCCTCGGCGGCCAGTGCCCGGGCGATGGCAAGCCCGATGCCGGAGGTGGAACCCGTGACGAGCGCGACTTTGCCTTCGAGAATCATGGTCTCTCCTTTGCGGCGCTAGTCGCTGCCGAAACGAAGTTTTGCAACCGGCCAGTCTTTCGCGCATTTGGCAGTAGCAGCAGGGGAGACGTGAATGGTTCGGCTCGGCGGCGAAGGCCCAAGCAACAATTTCGAAGACCGCACCGGCCAGAGCGGCGGCTTCGGTTTTGGCGGCGGAGGCGGCGGCAACATGCTGGGCTGCCTGCTGCCGATGGTCATGAGCCGCTTCGGCATCGTTGGCGTCCTGATCCTGCTGTTAGGCTATTGCGCGTTGACTCAGCTTACCGGCGGCGGTGGGGGCGGCATCCTCCCGACCGGCCCGTCCACGACCGGCGCTCCGAGCAGCGGTCAATCGCGGCTTGATCCGAACATGCGCGACTTCCTGACGCGCGGCCTTGGCTCGACCGAGGAGACTTGGACGGAGATTTTCGCCAAGAGCAACGCGCGCTATCAGCCTCCGAAGATGGTCGCCTATACGGGCGGTACGCAGACGGCGTGCGGGATGGGCCAGGCCGCGATGGGCCCGTTCTACTGCCCGAACGACACGACCATCTACATCGACCCCGAATTCTTCAACGAACTATCGCGCAAGTTCCAGGCGCCGGGCGACTTCGCCGCGCTCTACGTGATCGCTCATGAGGTCGGTCACCACGTGCAGAACCTCGAAGGCACTCTCGATGAGGCGCAGCGCGCGCAGCAAAGCCTCGGCAAGGCCGAAGGCAATCGCGTCCAAGTAGGCGTCGAGCTTCAGGCCGACTGTTATGCCGGTGTCTGGGCCGCCAACGCCCGCGACGCGCAAGGCAACATTCTGGAGGCGGGCGACGTCGAGGAGGGCATGCGCGCGGCCGAAGCGATCGGCGACGATATGCTGCAGCGGCAGAGCCAGGGCGTCGTCGTTCCAGAGAGCTTCACCCACGGCTCTTCGGCACAAAGGATGCAGGCGCTCCAGACCGGTCTGAAAACGGGCGACCCGGCTCAGTGCCGGTTCAACCGCTAAAGCCGGACGAGCATCTTCCCAAGGTTTTCGCCGCTGAACAGGCCGCGGAAGGCATCGGGCATCTTTTCGAGGCCGTCGACGATCGTTTCCTGTGACTTGAGCTGACCGCTGGCAATGAGCGCCCCGGTCTCCCGGTAGAATTCGTCCATCCGCGACTGGAAGTCGAACACGATGAAGCCGGCCATCCGGATGCGCATGGCGATGACGCGCATGATGAAGCGGAAGCTCGCGGGCTCGGCCTTGTTATAGCCTTCGATCATTCCGCAAATGGCAAAACGTGCCCGCATCCGGGCGAGCGCGAAGGCGGCGTCGAGATGCTCGCCGCCGACATTATCGAAATAGACGTCAATGCCGTCCGGTGCGGCCGAGGCCAGGCCCTTGAGGATCGGCTGCGCCTTGTAGTCCACAACCTGGTCGGCGCCGAGCGAACGGACAAACTCGCATTTCTCCGCACCGCCCGCGGAGCCGATGACCGTCATGCCCTTGGCTTTCGCAATTTGCACGACAGCCGAGCCGACCGCGCCGGCCGCCGCGGAGACGAACACGATGTCGCCTTCCTTGGCAGAAGCGACTTCCAAAAGTCCGAAGTAGGCGGTCGCGCCGGTCACGCCGAGGTTGCCGAGGAACGCCTGCGGCTCGGCGCCAAGGTTCGGAAGCTTGTTGACCGTGCGGGCGTCCAGCACGGCTTCGTCACGCCAGCCGCCCATATGGAGGACCCGGTCGCCGACGGTGAACCCTTCGGCGCGTGACTCTACGACCTCGCCAACCGCGCCGCCTTCCATGGGTTGGTCGAGCTGGAACGGCGGAACGTAGCTCTTCACGTCGTTCATGCGGCCGCGCATGTAGGGGTCGACCGACAGCCAGTCGTTGCGCACTCGGACCTGTCCATCGCTCAACGGCGGGAGGTCGATTTCCTTCAGCGCGAAATTCTCGTCGGTGGGAAGCCCTTGCGGACGGCTCATCAAGTGCCAGGCGCGCGCCATATTCATTCTCCCGCTTTGTCCGCCGCATAGGCTCGGCGTTGCGCATAAGAAAGGCCCGGCAGCCGAAGCCGCCGGGCCGCCCCCAGCCCCCGGAGAGGCCGTGAGTGTGTCGCTTACCGGTAGGTGCCGGAGAAGCTACGGTCGAGGACGTGCGGTCCGGCACGTCCCTGGTCCTCGCGCTCGAACAAGGCCCGGCTGCGGCTTTCGTCGCGCCAGCGTTCCTGAGCCTTGTCGGCACTGCAGTCGAGGATCACACGATCGTTCTCGACCCGGTCCACGTCCGTGCAGCTGATGGAATGGTGCGCGCCACCAGCGTCGGGATCGCTCTTGGTCAGAATGATCCGATCGCCTGCCACGCGGTCGACCTTGCCGACATGCTTGTCGTCATTACCGACCACTTCCATGTGTTCGCGCACGCTGCCGAGCATCTGCCGCTTCGACTGACGACGCTCGCGCCATCCGCCGAAATCGTCCTCGAAGCGCGACTGCCGCTCACGGCGGTAATCGTCATATTCGCGGTCGAGGCCCTCCATCTGCTGGCGGCGCCACTGCGAATAATGAAGGTCGTCGTGGTTGGATTGCTCGCGTGAGCCGGCGAAGCTTGTCCGGCGGTAGGGATCGCGCTGAAATTGGTCGCCAGACCGATCGCGGCCGCGCTCCTGATAGCGATCGTCGTCGCCGGTGCGCCCATAGTCTCCGGCCATGGGTCGATAGCCCCGGTCGCTCTGGTCGCGATAGTCGCGGTTGTAATCGGACGCGCTGGTCGCAGAGCGATGCGGGCGGGCGTAATCGTCGCGTTGGAAGCGTTCGCGATGCTCGCGCGAGCGCCAGTCATCGTCGCGGCCACGTCCATAGTCAGAGCGACCGCCGCTCTCTTCATCACCGAACCAGGCGCGAACCTCGTCGCCCATGCGTTCGAAGAAACCGCGGTCTCCACGGTTGCGATCGTAGTTGTCGCCGCGATCCATGTGGGAGTCGCGGTCGCCGCGGCCCCAGCTTGCGCGCTGTCCGCGCTCTTCGGAAGAGTTTTGCCGGTCGTCGCGCCAGCGTCGTTCGGGGTCATACCGATCGTAAGCCATACATGCCTCCTGACGGAAAACGAGCCGGCGTCGTGCCGGCTGCTTGTCAGGGGGAGAAACGAACTCAGGGGCACGGCCGTTCCGGCATTTCAGCGTACGCGAGACGAGCCGAAACCGCTGTAAGGCGGGTCATTGCATGGGGAATGAGGCGTCGCTATGTGGGCCGCCTTGCCGAGGCGCGGGGCTGTAGCTCAGATGGGAGAGCGCTGCAATCGCACTGCAGAGGTCAGGGGTTCGATTCCCCTCAGCTCCACCAGCCTTATCAATGACTTAGGCGACCCGCCTTCGGCCAACAGCGGCTGGACTGCCGGCCTTTAATTCGCGCAACGCGGCGACCTCGAAGTTGAGTTGACGACGCTCAGCGCATCTAGCGGAAGAGAAGGCGGGCCCGGGTTTGATTGGCTCCCCCGGGCCCTCGTGCTTGGAGGTGTCGAAGCTCTTGAGCACGAAGTCATAGAATAGAATTCAGCCAGGAATTGGCGAGTTATCAAAGTTAAAGCAAGGTGGCTTTACACCGCTAGTGTACTAAAATCGGTCACTTAACTTTTGGTAACATCAGAGCGCAAACCGAGTTGACTAGACCCCCAGTCCTCACGAGTCGCGCGTGTGGAGGGGGGTGCGGCTTCAACTTGGGGAAGTTCGCATGAAAATCCTTTTGAAGACGTTATTGACAGCCTCAGCGCTGATGGTCGCCATGCCGGCATCCGCCACTATCCTCGGACTCGATGAGGGTATTGTGAAGTCCGACAGCCAGGGCACCCTTGTCCACACTGACGGTGAAGAAACCGGCACGGACGTGACCGGCACGCTCGGCAGCGGGCCGGGCGCTTTCGAGTTCGTCCACTTCCAGGGTACGACCGACGCGACAACCAACAGCGACAACGTGCATCTGAACGGTGGGAACGGGCAGGCCGAGATCGATGGCGCGTTCGTCAGCGGCAACGACTACGCCAACCTCCTGACGGGCGACATCTTCCTGAACACCAAGCCATCGGGCGAGGGGACGACCGACGATCCGACGAATCTCACTTTCGAGTGGATTGAGTTGGCCTTCCAGAACGTCATGCTAATCGACGAAGAGGCCGACGCCTTCGTCGAGTTTACCCTGTACGGCTTCGACGAGAACGGCCTCGCCGAGACTTCACAGTTTATCTATGAGATTACGGGCGGCGGCGAGAACTGGTTCGCATTCCTCGCTACCGAAGGTGAGACGATCTCAAATCTTCATTTTGAGCTCGTCAACGCTAGCGCCGACTCTCTTCGGCAAGTGCGCATCTCGACTTTGGAAGGCGGCGTTCCGCCCGTTCCCGAGCCAGGCACTTGGGCAATGATGCTGATGGGCTTCGGCGCAGCTGGCTACGCCATGCGGTGCCGTAGGCGCACTGGCGTGTTGGCACAGGTCGCCTGAACATTTGTTAGACCTGAGTCCGTGCCGGGGTTGATACTCCGGCGCGGACTTTGGTGAGTGGGGTTCGTCGCTTCGCTGAGCGGCGCAAGCTGCGGACCCGTCTAATGAGTTTCCTCGCAGGGATCGTCTAGCAACACCTTTCGCGAGGCGGGGGCCCGCCGCGCAGTACAATCTGGCGATGGGCCTCTTTTTCAACTGCGAGCGCTTCCGATTGCTCTACCTGCCTAAGCACCTGGAATCTGGAAATTTTCTTCTAGGCTTCCCTCATCTAGCTGCTATGGCGCCGACGGGGATGCCGGCATGATGTTCGCCTTAACCAAAGGTGGGTATCATCGGACGGCGGGTAGGGCTTAAAAACACTGCATGAAAATCGCGGGCGTAGAGTTGCCGAGGGATATTGCGGAGGCGGTTGAAGCCTGCCGTCCGCACTTCCTTGCCGCGGCGATCTTCACCTTTTTCATCAACCTGCTGTTCCTCGCGCCGGCCATCTACATGTTGCAGGTCTACGACCGCGTCGTGGCGACGGGCGGCAAGACAACCTTGCTGTTCGTCACTTTGGCTTTGGCCGTTGCGCTTCTGACGCTGTCCGCGCTCGACGCCATTCGTAACAGGCTGCTGGTGCGGGCGAGCATGCGGCTCGATGCCTTGCTCTCGCCCAAGATTCTGAAGCGCATGATGGCCCGCAACTCGAACGCCGCCGTGCAGGCGATGCGCGATTTCGAGACGATCCGGCAGGCGATCGGAAGTCCGGTCGCCGGAGCTCTGTTCGATGTGCCCTGGTTTCCGCTGTTCCTGTTCGTCGCCTTCCTGCTGCACTTCTGGATCGGCATCCTGGCGATCGCAGCATCGGCGCTTTTGTTCTTCGTTGCCTGGCGGAACCAGCGCGCGACCGCGGAGACGATGCAGACCGCCACACAAGCGATGGCCGCTTCGCAAGCTGCAGCGCAGACCGTCGCGCTCAACAACGACACGGTACGGGCGCTCGGCATGGTCGGTACAATGGTGCACCGCCAGCTCGAACATCGCGCCTACGGTCTAGACCGAATGGCGGACGCGCAGTTTACGGGCGGCCGCTACTCGGCGCTGAGCCGCTTCGTTCGGCTCTTCGTGCAGTCGGCGGCGCTCGGCCTCGGCGCCTTGCTCGCCATTGCCGGTTATATTTCGATGGGCTCGATCATCGCTGCTTCGATCCTTCTGAGCCGCGCCTTGCAGCCCGTTGAATCCGTCATCAGCGGGTGGCCGATGCTCTCTTCTGCACATGCCGCGTTGCAGAGACTCTCGGACGTTCTGTCGAATGCGCCGGCGGAGCGTATTTACACGCGGCTGCCCGAACCGGCCGGTCGGATCGAGCTTGATCAGGTCGGCGTTCGCGGGCCCGACGGTCGGCCTGTGCTGTTCGGCATCAGCTTCGACGTGAACCCGGGCGAAATGATTGGCATCATCGGTCCGAGCGGCGCCGGTAAGACGACGCTGGCCAAGGTCCTCGCCGGCGCCATGCCCGCCGAAGCCGGCACCGTCCGCATCGACGGCGCGGCTTATGACGATTGGGAGCCGGACGCGCTTGCCCGGCACATCGGTTATCTGCCGCAGGAGCCGAGCCTTTTCGAAGGCACGATCAAGGAAAACATCTCGCGCTTCTCGGACATGGCGAACGGACAGGACGTCGATGCGCTGGCGGTGCAGGCGGCGAAGGCGGCCGGTGTCCACGAACTCATCCTCCGCCTGCCCAAGGGCTATGATACGCCGCTTGGCCCGCTGGGGCATGGCCTTTCGTCCGGTCAGGCACAGCGGGTCGCGTTAGCCCGCGCGCTTTACGGTGACCCGGTTCTGCTTGTCATGGATGAACCAAATGCTTTTCTCGACGGGGAGGGCGAAGCGGCGCTGATGCAGTCCCTGATCGGCGCGATGAAGCGCGGCGCGGCGATCGTCCTCATCGCCCATCGCCGGTCGGTGCTGGCCTCCGCCAATCGGCTTCTCGTGCTGGAAGCGGGCAGGCCCAAGATGTTCGGCCCGGCGCGCGAGGTCGTGGCACGGCTCTCTCAGGGGCCAGGTGACAATGTGCAGGCGAGCCAAGGGACAGCCGGATGAACGTGCTGGCGCCCATTCTCGACCCGCGATCGCCGGACGCGCCCGTGGACGATCCGAAGCGGGATATCCGTATCGGCATTGGCATCGTCGTCTTCTTCTTCGTCATCCTGCTTGGGTGGGCAGCGCTGGCCCCGCTCGACGCCGCAGTCCCGGCGCAGGGCGTCATCGCCGTCTCCGGCAACCGCCAGTCGGTGCAGCATCGCGAAGGCGGGGTCGTCACGGCGATCAACGTCCGCGAGGGCCAACGCGTCAGTGCTGGGGATATCCTGATCGAAATGGCCGCGCCGGACCTCCGCGCGCAGGAACGTGCGCTGACCAGCGACTATCTGATCAACCTGGCTCAGCGGTCGCGGCTGCTGGCTGAACGGGCAGGGCAGCGCAATTTTGCCCCGCCGGCCGAGTTCGCATCGCTATCGGCGGAGGATCAGTCGCTGGCCGCGCAAGCGATGCAGTTGCAGCGGGCACAGTTGAACGCCCGGCTCAACTCCATGTCGGCCCAGCAATCCGTGCTTGGCCAGCGTTCGGCCCAGCTCGGCGAGCAGCAGTCCGGCTATTCGCAGCAAATTCTGTCCCTGCGTGATCAGCAGCGGCTGCTGTCCGATGAGATCGCGGGCCTTCGTAAGATTCAGGAAAAAGGCTTCGCCTCGGAGAACCGCATTCGCGCTCTCGAACGGGCGCTTGCAGACTTGAAGGGCCGCGAGGCAGGCATGACGGCGGAAATCGCACGTGCCGGGCAGGGGAAGGGCGAGACGAGGATGCAGTCCGTTTCGATCCAGAGCACTGCCTTGGAGCAGGTGGCGACAGAGCTACGCGACACGCAGGCACGCCTGTCTGACGTGCTTCCGAAACTCATCTCCGTGCGCGAGCAGCTCCAGCGCGCGAGGGTGCGGGCGCCGGCTTCGGGTCAAGTGGTCGGCCTCACGGTCTTCACCATCGGCGGCGTAGTCGGGCCAGGCCAAACCTTGATGGAAATCGTCCCCGATCACCGCAATCTGGTGATTCAGGCACAAGTTGCGCCAGGCGCCGCCGACGACGTCTACCGCGGACAGACAGCACAGATTCGCTTCGTCAGCATCACCGATCAAAGCCTGCCGCTTCTGACTGGGAAGGTCCGGACGATCTCCGCCGACAGCTTCACCGACGAGAAGACGGGTCAGTCCTATTTCCGCGCGGAGATTGAAGTTCCCACGGAGCAGCTTCGCAAGGTGAGGGGAACGCTCGGCCGCGGCGACCTGCGTCCTGGCCTGCCGGTCGAGGTGCTGCTGAACGTGCGCAAGCGGACCGCCCTCCAATATGCGCTCGAGCCGCTGACGCGCACCTTCTGGAAGTCTTTCCGCGAGCAATAGTCGGGTGAGATTTGCACGCGCGGCTGGACGATTTGGCGACTCAACGGCTAAGAGGCCGAGGTCATCCCGAACAGCATAGGCAGCCATGAAAGCGCGCGTCTTCGTCACTTTGAAGCCCGGAGTTCTCGATCCTCAGGGCAAGGCCATTCATCACGCTCTCGAAGGTCTCGGATTCTCCGGCGTCAACGATGTCCGGGCGGGCAAATTGATCGAGCTGGAGCTGGCCGACGGCACGTCCGATAGCGACATCGAGGAGATGTGCCGCAAGCTGCTGGCAAATACGGTCATCGAGAATTTTCGGATCGAGCGGCTGGAGGCGGCGGCTTGAAGAGCGCCGTCATCGTGTTCCCGGGATCCAACTGCGACCGGGATATCGCGACAGCGATCGAACAGGTAACGGGGCGGGCGCCGGCGATGGTCTGGCACCGCGAGACCGAACTGCCGGACGGGACCGACTTCATCGCCTTGCCGGGCGGATTCTCATATGGCGACTATCTGCGGTCCGGAGCGATGGCCGCGCGCTCGCCGGTCATGCGCGCCGTGTCCGACGCGGCCGGCCGCGGGGTTCCTCTGCTCGGCATCTGCAACGGTTTTCAGGTCCTGACCGAGGCGGGGCTTCTGCCCGGCGCCTTGATGCGCAACGCCGGGCTGAACTTCGTCTGCCGCCCGGTGTCCCTCAAAGTCGAGAACAGTCAAAGCCTCTTCACTTCGCAATATGATGCGGGCGAAAATATCCTCATTCCGGTGGCTCACCACGACGGCAATTATCAGGCCGATGCGTCCACGCTCGACCGGCTTGAAGGCGATGGCCGAGTGGCGTTCCGCTATCAGGAAGAGGTCAATGGCTCGGCGAGAGGCATCGCCGGCATCCTGAATGACACCGGCAACGTGTTAGGCATGATGCCGCACCCCGAGCGCGCGCTGGAGGCCGCGCACGGCAACACGGACGGGCGGAAGCTGTTCGAAGGCTTGCTGGAAACCGTGGCGGCTTAGCCGCGACGGCGCACGGGAACCTGGTGGCAGCCGGCTTCGCCCGGCGGCAGCATGCACATGAAGATACGATCGGGCCCGTCGCGCTCGACGACGATCGTCTTGCGCTCCATGGTCTCGGGATTGGTCAGCACGACGATGGTGGCGGCGCTCGCTGGCCTCGCGACCCCGGCGCTCGCAAGTCCTGCAGCCATGAGTAACGCCACGCGCATCAAGACCCCCTGTTCCCCCACATCCTTGATCAACCGCCGGGGTTGAACGGGAAATGAATGCAGGCTTTGAGCCAGAAGAGCAATCCAGCTAACACCGACACATCGCGCGCCCGTAGCTCAGTTGGATAGAGCACGAGCCTTCTAAGCTTGGGGTCGCAGGTTCGAATCCTGCCGGGCGCGCCAAGTCTATCGTGAGCGGTTTTATCTGATTACAATGACGCCATGTCGTTGTGGCAAGGATCCCGGGCCGAGCTGATAACCGCTATCGCAGCGGCCGTCGGATTGCCCTTCTATCTGGGCTTCGTGCACGCCCCGGTGCCTCAGCTTGCGCTCTATTCCGGAGTAGCTGGGGCGGCGATGGCGACGGGTGAGTTCGTCGAAACGCCCCTGCTCAAGCGCGGCGGCTTTCGCCTCTTCATGGCGGATTCGGCGATCTGGGCGCTGGTGATCGGGCTGATCGGCGGGATCGTTTACCTGATCGCCTTGATATTCTGAAAAGAAGAAGGCGGCCCGGCACGAATGCCCGACCGCCTTCAAAGGCACGAGCGACTGTGCCTCGACGCGATTCATACCCCCAAGCCTGCCGCGCGCAAAGCATAAGCGGTCGGCGTGCCAATCCGGCACGGGTCCGAAACTAACTTCCGATAAGAAGCGAAAGCGATCGCCAAAGCGTAGAACTTATCCTCGGGACCCGCCCGCTGGATGAGCGACGTCGGGGGGCGGGTCCCAACGTTCATGACATTGGCGATTACCACTGGTGCGAGCCGCCCGCTTGCGCTTAGCTTCGCGCCGTCGATCAGTGGGGGAATTCGCATGCTCAAGAAGTGGATGCTGGGTGCTGTCGCGGCTGCAGCTTTGCTGCCGGCCCAATCGCACGCGCAGGAGCAGGCGCCCGCAGAGCTGATCATGTTCGGCAAAGGCAAATATAAGGGACCGAACTATTCGGTGGGCGGCGCGTCCCAGTCGATGCGCGTTCCCTTCGTCGTGAAGAGCGTCCAGATTCCCGAAGGTCAGGCGTGGGAGCTCTGTTCCGGCAATACGTTCAGCGGCTGCAAGGAGTTCGCCAAGTCCGATCCGTCGATGGTATTCAACGTCCGGTCGGTTCGTCCGGTCGCGGCGCGGATCACTACCGTCAGCCAGTCCGTCGGAGCTGTCGTAACCGGCCCCAATCCGTCGCTGCGAGGCATGGCGAGCGAATTCTTCGTCGCGCCGGACACCAACGGTGCGCGTATCGAAGTGCCCGCAGGCACGAGCGAAGCCATGTCGGTCAGCGCCCGCGAATTCTGCCGCACGCGGGGCTGGCGCTATGCAGTGCACTCTCGCTTGCAGACGCTGGAGAACCGCACCTTCCTCGCCGACGTGCTCTGCTCCGACGCGAGCAACTGACGGCATCCGCTTGCTGAGTGCCTGACCGCGGCTTAAGGCCCGCCGCCATGCACCAGTTCGAACTCACTGAGGACCAACTCCAGATCCAGGAGATGGCGCGCAAGTTCACGGCCGACGCGATCACTCCGAACGCGGCCGAGTGGGACGAGAAGCACATCTTTCCGCGCGATACGATCCGCGAGGCGGCCGAGCTCGGCTTCGGCGCCATCTACGTCAGTGAGGAAAGCGGCGGCATTGGTCTTGGCCGGCTCGAGGCTGCCCTGATCATGGAGGCGATGTCTTACGGCTGCCCGTCGACCAGCGCCTTCATCTCGATCCACAACATGGCCTCGTGGATGATCGACCGTTTCGGCTCGCCGGAGCTCAAGCAGAAATATCTGCCGTCGATGATCACGATGGAGAAAATCGGCAGCTATTGCCTGACGGAGCCCTCGTCAGGTTCGGATGCGGCGGCTCTCAAGACCCGCGCCGTGCTCGACGGCGACCATTACGTCGTCAGCGGCTCCAAGGCGTTCATCTCCGGCGGCGGAGAGAATGAGGTCTACGTGACGATGGTCCGCACCGGCGAGGATGGACCGAAAGGCATCACGGCTTTGGTCATCGACAAGGACATGAAGGGCGTCAGCTTCGGCGCGCAGGAGAAGAAGCTCGGCTGGCATTCGCAGCCTACGGCGCAGGTCAATTTCGACGAGGTTCGCGTGCCGGTCGGCAATCGCGTCGGCGGCGAGGGCGAGGGCTTCCGCATCGCGATGATGGGTCTCGACGGCGGTCGTCTGAACATCGGCGCCTGCTCACTCGGAGGCGCGCAGCGCTGCCTAGACGAGGCCGTTGCTTACACCAAGGACCGCAAGCAGTTCGGTCAGGCGATCGCGGACTTCCAGGCGACCCAGTTCACGCTCGCAGATATGGAGACCGAACTGCAGGCCGCGCGCTACCTCCTGTACGTGGCAGCCGCCAAGGTTACCGCCAATGCCCCGGACAAGACGCGTTTCGCGGCGATGGCGAAGCGGCTTGCGACCGACACTGGTTCAACCGTCGTCGACCGCGCGCTTCAGCTGCACGGTGGCTACGGCTACCTGCAGGACTATCCCATCGAACGCTTCTGGCGCGACCTGCGCGTCCATTCGATCCTCGAGGGCACCAATCAGGTCATGCGCATGATCGTCAGCCGCGACATGTTGCGCCAGTGACCGACGACATTCTGGCTTCGGTCGACAAGAATGTCGGCCGCATTCGCCTCAATCGGCCGAAGGCGATCCACGCGCTGACTCGCGACATGTGCGAAGCGATGAGCGAAGTGCTTCTGGCCTGGCGCGAGGATCCGTCGATCCAGGTGGTCGTCATCGATCACGCCGAGGGACGCGGCTTCTGCGCCGGCGGCGACGTGGTGATGCTCGCGCGAAGCGGTGCTCAGGACGCGGCCGATGCGAAGGACTTTTTCTTCAGCGAATATCGCCTCAACCATCTGCTGTTCACTTACCCGAAGCCGACCGTGGCGATCATGGACGGCATCACGATGGGTGGGGGCGTCGGCATCTCGCTGCCCTGCGAATATCGCGTCGCGACGGAGAACACGCGTTTCGCCATGCCGGAAACGGGCATCGGCCTGTTCCCCGACGTTGGAGGCGGCTGGTATCTTTCCCGGCTGCCGGGCCGGGTCGGAGAGTTCATGGCGCTGACCGGCGCAAGACTGGACGCCAGTGAATCCGTCTACCTCGGCTTGGCGACCAATTACGTTGAGCAGGCGTCGCTCGAAGAACTGCACGAGCGCATCCTCAAGGCTCCAAGCCGCCTCAAGGGTACGATGGGTTCGGTTTCCTCGACGCCGCCCGAGGCGAAGATCGAACAAAACCTCGGTCACATCACGCGGCTCTTTGCGTCCGATCGGCTGGAAGACGTCATCGCCGCACTGGAGGCAGACGAGAGCGACTGGGCCCAGACCGAACTCGCGACCATCCGCTCGAAAAGCCCCCTGTCCTGCAAGGTTTCGCTTCGTTTGCTTGCCGAAGGCGCAAACCGCGCCAGTTTCGCCGAGGAAATGCGCGCGGAGTACGCCTTGGCGGGAAGGATCGTACGCACGCACGACTTCCGCGAGGGCGTCCGCGCGTTGCTGATCGACAAGGACAATAGCCCGCAATGGGATCCGCCCGCGCCGGAACAGGTCGACGAGGAGATGCTCGACATCCTCTTCGCGCCCTTGCCGCCGCACGAACAATGGACGCCGTTCCCGGAGACCGGAGAATGACCGAGTACAATACAATCCTCGTCGAACAGCGCGGTGCCGTGACTCTCGTCACGCTCAACCGCCCGCAGGCGCTGAATGCGCTCAACAGCGAAGTGTTGAAGGACCTGATCAACGCTTTCGCCGCCTACGATGCCGACGACAGCCAGCATTGCCTCGTGCTGACCGGTTCTGAAAAGGCCTTCGCCGCCGGCGCGGACATCAAGGAAATGCAGAGCCAGGGCTTTGCCGAAATGTATTCGGCGAACTTCTTCGGCGGCTGGGAACAGGTCACTGCGACCCGCAAGCCGTGGATTGCGGCTGTCGCGGGCTACGCTCTCGGCGGCGGTTGCGAAGTGGCGATGATGGCCGACTTCATCATTGCAGCCGACACCGCGAAGTTCGGCCAGCCGGAAATCAAGCTCGGCGTGACTCCCGGCATGGGCGGCTCGCAGCGCCTCGCGCTTGCCGTCGGCAAGGCCAAGGCGATGGAAATGTGCCTGACCGGCCGCATGATGGATGCGACCGAGGCGGAGCGCTCGGCTCTGGTCGCCAAGGTCGTTCCTGCCGAAGGCTTCCTCGACGAGGTGATGAAGACTGCCGAGGCGATCGCCGGAATGGCCCCGCTCGCGGCGATCGCGAACAAGGAAATGATCAACGCTGCATTCGAAATGCCGCTCAACCAGGGCATCCGTTTCGAGCGGCGCCTGTTCCACGGCCTGTTCGGCACTGAGGACCAGAAGGAAGGCATGTCGGCCTTCGTCGAAAAGCGTCCGGGCAATTGGAAGGGGCGCTGAGCTATGGCGAAGATCGCATTCATCGGACTCGGGCACATGGGCGGCGGGATGGCGCCGAACTTGGTGAAGGCCGGGCATGAGGTGCGCGCTTTCGATCTCACCAAGGAGGCTGTCGACAAGGCGGTTGCTGCAGGTTGCTCGGCCGCGCCGTCGGCCGCAGAAGCAGTGCGCGAGGCGGACGTCGTCGTCACCATGCTCCCCGCTGCCCAGCACGTTCGTGCGGTGTACGAAAATGACGTCGCGCCGAACGCCACCAAGGGCGCGCTGCTAATCGACTGTTCGACGATCGATGTCGCCAGCGCTCGCGAGGTTGGCGAAAGCCTTCAGGCGCAGGGGTTCAACTTTGTCGATGCACCTGTGTCCGGAGGCATCGCTGCTGCAGCTTCCGGCAATTTAGCCTTCATGGTCGGCGGGACGGACCAGGCCTTCGCACTCGCCGAACCGATCCTCGACCCGATGGCCAAGGCCGTGATCCACGCGGGTGGCCTCGGCGCAGGGCAGGCCGCGAAGATCTGCAACAACATGATCCTCGGCGCCACGATGATCGTCACTTGCGAGGCCTTCGTCATGGCGCAGAAGCTGGGGCTCGACCCGCAGGTTTTCTTTGATATCGCGTCCAAGGCCTCGGGGCAAAGCTGGTCGATGACTAGCTACACGCCGGTCCCCGGCGTCGGCCCGGATACGCCGGCCGATCACGACTATGATGGCGGGTTCGCCGCAGCGCTCATGCTCAAGGATCTGAAGCTGGCGATGGACGCGG
>Ga0247822_10001060_pt1 | contig 16324 bp, 14 predicted proteins | sample 13C_Cellulose_Da_FD_192423 | JGI IMG/M metagenome (GOLD analysis project Ga0247822, IMG submission 192423) | Soil microbial communities from agricultural site in Penn Yan, New York, United States - 13C_Cellulose_Day30 | ecosystem: Environmental > Terrestrial > Soil > Agricultural land | place...
CCGAGGGGTGGCGAAGACGGGGGTTTGGGAGAGAGGAGTGTTTGGCAAAAAGTGCACCCTCTCTGAGGGGTTCATCGTCTGATAGCCGGCGTCGCTTGGTGCCGGAGAGAGGGAGAGAATGTCTTGCAGTACGCCGGGGGTGGATGGGACAGGCTGAGGCTGGGGCTGAGGCTGAGGCCGAGGCTGAGGCTGTGGGAGTGGCGCTGGTGGCGCATAGGGTCTGGACGGTGGCACCATCGGTGCCTTCCTGGCTGCTGCCTTGGGTGCCACCGCCTTGCGCACGTATCCCCTGGGAGGGGGCATGGGCTTGGCCACCTCGGCGAGTAGCGAGTGGGACGGGTCAGTCACCGGAACGAACCCATCCGCGGAGCCGATGCACTTCTCCAACTTCTTTGCCAACTGCCTGCGCGCATGAGGGTCGGCCTCGGCGATGAGGGAGGGACGGAACAACTCCTCCACCGTGTGCGGCTTGAAGAGGGCCGGCTGCTCTTGCTCTGTGCGCGTCACCTTCTTGCCCTTCTTGGAGCGAGACTTTTCTGCGGACTCCCCAGAATCTGCCCTGCGCTTCTTGGAGCTGCGCTTGTCGCCCTTGCGCTTGGGTGCCTTTGCTTGTTGGTGCTGGCGGATGTACTCGATGTCTGCGTCCATGCCGGCCTCGATGCGCTCGTTCTTGCGCTGAGTGACGGCCAAGGGAACGGACTTGGCGGCGGCGAAGGCCCACACCGAAGTGATGCACGCTCCTTGCATGCCGAGCGCATCCTTCTGAAGTTGGCCCGCAACGACGTCTCCAACAGTCTCGAGGCCCTCAGTAAAGCTCTGAGCGAGTCCGCTCTTCCACTCGCGGAGGCGAGGAGGCCGGAAGCCATTCTGCTGGACTTCAACGACGGAGCCGCCATAGCCAAACTTCACATAGGCAGAGGGGCGGTTGGGAACGGAAGGCGCAAAGCCGTGGATTTGCTTGACAACAGGGGCGGGTTCAGCCATGATGGTGCTTGTCTGTGACGCGCACGTTGCGCCTTTTAAAGTTGGCGACCCGTCCCAATTTGGGTAATACCGCTGGCGCTATCTCCGGGCCATTATCCAAATTTGGATAATGAGGCACGCGTGCTCATGGCAACCGTCTCATGTGCCACCGCTCCCTGCGGCGCGTAGGGGTGCGTTTATTGTCCCTCCTAGAAGCCACTGCGCGCGATGGCATGGGCCAGGTCGTTGTACGGCAGAATGGTGCTCACAGCCGCAGTCAGCAGAAGCGTTGCCAGGGGCCGCCTCCTGGCGGTAACCTTGCCATCCTTGCTGTCAGCGTCGTCGCTCAGTACGTCATTTATCGCCATGTAGATAGTCACGTTGAGCACCGCAAACAACACATAGATGAAGGTGCCCCAAGCGCGGAGGCCGCTCACGGCCGCAACGAAGCCCAAGAAGAGGTCCACGTAGTCGTAGAAGAGGCGCACCACGGCAACTGGGACGCCGCACAGCAGCCTCAGCAGACCACCGGGGAACGCGATCAAGTTGGGGTAGATTTCATACCAAAACACTTCTGCGACTTTGAGGCGTGGGTTTACTTCGTAGGCGCGCAGCATGGCGCCGAATGGCATGGCCTCTATCGCAAAGGCGGCCCACACCGCGACGCACAGCACGGCAGCTATGCGGAGTGCCACGTGCATTGGCGGGCGCCCGAATGAGTGGCGACCACTGACGTGATCGATTCGTTTGAGAGGGTGGCATCGTCCAAATACAGGCAATGTTCGCAGACGCCTTGGAGGTAGGGATGGCGATCGCGGGCGCGGAGTTTAATGGTTACACACTTACGCTACAGGGGCACAGCGCGCCTCATACGTCCCGATGACGGCCCTTATGGCGCGCTCCGCGTCCTCTTCCCAGCCATCGTGGAGGGCCCAGTTGTTCTCCTTGTAGACGCGCGCCTTTGTGTCGAGGGCAGACTTGACGCGACGCTGGGCTTCGTCAAACTGCGACTTCACGGGGAAGACATCCGGCGAGGAGCACGACAGACACGCATACATGGCAAAGGAGGTGTCGTATGCGGAGGGGGTCTTGCCTTCGGTCGAAGAGGGGAAGATAAAGAAGCGATGAGGCACGGGAACAGAGTTGACGCTGTCGGCAATGAGGCGGCAAGCGGCGCGTACTTCTTCGGCAGGGGGTCTCTTGACGACTTCTTCGATGATCTGCTTTTGCTTGGCGGCGGCCTCGAGTTCGGCGTGGAGGTCCTTCAGAATGCTCTTGCCTTTGGAGAGTGCGTCGATCTTCTTGCTCAGCTCCTCCAACTGCGCAGAGAGTTTTGCGAACATCTCCTTGGTGGCGGCCTTGCTCTCCAGAACCCCCGTCGCCGTCAGAGCAGTGGCCCCGCCGTGGTGCTCCACTCGGACAAATAACATGCACAGTGCCACAATTAAGACGAATCCGCACTTGCTCATCATGTCCACGAATCCCCAGATATCGTCGCATCGCTCTCCAATGCGCGTGATGCTCCTGACGCTCTCAAAGAGGCGGTCTGCGCACGCCTTCTCGACGACCTCTTCCAGGCGCTCCTTCGTGTCCGAGCACTTGGCGGTGTCGCCCGGAGGCGCGACCGGAGGGGGTGCTGACTCGTTGCTGCTCATGATAGACGCACTGGAGACGCTCGCGTGGGGGCGGGGCCGAAAAAATTGTGGCGGCCGCCGGTGCAGGGTCATTTAGCACAAACAATCGCGGCCCTGGTTAAAGGACCCCGGGGCTGGCCTGCAATGCAACCAAAGAAACTCCCCGGGCCCCCCTACCCAACCCAATATGGAACGCGGCAGACCCGTCAAGGAGAACCCGGGGAAGGGGCCCTCCCTCTCCCCCTTCCAGATTTTTGTGATAGTGGCCGTCAGCCTCCTCGCGGCCGCGGCTATTGTGGCGATCATAATCGCCTCCCTCGCGTTCAGCGGTGTGCGAAGCATCCAGCATGCAGGCCGATCCTCAGGAAACTCTCACATCATGACGACCCAGTGTGTGGCCCTGGCGGGCCGCACCGACCCGAGCACCCAGGTGGTGCCTGCGGGGCCCATGTTTGTGCGCACCATGGGCAAGTACAGGCCAGGCAAGCCCATCCTGGTGCTCGAGCACGGCACCTCTGCCTCTGAGAACTACTGGCGCCCCGCTGCCGAGTACCTCGCCGACAGGATCTATGTTGTGATGGGAGACCTTCGTGGACACGGCAGGAGCGTCAAGACGCCGGCCTTCTCGCCCTCTAACGCCACCAACACCTTCCGGTACACCTACGAGTTGTTTGCCCTCGACCAGATCGCCGTGCTTGCGGCCATGGGCCTGGGCGACGCAAAGATCTTCTGCGGTGGCATCTCCATCGGCTCCTCGATCTGCATCGAGTTGGCCAGGCGCTACCCCGGCCGCGTGGAGGGCATCGTACTGGTGAACGGCGCGCCACTCTTCCGCTGCGCGGATCTCACCACAGATGGTTCGGTGTCTGGATGCGCCCCCGATCAGCCTGGTGATATCGCCGACTGGCTCACTGGCATTCCCACAAACATCACCACAATGCTTCCTGAGGATACCATGTCGGCCTACCCCTCCACTTGCGACGTTACCGCTGCCAGGGCCAAGATCAACCAGAACCGCGCCGTCTCTACGGCTGCCGTGCAGAGCCTCGTCCGTTACGCTCAGACCACCGACCAGACCAGCGTGCTTAGTGAGGTCAAGTGCCCCACTCTCATCATGGCTGGCCTCGCAGACATTACCAACGGCATTGGTGCAGCCAATCTGATGCACGAGAAGATCCCCAACTCTGTGATCCTCGAGTACCCCGGCCGAGGCCACCTGATGCCCATCACCCAGGGCCGCGACATCGCAGAGGAGATGATCAAGTTTATCTTTGGAGAGTATGATGGCGTTCGCCCCGAGCGCGCTCGCGCCTTGGATAAGGGCTGCCAGATGACCGACCTCGTAGCCGTCGAGAGCGACTTTACCACTTGTGCATAGAACCCCGTATGGGAAAATGAACACTTCATGTTACAGACTCGCGTACTCATCTCAGAAGTTTCTGAGGATAGCCATGGGCGAGCCGCTCGTCCCGCAGGGTCTACAGGTCAGAGTCCTGGAGCACTTTTCGGCGCATCAGCTCTCGTGTGCCTTCCTTAAGCGATGGAGAGGCAAGTCCCTCGCACTGTGCATGCAACTGATCAGTGACCTTGCGTGGATCAGGCCACTCCCGCCTCGCGTGTTCCTGATCAACAAGACCCTGGATCGCGCACAGAAGCTCCTTCTGATCGTGCGTAGACTCCTCGCGGCTCACAATGAGTTCACCGTCACCCACGTCCGCGCCACTTCAATAGGCGCGACTATCGGCAACACCACCCTGACCATCGACTGCCGTTCCGTCTCGTCCGCTGTCCAGGCTCCCGCAGGATGCTGGCTGTACATCGACGACTTTGCGTTTGCCCATCCGGATCACCTGGCCCACTTCATGGGCCTCTACCCCACCGTAGTGCGAGCGATTGGGCTCCCAAAGAGGGCGCCCGGAGCGACGACGTACATCGAACACCTGCAGGAAGACGTGTGGGGTTCCGCTGATGACCCCGCCTTCGCGCAGCGCGCCCTCGACAGCAACCCATTCACTACGCTCAACCCGCTCGTTGTGCCCCTGGTGCTGTCTGAATGAAATTCCGCCGGTGGGCGTGTCTCTTTACTTTGCGCACTCAGGGCTTGGCCTCCTCAAACGACACAGGGAACTTGAGAAGGAACCGATAGCCCACGTTGCCCCTCTTATCCACCACCTCCCTCACGATACGCCTCACATCGTAGGACATCAGGGCCTTGTTGAGTCGGGGGTTCTTGCGCCCGTCCAGCGAACGCCTCATGAGGTGCGCGAGGTCGTTGGAGAGTTCTGCGTTGTCCCACTTTGCCTTCTGAGGCGCCTTGGGGGCGAAGCGGCTCTGGGGCATGTGATCCTGTGACAGCCCCTCGTCGGTAAGTGCTGCGTGGAGGGCATCGGTGAAGGAGTCCCGGGCGTATGCGGCGTCGGGGAATCCAAACGCCACCACCTTTCGGAGCGCCTGCTCCATAACGGCGGACCCATCCGCCTGAATCTCGGCGGTGCTCTCAGCGAGCCTCTCCTGGAACCAATCCACACGCGAGATGATGTCGCTCACCACACTGGCAAAGTCCACAGCGTACTTGTCCTCAGTAACGGTACGCTTGATGCGCGTGAGGATGCCGGCGCCCACAGCATCACGCTCGTGGCCCGGGGGCGGAGGGGGAGGGGGCGAGTGCATGTGCACCCCAAACAGGGGACGCATCCCGTCGCCGATCATGGCCCTCACATCCTCGGGGTACTTGCGAGCGATCTCTTGGCGCTTGATGATGGGAATCTGCTCGTCGCTGATGAGAGCGCGAATGAACTCGGGGCGGCACTCTTCATGAATGTCGGCACGCAGGTGGAGCGTGGTGGTGCCGAGGTCGATCTTGTGGACGTCGGTGAGAGGCTTCTGGCAGTGGTGGCAGTCACTATGAGCAGCGGTGTCGGCCGCAAAGGCGGTGTGAGGGTCAGACATGAGGTCGCCGATAAGCGACTCTGCTTCTCTCCATTGGTTCGTGGGCCCCTTAAGTAGGGGCGCACCGCTCGCCTCCTCTCCTACGCGCGCCGGTGCGATGTAGGTCGCGTGTTGCTTGAGGTCGTCCCTGACGTCAGGCGTGAGCCTTCTTGCAATGTTGGCGGGCCTGTGGTAGAGGACGGCATTGAGCCCTTGGAGCTTCAGGCTCCAGGGGGCAAACACCGGCTTCAGGAAAGGGATGTAGAACAACTCGAAGCTGCCCACCTCCTTGTCCGATCCGGACACCACACGCATAACGTGGGTCTTGTTGGGGGTATCCATCTCAAGGCTCAAGATAAAGTCTGGCACCTCTGCGTCGTAGCTCAGACCGTGATTTGCGTCGTTGTCTGCGTTCTCAAAGATCCGCCACCCATTCGCATTCTCGGCGTTCAGGATGCCGTTGATGAAAGGAATCGCGGAGGTCCCCAAGGCCGTGTATCCCCCTCCCAGGATCTCCTTCCTGTCGCGAAACGCAAACAGGCCCAGGTGCGGCAATAGCACACCAGAGTTGCGGACGTAGCAGACGATCTTTGGCTCTGTCTCCCCTTGTCTGAGATGCTTGACTACCACGGTGCGATGGTTGTCGTCATCCGTAGCAATCGGGTTCTTGCGGTACGCGTCGTAGCGGTCAATCATCTTCGCGTACGAGTTCTTGAGTCGCTCTATCTCGGCGGGCGTGGGCGGAGCCGTGGTGTCGGACATATCAGCCGTGAACCCAACGTTCTGCCCCACGAGGCCGTCGAGTTGGTCCACGGTGATCGGCTCGATAATGAGCTCCAGTGGGCCCGGGGTTGTGGTTGCGGGGGCGCCTCTACCAACCTTCACGATGGCGTCCCAGATTTGCCTCATGTCGACGGGGTTGAGGTCCAGGTAGTCGGGCCTGAGGATGAAGTTGGTGTGCACTTTTCCCTTGAAGGCTACCCTGAGTAGGGGGCGGATGCTGCCGTCCGCCCTCCCTAGCGTGCCAACGTTCGCCTGCATCTACCAGTAAGCTTCTGAGTACTCACCGTTATATTTCGTTAAACATCTCGGCGTTGTTTTCCGTTACAGTTGCGCCTCTTCGCACACGGACCGCAGATCCCCGGCTCGGTCGATGGAGTCCACCAACGCTTCGGCAAACTTGTCAAAGGAGGCCGATGAGGGAGTACCATCGCTCCTGCTTGCTCGCAGATCTTCGTACTCTGCCATTGCCCCGTAGATCTCGCCGTTCCACAGCTCAAATTCGGTGAGGCGTTTGTGCGAGAGCCGCAACTTGGGTCCTATGCGTTTGCTTGCGTGTCCCGCCATCAGTTGAGGGAGGGTAGTGCCAGTCGCCTTCTCGGCCATCTCTATGGTTGGAACCCACCCCGCGCGCTTGAGTTGCGAATGCAAGTGGGACGTCCACTTTCGAGTGAGGTCGGTAGGTTTGATGTGGTTCTTGGGCTCGCCGGTCTCTGGCTTTGCGTGTACCACGATACAGTCGTCTACGTCAGAGCGGCAATACTCAATGATCAACAGACTCGAGTGGAGCGGCGCGTTTCCCTTCTTGTACTCCACGTGCTCCTTGAAGGCCTCGTAGTCGTTCCACGACAGGGTGCAGCCCTCTCTTTGATCCAGGTCGTCGATGTAGGCGATGATGGGTAGCATTCCCATCGCAACGCTCCACGAACGCAACTTCTGGAGAAAGTAGTCGTGAAATGCATCCGTATCGCCGGGCGGGGGACGGTCCATTAGTCGGCCGAGGCAAGTACCTCAGAAGCTTCTGAGAGGTGATGTATACTATTCATTTGCCCAAATTGGATAATCTACACTATCGCCTCGTTACAGCTCGTCTCTGAGAGACTCCAGGTAGCGTGCGCGCCGGGCCTTGGGTTCGAGTGCCATCACATACAGGGAGCTCTCAATGTCGTACAGCTCCACGACGTAGGTGGGGTTGGGACGCACGCGCTCTAGCGCATCACTAACCGCCTCCAGGGCCTCATCCACGCCCAAGGTCCAATCGTTAAGAAGGAGATGTCCTGCGATCATCACCGGACTGATCTCCGACCCAAACTTGCAGTACACCAGCACGCGCTTGTCGCTGTGTGTCTTGAGGTACTCGTGCACGTCCAACACATGAGCCCTGATGTGCTTGTGGTTGATGCCGTTGATGTCCTTCACGAGGTAGTGCATGTTGGGGTGCCGCTCTCCGGCGTGCTCTCCCGAGAGAGACACGATCACTTGGATCCCCTCCTGGGTGAGCCAGCCCCTGTTGGAGGCGGCGCTCGCTCCGCCAATCCATATGTTGCTGTTGTTGACGCGGTAGCCTGTGTTGTCTTCGGGGTGGGAGAAGGGGAGACACCCCAGGGGGTTATTGCATGGCCACTCGGACGCCAGACACACGCCCACCGCAATCAGCACGAGCGTGAGTGTCCTCATTGACCTCTCAGGAAATAAGCAGACTCCACAGAAAGCTTCTGAGTAGTTTACATGTGTTTGCTTCATTATATCCAAGTACGAGCGTCAACTTTCCATCTTCACTGGAGGACATACGTTGTGCGCCTTGTTGACCTTGTACAGGCGCCCGCCTTCCGCCTTCTCTGGCGAACATACGCCGTGCACCCGATTGACCTTGTACAGGCGCCAATCACAAAACAGGAGAGACGCCCACGCGCCCACAAACAAGCCGTGCTTGACTCCGTCCCCGTACAGCCGATGTACCAGAGGATCATTGCCAACTGGAACGATCTTGTTGTCCGCGAAGCGAAGCGCGGGCAGCTCGATGTCAAAGTTCGTGCACTCTTTCGGGTTGAATGTGGTCGGGCACAGCACCCCCGAGAGTTCGATGTGGTTATCCTTGAGGAGACCGATAACGTCCATGAGCCCGTGCATCCGAGACGCCTCGATAACGTTGGTAAAGTTGGGATCCACCACGATCGTCTTGCTGACTTGAAGGATGTACATCCCCTCCAGGAGACGCAGGCGCATCATGAAGGCACCCACCACGTTGCCGCGCGACATCACAAATCGGGCACCAGTGTCTCCGCCGCAGTGCACTGCGGCAAGCGCCGAAGCGTAGCAATAGCCGGCGAGTCTCAGGCACGCCAGGTAGGGGAAGGGGAACCGCCAAGTGCCGCACTGATGGAAGGAGAGGAGCTCCGCCGCAGGGTAAGGGGGGTGCTCGATGGTCACCCCACGGCACATCTCAAACGGTTTGGGAGGGGCGGGGAGTTGGATGGCGTCATGAATGAGTCCATTCTCCGAGGCCAAGATCCCCAAGAAGGCGTCGCAGAGCGTCCCGGGGTGATTCTCAACCTTGCCGGCTAGCTCGCAGGAAATGATGGAGCTCGCCAATCGCGCGAGGCTCATCTCGCACATGCGCTGAAGGCCAGGCCCCAACGTTGCGAAGCTGGGGTCTGTGGCACAGGTCCCAGAAGAGCGCACGTCGTTGAGCGCTGCCTTGGCATCGGCCACCGCGGCGATGCGTGCCTGGACGCAGACCGGGTGCTCCTTGCCGAGCTGGGCCTCGATGGCCGTCAGGGCCGAGGCGACCGATGGCAGGATGCCGCCGCATTCGTTGATGGATTGAACCAATTGCCTCCGTTCCTGGGAGAAGGGAGCCATCTGAGAGGCCCACCGTTCGCAGAAGGTCTTTGGCGAGGTGCTGTACTCCACGAGCCACGCGCACTCCAGACGAACCGGTTCGGTGGCGAGGCGGACCCTGTATTGCTCCAGCTCGTACAGCCCGTAGACCCCCCTCGCAGGGCGCGGCAGCTTGATGTAGGAAGCGGACCACTCCATCTCCGTGGACTCTGCGCTGGCGGGGGCCTTGGGCGAGGGTACTACCTTGGGTACACTGGGGAGTGCCAATGCCGGTGGATCCTCAGACGTTCTTGCTCTCTTCTGCGGAGAGTCCTGCGGAGCCGCCTTTACCAGCCCACCGCCGCCGGGCGCCAAGACAGAGAGCCCCGAGTATCCGTGCTCGGGGGCCCGTCGCTTTGCGGCACCCGCCTGCTTGAGCTTTGTGAGACGATTGGCGACTCCGGTGTGGCCCTTCTCGGTGGAGAGGGCGGCAAAGTCGTCAATCTCCATCGTCTCCGCCTCTCGCTTGACGGGTGCAGCGACCGGGTCGCGCGGTGCCACCGCCCGAGCGAGGCGCTCCTTCTCGTTGCGCTCCTCGTCGATAAACTCGGTGCCCTTGGTTTTCCAGAGCGACAAGGCGTCTTTGAGAAGCTCCTCGTACTTGGACTTGCCCTTCTTGGGCTTGGCCTCATCCACGCGCTTAAAGTCTCCCTGCCGAGCGTGCTTGAGGGCATCCTTGATGCTGGTGCACTCGTAGAAGATGGCGGCGGTGGCTTCCATGGCAATGTACCGCTGTGCGATGACCTGTTCGATGGTGCCGGCGGCGATGAAGCGCGTAATAACCACGCGCTTCTTGGAGGTGATGCGATGGACGCGATCCTCGGCCTGCCTGAGAATCTGGGCGATCCACCACATGTCAAACTGAATCTCGCGGGTGGCCCAGTCGAGGTTGATGCCGACGGCGCCCGCCCCATACGTCGAGACAAAGAAGCGAGTCTTGCGATCGTCCCTGAAGGTCTCCAGGGCCTTCTCGCGCTCGCCCGCGGAGAGCTCGCCGTGAAACACCACAGACCCGTACCCCTCCAGTGCGAGGCGCTCGGTGATGAGCAGCATCACCTCCTTGAAGTTGGTAAAGATCACAATCTTCTCATCCTCCTCGGCGTGCTCCTTCAGGAACGCCACGAGGGCGTTCATCTTGCTGGCGTGAGTGCCGGCCCACCCGTTGCGGTTCGAGTAGCCAGGCGGTAGGTCGTTGGCTGCGATGTTGCTCTTCACCACCTCCTCTGAGATGGCGAGGGCGGCGTCACACGCCTGCCTACACCGCAGAATCGCCGGCAAGACGGTGGTGGCGGCCGAAGGGGGATCGTTCATCATCTCCTCAGGGGTCCGTTTCTTCTTCTTTTCCTTCTTCTCGCCAGAGAGGTTCTTGACGATCTCGCCTGCGGCGTTGTGCCACAGCATGTAAAAGTCCCTCTCCTCCTTGGTGGCAAGCGGCACAAAGAGGTTGTAGTTCTTCTTGGGCGGTAGCTTGAGGCCGGGGACGTCCTTCTTCTGGATCCAAAACATAGACCCCTGTGTCATGTCACACAGATACTCCTCCTTCTGCTCGGGGGAGGGGCCAAAGGTGCTGTACCAGTCGGTGCATTTGCGCAGATCGGCCTTGCGTAGCATCCGCAGGTAGTTGTAGATGTCATTGGCATCCTTGTAGACGGGCGTGCCAGTGAGGATGTGGCGCTGGATGGCGTGGATCATAAAGCACGAGAGGTAGCGTAGGGTGCTGGGGTCTCTCAGAAGCTGCCCCTCGTCCCATACGACGGTGTGCCACGTCTGCGAGTAGAGCCACGAGCGCTCCGGCCCAGGGCGCGTGTCGTAGGCGCCTCCGTCCATCCCCTCCGCTCGCAGGTGAAAGTGGAAGGTCTTTGTGGTTGCCGCGGGCGCGTTGCGCTTCCATGTCTCCAGGCGGTTGATGGTGGTGAAGACCGTGTTGCCGCCACCAATCCCATCCCTGAACGCATCACACCCAGCCCGCTTGAGGAGGGAGGTGAACTCCTTGGTGACGCGCTCGTAGTTGACCACCACCACCTGATACCTGCCTGCGTTGATGAACGCAATGTCCGTATCGGTGGGCTTCTTCTTGAGGAAGATGCATTTCATAGGCGAAGTGGGCGAGAGGCACTTCTCAAACTCCTTCTGCCAGGTGGCGATGACGCTCTTGGGGGCCACCACCAACATCGGGGCGATCTTTGTGGGCTTGCCCATCTCAGAAGCGTACTCATTGCAGAGGAAGGCGATGGCAGTGCGCGTCTTGCCGAGACCCATCTGCGCTGCGTTGATGCAGCTGCGCCTGGGGGCCTTGGTCATGAGCTGGAGCGACTTTACCTGGTGGGGCAGGAGGCGGCACTGAAAGAACGCAGGAATGTCGGGGCGGGGGTGCGGCACCGAGTCCACAAATTGGCCCAGGACCTTCTGCTCCTCCTCGTTGTTGGGTTGCACCTCGTCGCCCTCCGTGCAGTCGTCCGGCGAGTCAGACTCCAAGTTGGAGGAGTTGGAGAGCTCCGGTGGGGGGATCGGGTCCGCGGTGGCCCTCGAGGCAGAGAGCGCCATCTCAAGGCTGTGCGAGGACATGTCTCTCGGTGCCCGGCGCCCTCCGTGGACGCAAGGGGGACGAGAGTGACACACAAACGGTCAAGGGACGATCTCTGGACATCTTATTTCTGTTTTGTATTATCCAAAAACGGAAAGTGATACCGACATTCGCTAACCACATTGGGCCGTATTCTCCGGTTATGGGTTCTATCTGGGGCATAAGGGGGCCGGCACTGTACCGCGGACACATCTCAGACAATGCCACCCATCAAGAAAGAGCGGAAGCCCAGGCAGCCCAGGGCGGTGACCCCGCACTACACCGTGGATGACGGAGAGCTCTACCCCTACAACGAAGAAAACGAACCGGCCTATGTCATCAGAGAATTTCTTGAGAAGCAAGTCCTCAAGCAGAAGGCCCCTACCATGGCACAGATTCGGCGGCACATTCCCTTTGTGATGGGCCGGAGGATGAAGGTGGAGAGCGCATCACCGTTCCACACCTCGGCCACCTACATCAACAGTCAGAAGCGCCTCTTCGACATCCAGAACCCAGGGAAGCTCGAGGCGCTGGTCGACAAGATGGTAGCGGATGGGCTCATCAAGCGGGTGGATAAGGGAAAGTTGGAGTGCCCAACCGCGCGGCAAAAGTAAACACCGACATTGTACCCTACACAAGATTCTGAGAGGTAGTGTAGGGTACACCCTACACGGGGGAACTGCCGTGTGGTGTAGGGTACACCCTACACGGGGAACCGCCATGTGGTGTAGGGTACACCCTACACGGGGGAACTGCCGCATGTGTAGGGTACACCCTACACTACATCGGACCTCTCAAAAACTCTCCCAGATTCTGAGATGTCACTTGGCTAGTAGGGTTACAGTAGGGTAGTTTAGTTACGCGTGCCAAAGTTTACAGTGAGACACTCAACGACAAACTCGTTACCATCGAGTGGCTCATTCACCGCGTAGCACAAAGGGGTGATTGAGGACGCCTGCTCCTGAGTGGGGAGTCTGTCGTGGTGCTTTGCCAAGCCAGAGGCGAGGACGAAGGCGAGAGCCTCGGTGATGTAGCGTGGCTTAATCTTGAAGGTGTCAGAAGACACCACCGTGCCGTTGCTTCCATACACGCGCATGTGAAGGATCACCACAGGCTGGACACCATCGGAGGCCCCTAGCAGTGCCAGACGGGCGGTCTTGGACTCGATCCTGGTGCAGAGTTCGGTGGCCTCTGCCCTTAGCCTCTCAGCGCGCTGTTCGTTGGTCTCTGGCACGATGATAATGGTCGGCTCAGAGATCACCGTCGTGCACGAAGGCGAGCTAGGCGTGTAGCTGGGAGAGGTGGGCGCCTCGAAGGGCGCGTAGCTTGGGGAGGTGGGTGTGCACTCGAACGGTTTAGAGAAGCAGTTGCAGACTTGTCCGGGGCGCAGAGGGTAGTTTCGGATGTGGCCGCAAGTGCAAATGTACGCATCAAGGTCGGGCCGACCAGGGTGAGTAAACTTGGAAACACCAGCGGGCTTGTGGGAGAGGAGCTTCTTGGGGTCGAGTGACATTGGTAGACGCGGTAGTGTGGTGGGTGAGCTGGAGGCAGGTGGCGCTTTTATGTTTGTTGCCGTCTCCCAGATTTGGATAATGGCGCGGAGATGGCACCAGCGCTATTAACCAAAAACGGATAATGATGTACGCCAACCTTACCAGGGACTTCTGAGATGTCCACGAGAGTGATGAACCGCATCGGGCCAGGAGGGGCCCCGTGTAGCCGGGTGGACACCTCAGAAACTCCATTAGTTACTCCCGTTGCAAGGATGGCGCGACTCTCCGACTTGGCCGCAATCTTGGTCCCCCTGCTGGTGGTGCTCCCTCTTGTCGCTGGCACCCCCATCGTGGGTGTGTCGCTGAGAGACATACGCGTCCTCCAGTTTGAGAGAGACGGGTACGCCTACCGCATGCGTTCCCCTGGCCTCCCACAGCTTCAGTGCGTGGGTCTTCACTGTGGCTACGGCTACGATCACTTGCTTATGGCAGAATGCACCAACGCGGGCCTGGATGATGAGTATGAAGTGGTGTGGGCATGCACGGCAGTGGTGGACGCCGGATACAAGCTGGACGGTGCCAAAGTGATCTGCGAAGAATTCTCGGGGCCGGGGGACGCGTACGTCACTCCGGGGAGCTGTGTGCTTGAGTATTCGCTGAGGAGAACCTACACGCCACCGCCTCCACCTTCGCACACCAACGCGTGGGACGCTCCAATCGCGTTCCTAACGCAGTACGGTTTTGATCCCGTGGGAAGCATCGTCCAGATAGTAATCGTCGTGGGCGCGCTTCTCTTGCTGCGGGTTTACGTTTCGTACCTCAAAGCCCGGATCCGCCTCGACGCGCCACCAGCACCGCGCCCCGCAGCGGCGCCTCTGGCTACTCCCCCAGCAGACACGCCCACGCCAGCGATCTCTGCAAAAGCAATGGCCGTGTAATGATGTAAACTCTGTAGCCGTACGCGGCTTCTGTACATGACAAAAATTCCCCTCCGCCCCTACTTGCTCGATGCATTGGCCTTGGCCTTGGTCTTTGTGGCCTTCTCCATCCGCGACCACTTCAACCCGCACTTGTTGCAGAGCGTCCGCCTCCCGTTGGGCCCACGTCGCCTCTCAGAAGTTTGTGTGATGCCGCACCTGTCGCAGTGCACGGTGATGGCCACCCCCGCCAGAGAGGGTCGCGTGTAGGGGGCGTCTCTGGTGTGGGGCAGTAGCACCCCAAAGGCACACTGCTCCATGGGTGGCGCTCCGGTGATGTCGAGGTGTCTCTTCAGAACCGTTGGCGGTCTGATGTCGGTGAAGGAGTAGGTGCGCTCGCGGTACGTCCACCTGCTAAACTTTCCCTGCACCGGGGGTGGCGCTGGAACCCAGGCCCAGTCCAGGGGCTCCCCGTGGCCGCAGTGCCGCGCCTCGTCCCCCTCCTCGGAGCAGGAGCCTGGGGAGCTCCCCAGCTCCGGGGGTAACTCCCCCAACACTCTCAGAAGCGAGTCGAACGCAGGGAGAGCGGCGGGGGACGTCTGAGAGCCTTCCATAGCGCGCACAGATCCACAAGGAGCAGAATATTTTGATTCATTCGGCCGCTACATTATCCTTATAAGTGCACTGCTCCTCGAGACTCTCTCCGCTGGTAAACTCGTCGTCAACGCGGGCGCTCTTGGTGGCCGCGCCCCTACGGGGGCGGAGCTTCTCTGCGATGTAGGTGCAGGCGACCATTCGCTCGTGCTCGGCCTTGCGCTTCTTGGCCCCTCTGCGCCACTCGAGGGCCTCCTCTGAGCGTGCCCACTCCTCGGGCGTGAGCACCGCCTCGGCCGCGGCGTGCGCAAAGTTACCACTGCAGCTGAGGGCCAACCTCATTGCATTCTCTGCGGACACACACGCGGCGCACACGACATCACGCGGGTTGGCGGGTAGGGGGTGGCCGTAGGCGGTCTTGGTGCACACATAACACGCCGGGAACATGTCGGCCCTGTTGGCGGGGTTCTCCTTGGCGGTGCGCTCCATCTCGGCGAGACGGGCCACCTCGCTGCCTCCGCGGGGCATTGGGCGTGGCCTGGGGGCGGACGCGAAAATAAATTCCTGCGCGACTCCTCAAACGACCTTTAGTGGAGTGGTTGTGGATTCTCGGTTGAACCGTATCCACACCGTAAAGCAGCTTACATCGTCCTCTTCGACTCGCCCCCACACCCGGCAGTGGGTATAGCCACGACCTACGGCGCCCACGGCAAGTGAGAGCATCGTTGAGATTGTCATAGCGTCCACGTCGCCTTGGAGTTGTCCGGGACGTATCGCCAACGAAGCCTCGCAGAGCCAGGTGTCGGTGATAAAGACGTCCGGGTTGGGGTATATGCTCGACCTGTAGAGCCCCGCCCGATGGAGAGAATCCGCCAGCGCGCGCAGTGCATTCCACACTTTGATGTGCGCGTCTATCTCCTCGCGAGACAACACTCCGACATCGGGGCAGGCGGGAGAGGTAAGGGTGGGGGTTATGGGCCTGTCCCAGCGCATAGCGGTACCAACTATCCTCTCAGAAACTTCTGCGGTATTGTAGGTGGTACATTGTCCATTTTTAGGGTGTCGGTTACGACTTGACATACTTCACAACGCAGGAGTAAACTTGCCTGCACAAGGGGCACTTTCCCTCCTTTCCCTCTGCCTTTGCGGCGTTCTCTATCTTGTGAACACAAATGAGGCAGGCGGCGTTGTGGCCACATTCCAGAAACACGGTGTTTCTCGCTCTGATGCAGCACACCACACACTCGTCCGTCTCGGGAATATCGCGCGCGGGGGCGTCCTTCTTTTCGTCTTTTAGCGAGGCCCTCTCCTCGTCCGAGAGCGGAGGGATCCTGGGGCGTCCTGGGGGTCCTGCGGCAGCAGGGCGGGCTGCAGACTCAACACGGGGGCGTTTGCGCGAGTCCGGGGGCCTCTCGTCGCTCGAGATGCTCGTGATGCTCGACACGCTCGTGGTGCTCGACTCGGTTGAAGAGTCAGAGTCGTCCCAATCGCCCGAGGTGTCAGAATCCCCCGTGACGACCACGTCGAGGCCCCTGTCGTAGTCTCTGTGGCGGGCAGTTGGAGTGTGAGGGG
>Ga0247822_10001062_pt1 | contig 16310 bp, 12 predicted proteins | sample 13C_Cellulose_Da_FD_192423 | JGI IMG/M metagenome (GOLD analysis project Ga0247822, IMG submission 192423) | Soil microbial communities from agricultural site in Penn Yan, New York, United States - 13C_Cellulose_Day30 | ecosystem: Environmental > Terrestrial > Soil > Agricultural land | place...
CCCACCGAGACCTCGCCGCTGGTGCGCACGTGGCTCGTCGCCGAGCACGTGATGGTCAAGGGCGCGTCGATCAGCGACGACGATGCCGCCGGCTTCCACGGCCGCACCCTCGACATCACCGCCCACGGCTTCATGAGCCCCTGGCAAGGCACGTGCGAACACGCCTCGCGCACCGAGCACATGCGTCCCGTCGCCGACGTGATCAGCGAGCTCGGTGTGGTCGCGGGCGATCGCGCGAAGATCGAAGCGTTCGGGCTGACCGATCCGGCGACCGAGTACCGCATCGAGTGCCAGGGGAGCGCCAAGCCGATTCCCCTCACGATCCTCGTCGGGGGCGAGCGTGCGATGACCTGCTACGGCGGCGCCTGCTATCTGATGAACCGGTTCTGATTGGGGAGCTACCGGGGCGCAGAACCGTATAGCATCAGGTCATGGCAGAGACGCAGAGTCGCGGAGCTCGCCGGCAAGCCTCGCGCGGCCAGCAGCAGCAGGCCACGCAGCGGGCGCCCGAGCCGACCCCGGGACTCGACGCGGTCCGCGCGATCGGCGCACAGCCCACCGCCAACCCGGCCGCGATCGTCCGCTTGATGCGCCAGTACCCGATGGAGCGCGACGAGATCCTGACCTGGCTGCACCAGAATCGCGGCAACGCGTTCGTCCAGCGGGTGACCGCGCAGCTCGGGCAGATCGAGCGTCATCTGCCCGAAGGCGTCGATGTCCAGAGCGTGAGCGGCAGCTTCACGCTGCCTGCCGGCGTGCAGCTCGCGGGCAGCTGGCAGGCGACGGTCTCCACGCGCAACCCGACGAGCGTCGGGGTGGAGGTCACGCAGACGGGTGTCAACGTGTGGTGCCAGCCCGGCATCTTCGTCGACTCGACGTGGCCGCTGCAGAACGCGTTCATCCGTGGCGCGGGCCTGCGGTTCGGCGGCCGTCCCTACGCGAACGTCGACGATCAATCCGCCCTCGGCGCGGGCTTCATCTCGATCTCGGGTCGCATCGAAGGCAAGATCACCGAGTCGATCGCGCAGGCGATCGAGGGCACCCCCTTCGCGCGCCCCGGCTACGTTCCGAATCAGGACGCGGACCTCGGCGGCACGCTCAATCGCGTGATGACCGGGTTCCGCAACTTGTTTCAGAGCGGAGGCCACAGCGAGGGCGGCGGCGGCATCAACGCGCGCCAGCTGTCGGACGTCGGGGTCGGCGCGACCGTGACCACCGCCGGTGGTGACTACACGCGCAACGGCACCGGCCTGCAGGTAACGGCCGGCGCACCGATCTCGCTGCACGCGCAGGGGGCAGCGAACATCCAGCAGCTCATCGATGCGGGCTCGACGCAGAACGCGGTCTCGGCCGCGAACGTCCAGGCGATCAGCGTCGAGTCGGGCGGGTTGACCGTGGTCGCGAAGGGCGAGCCGATCGCGAGGATCCAGCGCCTCACCGTGCACCGTGGGGGCCGCGTGACCATCGATAGCGTGGAGCTCCTCGGCAGCGCGCGGCGCGCGCAGGCCACGGAGGTCGGGCTGTCGCTGATCGTCGGCTTGCTCGCGCAGCGCGCGGGGAATGGCCAGGTCATGGCCGGCGCGATCGAGAACGCGAACAACCCCCAGGTGGTGGGCGGCATTTCGCGCGCGATGCTCGAGCGCGAGTTCACGTCGACGGTGCAGGAGATGGTGATGCAGTACCGCCGCGCGGTGCCGGGCATCGACCTCGCGCAGGTCCTCGGCGTCGGCTGAGCGGGTTCGTTAGCCCGGCGGCGGCAGCAGGCGGAACAGCAGCGCGTCGCTGTTCTGCGCCGCGACACCGACGCAGACCTTGAGATCGGCGAGCGCACGGATCGCGGTCTCCGCGAGCATGCGACCGTCGTCGCGACGGTTCGGCGCCTCGGGGATCGCGCGCACGTACTTCACGAACTCGTCGTACTTCTCGAGCATCTTGTCGGGATCGAAATCGGCGAGCATCGGGATGAAGTGCGCCGGGTTGACCACGACCCAGTCGCCCTTGCCGATCTCGAGCACGTTGCGATCCGCGTACGGCGTCGTGAGCTGCTCGTGCGGGATGGTCGCGAGGAAGCCTTCATCGTCGGCCTGGAACTTGTGGGGCACGACCTCGACGAAGAACGCGAACATCTCGATGCCCTTGCGGAGGTTCCCGAGATCATCCTCGTCGAGCGGCGGGAACTTCTCGGGCAGTCCTACGTGCAACGCCGGCATCACGACGCGCTCGAGGATGTCGATCGCGACCGGCGCGGTGGCGCGACGCAAGGCGATGATCTGCGCGATCGCCTCGAACAAGCCGCGATCGTTGGTCTGCTTCGCGATCGGCTCGTCCTGCTTTGCACGCGAGATCGCGGCGACGACCTGCTCGACGACCTGCGCGTTCCCGGGCCCGAGGCGCGGCCCCGACTCCTTGATCGCTTCGATCAGCTTGGCGACGGGCTCCTCGTTCCACAGCTTCGCGAGGCGGGCGAAGTCCATCGACATCCACTGGCCGAGCGGGACCGTGTGGAGGCGAATGTAGTGCTGCGCGAGGAAGCGATCGACCTCCTTGCCGTTGTCCTTCTCCTGCTGCTCGACGTGCAGCTGCCGGATGCGCTCGATCTCGGTGACCATCTTCTTGGTCGCGCCAGAGCCCATCCGCAGGAGCTGCTCGGCGAACACGAACGGCGCGATCTCGAGGAAGATCTTCGAGAACCCGATCCGCCACGTGTGCGGATCGTCGCCCATCAGCAGCCAGTGGCCATTGTGGCGGCGGCGGATCGTCTCGCCGATCCACGCGCCGAACGTGAACCAGATCTCCCAGTGCTCCTCGGCCTTGAGGTCGAGGTGCTCCTTGTCTCCGATCTGACCGAACAGCCACGTATCGAACGTGATCAGCTCGAGGGACTGCGCGAGCGCGAGCGCCCCCGCATCTCCTTCCTCCTCGGCGAGCTTCTCGACCGTCTCGCCTTCGGGGTCGATCAGCTCTTCGATGATCAGCTCCGACTCGGTGCGCGCGCGGTTGGCGAATCGATACGCCCCCTCGCGCAGCTCCGTCATCGCTTTCTCGAACCGCTCGCGCGCCTGCTGTTCGGCGGCCGCTAGCTGCTTCGCGCTCTCCGTCTGCTTGCCGGACTCGGACACGCCGGGCAGGATATACGCGTGTCGGCCGCCGACAACGGGTCGGTGCCCGGAATCTGGGAGCGCCTGCGTCGGGGGCTGCGCGGCGGTGCCGGCCCGGGTGTCCTTCCGATCGGGGAGGCGCTGCACCCCGTCGGCCTCGCCGCGATGGCCGTGCTCGTCGTCAACGACTGGGTGCTCAAGCGTGTATGGCCAGGTGTGGTCACCGGCAAGCTCAGCGATCTCGCCGGGCTCGCCGCCGCCCCCGTCGTGCTGACCGCGCTCGTCGGCCTCGCGCTGCTGCTCGCCCGGCGGCTCGGCGCGCGCGTGGATCCGTACCTCTCGCACCGCCGGCTGGTCGTGGCGACGCTCGCGACCGGCGCCGGATTCGCCGCGATCAAGCTGTCCGGGCAGGCGGCGCGGTGGTTCACCGACGTCCTCGGGCTCGTGCGCCCCGCCGCGGTGGCGCTCGACCGCAGCGACCTCGCGTGCCTGCCGATGCTCGCGGTCGCCTACTGGATCGGGCGCGACGAGCTGCGCCGGCTCGGACGTTAGGACGCGAAGAACAGCTCGCGGAGCTTCTGGACCAGGCTCTTGCGCGCATCGTGGCTGTCGATCGCGCCCTCGATCACCTGCTCGAGCTCGCTGCTATCGAACCAGATCAGCTGGTCGCGATCGCACCGATCGCCGCGCACACCGTGCAGCGACACCTGCCGCATCGGCTGCACGCACACCGGGCACGGAAGTCCCGGTACCGCATCCTCGATCGTGGGTGCGTCGATGTCGTTCGAGCTGCGGTCGACGAGATCCGAGGAGAACCGGAGGAGGATCCGCAGCAGCTCCGCGAGCTCGATCGCGACGCCGTTACACCCGCTGCACGACCACGAATCCCGGCGCGCCGGCCGCTCGAGCGGAACGCCGCACCGAGGACACGCGAGCACGCGATCGCGATAGGTCATCACGTCCCCCGCGAGTCCCACAGCGGCTCGGGCTGGCCGTCCTTGAAGGCACACCATCGCCCCCACACGAACAGCGCGTCCGAGAGGCGGTTGAGGTACTGCACCGGCAGGTCGCCGCCGATGTCGGCGTGGCGCGCGAGCCCGACGACGAGGCGCTCGGCGCGCCGGCACACGGTGCGCGCGAGGTGAAAGGACGCCGAGGCAGCGCCGCCGCCGGGCAGTACGAACGACGTCAGCGGCGGCAGGTCGTCGTTGACCGCGTCGATGTCGCGCTCGAGGCCGTCGACGTGGCGCGCCGCGATCGCGGGCAGCTTCGCGCGCCGCTCGGGATCCGGCGCGGCGAGCACGGAGCCGAGGTTGAACAGCTCGTTCTGCACGCGCGCGATGATCGGCAACAGGTGCGGGCCGGCCGCGGAGCTCGCGAGCGCGACGCGCACGAGGCCGAGCGTCGCATTGAGCTCGTCGACGGTGCCGTAGCAGTCGAGCCGCGCGTCGTCCTTGGGGACGCGCTCGCCGCCGATCAGCGACGTCTCGCCCTTGTCGCCGCCCTTGGTGTAGACGCGATCGATTCGCATGCGGGCGGCATAGCACGGCCGCGGATCACCCAGAAGCTCCCGAGGATCGCGTCAAGGCGCCGTGCAGCAGCCCGACTGATCGGCGCAGCACGCTTGACCTCCCGGGCAACAGCAGCAGGTGCTGCCGCAGGAGTCGCCGGTCTCCTCGGGACAACCGTTCGTCGCCATGCAGCAGTTCTGCTGGTCACCGCAGATCGCCGGATCCTCGTCGGCGCCATCCGGGCAGTTCGCGGTCGTGTTGCACACCGAGCTCGCTGGCACGCACGAGCCGTCGCTGCACATGAAGTCTCCGCCGCTGCACATGCACGACATCAACAGCGACTGACAGCTGGGCTCGTCGCAGTCGCCGCACGCCATCGCGATCTGACGGATGTTGCTCGCCGAGACCTGACCGATCGCAGTGACCGCGAACTCGTTGCAGATGATCGAGTGGCAGATGCCGCTGAGGTCGTTGCAGACGCTTGCCGGCACCGTGAAGTCGAACGACAGGGTTCCGCTCGTCTGTCCCATCACACCGCTGATCGGCACGACATGGATCGGCCCCGTGCTGCCAATGCGAATGCCAGCTCCGATCACGTTTCCACCAGGAGCGGTGAACGGGATGGAGACGCCCAACGGCATTCCAGGCCTCACGTCGCCCTCGCCACCCGACGAGCCGGTCGTCATGATCGTCGTGTCGGTCCCCGGCTGCCCCGGCAGCGTATACGAGCCCGGCGGCAGGACGAGGTTGTCATTGATGAGCTGCTCCGCCTCCGACGTCGTAAGCCCTCCGCCGCTCGGCGTGAAGCCACCGCGATCACATGCGACCGCGAGGGTCGCGCACACAGCGATCGTGCCGATCGTATAGACCTTCATCAGAACGAACCTCCACCGCCAATCATGAAGTGATCGAAACCGATCGCCGTCGGCACCCCGTTGGCGTCATCGGGGTGCCAGTACGTCAGCTCCAGGTTGATGAACTTGTAGTCGACGCTTCCGCGATGCGCGGCGTACGTCGGGAACAGCAGCTGCAGGAGCGGTCCGTGCGCGACGCCCGTGAAGGTGAAGTCGCCTGCCTCGAAGTACGCGCCCATGCGCTGGTGGCTGAGCCGCCACGTCGCCGCCACGCCGATGCCACGCTGCTTGTAGTCGAGGTCGATGTCGCGAAGCCGCAGATAGCTGTAGCCGACGCCGATGCCGCCCCGACCGACATAGAACCCGCCGGCCTCGCTGGCCGCGCCCTCTCCCACGAAGATCGCGCCGCCCTGGGCCTGTGCGAACAGGTCGACGCGCACACCATGCCAGCCCCCTCCTTGCGTGGACGGAAAGGAGCTCGTACCGATCACGCCCTGCAGCGAGACCTCGACGCCGGCACCGCCGAGCGAGATCCCATCACCAGCGGAGATGTAGGAGCCGAAGCCGCCGGCCGCGAAGTTGACCGCGAACTTCGGGGGCGGCGCGAGGGTGAACGTGAGCCCCTCGCCCGTCGACGTCCGCACGGCTGGCGTCGACGTCGTGCCATCCGTCACCGCTGCGGCAGCGACCACCGGTGGCGTCGCGGGAGCCGGCGCGCGCGCACTCGCGGCCCCCGCGGTGGTCGACGGGCTCGTCGCGGCCGTTGCGGCGGGCGGCGCCGATGTGATGGGCGGCGGCGATGCGCCCGTCGGTGGTTGCGGCGCCGGGGCGATCGAGCGACAGGCCGAGACGACCGTCGACGGCTGCTTGCCGACCCGGAAGGGAGCGAGCGCCGCGTTCGCCATCTCCGTGCACTCCGCGCAGGTCTGGTTCGTACAGCGCGCCCACACGCGTTCGCCGGACTTGACGAGCTCGAGCGCGACATCGCTGCACGTCATCTCCACACGCCGCATCGCGACGGGCTCTGCGGAGGCGGCCCCGGGCACGCGCGCACGTAGATCGGAGATCGTTGCGCGGCAGGTCGGAGGGACCGGCGTACGAGCGAGGATGTCCTGCGCCGCAAACGACGCGGCTAATTGATATTCGATGACCTTGGGCGCCTTGCGGTCCTGCGCGATCGACGCTCGCGACGCGATCACCTCGATGCTCTTCGCGCGCAGCTGCTCCTCCTTCTGCCTGCGCGCGGCCTCCAGCTTGGCGGCAGCCTCGGCCTCCGCAGCCGCACGACGCGCCGACGCGGCCGCAGCTTCTCGCTCGCGGCGCATCTCATCTTCTCGCAGCTTCGCGTCGCGCCGGCGTTGCTCCTCGGCCTGGGCGAGCTCGCGCCGTTCACGTGCCGCGCGCTGTGCCTCCTCACGCGCTTGCTGCGCGGCAACGCGCCTGGACTCCTGCGCCTCGGCGCGCTGCCTCGCCGCCTCCGCGCGCGCCTCGGCATTGGCTCGCTCGCGTTCTCGCGCCTCCTGTGCGCGCTCGGCAGCGCGCATCGCCGCCTCGATCGACGACCGCTGTCTGTGGAGGTCGTCGCGCGGACCCGTGATGCCTTCGACGCGCGCGAGCTCGCCCAGCGCCTCGGTGTACCGGCGCTGCTTGGCGAGATTGTCGACGGCGACGCGCGCAGCACGGACGAGACGAGCGCGGTTGCGCTCGATGGCTCTCGTCACCTCTGACGCGGTGGGCGCCAGCACCTTAGCTTCCGCTAGCTTTGACTCGGCCTGCTCGGGCGGGAGCGTCAGTGCATCGCGGGTCATCGCGAGCGCGACCGCCTTCTTCGCGATCGCCAGCTTCGCTTCGAGCTCGACGAGCTTCGTCTCGTCGGAGCCGCTGGTACGCGCATCCTCGATCGCCTTCCGCGCCCTGTCGATCGCCGCCGCATCCGCATCAGGGCTCGCCGCTCGGGCGACCGCATTCGTCGCTGCCGCGAGCGCCTCGCCGCTTCGAGCTCCGCGCTCCAGCTCGGCCAGTGATTGTGCGTAGGTCTCGAACACGCTGGCTGGAACGCGACCCTTGAGCGCCGCCACGGCCGTGCGCGCGGTCACCAGATCGCGCGCACCGAGCGCCTGTTGTGCGGCGACGAGCAGCGCCCCGCTATCGGCGGTGCCGGCGACAGCCTGGAGTCGCGCGGCGAGGGCATCCCCGCGGTACCCTGGAAATCGCGAGCGGAACCGCTCCAGGTCCTCCTTCGTCGCCGCTTCACCGAGTGCACTCCACGCCGCCTCGGCGTGAGCTTGCCGCCCTGGGGTGAGGTCGATCACTCCGAGCATGTGCGTGTCATTGCCGACGAGCTCGGCGGTCCCAGCGACCTCCCGGCCTTCGAACAGCGCCGCTGGGAGCTCGCGCCAGCCCACCGAGATCTCGCCATCGGCGCTCGTGCGTCCGAGCGCGAAGTGCTGCGCCTCTCCGAGGCGGCGAACGCCCACCACCACGCTGGGAGCCGCATGTGACCCGCACGCCACGGCGCGCGCCGATCCCTCGACCTTCTCCTCGACCCGAACCGACGGCTGTGGCCGATCGACCGCGGCGATCATATCGACGATCGTCGCGATCCCGCCGAGCGCTCCCAGGCCCAACGTCGCACTCGAGATGAGACGTTGCTCGCTGCGGTCGAACACGGGCATGAGCAACAGCTCGGTGTCCGGGGTCTCGTCGCGAGCGTCGAGGAACCACACGCCCCCCGTCACCAGGCCTGCGATGCCGATCGCTGCCTCGAGTGCCAGGACGGCCTTGTTCACACGCCGATTCTGGGTCGGCGTCCGCTTGACCAGCCGGGCTTCCCACGCCTCGCACGCGAGCTCTTCGACGACGCGCACCCGAAGGCCATCGGTCGATGTTTCGAGCGTCGCCGCCAGCTTGTCGATACGCGGTGCTCCCCGGCGCTCGACCCGACCCGTGACGACCTCCGAGCTCGTCGTCGTGGTCGTGATCGGAGCACACGCGGTCAGCGAGAGTGCGAGACCGAGGGCGAGACTGATGTGGCTAAAACCACGCACCGGCACCCATCCCGAGTTGGAGGAAGTCCACGCCGACGGTCGCCTCTCCGCCGCTCATCGCGAGCCCTACGCCCGCCGACGAGTAGCCGAGCATTGCCGTGGCGTGCCACCGCGGACCGACTGGGACATCGAGCCCGAGCGCGAACAGGAACCCGACCCCGGTCCCGGAGACACCGACCCCGCTGTCCTCGATCGAGAGGTGGACGACGCTGAGCATCCCCTCGGCGACGAGTGAATGGGTTGCGCTCTCGCTGATGACGAGGCTCAGGCCTCCAGACAGCGAGTAGGTATCGACGGACCGCGTTGCGGTGATCTCGGTTTGATTCATCCCGCGCACGTAGTCGATCGATGCCGCGAGCCCGATCCGATCCCGAAGCTGCCTGCGCCCGTGGATGCGAATGCCTGGGCTCGACCGAAGCTGTTGCGCGATCCCATCCTTGGGGACCGACAGCACGAGCGCGGCGCTGACGATGGAGCGGTTGCTCGTCATCGCCGTCGCCTGCGCGTTCGCCTGTACATCGGGCTGAGGCGCGTGCGCGGTTTCCACGGAGCGCGGCGGCGGCGGATCCCCCTCTGGCGCCGGTGTCGGCGTGGGACTTGCGGCCGAAACCGGCACCGGGAAGCCTCCCGGATCCGACGGAGCAGGCGCAGGGGCGGGCACAGGCACCGTGTCCGCCGGTTGCGGCGCCGGGGCCGGCGAAGGCGACGGCGTGGGTACCGGCACCGGCGTCGGTACCGGTACGGGCGTCGGCACCTGCGCTTCTGCGGCCTGCACGAGCGTGATGACGATCGCGATGCCTCGTAGGATGGAAGTTGCTTGCACGCAACTTCGAACATTAGTGGTCGCGTTCACGCGTTGGAACTTCGGTTTCCCGAAGGTCCGCAAGAGGACATGACGTCGGCGAGCGACGCAGCGCGGCGCTCAGCGCGGAATGCGGGAGAGCACCGCGCGCGCCGTCGTCGATAAGCCGTCGGGATCGAGCGCCGCCTCGGCGGTGCGCAGCGCTCGGGCGCGATCGAACGCCTTCATGCGCGCGGCTTCGCCGAGGTCGTGCCATGCCTTGTGATAGGTGAGCGTGTCGTCGGTCGGCGCCGGCCGCCACGCGCCGGCGACCTGCTCGATCAGGAGATCTTCATCTTCGGGGGTCATGCGCCGAGCTCCTGATCGATGACGATGCCGCGCCTGCCGAGGCACTCCGCGAGGAGCTTGCGCGCGCGCGTGAAGTTCTGGAGGAACGTGTTGAGCCGCATGCCGAGCGAGGTCGCGAGGTCCGCGTCGTCGCTGCCGCCGCCGCTCGCGAGCCGCGCGTCGAAGGCCTCGCGCGGCTTGGCGGGCAGCTTGTCGCGGCACTCGGCGATCGCGGCGCGCAGCATCGGATCGGGCGCGGCGACGGTGGCGTCGGGCTCGGCCTCGAGGTCCGCAGGCTCGACAGGACGCGCCCGGGTACGGCGGACCTCGCTGACGGCGAGGTTGCGCCCGATGCGCACGGCGAGACGCACGAGACCATTCGCGCCGCCGTCGGGAACGAAGCGAGGCGCGACCTGCCACACGCGCAGGAGCGCCTCCTGAAGGACGGCCTCGACGTCGACCACCGCCGCGAACGAGCGCAGGCTCGCGCGCACGGACGGCTCGGCGTCGGCGAGCCAGCGGCCGAACGCGACCGTATCGCCGCTCGCGATCGCGGAGAGGTAGACGTCGAGATCCATCAGCGCGCCAGCCACCAGAAGATCGCCGCGAGGATCGCGAGGAGGAGGATCAACGGCAAGATCAAGTCGAGGCGCTCCGGCTGTTGCGGCCGGCGCGGCTTCACCGATGGACGGGGCACGCCGGCGCCTGCGTCCTGCTTCGCCGTCGGCGGCACCTTGCGCGGCGCGGGCTGCATCCGGCCCAGACTCGGGTGCTCGCTCGTCTCCGCGGGCGCCTCGAGCTCGCTGGTGACCGCTTGCGGCTCGCGTGCGACCTCCTGCAGCGCGCGGGCTTCCTTCTTCGCGAGCGGTGCCGGTGCCGGCGGGCCACCCACCATCGCGTTTCCCGTCGGCGTGGCAGCGCGCGCGCGCGGCGGCGCGCCCGGGTAGCTCATGCGCGCGAGCTCCTCCTCGGGCTCCGCGAGCACGGCGTCGAAGCCCGCGAACGACTCGAAGGAGGCCGCCGCCCCGCCCTCGCCGGCGTCCATCATCATCGGCATCGGCGGGTGCCCCGCGCGCAGCCCGAACGCCTGCGCGCTCGTGCCGTGCGGGACCTCCTGCGGGATCACGACCTCGCGCCCCGGCGCGCCGGTGACCACGCGGGTCTCGTCGACGGCGATCCACGACGTCAGCCGCGTCGCGAGCTGGTACTCGAGCCCGAGCGCTTCGATGCGTGCGTCGACGGTCTCGAGCATGGAGCGCGCCTCGAGGTCCGCGATCAGCTCGCGCGCGTACAGCGCCCGGATCGCCGCGTTGCCCTCGCCGACGCGCTGCGCCGGCACGCGCACGGTCTGCACCCACGTGCCGTCGGCGTGCTCGCCGCGCACGATCAGCTCGCCGCCTTCGGGGCGCAGCACGAGCCCGGCGACGAGCGGGGCACCGGCGAACACATCGGGAAGCTGCTCGGGCGCGTGGCGCACGAGGGCCGAGCCCGCGACCTCGACGTTGACGAGCATCGGCGCGCGCGTGCGATCGAGCAGGCGCTTCGCGCCACGCTCCGCGTCGTCGTTCGAGCCGACGAGCACCTCGACGCCGCGGCCCGCGCGCGACAGCTGCGTGGCGAGCGAGCGGTTCACCGCGTCACCGACGCCGAGCACGTGCAACCGGCACGAGCGCGGGAGGTGATCGTGCAGCGCCTCCAGGATCTGCTGCTCGCCTCCGACGTACCCGTCGGTCACCACGATCACCTGGCGCTGTGCCCCGACGCGCAGCGTGTCGAGCGCCTCGAGCACGCCCTCGCGCATCTCGGTGCCGCCGCTCGCCTTGCGCGCGCGCACCCATGCGATCGCGGCGTGCTTCGCCTGTGCAGTCGCCTGCAGCGGCTCGCGCTTGTAGCGCGACGGGCGATCCGAGAACTCGATCAGCTCGAACCGATCCTGCTCGGCGAGCGAGTCGAGCAGCATGCACACGACCTGCTTCGCCTTGGTCAGCGGCACGCCGTCCATCGAGCCGCTCGTATCGAGCAGCACCGTCAGATCGCGCGCGACCGGTGCGCGATTCACGCTGCGCGCGGGCGGCACGATCGTGACCAGCCCGAACGCATCGCCCTCGACCGGCCTCGCGAGCGCGAGCGCGACGCCGACCTCCGGCGCCGCGACCGGCCAGCGCACGACGAGATCGCGGTCCAGCCGCGCGCCCGGCGCCAGCGCGATCGTGGCGCCGGCGGCGCCCGCAGCGGTGCGATAGGGCTCGCCGGCGTCGCCGTGCACGAGCACGTGCGTCGGCGAGCTCGGCTTGCTGCCGCCGAGGATCGCGTCCCGGATGGTCAGCGCGAGCTGCGCGTTCACGCGCAGCGGCTGCGTCGTGACCTTGAGGTGCGTCGCGCGCACGTCGTCGGCGGTCTCGACGGTGCCGCAGTAGCGCGGGCCGATCACGGTCGGGAACCGCAGCTCCCACTCGCCCTCGGGCAGCCACGCGAGCCGCTGATCCACGGTGATCCGGGCGACGATCGTCTCGCCACCCGGCACGTTGCCGATGCGCTGCGTGAAGATGTCCGCCCGCTCCTGCTCGAGCAGCGCGGCGGTGTGGCCCTTCACGATCGCCTCCTCGAATCGCTCGCGCGCGGCGCGCTTGCGATCGACCACGCCCTTGATCACGCGGCCGCCGATCTCGAACGCGTAGCCGCTCACGGCCCCGTCGGCGGGCAGCGGCATCCGATAGACGACGTGCAGCGTCTCGTCGTACGCGTTGCGATACCGCTGCTCGAGCACGTACCGCGCGAGGCCGCCCTGCACCTCCGCGTGCAGCGTCGTCGCCTCGAGCGGCAGCGCGCGGCCGTCGCTCGTGACGAGCTCGGCGCCGGTACCGGCGCCGTGGGCGGTGGTGGGGAACATGGCGGGCACGCGAGACGGGGAAGGTAGCGTCGTGATCATCGGGTTGGCGTCCTTTCAGCCGACCAACGCGAGGCCCCGCGGTTTGGTGACAGAGTTTCTTCGCGCCGCCCAAGGCGCGCGGAACCCTGCGCAAGCACAGGCTTTCCGCGCCCGTACGATGCGCCATACTCCCAGCGATGTTCTTCGTGTTCGTGATCGCCGGGCTGGCGCTGCTGGTGGTCTGCGGCCTCTACGTGCGGCGCCGGCTCACCGGGGCGCTCACCCAGCTCGGCGTCGGCGCGCGCCCGGTGCGCGTGGTGCGCTGGGTGATGGTCTGGTTGCTCTACGGCTATCCCGTCCTCCTGATCGGCGCGATCGCCGGTTCGCGCTTGCTCGGTCAGGCGACGCTGCCTCGGTTCGACGGCCTGATCGCGTCGTGGCTGCTCGGGATCCCGTTCATCCTCGCGGTGCTCGTCGTGTTCCAGGCCGTGCCCTGGCTGCTCGCAGTCGATCTCGCATATCTCGCCACCCGCCGCCGCATCGCCTCCGCCCCGCGCGTGCGCGCACTCGTCGTGCTGGCCGTGCTCGGCGTGTTCGCGCTGTACACGCCGATCCGCATCCTCGCCGAGCGCGGCGACGTGCGCATCCGCCACCACACGATCACCGCGACGCCATCTCCGGCCGCACCTCCGTTCCGCATCGCGTACTTCGCCGACCTCCAGCAGGACGTCCACACCGACGGCGATCGCGCGCGCGAGCTGTTCGCCGTGATCAACGCGTGGCAGCCCGACGTCGTGCTCTCCGGCGGCGACTGGATCAACACGGGACCGGACTACATCGACGCGGCGGCGGCCGCGGCCTCGACGCTGCACAGCCGCCTCGGCACGTTCTCGGTGCGCGGTGACCACGAGCACTTCGCGTACGTCGATCGCAACCGCAGCGTCGCCGAGGTCGAGCGCGCGATGCGCGCGGCGCACGTCGACATGGTCGACAACGAGGTCCGTTGGTTCGAGCACGCGGGCAAGCGCATCGGGGTCGCGTTCCTCAACTACAACTACATCCATCGATCGGATCGCGAGACGATCACCGCCTTGGTCGCGCAGCTCGCGCCCGCGGACTACTCGATCGTCATCACCCACCAGCTCGACAACAAGCTCGCCGCCCTCCTCGAGGACAAGGTCGACCTCGTGCTCGGCGCGCACACGCACGGTGGACAGGTGAACCCCGTGGTCGGCATCTGCCACGTTCCGCTCGCGCGGCTCGAGACCGACTTCATCGACGGCCGCTATCAGCTCGGGAGGACCACCGTGCTGGTGACCGCCGGCATCGGGTACTCGATCGTCCCGGTGCGCTACGCGGCGCCCGGGTCCATCGAGCTGATCGAGCTCGCGCTGTGAATCATTTCGCAGACTTCCGCAGCGCGCTCAACATGCTCGATCTTTTTGTCACCTTTGAGATGCTGTCCCGCACTCCTCGGCGATGGCCCCCACGTCACGGTGCGATGCGGATCTGGTAGCGGCGGCGCGCGACGAGCGCGACCTCGCTGCGTTCGCAGAGCTCGTGAGCCGCTACCAGCACGCGGTGTTCGGCATGGCGATGTCCGTCGCGAGCGATCGCGCACTCGCCGAGGATGCGACGCAGGAGACATTCCTCCGCGCGTGGCAGAGCCTCGACAAGCTGCGAGATCCCTCGCGTCTCGCGTCATGGCTGTGCGGCATCGCGCGCAACGTCGTCCTCGCGCAGCTGCGCGAGCGGCGTCGTGAGATACCCGACGAGGACGAGCCCGAGCCGGCGTCGAATGCCACGCCGCTCCATCACATGATGGAGCGCGAGGCCGACCGAGCGCTGTCCGAGCTCCTCGGTCGCGTGCCCAAGCGCTACCGCGCTCCGCTCGTGCTGCACTACGCGAGCGAGCAGTCGGTGACGCAGATCGCGGAGTGTCTGGGACTGAGCGAGCCCAACGTCAAGAAGCTGCTCTCGCGCGGGCGCGAGCTGCTTCGCGATCGGGCGCAGCGGTTCACCGAGCTCTCGAGCGCGTGTCGCGTACCGACCACCTTGGCGGTCGCGATCGTCGCTGCGGTCGGCGCGCGATCCGCGGCCGCGCAGAGCGCCACGACGGCGGGTGCCATCACCACCCTTGTCACTGGAGCTCTCGTGAAGAAGAAGGTCGTCCTCATCGGCGCACTCGCGTGCGTCCTCTCCGTCGTCGGATTCCAGCTCTCGCGCTCCGACGATGATCACCAGGTCGATGCGGCCGCGACGAGCGCGCCTGCGAGCTCGACCGCGGAGGCGCCCAGCCGCGCCGCCACCGGCCGCCCACGGCTCTCGGGCATCGTGCTCGACGATCGCAGCGGCCGCGCGCTGCCCGGTGCGACGGTGCTCGTCACACGCGTGGCCGGTGACCTCGTCGCCGACGTCCGCGCGCACGAGGCTCCGCCCGCGATCGCGACGACCGATGCCGCCGGGCGGTTCTCCCTCGAGCTCGCTGCCGGGCGGTTCTCCGTCGACGCGAACCTCGCCGGCTACACGTCGATCCGCCCGGAGACAGTGGCGATCGGCGATGCGCGCGCGGACCTCACGCTGCGCATGCTGCCCGGCGGCGTTCGCCTGCGCGGCATCGTCACCGACGTACAGGGCGGACCGATCGTCGGTGCGGTGGTCACCGCGTCGGCGGGCCTGCAGGTGAGCGCGCCCGCGAAGGCGGCGCTCACCACGAGCGACGGCACCTACGAGCTCACGCTCTCCGCCGGCGAATACGAGCTCGAGGCCGCGCACCCGGAGTACGCACCCGCGCGCGGCCAGCTCGCCATCGGCACGGCGGAACGCAAGCACGACTTCCAGCTCGTCCCTGCGTCGTACGTCGAAGGCACGGTCCTCGACCGCCGCAACGGCGCACCGGTCTCCGGAGCGATCGTGTTCGCGGAGGGCAAGACGGATACGACAACGATCAGCGACGAGCACGGCAAGTTCCGCCTGCCACATCCCGCGTCGAGCACGTTGGCGCTGAGCGCTCGCGTCGACCACCGCGCCACGCTCGGCCCCGAGCTCGTCGAGCTGAAGGTCGGCGAGACGCGGACGGATCTCGAGCTCTGGCTCGACCGCAGCGCGAACGTCGCGGGCCGCGTCATCGACGGAGACGGCCGGCCGGTCGCCGGCGCGGCGGTGGCCGTGGTGCGGTGGAGCGATCAGACGCCGTTTCCGGCGCAGGCCGCTACCGACGAGGAGGGCCGGTTCGTCATCGTCGGGCTCGCGCCCGGTGTCTACGGCACGACCGCGTTTCTCGCCGATCACACGATCTCGCTGCAGACGAACAACGTCGAGGTCAGCACGCAGGACGTGAACGACATCACCGTCGTCGTGAAGCGCGGGCTCGTCGTGCGTGGACGCGTGAGCCCACCGCGGCCCGCGACGATCCGCCTCGCCCGCTCCGCCGAGGGTCCGCTCGCACAGCTCGCGCTCGCGGGCGGCGCCTTGTTCGGCGATCTGTCGGACCTCGCCACGCTGATGACTGCGACGGTCCGCACGCGCGCCGACGGCAGCTTCGAGCTCACCACCGCCGCGCCGGGCAGCTACCTGGTGCAGGCGCTCGCGGACGACGGCAGCCGCGGCGAGGTGAGCGTCGAGGTCGAACGCGATCAGAGCGTCACGCTCACGCTCGATCCCACGCCCAGCGTGCGCGGCACCATCGTCGACGAGCGCGGCGCGCCGATCGCCGACCTCGTCGTGCATGCGGAGGCCACCAGTGTGTTGCCGGCGCAGGAGAGCGAGGTCCTCACCGACGCGAGCGGACGCTTCGAGCTGC
>Ga0247822_10001063_pt1 | contig 16304 bp, 10 predicted proteins | sample 13C_Cellulose_Da_FD_192423 | JGI IMG/M metagenome (GOLD analysis project Ga0247822, IMG submission 192423) | Soil microbial communities from agricultural site in Penn Yan, New York, United States - 13C_Cellulose_Day30 | ecosystem: Environmental > Terrestrial > Soil > Agricultural land | place...
AACGTCAACGCGCCGACGAGCAGCACGGTACCGACGAGCAGCACCACGAACAGCGGCCCGTCGGTGGGCAGCGTGCCCGACGAGGGCGGTACGATCTTCTTGCGCGCCAGCGAGCCGGCGATCGCGAGGACCGGAACGATGATCCAGTAGCGCGCGATGAACATGCAGATGCCGCCCGCGGTCGCGTAGAACGTCTTGCTCGCGGTGAGGCCGGCGAACGCGGAGCCGTTGTTGTTTCCCATCGACGAGAACGCATAGAGGATCTCGGAGAACCCGTGCGTCCCGGGGTTATTGAGCACGCCCTTGGTCTCCCCCGAGAGACATGCGAGCGCGGTGCCCGCGAGCACGGCGAGACAAGGAACGAGGATGGCAAGCGTGGCCATCTTCATCTCGAACGCCTCGATCTTCTTGCCCAGGAGCTCGGGTGTTCTCCCGACCATGAGGCCGGAGATGAACACCGCGACGATCGCGAACATCAAGAGGCCATACAGACCGGAGCCGACGCCGCCGAACGCGACCTCGCCGAGCTGCATCAGCACCATCGGCGCCATGCCGCCGAGCGGCGAGTAGCTGTCGTGCATCGAGTTCACCGAGCCGTTCGACGCGGCGGTCGTCGCCGTCGCCCACAGCGCCGATGCGCTGATGCCGTAGCGGACCTCCTTGCCCTCCATGTTGCCGCCCGACTGCAGGTCGCTTCCGTACTGATCGACGGGAAGGTCGACGAGCGCGGCGTTCGGCCGCTGCTCGGCGTACTCGGCGAGCACGAGGAACGGCGCGACCAGTACCGTCATCGTGATCAGCAGCGCCCACGCGTGGCGCCGCGACTCGAGCATCCTGCCGAACGTGAAGCACAGCGCGGCCGGGATCAGCAGGATCGCGAGGCACTGGAAGAAGTTCGACAGCGGCGTCGGGTTCTCGAGCGGGTGCGCCGAGTTCACGTTATAGAAGCCGCCTCCATTCGTGCCGAGCTGCTTGATCGCGACCTGCGATGCCACGGGCCCGACAGCGATGTTCTGTTGGGTGACGGTCTGCGTGACGTGGTCGACCGTCTGCGACGTCGCATCAATCAGGTGCGTGGTCGCGTGACCATGCAGCGTCTGCGGCACACCCTGCGAGACGAGAAACACGGCGAGGATGAGCGAGAGCGGCAGCAGCACGTAGACCGTCGAGCGCGTGAGGTCGACCCAGAAGTTGCCGACCTCCTCGGCCTTGCGGCTGCGGAGGCCGCGGATCAACGCCGCGAGCACGGCCATGCCGGTGGCCGCCGACACGAAGTTCTGCACGCCGAGCGCGATCGCCTGGACGGTGTGGCTCATCGTCGACTCGCCGCCGTACGTCTGCCAGTTCGTGTTGCTGGCGAAGCTGACGGCGGTGTTCCACGCGACGCGCGGATCGACCGCGGGCAGATCGTTTGGATTGCCGGGAAGCACCGTCTGAACCCGCTGCAGGCCGTAGACGAGCAACAGCCCGAGCACGTTGAACACGAGCACGCACACCGCGTAGCGCTGCCAGCTCTGCTCGCGCCCTGGTTTGACGCCGAACATGCGATAGAGCAGCCGCTCGAGCGGACCGAGGATCTTCTGCGCGATCCTCGCGTTGCCGTCGTAGACGCGCGCCATGTACGCGCCCAGAGGGATCGCGAAGGCGACCAGTACGAGCCAGAACATCACGATCTGCACGATGCCGGCGGTGCTCATTGCAGCTTCTCCGGATAGAACAGCGCGACGAACAGGTAGAGCGTCAGGCCGATCGCCAGCACGCCCGCGAGGACGAACAAGGCTGACATCAGCGCTCCGTCTCCATCCGGCTAAACAGCCGGAGCATCCAGAGGGTCACGAGCAGCAGGACGACGGTCAGCAACACGTAGAGCGCGTCCATCGGAGTTCCCTCTTGCTAACGCCGCGCCGGTCAAGAACCCGTCAAGGCCGCGCCAACACGCTGTCAATTCGCCGCCGTAGTCAGAACGAGGCGGCGGCGCCCAGCGTAAGCGTGTCCTGCGCCTTGCGGTTGGGCACGAACGGCACCGTCACGCCGTCGCCCTCGACGCCGCCGCCGAAGAACGAATCGTCCTGCGCTTGATCGTGGCGGTACTCGAGGCGCACCGACAGCCCGGTGAGTGGCTGGTACGCGAACGTCCCGGTTCCCGAGGCAATCCACTTGCTCGGCCAGAACAGGGGGCCGGCGTTCATCGCGCCTTCACCGGCGACGCGCTCGCGGAAGTAATCGCCACGCCCGGCGACGTAGAGCGCCGGCGTCACTTCGTACTTCGCGTACAGGGCGCCCGCGAGCCAACCGCTGGTGCCGAAGTTATTGGGCTCGAACCCTGCGTCGACCTGCCCCAGAATGGACAGTTCGTCGGTGACCTGGAGTGTCGCGTACGCGTCGAATAAGTTGCGCCACGGCTTGCCCTCGGGCGCGCCGGTCGGCCGCTCGATACCGCCGCAGTACATGAGCTGCACAGAGATCTTGTCGCCCGTATAGAACGCCGACGCGCCGACCATCGGGTAGTCGTTGTTGTCGACGACGCTGTTCCAGCCCGCGTACGCGTGCAGCGTGCCGACCCAGCCACCGCCGAGCGGCACGGCGACCCGCGCACCCGTGTGATAGAAGGGCAGCCCGAGAAAAAGATTCGATCGCGACCAGTTCCAGTTGTCCTTGATCGGGATGACCTCGGGGCCGATCGGAGACGGGAACAGGCCGCCCTCGACGACGATCTTGTTCGCGGTCGTGTAACCGAACGTCGCCTGCTGCAGATACTTCCAGAGCTCGGGCCCGGTCGCATTGACGCCGACCGTCCCCGGCAGCGCGGGCTCGGCGAGATAGTAGGTCGACGGTGTCGCGCCGATCTGCAGGACCACGCGGCCGGTCAGCCCGCCTCGCTCGCCTTTGACATCGATCGCTGCATTCTCGATCGTGAACGTGCGCTCGCGGTTGTCGAAGCCGCGCAGGTTAGTGATGCCGTTCGACGGCGTGCGGAAGTTGAGCTGATAGTACGTCTCGACGTAGGCACCGACGGTGACCTTCGTCTCCGGCTGTTCGCCGTGCGCGGTCGCGGCGGAGGCAAGCACAAGCCATGCCGTGCTCCAGGTGCCAGCCTTCATGCACGCGAGAGTACCGAGACCACTCGAACAGCCAGCTCAAGATCGCGTCAAAGACCCGCTGCGTGCGCACTCCCGCGCGGACCACTGACGCGATCTGCCGGGCACCGACGCATCCTGCGTCAGCGCATCGTCGAGCTTCGCCCCTGAACGTTTCCCGAACCTCCCCGTCTTTGTCGGAATGCGAGACAACACGAACGAGTGCAGAGCGTGCCTCCGGGCGCTGGTCGCGGTGGCGAAGGCGGACGGCACGATCACCGCGGAGGAACGGGAGTCGCTGGCGGCAGCCCTGGACACGCTGCCGGATGCCGGCGAGCTCCAGCCGTTCCTCGACGAGAAGATCGACTTCGACAAGGTGCTCGCCGAGGTCACCTCGGCCGAGGCGCGCGACCAGCTGTGGCTGTCGGCGTACAGCATGATCCACGCCGACGGCACCGCGACCCCCAGCGAGCAAGCGCTGCTCGACAAGCTGCGCGCGACGTTCGGGATCGACGACGCCAAGGTGACGTCGACCAAGCGCCTGCTCGACGAGGCCAAGGACACGCTGCTGCCGAGCAACATCGAGCCGATCGCGGACGCCGCGCGCCGGGGGAAGGAGATCGATCAGGACGTGCTCAAGTACTCGGTCATGAGCGCGGTGCTCGGCGCCTTCCCCGTCCCGGGGATCGCCATCGCGACGGACCTCGCGATCGTCGCGCTCCAGGTCAAGCTCGTCCGCGACATCGGCCAGTACTGGGGCCACAAGGTCGACAAGGAGGCCGCGAAGACGCTGCTCGCCGGCCTCGGTCTCGGCACCGGGGCGCGGATCGCGGTGTCGAACCTCGCGAAGCTCGTGCCGGTGTGGGGCAGCGCGTTCGGCGCGACCTCGGCGTTCGCGACGACGTGGGCGCTCGGAAGGATCGCGAACCGCTACTTCGAGGCTGGCGCCAAGGACGACGTCGGTCAGCTCAAGAAGGACCTGAAGGCGATGCAGAAGGTGGGCAAGGAGGCGTACGCACAGCAGAAGGCCACGATCGACGCCAAGCAGGAGGCGACGAGCATCAAGCTCGCTCGACTCAACGACCAGCGAAAGGCCGGCGAGATCACGCAGCCCGAGTACGAGAAGCAGGTCGCCGCGCTCGCCGACTGAGGGCGAGCAAGCTCAGAGCAGCTTGTTGCGGCGCATGACCCACAGTAGGCCGCCGACGATCACCAGCACCGCGCCCCAGAACAGCGCATACCCGAGCTCCCAATGAAGCTCGGGCAGCACGTCGAAGTTCATACCGTAGACACCGCACAAGAACGTCAGCGGCAGGAAGATGATGCTGACGACGGTCAGCCGCCTCATCACCTTGTTGGTCTTGTGCGCGACCAGGGACATGTAGTTATTGAGCGAGCCGGAGAGGATGTCGCGATCGACGAGCACGTCCTGCAGCACGCGCTCGACGGTGCCGACCATGTTGCCGAGGTACGGCTGCGTCGCTTCGCTGACGAACGGCGACTTGCGGGTCGAGAGCTCGGTGAGCACCGCGCGCGCGGGCAGCACGATCTTGCGCAGGTGCAGGAGGTCGGCGCCGAGCTCGGAGGCCTCGCCGAACACGGTCTCGTCGACCTCGCCGACGAGCCGCCGCTGGACCTCGTCGACGCGCTCCTCGAACTTCTTGTGCACGGCGAGGTAGTTCTCGATCAGGTGGTCCCACAGCTCGTAGATCAGGAAGCTCGGGCTCTGCGCGAACCGGATGAAGTCCTTGATGTACGACTTGCGGACGGCCTCGAGGAACACGGGCTGCCCCTTGTGCAGGGTCAGCATGAAGTTCTCGCCGATCGAGACGTCGACGCGTTCGAGGTCGAACTTGTGCCCGACCAGCCGGCAGCCCGAGAGCACGAGGTGGAGATAGTCCTCGTAGCGGCCGATCTGCGTGGCCGGCTCGCGGCTCAGCGCGTCCTCGACGATCTCCGTCTCGACGAGCGCGAGCCTGGCGAGGAGCTTGCGCGCCTCCTCGGTCTGCGCGACGTCGATGTCGATCCACACGAACTTGCCCGCCTCCATCGCCCCCTTGACCTCGTCGACGGCGAGCTTGCGGTGCGTCTTGGTCTTGAAGTCGAGCTCGACGACGCTGACCAGCGGATCGCTAGCTGGATCGACTCGCGGTGATGGCGAGGGTTCACAGAGAGCGGGCTCGGCCACGGTGCTTTCGATGCTACCCCAGGACGCCTTCGACCAGGGTGCGGGCGTAGGGACCGCACGCCACCGAGAGGAACCGTGCGAAGTCCACAGGCGCGGCGTGGTCGGCGGTGTCGCTGATCACGCGGGCGACGGCGAACGGGACGCCGTGCTCGTGGCAGACCTGCGCGACGGCGGCGCCCTCCATCTCGACGGCGACGACCTCGGGCAAGAGGGCGCGGAGCGCCTGGACCTGATCGAGCGAGCGGAAGAACTGGTCGCCCGACGCGATCATTCCGTGCACGACCTGTGGGCGCGTGATCCCGAGCGCGCGCAGCTCGTCCGTGACGGCGATCCCGCCGGCGGCGCGGGCCAGGCGCTCGCGCAGGGCGGGGTCCGCGTGCAGCTCCGCGACGCCGAGCAGCGGCACCTCGTGCTGCGGGAACAGCGGGCGCGCGTCGAGATCGTGCTGGATCAGGCGGTCCGCGATCACGATGTCGCCGACTGCAAGCGCGGGATCGATCGCGCCCGCGAGGCCGGTCATCACGACGGCGCGCGGCGCGAACCGCTCGAGCAGGATCGCCGTGGTCGCCGCCGCCGCGACCTTGCCGATCCGGCTCACCACCGCGACCACCTGCTCGCCGCCACAGGTCCCGACGTGCAGCTCGCGGCCGCCGACCGTGATCACGCGCTCGCGGTCGATCATCGCCACGATCGCGGCCAGCTCCTCGTGCATCGCCGAGATCAGCGCCAGCACGTCATCACCACTTCGCGTCGTCGACGAGGCGGACGTCCACGCGCGCGAGCAGCTTCTGCACGCGCTCCGCCATGTCCTCGAACTCGGAGAGCTGGCTTGCCTCGTGGAGCTTGCGCGCGAAGTTCATGACGCGCACCAGGTACGAGAACAGATTGCCCTCCTCGTGGTCGAGGCCGTGCTTGTCGACGAACTCGAGGAACGTCTGCCCCCCGTCCTCGAGCTGCGCCCACACGTTCTTCGCCTTCTTGCCGCCGTGCAGCTCGGGGTGCGGCACCGCCGCCGAGAACTCGCTGTGGATGAGCTCGATCTTGGTCAGCTCGCGCGGATGCTCCTTCTCCCACAACGCCTCGACGTCTTCCCAACTCGCCTGCGAGCCACCCTCGCGCAGCTCGCGCAGCTTCGCGCGCATCCACTCGCGCTTCGCGTCCTCGCCCTTGCGGTCGAGCATGCGCTGGATGATGTCGTGGTCGAGCAAGTATTCGACGAGCTGGCGCAGCTCCACGTAGTCGAGCTGGTGGTTGAACAGCACGTAGTAGATGAACAGGCCGTCCATGCCCTGCAGCTGGCGGATCATGTCGCCCTTGATCTGCGTGCCGTGCTCGTCGATGACGCCGATCGCCTTGAGGTTCGCGACCAGCTGCGCGAGCACCTTCTGCAGCTCGCGGCGATCCTTGTCGCCCAGCAAGAGATTCTCGATCACCGTCACGATGTCGAGCCGCATCGACGGCGGCAGCGACTTCTCGGCGTCCGCCATGCGCTGCGCCAGGTCGCCCGGCAGCGTCTCGGTCGCGAGATCCGGGAGGCCGATCGCGAGCACCTGCTCGGCGGTGATCTTGGTCTTGCTGCGCAGCTCGGCGGGCTCGCCCTTCACCAGCTCGGCGTGGACCTCGGGCGTCCACACGATGTCGCCCTTGCGCTGCGCGTCGGAGCGGGCGCGGCCGTACACGCTCCGCTTGACCTTGCCCTCGTCGTACGCCGGGCGCTTCGCGGCGTCCTTCAGCTCCTTCTTGAGATCGCTCACCACGTCCTCGGGCGCGAGCGTGATCGCGAGGCCGCGGTCGTCGAACTGCGGGCGCCCTGCCCGGCCCGCCATCTGGTGGTACTCGGCAGCGGTGACCAGGCGCGGCTGCTGCTTGACGAACTTGCGCAGCGACGGAAACACGACGGTGCGCGCCGGCAGGTTGATGCCCGCGGCGATCGTCTCGGTCGACACCACGAACTTGATCAGCCGCTCGAGCGCGAGCTGCTCGACGAGCTGCTTGTAGCGCGGGAGGATGCCGGCGTGATGGATGCCGATGCCGTGCGCGAGCAGCGGCTTGAGCTCGCGCGCGACGCCGGACTCGAGCAGCGCCGCGGCGCACATCTCCTCGATCTTCGCCTTCTCCTCGTCGGTGGTGAACCGCCGGCATGACTTGAGGAGTCGCGCCACCTCGAAGCACTGCTCGCGGCCGAACACGAACACGATCGCCGGGACGTCGCCCGTGTGCGCCAGCTCGCGGACGGTCTCGATCAGCATCTCCTCGCGGAACTCGTGCACGAGTGGCACCTTGCGCTCGCGCGACTCGACGAGCGTCATCGGCATGCGGCGGGTGAGCTCGACCCAGTGCGTGAACTGCTCGGGCCGGCCGACGGTCGCCGACAGCACGACCAGCTGCGTGCGCGGGTCGAGCCCGATGATCGACTGCTCCCACACGTAGCCGCGCTCGGGGTCGTTGAAATAGTGGCCCTCGTCCATGACCACGATCTCGGCGGGCGACACGTGCTTCTCGGCGACGATCCGGTTCCACAGGATCTCGGCGACCTCGACCTGGATCGGTGCGTCGCGGTTGACCTTGTAGTCGCCGGTGGCGAACCCGACCTCGCGATCCCCGAAGTCCGCGCACAGCTCGCGGTACTTCTCCTCGGTCAGCGCGCGCAGCGGCGTCGTGTAGATCGCACGCTCGCCGCGGCCGAGCGCGGCGTGCAGCGCGGCCTTGGCCATCAACGTCTTGCCGGTGCCCGTCGGCACGGTGACGAGGACGCTCTTGCGCGCGAAGATCGCGGCGATCGCCTGCTCCTGCACGGGGTACGGCTCGAGCCCCTTGCTCCACAGGAACTTCTCGTAAAAGGACAGCTCGAGATCGCCGTCGGTCGGCACGCCGTACCTTACCCCGCGGCCGCGGTCTCAGGGGGACGTGCGCCGCCGCTGCTCGAGCAGGTACTTGGCCTGGTACGGCACACCGCTCCAGATGTCGTGCCACTTGCCGTTGGCGATCTCGCGCAGCAGTGCATCGCCCTCGTCGTGGCGGCCGAGCGCGATCAACGCCTGCGCCTTACGTAGCCGTGGCGTCGGGTTGGTCTGCTCGATCACGATCGCGTGCTGCCAGAACGCGAGCGCCTCCTCGACGCGGCCCTGCTGCTCGAACACCTCGGCGACGGTCATGTAGCCCGCCCCCGCCATGGGATCGCGCTCGATCACCGTCGACAGCTGGCGCCACGCCTCTTCGCGGTTGCCGGCGACGAGGTACAGCTCGCCGAGCATCTGGTCGACCTGCGGGTTGCCCTCGTCGAGCGCGCGCCACTTGTTCGCCCACCCCGCCGCGCGCGCCACGATCGCATCGCGCTCCGCACCGCGGGTCATGGTGACAGCCTGCCGCGCGACCTGCAGGATCGTCGTCAGCTCCGCGCGCACGGTCGAGATGCCGATCGCCTCGTCGCCGGCGAGCGGCTGCGCGGCCTCGAAGTGGGCCAGCGCCTCGACGGGACGCCCCTGCCCCAGCGCGAGCTGGCCCGCGAGCTGGTGCAGCGCATAGGTCGGCCGCTTCGCGAGCACGGGCTCGAGGACGCTCTGCGCCCACGCGCCGAGGCCGTGCGAGATCGCGGCACGCACCACCGCAGTGAGCTCGTCGGTGTCGTCCTCGGCGAGCTCCGCCGCGCGCGCCAGGATCCCCGGCAGATCAGCGCGCTGCTGGGTCGCGACCGGCACGAGCGCCATCACGTGCTCGAAGCTGGTGCTCGCGAGCACCTTGTCGCGCCACGCGGTCCACACCAGCTGCCAGCCTGCCTGCCCGCGCCGCGAGCTCGGCAGGCGATACGCGATCTGCGCGAGCGCCGGCGGCGGCGCCGCGAGATCCAGGTCCGCGATCAGCGCGGCGACACGATCGAACGCGGCGTCGACGTCGCCGCGGTTCGCCATCGCGATCGCGGCCTGGGCACGGGCGATGTTGACGTACGCCCCGCGCGCGACGGCCTCCCAGCCCCGGGCGAGCTGCGCGGGCGGCACCGACCCGCTCTGCGAGATCGCGGCGGCGCCGATCAGCCGCAGCTCCGGTGCGCGGTCGCCCATCGCCACGAGGCGGTCGACCGCGGTCATGCCCTTCGACGCGCGGAGGTAGGCGGTCACCTCGCGCAGCTGCCATACCGCACCGACGACGCCCGCGGTCATCTCGGGCCGCATGCGCTCGGGGCGCGGCGCCTTGCCGTATGCGCGGCCGGCGATCAGGTAGCGCGCGAGCGGGAGCCCCGGCGAGCCGGCTACCGTGAACGGCGCGAGCGCGGCGGCGAGCTGCGCATCCGTCGAGGACGTCGCGATGCCGCCGCTGGCGAGCGCGAGGTCCCCGAGCTCGACGCCGCCGTGCGCGCGCAGCGCCTCGTACGCGGCGAACAGCGCGTTGCGGTCGCCGAGGCCCGCGTAGGCGACCATCAGCTGGCGCTGCGCATGCCGCCACGCCGGCGTGCCGAGCTGTTCCTTGGCAGCCTTTGCGCTCCAGTACGCGGGCACACGTGCCGGCAGCTCGACCGCGAAACCCGGCGCCGCGGCGCGATGCGCCCAGGTCGCCGCATCCGCGATCGCCTGGCCGGTGAACCCGATGGCGACCTCGCGGCCGCCGATGCGCGCCGCCGTCGGACCGGACGCGCCCCACGTCACCGCCAGCAGCTCGCTGCCGCCGGCGTCACGGATCGCCACGAGGCGCGCGCGGTCGTCGAAGGCGAGCTCGAACGCGACCTCGGCCTTGCCGCTGGCCGGCCGCGCGAGCGTCACCGTACGCGCATCCTTCGCGCGAACCTCGAACCACCGCGTGTAGTGCGCGGGCTCGGCGATCCAGATCGGGAGGTACGCGAGCGCGAGCGCGATGTCGTCGTCGCCGACGGGGCGCGTGACATCGAGGCCGAGCTCGGCGTAGCGGCGCGTCCACGTCGCGCCGTCGTACGACGCGGTCTCGGCGAGGTCGCGCTCGGTCGTGCGACGCCAGCCGATCCGGCGCGCACCGTCGACGGCGAGCTCGCGGCCGTCCCACCGGTAGACGCCGGTGGGCAGCGCGGCGCGCGCCCTCGCGAGCAGGGCGCGCGCCGCGTCGTCGATCGCGTGCGCTTGCTCGCTCCGCTCGCCGAGGCGGCGACGCCAGGCATCGGCGGCGTCCGGGAACAGCGCCGGGACGTGCGCGGTGAGGTCATCGAACGCGATGTCCGACGGATACGTGAAGCGCTGCAGGATCAGCGGGCCGGCGAGCGACGTCGTGAACCGGGCGCCCTGAGCGAACGCGCCGTTGTGCTCGCCGGTCTCGACGATCTGGCGGCGCGACTTCTCCTCGCCGCCATGGGCGCGCAGGATGGTCATGTCAGCGCCCGCGACGTCCTGGTCCGGCTGCGGCTTGGTGGTGACGCTCATCGGCCCCGCCGTGCTGCCGGCCGGGGTTGCCGTGGCCTCCGCCGGCGGCGGGGGCGGGACGAGCCCGAGGTCAACGCGCGACCCGCGGCGCCCGTTGCCAGTCGCGCCGTAGCCCGAGCCGTTGCCGATGATGCCGTAGCGACCGGTGCCGATGGTGCCCCAGCCGGTGCCACCGCCACCCGGACCGAAGCCCGAGCGACCGAAGCCGAAGCCGCCCGCCTCGCCACCGAGGAGACCGCCGTAGACGTTGATGTCGTCGAAGCCGCTGGAGATGTCGCCCGTACCGGTGAGCGAGGCGAAAGCACCGCCCTGGGGCAGCGCTGCGTAGTCGTAGAACACCGGGATCGGCGTGCGCACGAGCTCGGCGTCGTCCGCGACATCGCTCGCGACCGGTGCCGTGGTCGTCGCGACCACGGGGATCGTCGCCGGCATCACGTACGGCGCCCACGTGTCCCCCGCTCCCTTGGTCACGTCGTACTGCGCGTACATCGTGTCGCTCTCGAGCACGAGCAGCGACGTGTGGCGCGACAGCAGGAAGTAGCGCTTGCCGAGCGCGACGACCTCCTTGCGGATCTGCTCGTCCCGCGCCTGCCGCAGCTCGACCTCGCTCGCGCACGTCTGCCCGGTCGCGCACGGTGGCGCGCTCACGGGCTCGTGCTTCGCGAGCATGCGGGCGGCGATGTGCCGCTGCGCCCACAGCCGCGGCAGATAGCCGCCGTCGGTCTTGGTCGCGTCGGCGAGGGTGATCGTGCGCCGCCACGGCGCGCCCCGCGTCGTGCCCGAGAGCTCGACGGCGACCGGCGTCCCGGCGCCCGCGAGCTTCGCGATCACCTCGACCTCCTCGCCGTCGGCGAGCTGCGGCGAGCGCAGGTAAACGGCCGCGGGGACCGGCGTACCGCCCGCGTCGACCAGGCGCGCCTCGACGCCGGTCACCCGCTGCGTGTGCAGCGCGGCGACGAGATCGAACGCCCTCCAGCCGAGGTCGTCCGCCAGATCGATCGTGGTCGCGTAGCCGCCGGTCGCGGCGGCGAGCGCCTCGAGCGACTGCGTGTCGGGGCCATCGCCGACCCCGACGCCGACGAACGTCGCCTTGCCGGCGAGCCGCGTGCGCAGCGCGTCGAGGTTGCGCGCGCCGCTCGTGATCACGCCATCGCCGAGGTAGACGATCATCGCGTCCTCGGGCGCGACCCCCGCGAGCAGGCCGGCCGCGGCGTCGAGCGCCACGCCGACATCGGTCGCACCCACGTTGCCCTCCTGGCGCAGCGCCGCCTTCAGCGCGGCGCGATCCACGTCGAGCACGCGCGTCGGCGCGAGCTTGGTGCGCGCGGTGACATCGAACGCGACGACCGCGAGCTTGTCCTCCTCGTCGAGCTCGCGGGTGAACGCATCGATCAGGTCGGCCTGCGCCCGCCGCTCCATCGCCCCGCGCGACGCGCTGACATCGTCGAGGATCACCCACGTGCGCGGGCGATACGTCTGCACCTCGCGCGGCAGCTCCGACGCGGCGCGCACCATCACGTACGACTCGTCGCCCTGCGTGTGGCTCGCGACCGTCGCCTGACGCCGCGGGTCGCGGACGTGCAACACGAGCGAGTCGCCGATCGTCTCCTTTGTGTTGCGGTACGTGACGATGGCGTCGGCGCCCTTGGGCTCGACCTTGACCGGGTGGCTCGTCGAGGTGATCTCGCACTGCGCACAGCCCTTCACGGTGACATCGAACGCGACCTCGCCGACCGGCTGATCGATCTCGGGCAGCGGCACGTCGATCGACCAATCGCCGTACAGCCGGGGCAGGCTCTGCGTGTACGCGAGCATCAGCCGCTTGTCCTGATGGCCGAGCAGCGGATACACGCGCAGCGACAGCCGGCCCGTGCCCGACCACTCGAGCAGCGCCGGATCGACGCGGCGATACACCAGCTCCTCGTAGATGCGGCGCGCGCGCATGCGCTCGACGACCGCGGACTCGGTGAGCTTGCCGTCGACGTACATCGCCAGCCGCTGCAGCGCCGCGTCGGGCGGGATCGCGAACCGATACACGCCCTCGAGCGTCTCGGGCCGGTTGTTGTGGAACGTCTGATCGAGCGCGACGCGCGCGACCTGGTTCTCGATCACGATGTCGACACCGAGCTTCTTGATCGGCAGCGGATACTCGTCGCCCCACGGCGGATGCGAGCGCACGCCCGGATCGCGCGCGAACAGCGAGCCGTGGTGGATCGGCAGCAGGTCCTTGTCGGCCTCGCGGCGCGCCTGCGCGGCCCACGACGCGAGGTACGACAGCCGCGGTGCGGGCCCGCGCGTCGGCGGGCGGCCAGGCTCGGCGACACCTTGCTCGCCGGCATGCAGCAGCACGTCGCCCGCATCACTGGCGAGCCTGACCTGGCCGCGCACCACCGACGCCGTCGTCTTCGCGGCCTCGGCCTCGACGACGAACCGGGTCCCGAGCACCTCGATCCGCCCGCGCGCCGTCTCGACGACGAACGTGCCCTTGCCGGGCGCGACGTCGAGCAGCGCGGCACCCTCGACGCGTACGCGCCGCTCGCCGAGCACCGTGACCTTGCCGCCCGGCGCGGTCACCCACGTCGAGCCATCGGCGAGCGTCTGCACCGCGCCCGTCGTTCCGCGGGTCGCGCCATCATCACCGACGACGCGCGTGACGATCGCGGCCGCGGCCGCCGTGGCGACCAGGCCGAGCCCGATCGCGCGCGCGCGCGACCGCCGCTTCGCCGGCACCTCCGGCTGCGCCGCTCGCGCGATCAAGCTCGCGCGGATCCGCGTCCGCGCCGAGTCCGAGATCCGCGGCGGCTCGCCGCCGGTCTCGAGGAGCGTCTCCACGTTGCGCTCGAGAACATCCTTCGCATCGTCGTTCATGGCGAGACCTCCGAGAGGTTGGCGGACAGCGTCGCGAACGTGTCGCGGAACGCGCGCCGCGCGCGGGCGAGAAGAGACTTGGTGGCATCGACCGAGATCCCGAGCTCGCCCGCGAGCGTCTCAAGGCTCTCACCGTCGACGTACTTGCGCGTGAGCGCGTTGCGATACTGCTCCGGCAGGTGCGCGACGGCCATGTGAACGAGGTCGCGCGTCTCGGCGCGCTCGAGCACCTCCCCGGGCAACGGGCGCTCGGCCATCGCCGCGAACATCTGCGACAAACTGCCGTCGATGCGCTCCCACCGCGCCTGCAGCTCGTCACTGCGCTTGTGCGCGCGCAGGTGATCGCGGATCACGTTGCGCGACAGCACGGTGAGCCAGCTGCCGACCGAGCCGCGCGCCGGGTCGTACGCGTGCTCGCGCGCGAGCGCCAGCGCGAACGTCTCCTGCACGACGTCCTCGGCGAGCGCCTGGTCGCGGCCGACGCGATAGAACACGAACGCGTACAGGCCGTCGACGTGTGCGTCGTAGAACCGGCCGATCGCCTCGCGGTCACCGGCGCGCGCCGCTCGCAGATCGGCGCCCGGCCCGGATCGGAACAGCCGCGCGAACAGAGCCACGATCATCGGTGCGTCCCCAGGACTGTCATACACCCTGGTGTCAGCGACCGCGGTCGAGGTGTCGCGACCTCGCCACGCTCGTCTACCTCCGCGAAATCACGCGCGCTCCCCATCCCGACCGATCTGCAGCCAGCCATCCCTTTGCACGGTATGCCGGTCTCATCCACGTGCGGAGGTTGCAGGAAGCAGTCGCGGTCTCCGTGGCGGTGCACGCTGCGGTGGTCGCGATCGTCCTGCGCGTCGACGATGACGCACGGCCCGAACACGAAACGACGGTGCCGCGCATCGAGCTCGCCGACGTCGCGGCGCCCACGGAGCCCCCGCCGCTCGAGGTCGCGATGCTCTCGCCCGACGAGCTCGTGCGCCTCGACCCCGGGGCCCGTCCCCAGCCTCCACCACCCGACGAATCCTCCGTCGATTCACGGCGCCCCGCGCGCTCCGCGCCGCTCGCCACCGCCGTCGCGCCGGGCCGCTCGACCGCCGAAATCGGCCCGACCACCGACGCGCCGGCGAGCGACGGGACGACGACGGAGCCGGGGCGCCCCCCGCTGTTCGACATGCGGCGCGGGAGAGTCAGCCGGGGCGACCTCAAGATCGGCCGCGCGACCGACTACCGCGACGCGCTCGATCACGTGGTGCCACCGGGCATGGGCGCGAAGCCCGAGGTGCCGGCGACCGGCAAGCTGCAGCCCGACGGCGGCGGCACCGCGCGCCGCGACGAGGGCGTGTTCCACGCGAAGATCGCGAAGGACGGCAGCGTCACGCTGCGCGACGGCCCCGACCTCACGATCAACGTCCCGCTCGCCCACCCGCTCGACTTCGTGCGCGACTTCGGCCATGGCGTCGAGGCCTGGTACCGCGACGACAACAAGCCGATCGGCTCGCTCGGCCGCCCGAAGCCGCTCCCCGATGCGCCGCGCGTGAACCTCCAGGAGGCGATCGACGGCCAGTACAACGCGCGCGAGCTCAACGGCAACGGGACGGTCATCAACCCCGGCGCCGCGCCCATCCCCGTCGCGGGCGGTGGCTTCGACCTCACGGACAAGCTCATGCGGAGCAAGGGCATGGACCCGTACGCGTCGCGCAAGCTCGCGTTCCTCGACTCCACGCGCGACGAGCGCGTCGCGATGGGCCAGCGCTACCGCGCCGAGCAGCTCGCCCAGGCGTCGCGCATCATGAAGCGCCACCTCGATCGCGTCGCGACGATCCCCGATCCGGCTGCGCGCAAGCGGGCGCTGTTCGAGCTGTGGGACGAGTGCCTGGAGGTGGGCAGCGAGGCCGAGGTCACCGCGGGGCGCGCCTCGCGCGCGCTGATCATCGGCTACATCCGCACGCACGTTCCTGCCGGCTCGGCGCACGCCTACACCTCCGAGGAGATCGCTGAGCTCGACGCGCGCAAGTCGTCGACGGCGGTGTTCGCGCCGTACGAGTGAGGGCTCGCCGAGCGTGCTATCAAGGCGGTCATGCCTGCGAGCCCGTTCGACGGTCCCCTGATCGGCGGCCGCTACCGGCTCGGGCCGAAGCTGGGCAAGGGCTCGCAGGGCGAGGTGTTCCTCGCGCGCGATACCCAGGCGAAGGGTGCCGAGGATCGCGAGGTCATCGTCAAGCGCCTGACGCCGCGGGGGACGTGGAAGTCGTTCGAGCTGTTCGAGCGCGAAGGGCGCGTGCTCTCGCAGCTGCGTCATGCGGGTGTGCCCCGGCACTTCGCGACGATCGAGGAGCCACCGGGCACGTTCAACCTGGTCATGCAGCGCGCGCCCGGCGAGAACCTGCGCGAGCTCACCGCGCGCCGCCGGCTGTCGCAGACCGAGCTGCGCGACGTGATGATCCGCTGCCTCGAGATCCTGGACTACCTGCACACGCGCACGCCGCCCGTCGTGCATCGCGACCTCAAGCCGTCGAACATCGTCCGCGCCCCCGACGGCAAGATCGCCCTCGTCGACTTCGGCGGCGTGCTCGACGCCGCGCGCGACAAGGGCGGCTCGACGATCGTCGGCACGTTCGGCTACATGGCGCCCGAGCAGCTGCACGGTCAGGCGACGCCGGCGACCGACATCTACGCGCTCGGCGCGACGATCGTCGCCCTCGCCGGCGGCGTCGAGCCCGAGGACGTCCCGCGCAAGGGGCTGCGCATGGACCTCGAGCGCCACCTGCCTGCGCTCGAGGTCCATGC
>Ga0247822_10001067_pt1 | contig 16279 bp, 17 predicted proteins | sample 13C_Cellulose_Da_FD_192423 | JGI IMG/M metagenome (GOLD analysis project Ga0247822, IMG submission 192423) | Soil microbial communities from agricultural site in Penn Yan, New York, United States - 13C_Cellulose_Day30 | ecosystem: Environmental > Terrestrial > Soil > Agricultural land | place...
GTGGTTATGCCCTGCTTCGGTGGTTTCCAGTTTGGAGAGCACCAGCAGGTCATTGATCAGCAGCGACATCCGTTTGGCTTGCTGCATCATCTGTTGCAGGGGCTTATTCCAGCTGGGGGTGGTGTTGTTATCGGCAAGTGTTTCTACATAGCCATTGATGACCGTCAGTGGAGTGCGCAATTCGTGGGAGACGTTGGCGATAAAGTCCTGCCGCATCTGCTCCAGGTTATGCAGCTGGGTTACATCGCGCACCACAATCAGCCGCTCCCCTTTACCAAAGCGGGTGATCTGGAACTGCAGAAATTTGGAGGGGAAGCGCGGTGAGGGTAACTCCAGCGGCTCCTCGTATTTACCCTCTTCAAAGTAGCTGACGAATTTGGGGTGGCGAATAAAGTTGATGACCGATTGCCCCTGGTCTTTGGTGTGCAGGGCGAGCATGCGGTGCGCCGCCGGATTCCAGAAATCCAGATGGCCGCGCGCATCGAGGATCAGCAAACCGTCTTTTAGCGCGGAGCTGATTTCCTGGATACGGTTGATCACCGCTTGCAGGTTTTCCTTTTCATCGCGCTGTTGTTTTTGCAATTGGTAGATGTTGTCGAAAATCTGCCCCCAAATGCCGCTGGCTTCGGGCGGGTGCTCGCTTTCCTGGCGCAACAACCACTGGTTGAGTTGACGCATCTGGCGCAGCATCATCAGTATGTAAAGCGCGCAGCCGAGGAATAACCAAAAGGCGATATTGCCACTGAAAAAGCCAATCAGGCTGCAAACGGTGAGGATAATGAGAATGCGCTGGAGTTCAGCGCTGAAACCTTTTAACAAGGGGGCCTCTCGATTTTAAATCCGTAGCCCTGGCCAACGAGCACTGCGCGCGGCACTCGTCAGCCAGGGCTACTTAAGAATGGTGCTATCAGGCTTCGATACGGGTAGAAAAACGATAACCGGTACCGCGCACTGTCTGGATCAGGTCTTCGTGGCCATCCACTGTAAGCGCTTTGCGCAAGCGGCGGATATGCACATCAACCGTGCGTTCTTCCACATACACATTGCCGCCCCAGACGTGATCCAGTAACTGGCTGCGAGTATAGGCTCTTTCCTGATGGGTAAGGAAAAATTCCAGTAAACGATATTCGGTTGGGCCCATCTCAACCGATTGGTTATTGATGGTGACGCGGTGGCTGGCAGGGTCGAGGCAGAGGCCTTGCACGGTAATCGGCGCCGAGGTGATTTGGGGATCGGTGCGGCGCAATACGGCTTTCAAGCGGGCAACCAATTCGCGCGGTGAGAAAGGTTTGGTGATGTAATCATCGGCACCGACTTCCAAGCCCTGGATCTTGTTGTCTTCCTCGCCCTTGGCGGTGAGCATGATGATCGGGATATTGACCGTGACTTCATCGCGCTTCAAGCGGCGCGCCAATTCGATCCCGCTGGTGCCGGGCATCATCCAGTCGAGTAGGATCAGATCGGGTTTTTCATCGATAATCAGGCCGTGAGCATCCTGGGCATTGCTCGCTTCCATCACTTGGTATTCGGCCATTTCCAGGGCCACACGCAGCATATCGCGGATTGCGGATTCATCATCAACGATAAGGATTTTACGACCGGTCATAAGAGTTCTACCTGAGAAAACAACGGGGCAGCCCACAGGTTTGTGAAGCTATTGTTGCAGCTTATTAAATAAGCCTGCTGTTACATATTTATGACAGTGTAAACATTTAGCAAAAAAGTGTTATGGCGCTAACCCTTTTAGCAATGCTTGATGGAAGCGGTCGGGCGCCTGGATTTGTGGTGAATGGCCAAGGTCGGGGAAGTTCACCAGGGTCGCCTTGGGGATGGCTTTGGCGGCCGCGCGCCCCAGTTTTTGGTAATTCCCCAGGCTTTTTTGCAGTGCAGCGGGTGCGGCATCTTTACCCAGAGCGGTGTTATCCAGCTCGCCGATCAACAGCAGTGTCGGCATTTTCAGTTGGGGAAATTCATAGACGACGGGCTGGCTCATGATCATGTCGGCTGTCAGCGCCGAATTCCAGGCAACCTGCTCCTTGCCCTGCCCGCGATACATACCTGCTTGCATCTCCACCCACCGGTCGAACTCCGGGCGCCACTGGCCGGCATAGTAAGTAGAAAGCTGATACTGGCGGATACCTTCAGCCTTGGTATTCAGGTCGCGCTGGTACCACTCATCGACGCTGCGATAGGGCACGCCAAGCGCCTTCCAATCCTCAAGGCCAATGGGGTTTACCATCACCAATTGTTCGGTTTGGGCTGGGTACATGAGGGCAAAGCGAGTGGCGAGCATGCCGCCCATGGAGTGCCCCATAACACTGGCTTTATCGACCCCAATGCTATCCAGCAAGGCGCGGGTATTGGCGGCCAATTGCTGGAAACTGAATTGATAGTGTGTGGGTTTGCTGGATTTGCAGAAGCCGATCTGGTCGGCCGCCACCACGCGATAACCGGCATCTGCCAGTACCTTGATTGTCTCCACCCAGGTAGCGGCGCAGAAGTTTTTGCCATGCATCAGCACCAAAGTACGGCCGTTGGGCTGCGCGGGTTTTACGTCCATGTACACCATTTCCAGCGCTTGCTGCTGGGACTCAAAGGCGAAGGTTTTGATTGGATAGGGATATTCAAAACCCTCCAGCCGTGGACCATAACTGACCGGTTCGACGGCATAGGTTGAGCAGCAGATGAGGAGGAACAGATAGCAGGCGAACTTCATAGTGCATCCTTGGATTGTAATGGGAAGGAGTCTGCAGATGGGAAATCACATCCGCAGAAAAGTTCGGTCAGCGCAGCGCGTAATCGGCAACAATCCCGGCAAAGACAACGACGCCCACCCAGTTGTTGTTCAGGAATGCCTGAAAGCAGGCCGCGCGTGCACGGAAGCGGATCAGCCATTGCTGGTAGACAAATAAGCCGGCGGCAGCCGTCAGGCCGAGGTAATAAAAAGCGCCCAATTCAAAGCGGTTACCAACCAGTATCAGCGCATAAATTGTCATGGCTTGCAGGATTCCGGTCATTAGCCGGTCTTGCTCGCCAAACAGGATGGCGGTGGATTTAACCCCGATTTTCAGATCGTCGTCGCGGTCTACCATCGCATAGAAGGTGTCGTAAGCGACGGTCCAGAGCACCACTGCTAGATAAATCAGCCAGACTTCCTGCGGCAACTTGCCTGCCTCTGCTGCATAAGCCATGGGAATACCCCAGGCGAACGCTGCACCCAGCACCACTTGGGGCAAATGGGTGTGGCGCTTCATAAAGGGATAGCAAAATGCGAGCACCAGCCCACCCACTGATAGCTTGATAGTGAATGGATCGGTAAACAGCACCAATGTAAACGCGGTGAGGCACAGGGCGATAAACAGGCCAATCGCCTCTTTGCTGGAAACCTCACCAGTGGCGAGCGGGCGCTCTTTGGTGCGCTGGACTTTGCCGTCGATTTTGCGGTCAGCAAAGTCGTTGATCACACAGCCGGCGGCGCGCATCACTATCACCCCCAACACAAAAATCACCAGATTCTTCAGGCTCGGCACGCCCTTGGCGGCAATCCACAAACTCCAGAGTGTAGGCCAGAGCAACAGGAGCGTACCAATCGGGCGATCCATGCGTGTCAGGCGCCAGTAAATGGCCGATTTTTGCTGGATTTTGGCAATAAAGTCGGATTTTATCGGCTTTTTATCAGCACGTTTGAGGATCTTTCCAGCGTGCACATTGGCTCGGTCAGTCGCTGGAAGCTCTGGTTCAACCAGTGTCGACGCAACGGCTGGCGATAAGTCCAGGCTGATTGCAGGTGCTGCCACAACAGGTGCAGCGGTCGGTGTGGGCACAGGTGCAATGATTGGAGCGGGCGCAGTAGGTTTGTGTTTTACGGGCTGGGCAGTTGCGGCCGCTTCCGCTTTTTTTGGCGCTGCTTTAGCGGCGGTGGATTTGGCAGCAGTTGTTTTTACCGGCGCTACTTTCCCGGCTGCTGGTTTGGTCGGCGTAGCTTTTACCGATGGCGTTTTCTGGGCGGCTACTTTTGCGGCTGCCGGCTTGGCCGTTGACTTAGCTGTCGATTTGGCCGGAGTAGATTGCGGTGGTGCGGATTGGGCTGTAGCCAAAGGTGCAGCATTGGTCGCCGGAGTTGCGCTCTCGGACGGTGGTTCCACCGGCGGTGGCGTGGCGGCTTTTTTGGCTGGCGTTTTGGCTGCGGGTTTGGCGCTGGTGGCTTTGGGTTTCGCGTTAGTTTTGGCGGTAGTCGCAGCGGGCGCTTTTTTGGCAGCCGGTTTTTTGGGGGCTGGTGTCGCTGCGTCGGGTGTTACATCTTCGGGTGTCGTCATGGCCAAAACGCCGTGTTATTAGGGTTAGCGGGGCAGGTTATGCGCGATCCGGGCAACAAAAGCCGGTAAAAACACTTCGCTGACCAACAGTGGTTTTTGCCGGAGTGTTGGCTGTTGCAACGTCTTTTCTTGCACAGTAAAGACCGAGCGTCGCCCCCAGAGTGGGGTTGCACCCGCCAGTGCAGCGGGAACATAGGCATGATCGCGGCTAATCCGCGCCACCGCAATGGCACTGCGTGTGATCTGTGGCTGACTGAACAAAAACGCTCCCAGTGGCCGCGTCCCCTGTTTGCGCAGATGGCGCAGGCGCCCGGTCAGGCTGGTGAGCGGTAATAGGCTGCGCGCAAACACCCAGTGCTCTCCCCGACCGCACAGGATCACTTCGCGGATCAGCGCCAGTGTCGGTTGTTTCATCCCCAATGCTTGCCGTTCGTCCAGGCGCGGTATACCGATGATCTGGCGCACCACCTGCACGTTGAATTGGCCACTACTAAAGTCAATCAGGCGCGCCGTCAGGGAACCTGCATTGGTCAACCAATCCTGCATTACAGGGCTGGGGCGTTGGCTCCGGTTGATGCGCGTCATTGGCTGCCATGAGAGTGAGAGTGGTCGGTGGCGCGCAGCTGGGGGCAAAACCTGTCTCCTGTTATTTATTCGGCAATCGGATACCTGCAGGATTATCCACGGGTTGACGTGATTATCCGCAGGTTGAATAGGCCGGCAGTTTATCAGCTTGCGCCTGCTTGGGGATGCTCCGGTTTTTGGCAATGACAATAGAAAAAGCCGGCACCAGTCTGCCGCAAAGCCGTTATTGGAGTTACACTCAAAGGTCTATCGATAAAACAAAGGAGAAAAAAGATGCATAAGACCGATATCGTTGTCGCACTGGCGAACAATACTGATTTGGGCGTAAACAAAGCCGACCTGGTGGTTTCGGCGTTTATCGAGCAAATTACTAATGCCCTGAGCCGCGGTGAATCTGTCGCCCTGCTGGGATTCGGTACTTTTAATGTCAGCGCACGCGCCGCACGCGAAGGGCGCAATCCGCAAACCGGAGCGACTATCCAGATCGCTGCCAGCAAAAGTGTTTCTTTCAAGCCGGGTAAGGCGCTAAAAGACGCGCTCAACGACTAGTATCCACCCGTGCGGCAGGCCACTCTGCCGCACCCGCTTTGCCCTCCCCTAACTCCCAAGAGGCTGACCCATGACCCTGACCAATAGAATTTTACTCGGCATGGTGCTGGGTCTAGTTGTTGGCGTTGCGTTTAACCTGCTTGCGGGCGGTGCTGGAAACCAGTTGCCGGCCAACTCCCTTGGTCATTGGGTGCAGGTGCATGTGTTTGACGGATTGTTCGATATCGTCGGCCAAATTTTTATTGCCTCGCTGAAAATGCTGGTGGTGCCGCTGGTGTTTGTCTCCCTGGTGAGCGGCGCTGCGGCGCTGGGCGGCCAGAGCCGTATGGGCCCTCTGGCCACCAAAACCCTGGGGCTGTACCTGTGCTGCACCTCCTTTGCGGTGGCGCTGTCGATTAGCTGCGCGGTGCTGATCCAGCCGGGTGCGGCGGTGGATATCCCCACCTCGACCCAGTTTACCGCGCCGGAAATCCCCTCCATCAAAGAAACTCTGATCGATATAGTGCCGAGCAACCCGCTGCAATCCATGGTTGAAGCAAACATGTTGCAGATCATTATTTTCTCGATTTTGTTTGGTCTGGCGATCTCGCGTACCGGCGGCGAGTCGGCAGCGAATATGGTGGTGTTCTTTAACAACCTCAACGATGTGATCCTGCGCATGGTGATGATGCTGATGCAGCTGGCGCCTTATGGGGTGTTCTGTTTGCTGGCAAAGCTGTTTGCCTCACTGGGCATGGGCGTCATCCTTGATTTGGCGAAATATTTCTTTACCGTAGTGTTCGTGCTGTTTTTGCACGGTATAGGCGTTTACGGTTTGCTGATTAAAGTCCTGTCCGGCTTGAACCCCGTCATCTTCTTCAAAAAGATGCAGAAAGTGATGCTGTTTGCGTTCAGTACCGCATCCAGTAACGCCACTATCCCCATCACACTGCGCACCGTTGAGCACGATCTGGGGGTGGATAACAAGGTCGCCAGTTTTTCCATCCCGCTCGGCGCCACCGTGAATATGGATGGCACCGCGATCATGCAGGGTGTTGCCACGGTATTTATCGCTCAGGCCTACAATATCGATATCGGCATTGCCGGCTATTTAATGGTGATCCTCACCGCGACCCTCGCCTCGATTGGCACTGCCGGTGTTCCGGGTGTGGGCCTGGTGACCCTGACCATGGTGTTGCAATCGGTGGGTTTGCCGGTTGAGGGGATTGCGCTGATTATCGGCGTAGATCGACTGCTGGATATGATCCGCACCGGCGTGAATGTGGCGGGGGATGCGGTGATCGCAGTGATAGTGGCAAAAAGTGAAAAGATGCTGGATAGCGAGCGCTATCACGATATGAGTCTAAATGCCGAGAATGATCCGGTTTGATGCGCTGCTGCATCCGCCATCAATATCAATGGCGGGTGCTGCTCTCGGTATCAAATTCGACGCTGATCGCCAGGTCATCCACCAGACAGGGCCAGCGCTCCAGCTCTTCTGTCCACCCATGGTCTTTATGCTGACTGACATAGTTGGCGATATCGGCGCCTTCAAAGCCGTGTTCATTTAATAGTAGCTCGGCAGAAAACAACACCGCCTGATCCAACTCGTTGGCAAAGGGCTCGCCGATCAATTCATGCGCGATCACATTGGCGACAGTCATATCCATAGGCGCGAGCGGAATACCGCTTTTAGCCATAAACCGGTCATTCACCTCTTCCAATAATCGATGTGCGAGATAGGCCTCATCGAGCAGGGCTTCCAACTGGCTGTGCGGATCGATAATCGAGGGCGGCGACATAAAATAATCGCTCGCGATTTTTAACAGGGGTTCAACATCTTTGGCGATGCCCGCCTCCTGCGCCATGCAGCGGATGGCATCGATGAAATCCGGTACATGCTTAATGTAACGCACTACAAAATCCGCGAGCCCTTTGGTGGCCTGTTGCTCTGGTAGCTTGATGGCGGCGTGCAGACGCTTCTTGCGGCATTCCACAAACTCCAGCAATTTTCCAGTGGCAGAGTCCTGCTCCTGTGCCTGCCGGATCAGCTGGCGAATAGGATTTAAAGGGTCGGTCAATCTGTTTCTCTGATAGTGGTTATAAGTAATCACATGAGCAATCCTGCATGATGCTGCTGAATTCAATTGGGTGCGATTTAAAAGTAAACCATGACCCAACAAACGCAAGTGAGGCGTAATACCAACTTTTTATAAAAAAACAGGTAACTGATGAAATCGGCCTGATGGCATTTTTTGTGCCATCAGGCTGGAAGCGTTGCAGGATTATTTAAAAGGCGCCGGAGATTTTTAGGCGCACGCTATTGTCCAGATCACCACTGAAATACTGCTGAAATTGCAGGCCTACATCCAGCCTGCCCAGGGTTTGGCCAATCCCCAACACACCGTAAACACCGCCGTCTATGTCGATATCTTCCGAATAACAGTCATGGCAACCGCTGATGGCGCGCTCCGAATACAACATGCCGCTCACCCCGCCGCGCACTGTCACAAAGGTCATATTGTCCTGCCCAAAGCGGTATTTAGGGCCGTATTCCGCAAACACCATAAAAGCGCTGGCATCGGATTCGGAATAATCGATATCGCCCCAGTAGTCTTCGACAAACTGGGCAAACTCAGCGTTATCGCGATAAAACAAAAAGTTGATCCCCAGCGACAGGGTATTTTCGGTTTTGCTGGAGTAATACTCGGCCGCGCCGCCGATGGCGGTGGCGCTGTCTTCAATGCCTTGGAGGGCGGCAGCATCTTTATCGAAAGTGACGTGATCCACATGGCCAGACCAACTCCAGCCGGTGTAATCCGCATTGTTAGGATTGTTGTTGGAACTGTTACTGGAATTGTAGGGCGATGCAGCAACGCCGGCAGAAGCAAGCAAACAGGCGCTCAACAGGCAGCTGCTTAACAGGGTTTTGGCCATATAGAAGTCCATAGTGGGTGGTAATTGTCGATAGTAATAAGGGTTTTGAAAGGATTTTGAGCTGAATAATCTGTACGCCAACTTAACAATCAGCCTAATAGCGCGGCTTTCCGTGAATTTGGTGCCCCGAGTCTATATAATTCGCGCATCTTTTAGCGCTGCAGCCTTCTGTTGCAATTTATTGCCCCGAGTAGACCTATGACTGATCGTATTGCACAAGTCACCCGCAACACCCTGGAAACCAAAATCAGCGTGAGCCTGAACCTGGACGGCGCCGGTAAAGGCGTGTTCAACACGGGTGTGCCCTTCCTCGAACACATGATGGACCAGATCGCCCGCCACGGCATGATCGATCTGGACGTGACCTGCGATGGCGATACCCATATCGATGATCACCACTCAGTGGAAGACATTGGCATCACCATTGGTCAGGCCATTGCCAAAGCGGTGGGCGACAAAAAAGGCATCCGCCGCTACGGCCATGCCTATGTGCCGCTCGATGAAGCCCTGTCGCGTGTAGTCATCGATTTCTCCGGCCGCCCCGGCCTGGTGATGCAAATCCCCTTTACCCAAAAGCGCGTCGGCCAGTTTGATGTGGAGTTGTTCTGGGAGTTTTTCCAGGGCTTCGTCAACCACGCCGGTGTGACCCTGCATGTGGATAATTTGCGCGGCCATAATGCCCACCACCAGATCGAAACCGTGTTTAAAGCTTTCGGTCGCGCCCTGCGTATGGCGCTGGAAAAAGATCTGCGTATGGAAGGCATCACCCCTTCCACCAAAGGAACTCTGTAAGTAATGACGAACGAGGCAAAGAAACAAACAGTTGCCGTGATCGACTACGGCATGGGCAACCTGCACTCGGTCAAGAGCGCACTGGAGCATGTGGCGCCAGAGCAGAATGTGGTAGTAACCGCTGACCCTGCAGTAGTTGCGGCGGCTGATCGCGTGGTGTTTCCCGGTGTCGGCGCAATCCGCGACTGCATGGCGGAAATCAAGCGCCTCGGTTTCGACCAACTGCTGCGCGCGCAGATCGCCACCGGCAAGCCGATATTGGGGATTTGCGTGGGGATGCAGGCGCTGATGGATTTCAGCGAAGAAAACGGTGGCGTCGATTGCATCGGTATCCTGCCAGGAAAAGTGCGCTTCTTCGGTGAAAATCACACTGACAGCACTGGCGCACATTTAAAAGTGCCACATATGGGCTGGAATCAGGTGCATCACAATGACCACCCGCTCTGGGCGGGAATCGAACAGGATAGTCGCTTCTATTTCGTCCACAGTTACTGCGTGATTGCCGACGATAGCAGCCTGATCGCTGCAACCTGTGATTATGGCTTCCAATTCCATGCGGCCTTAACGCGCGGCAACTTGTTCGTTGCGCAATTCCACCCGGAAAAGAGCCACACCGTCGGCCTGCAGTTGTTGAAGAATTTTTTACACTGGGATGGCAAAGCCTAGGTTGGGCAGTAATGCCCAACATTGTACTTACAACCACCCACGTTTGGCATGACTGCCCAACCTACATTTCTGTTTAATCGAGATTGTTGAATGTTAATTATCCCCGCAATTGATTTAAAAGATGGCCAATGCGTACGTTTGCGCCAGGGCTTGATGGACGACTCCACTGTGTTCTCCGACGATCCCGTCGCGATGGCAGCACAATGGGTGCAGCAAGGCTGCCGCCGTTTGCACCTGGTGGACTTGAACGGCGCCTTCGAAGGCAAGCCGGTTAATGGTGGTGTGGTGACGGCGATCGCTAAAGCCTACCCAAACCTGCCAATCCAGATCGGTGGCGGCATTCGCAGTGCGGAAACTATTGAGTACTACCTGAACGCGGGGGTGGAGTACGTGATTATCGGCACCAAGGCAGTCAAAGAGCCGCAATTTGTGACCGATATGTGCAAACAATTTCCCGGCCGTATCATCGTGGGCCTGGATGCCAAAGATGGTTGGGTTGCCACTGATGGTTGGGCGGAAGTGTCCAATATCCAAGCCTCAGAACTGGCCAAGCGTTTTGAACAGGATGGCGTGAGCAGCATCGTTTACACCGACATCGCCCGCGACGGCATGATGCAAGGTGTGAACGTGCAGGCCACTGTAGCCATGGCGCAGGCATCCAGCATTCCAGTAATCGCCTCTGGCGGCATCACCAATATGGATGACATTCGCGCGCTAAAAGCCGAAGCCTACAAAGGCATATGCGGCGCGATTACTGGGCGTGCGATTTACGAAGGCACCTTATCCATGGCCGAAGCGCAAGCATACTGCGATAACAACTGAGTTGTATTCACCGAAGCAGCGCTGGTTTTATCGGGGCTTTTTTGAGATCAAAGTTTAAGCTCAAAGCGCTTAGCGCTTAGCGCTTTCTGGATTGTTTAACACCGAACGCCATTAAACCAGCCAGAAGAAGCGCTAAGGATGCCGGCTCAGGGACAGAATTGGAGGGTGTGGAAACATGTGCATCATCCACACCGGATAGCCATAAGCTCCATGCAGGGCCGCTGTTAGTTCCAAACTCGCCATTCCAGTCCGTGAGAGTTATTTGAGCGTAATGATCAAAAATAAACCCATCGGAAAGGATTTCACTGATTGGCCAGTTGTTGAACATAGCGAGACTTACAATGTAGTCGCCGGCTGCCAAAGCTGGAATAACCAGACCTGCGTCGCCGAAAGTTTGACTTGGTCCGATCGACGCGTTGTCGTCATTGTGCCCAATTTTGGTGCCATCGGCTTTCCAGAGCGTGATATTAGGGTCGAAATTTAGCAAATTCTTGCAGGAGTCCGTCCACAAGCTGACATCTTTCGCTTCAGTTAGGGTGAAGTGGGCAAAGACCACATCGTTGGCGTAATAGATGTTGTCTTCAAAGTGGAAAGGAATTGCGTGCGCGTAATTCGTGCTACTCAGAAGAAGTGTTGCTAAAAGCGCCGAAATTTTTTTCATGGCATTCGTCCTTAAGTAAATGCATTGTTAATTAGATTTTATGGGCACATAACGTCAGCTTGTACCCTGGCCAGGCATTTGTACACCATAATGGTTTTCCTATGGGAATCATCGGATTGTATAGATAATCACCCGAAAAGTTGTTCAAAGCGGGAAAAAATCCGACATGCGGTTGATTATTTTTTATTAATGAATTTATCAGTTTGCTTTTTGGCGCTGTTTTTTTGGTATTAGTTTATGGCTCTCGCAAAACGCATTATTCCCTGCCTCGATGTCGATAATGGCCGTGTCGTAAAAGGCGTCAATTTCGTTGGTATCCGCGATGCGGGTGATCCGGTTGAAATCGCCAAGCGCTACAACGATGACGGCGCTGATGAAATCACTTTCCTCGATATCACCGCGACCCACGAAGGCCGTGATACAACTGTGCACACGGTGGAAAAAATCGCCAGTGAAGTATTTATCCCACTCACTGTGGGTGGCGGTATCCGCACGGTGGAGGATATTCGCACCATGCTCAATGCAGGTGCAGATAAGGTGGGCATTAACTCTGCCGCGATCTACAACCCGGATTTTGTCAAAGCTGCATCCGACCGTTTTGGCGCCCAGTGTATTGTTGTCGCTATTGATGCGAAAAAAGTCAGCGGCGAAGGTGAAGCGCCGCGCTGGGAGATCTTCACCCATGGTGGACGTAAGCCGACCGGCATTAATGCGGTGGAGTGGGCGATCAAGATGGCGGAGTTTGGTGCGGGTGAAATCCTGCTCACCAGTATGGATGGCGATGGTACTAAAAAGGGTTATGACCTCGCGGTAACCCGTGCGATTAGCGATGCCGTGCCGATTCCGGTGATTGCTTCCGGCGGCGTAGGCAATTTGCAGCATCTGTGTGATGGGGTGACCGAAGGGCGTGCTGATGCGGTCCTTGCGGCGAGCATCTTCCATTTCCGCGAATACACAGTACCGCAGGCCAAGGCATTTATGCGTGCCCAAGGTATCGAGGTGCGGTTGTAAGCTAATCCCGCCATACAATTTCGAGACAACAAAAAAGGGCGCAAAATGGCGCCCTTTTTTGTGTACAGAAGTTGGATTAATTCACAACTTCCGGCTTTTCTGCCTGCGCTTGGGCTGCTTGCTGTTGCGCAGCGGAAATAGCTTGCACAAACACCGCATCAAAGTTGATCGGCGCCAGCATCAGCGGTGGGAAGCTACCGCGACCGAGGATGCCATCAACCGCTTCACGCGCGTAAGGGAACAGGATTTGCGGGCAGGCGGTGTTGATCAGCTGCGTAATCGCAGGGCCTTCGATACCGGCAATCGCAAACAGACCCGCTTGTTTCACTTCCACCAAAAACACCACGCGATCTTCAAAGCGAGCAGTAATGGTGAGCAGCAATACCACTTCAAACAGGCCTACTTCGATCTGGTTGGCCTGGATGTTCAAATCCTGCTGGATATTCGGTTTGTAGGCTTTGGTAAATGCCTCCGGGCCCATTGGCGTTTCGAAGGAGATATCCTTCAAATAAATGCGTTGGATCGCAAACATAGGGGCGCCAGCAGCAGTTTGGCCAGCATCTTGTTGGTTATTTTGTTCTGACATAATGAACTCGACTTGACGGATTTAAGAATAATGAATTGACACACATTGTTAAAAAGATGCTTAGGCTTGGGCCAAGAGTGCATCCAATTTTCCGGCTTTATCCAGCGCCCACAGATCGGTAAAACCGCCGACATGTTGTTCGCCGATCCAGATTTGCGGGACGGTACGCTGACCGCTTTTGGCCATCATTTCCTGACGCAATTGCGGCTGGCTATCGACGCGAATTTCCTCCACGGCCACACCTTTTTGCGCCAGCAATTTCTTGGCATTAACGCAATAAGGACAAACTGCTGTGGTGTACATCAACACGCGCGCCATAACACACTCCAAAAATAACGATGCTGCTCTAGATACTGCTTTAAAAATTACGGGCGTTTAGATCACTTGCCCTTTACCAGCGGCAAACTCTGCGACTGCCACTCCGCTATGCCGCCGCCCAAACGACGCACTTCATAGCCTTCTTTACCGAGAAAGCGCCCAACGCTACCGGCATGCTGGCCTAGCTTATCGACGAGGATGATGGTTTTGTCTTTGTAACTTGCTACTTCGGTCGATTCCTTACTGAGCTTGGCGTAGGGAATATTCAATGCGCCAACAATATGACCCGCCTTGAATTCTGCACTCTCACGCAAATCCACCACTACCGCCGTGCCCTCGTTCACCAACTTGGTGACTTCGTGCGGCGATACCGGGCGGCCACTTTTAATACGGTCGCGCCAGACATAAATGTAAATCAACACAATCAGGGTCGTGACCAACAGCCACTCTTGGGAAACAAATGCGAAAAAATCCACGATACTTGCCTTTTAATGGTTTGCGGTAAGGAGATTGAGACCGCCCAACTGCGCTTGTGGGACAAAAGTGGGGGCAGGCACAGGGATTTCAATGCAAGCCGCCGTAAACTTTTCTGGCGCGGGCGATATGGCGGCGAAGTATACACGATTGGCTGAGACCGACAGGCGCGGGTTGAGCCAGTTGATAAACACCGTTAATCAGCCCAATAGCAGCCGGATTGCGCATCGAGTTAAGTTTGCGCGTAGAGTTACTCTGTCCAACCCGCTAGAATGCCTATCATTCGCGGGCACTAGCCCGAACCATCACCTTGGGGTTGTATGCCGGCGCGGCCACGAGCGGCAGCCAGCAGCAACCAATTCATGTTCATCCGACATTGGAAGCGATTTATGAGCGCCAAAAAACCTGTAGTTTTGCTGATCCTTGACGGTTACGGCTATTCGGAAAAAACCAAATATAACGCTGTCTACGCCGCCAACACCCCGGTGTATGACAACCTTTGGAAAACCTGCCCCAACACGTTGATCGACACGTCTGGTATGGCCGTGGGCCTGCCGGATGGCCAGATGGGCAACTCTGAAGTTGGCCACACCACCATCGGCGCTGGTCGCGTGGTTTACCAAAACTTTACCCGGATCAATAAATCTATCAGCGACGGTGACTTCTTTACCAATGCCGAATATGTGAAAGCTATCGACAGCGCTATCGCAAATGACAAAGCCGTACACATCCTCGGCCTGTTATCTGAAGGCGGCGTGCACGCGCATCAGGATCACATGTACGCCATGATCAAAATGGCGGTGCAGCGTGGAGCCAAAAACGTTTACCTGCACGCCTTCCTCGACGGCCGCGACACACCACCACGCAGCGCTGAATCATCACTGCAACAAGCCGAAGACCTGTTTAAAGAATTGGGCACCGGCCGTGTTGCTTCGATTATCGGCCGTTACTTTGCACTGGACCGCGACAACCGTTGGGATCGCGTAAAAGCGGCTTACGATGTCATGGTAACCGGCGATTCGGAATTCGATGCACTTACCGCTGTCGACGGTTTGAAAGCGGCTTACGAGCGCGGCGAAAATGATGAATTCGTAAAAGCCACTGTGATCTGCGGTGAAGATGAAGAAGTGGCGACTATCAATGATGGCGACTCGGTCATTTTTATGAATTTCCGCCCCGACCGCGCGCGCGAAATTACCCGTGCATTAATCGACGAGTCCTTCGACGGTTTTGATCGCGGTGAAACCCATCCGGCCATCGCGCATTTTGTGCAAACCACCGAATACGCCTCCAACATCAAAGCGCCTATCGCCTATCCGCCCGAGAGTTTGGCGAATTCATTTGGCGAATATATTTCCGGTTTGGGCAAAACCCAATTGCGTATCGCCGAAACCGAAAAATACGCACACGTGACCTTCTTCTTTAACGGCGGCAACGAAGTGGTTTATCCGGGCGAAGACCGCATCCTGGTGCCATCGCCACAAGTCGCCACCTACGATTTGAAACCGGAAATGAGCGCACCGGAAGTGACCGAGAAACTGGTGGCGGCGATTGAATCCGGTAAATACGATGCGATCATTTGTAACTACGCCAACTGCGATATGGTCGGCCACTCAGGCCTGATGGATGCAGCAATCAAAGCGGTAGAAGCGATTGATGTGTGCCTCGAAAAAGTGCTCGCCGCGGTGAAAAAAGTCGGTGGCGATGCACTGATTACCGCCGACCACGGCAACGTGGAAGAAATGTTCGACGAGGAAACCGGCCAGCCACACACCCAACACTCCACGCTGCCAGTGCCGTTTATTTTTGTGAGCGAGCGCAAAGGCACCATGGCGCAGGGCGGTTCACTGGCGGATGTAGCGCCAACCATCCTGGCGTTGATGGGTGTATCGCAACCCAAAGAAATGACCGGTCGCAACCTGATTAGCCTCGGTTAATCATTGCTGGCTAATCAACTCCGCACGACGGCTGGCACTCGCTGGCCGTTTTATTTTTCCCGCACTGATTATTGACGATTAATTATTACTACTATGAGTCGACTTTTTGCTGTTACCAAAACCTTCGCGCTTAAGGGATTGCTCTGCGCTGCATTGATTTGCACCGCATTGATCTACACCGATGCCCAGGCCGATGAAAAAGCCGATATGGCCAAGCTGCAAAAAGAAATCGAAGCGCTGCAAAAAGAATTGAAATCCGTGCAGGGCACCCGCTCGGATTTGCAAAAAGATCTGGAAAAATCCGAAACACAAATTAATGAGCTGCAAAAAAAAGCCAATGACATCAATAAGCAGCTCGATGAACAAAACAAAGAGCTGGATCAATTAAAAAACGAACGCAGCCAACTGGAGCAAGCGCGCAAAAATCAACAGTCGCAAATCGCAGAACAGATGCGCGCCGCCTACAAACTCGGCCAGCAAAGTGAAGTAAAAGTCCTGCTCAACCAGGAGTCGCCCGATCAGCTCTCACGCATCATGAAATACCACAGCTATCTGATGGAAGCGCATACCGCCAAGATGCATGCTTATCTGGACACCATCACCCGCATCGATGCACTCACGCCGGAAATAGAAAAAAAAACACTTG
>Ga0247822_10001069_pt1 | contig 16261 bp, 13 predicted proteins | sample 13C_Cellulose_Da_FD_192423 | JGI IMG/M metagenome (GOLD analysis project Ga0247822, IMG submission 192423) | Soil microbial communities from agricultural site in Penn Yan, New York, United States - 13C_Cellulose_Day30 | ecosystem: Environmental > Terrestrial > Soil > Agricultural land | place...
CTCCCGATGCGCCGAGCCAGTCCGACCCGGCGCCCGGCGACAACGCGCTGACCGCGCGGGAAGGCGGCGGCCCCTCCAACTACGGCCTCGCGGCCGGGGACGGGGGCGGAACGCGGATCGGCGGACGGCCAGGTGGCGGCGGCAGGATCACCTGCGTCACCTTGTTCTCGTTGGGCCGCTCGGTGACGATCTGGGCGCTGAACAGGCTCCAGATCACGAACCCGGCGAGCGCGATCCCGCCAGCCATCGCGATGCGGCCCAGCGTGACCGGGGAGCGCTTGCGACGCCCCCCGCCCGGACCGCCGGGCATAGCCAGCGCCGTCATCACTTGCCCCCGCCGGGAGGACGGGTGGAGGCCATACCCAGGCTCGGCACGCCGACCTTGGAGCACAGGTCGAGCACCTGCATCACTTTGTCATATTGCACCGCCCGGTCGCCCCGCAGGATCACCGCCAGGTCCGGCGTCGAGGCGATCGAGGTCCGCAGTTCGCGCTCCAGTTCGGAGAGCGACACCGGGATCGCGTCGATCGAGATGGTGCCGTCGTCGGCCACCGCGATCACTCGCGACTTCTGCGCCTCCAGCGGCTTCGCGGACGAAGCGCTGGGAAGGTCGACCTTGATGCCCTGCACCGCTGCGGTGGTGAGCAGGATGAAGATGATGAGGAGCACCAGCATCACGTCGATCATCGGCGTGACGTTGATCTCGTTATACGGCTTGTCCTCGTCGCCGATCTGGATCGCCATGGCTCAGGCCCCTCGCTCAGGCGGCCTGCGCGGCAGGAACGTCCTGCCACGTTTCGGCGATGCGCTTTTCCAGCTCGTCGGCGAAGATCTGATTGCGCGCCGTGATCTTCTTCGATCGGACGAGGAGGCTGTTGTAGCCGAACATCGCCGGGATCGCGACGACCAGCCCGGCCACGGTCGCCAGCAGCGCGGCGGCGATACCCGGGGCGATCGCGTTGATGTTGACCTCACCCGCCGCGGCCACGCTGGCAAAGGTGATCATCACGCCCAGCACCGTTCCAGCAAGGCCGATGAATGGCCCGCCCGAGATCGAGTTGGTGAGCATCCCCATCCGGTCGTGCAGCTTCTGCCCCTGGATCACCTGCTCGGCGTCGAGCGCCGATCGGATCGCCGCGATCGACTGGGCGCGGATCGCGAAGCGGCTCCCGGTGGCACGCCCTTCGGCAAGCCGCTCCGAAAGCTCGCGGCGCCCGACCTGATAGAGGTCGCCCAGCGTCGAATGGACCGCGCCCACACCCGGGTCGAACGAAGGCAGACCGGTATGATCGCCCGTCCGCTTCGCCTGGTTGCGATAGGCGTCGAGGAAATCGTCGTTCGCACGCTCGATGCGGCTGAACAGCAGATGCTTCGACAGCATCACCCACAGCGCCAGCACCAGCATTACCGCCAGGATCGCGATCACCGCCCAGGCGTCCCAGGTCAGCGCCTTGAACAGGATGCCGAAATAGCCGTGGCCGCCGCCGGTCTCGACCTGCTCGGCGGTGTCGAAGGTCAGCAACCGCGCGCCCTGCCCTTCGCTCGCCGCGGCAAGCTGGAACATCGACTGCGGCAGCGCCGCCTTGGCGACGCGGAACTCGTCGATCTCGCCGGAAAAGCCCTGACCGATCAGCGCGTCGCCTGTAGCGGCCGGCAGTGCGCCCGTCACCTCGCCCGCAGGCTGGCCGTTGACGAACAGCACTGTCTTCTTGCCGTCGTTGACCAGCGCGACATTTGCCCAGCTGCCCGCGGCGAGCGCCGCGCCGGCCGAACGGGTGCCGGCCTGATCGATGAAGATCTGGCCGCCTTCGGAAATCAGGCTCACCGAACCGGGCAGCGTGAAGAGCGTGCCGTCCGAACCCGGCTTGACCCAGAAGCTGAACGAGAGCGAACCCGCGACGAATGCAGCAGCCGGAACGCTCAGCGGCGTCTCGCCGTCGAGCACCAGGCTGTTGCCGATCAGGCCACTCGCATTGCGCCCGACCGCTCCGCTGGCCTGAACGCCGTTCGACGTCACGTCCTTCGCCGGGCCGCTACCCTCGAAGTGATAGACCAGCGCATAGTCGGGCGCGAAGCTGCCGGCCACATCCTGCGCGGCGGCGGCTTCTTTGTTTCCATAATAGGCATAGATCGCCGAAGCCTGACCCGGCTGCAGACCCTGGACGTCGACCCACACCAGCGCCTGCTGTGCCTGCGCGTTCCAGCTTTCGACATGGAATTTGAGCGGTGTGCGATCGTCACCCGCGACGAAACGCAGGTCCGAGCCGTCAGGCTTCGCGTCGGAGAAGTTGAAATTGCCCTGATGCAACCGCACCAGCACCGGCGCCCGCGTGACCTCGCCGGTCACCCCGGCCGCGCTCGTATTCAGGTTGATCTTCGTGCGATAGGCATGGTCGGCACCCCACCAGGCGTGCGCCGGCGTGGCAAAGGCGGTCATTGCGGCAAGCGCGACCGCACCCGCCACTGCGCCCTGACGGACGCGTTGGATCATCGACATTAGAATTCCCCCCAAATGCGGAAGCGTGCGAAGATGTCGCCGGTCTTGCTCTCCGGCCCGGAAATCAGCGGCGAGCCGACATCGACAGCGCCATTGAGGTAACGAAGCAGCTTGATGCGGGCGCCCGCGCCCAGGCTCATCAGCCTGAAGCGCTCGCTCTGACCCCGCAGCGGCTCATGAATGCCGCCCCAGCCCATGTCCCAGAAGCTGTAGAGCCGCAGCGAGTCGAGCGGGCCGCCGATCAGTTCGGCGGCGTCGGGCGTGCGGAATTCCAGCTGATAGGCAAAGCCGTAATCGGCGAGCGTCTCGGACTCGTAATAGCCGCGGACGCTCTGCATCCCGCCAATCGAGAAGCCCTCGTTCGAGATGAGCGGCGTCGCCGACCATTGGGCGGTGAACCGCGCGTCGATCTGCGCGCCGTCCAGTACATCCTGGGTGTGGCCGGCATCCAGCTTCAACGCGAAGAAGCTATCGCGCGCGCGATAGCGCTTGTACTCGAACGCAGCCTTGTCGTCGCCCAGCCCACGGATCCCGAAGATTCCGGTGACGCTGAGATCGCTCTTGCGCCCTTCCCCGTTCCAGTCGCCGCGCCATGACAGCGTCGCCGGGAAATACTCGATCGGCGCCTTGTCGGTATCGGAACCGAGCTTCAGATTCTCGGCGAAATCCTTCCAGTCGATGCCGACGGTCAGGGCGTGGTGGAAGCCTTCCGACGCGCCCAGCGAATGGATCAGCCGCACACCGAAGATGTTGCCCTTCCCGACCACGCTGGTGCCGCCGATTACGGCGATGTCGCTGTCCGAGTGGACGCCGTAGAGCATCAGCTGCGTGCCCTGACCCAGGCGGGTCAGGTAGTTGCCCGAGAAGACGGTGCCGTCATTGGTCCGGCGCGGCGCGGTCTGCGCGGTCAGCGACAGGCTGTCGTCGCGGCCCCACATATCGTCATAGCGCAGCGTTACGGAGGCGCGCAGATCGGTGGTCGCCGCCGAGCTGAAATTATTGACCTCGACCGTACCGTGCCAGGCCGAGCTTTCCTCGACCTTCAGCACCACATCGAGTGTGCCCGGTGCGACGCCGGCCTTCAGCTCCGGCGTTACCCGTCGCGATGGCTTCTGGTTCATCGCGATCACGTCGCGCTGGAATTCGTTGAGGTTCGGCGTCTGCCCCGGCGTCAGCGACGGCGCCTGCGCGCGCACCGCATCCGGGTTCTTCGCCCCGTCGACCACGACCGTACCGATCGCCTGGGGCTGCACCTCCAGTTGCAGAATGCCACCCGCAACCGCCTGTTCGGGAATGAACACCGATACGGCGACATAGCCCGCATCCTCGAACGCCTTCTGAAGCGCGGCGCGCGCGGCCTCGACATCGGCCTCACTGCGGCCCGGTCCCATGAACGGGTAGACTGCACGCTCGACCGCGTCGGGAGACAGCAGCTTGTTGCCGCGCACCTGGAACGCCCGGATCTCGAATGTCGATGCGGGGGTCGCCGGCGCCGCGTCCTGCGCGAATGCCGGACCACTCCCGATCGCGATCATCATGGCGATCGCTAGGCCCGAAACCCTCCGACCATCGCCTGCTACGCTCTTCAACCTAAAATCCCCCGTAACCTGGCCCGTGTGCGGCAGTGCAACCGCGTCGGGTGAGCTCTGGCCTTTGGCGCGGGGCTGTGACGCATTTGCTGCAATGCGACATTCCCGCTGCCGGGGTGCCCTTAGGGAAGTTTTCGAAGAACGCTCAAGTCAATTGAGCCGCGAAACTCCAATACTTCACACAATCTCCTGATTGAGCTACAGTATATGAAGTAAATATTTCACATCATGGCAAAATGATTACAAAATGGCAAATCAGAATCAACAATAGCCTCAGAATCATATGATTTTGAGGCCAAGATATATATAGAATATTATTTAGAACTTTGTATCTAATCTTATCCGATATGAACCTCGTAGAAATATCGAACCGATTCCGCACGAGTTCGGGTTGGCGTTTCGCCGAACACGCGCTGATAGGCGCGCGCGAAGGCCGTGACCGAGGCAAATCCGGCCGCGTGCGCGATTGCGCTCAAGGGGCGTGTCTCCCGCCCGTTCGTCAGGCGCTCGCGTGCCTCACCAAGGCGGATCGCCTGCGCATATCCGGCAACCGTCACACCAATGCAGTCGCGGAAACCACGTTGAAGCGTCACCGGCGTGACCCCCACGCCGCGGGCAAGATCCTCAAGATCCCAGGCACGCGCCGGATCGGCGTCGAGCCGCCGCCGTGCCAGGCTGATCGATCGCGAAAGCGGGCAAGCTTCGTCGATACCATGCTCAGCCGCCAGCCCGGTGATCACCGCCTCGATCGCGGCATTCGCTCCGGTCAGCGTGGCAAGGCCATTGTCCGCACCAATGATGAAGGCCGCACGCGCCAGCCGCCGCGCACCGCCGTGGTTGGCGCTGGCCCGAGCCTGAACCGCTTTGCGGGACAACCCGACACGGATCACGCGACCGCCCTCGGGCCATATTCCGCGGACCACGCCATAATAGGAGTTCAGAACCGCCTGCCCTGCGCACACGTGCATCGAGGCACCGTCGACGTCGAAGCGCGCATCGCCGTCGATCAGGATCGCCAGACCGATATGCGACGCGCTGGCCGGCAGCTCGAACTCCGCCGAACCAGCGAGATCGACCTGCATTATCGCCATTTCCGTGTCGCGGAGCGGAGCCGGAACGGCCTGCCGGCCGGCGCCGATGCTCAGGTCGACGTAACGCGAAACCGGCGGCAGCAGCGTGTCGCCAGCACCCCGATCCGTATCCGTCATCGCCGCGCAATTCGTCCGCATCCACCGTCCTCCACCTGCTGGACAACCGATGCAGGTCGGTCGCGAACCACTTTTTTGCGTGCGCGGAGATGTCATGAAGTGTCCCTAGGGACCGCACTCATGAAGTGCAGGCTCTTCGCTCGTCCCAGCCTGGGCATGGTCGCCCCGTGAAGCCCGAACCGATCGAGCGCCTCGTCTCGCTTGCGCTGGCGGCGGCGATCCCGGCGGCGGCCGGAGTCGCGTTGCTCCTGACGCTGCCGCCCGGCAATGGGTGGCGCGGTGGCAAGCGCGATGGCGGCAACGGCGTGCTGGTGGTCGAGATGCTCCCGCTTGAAACACCCTCCGCCTCGATGGCGACGGGCGCACCGTCACCATCCAACGCCAGTCGGGCGCGACCGCTGCCGCAACAACGTCCGGCTGGAAGCGCCCTGCTCGGCATGCCGCTGCCAGCGGGCGGATCGCAGGATCCGGCGCCGCCGCGCGAGGAGATCGCGGGACGGATTCCGGGCGACAGCGTGTCGAATCTCAGCGGGTCGAGCGCGATCAGCTATCGCGAGGCCTTGCTCGCGCATATCGCACGCTATCGCCGCTATCCAGCCGATGCGCGCCGCGATCATGTCGAGGGCACGGTCGAGGTCCGGTTCGTTCTCGATCGCGCGGGCGCGGTACAGAGCGCGTGGATCGCCGCGAGCTCTGGCCGCACCAACCTCGATGCGGAGGCGCTGGCAGCGATCCGGCGCGCGGCGCCGATGCCGAAAATACCGTCCGAGCTTCCGGACTCGCTCGACATCACCTTGCCTATCGACTTCGAAATCGGCTGACCGGGTGCGGTGGCTGGGGGCATGGGCTGCGGGGATCGCGCTTTGCGCCGGCATTGCCGCGCCCGGCTCGGTCGCGCGGCCCACACAGGCACAGGCCATGGTGCGCGACTATGACATCCCGGCACAGGACCTCGAGACCGCCCTGCTCAGGCTCGGGCGCCAGAGCGGGATCGACATTCTCTATGAACGCGATGTGCTGGTCGGGCTTCGCTCCGCGCCGGTCGCGGGCGCGCTGACACCACAGGCAGCGGTGGCGCGCATGCTCGCCGGGGCTCCCCTCACCCATCGCTTTACCAGCGCCACGGCCGTGTTGATCCTGCCGGCACGCGGAACTGGCCCCGCCGTTACTTCAGGGAACGCTGCTGCTGTGACAGCAGCACCCCGGCTCGTACTCGACCGGCTGCAGGTCAAGGCGGAGCGCATCATCGGACAACAGCCGGGGCCGGACTATCGCCCGTTCGGCCAACTGGTGCGCTCCACCATCGCCCGGCGCCTGCAGGACGATCCGCGGACGCGGGGCCGCTCGTTCAACGTTCGCCTCGCGGTAGCGATGGACCCGCAAGGCATCATCCGCGACCCGTTCGTCCGCCGGAGCAGCGGCACCGACCGCCTCGACCGGGCCATCGTGTCGGTAGTCTCCGGCACCCCTCTGCCCGAGCCGCCTCCCGCGGGGATGCCCCAGCCGATCTGGCTGGAGATCGTCGCGCGATGATGGTCGATACCTCCCGGTCGCTGCTGCTGCGGTCGTTACTCGCCCGCTATACTGCGATGCGCGGGCGACTCGCGCGCAGGTTCGGACCGCAGATCGCCGAGGACGCCCTTCAGGAAACCTGGATCCGGCTCGAAACGCGCGCGGATGATCTGGCACCGGTCAAGGACCCGGAAGCCTATGTCTATCGCGCCGCGCTCAACACCGCGCACAATCTGGTCAAGTCGGACAATCGGCGCCGCACCTATGTCGATATCGAGGAATTGCTCGGCGTCGCGGACGACGCCCCTGGCCCCGCCACGATCGCCGCCGATCGTGCGGATGTCGCCATCGTCGCACAGGCGCTTTCGGAACTGACCGAACGGCAACGCATCATCTTTCACGAAGCGTTTCTGGGTGACGTCAGCCACCATGAGCTTGCCGAGCGCTTCGGCGTGGGCATCCGCACGATCCAGAAGGATCTGCGGCGCGGTGTCGACCTGTGCGCGCGCCGTCTCAGCAAAAGAAAGTCGTTCGTCACGGGCGGAGCCGGAATGTCCGAGAATAAGGAAATGCGGAAATGACGATGGCCGCAAGTCGGGGGCGCAACGACCGATGACGATGCGCGAAACAGAGACGGACAACCTGTCACCCCTGACGCATGAAGCGTTGGGCTGGGTCATCCGTCTCACATCGGGTTCGGCGACCCAGGCGGACGCGCGAGCCTTCGAGATCTGGCGCGCGCAGAGCTCCGCACACGCCGAAGCATTCCGTGACGCCGCGGCGTTTCGCAAGGCGTTGCGCGCGATGCCGCTGCCACACCCCGTCGACCTGCCGGACAACGTCATCCCCTTCGGCGACCGGCTGCGGCAAGCCGCGATGGATCGCCGCGGTTTCCTCATCTCCGGCGGCGCGATTGCGGCATCCGGAGCGATGCTGATGATCAACCCGCCCTATCAACTATGGCCCTCGCTTGCCGAACTCGGCGCAGGCCAGCGAACCGGTGTCGGCGAGCGCCGCCTGCTGCGCCCGATGGCCGGCGTCACGATCGAGATGAATGGTCGCACCGCGCTATCGCTCGACGCCGCGCGTCGCCGGGCAAGGCTGATTGTCGGCGAGGCGTTCGTGGCAGTCGATCCGGATGCGGCCCCGTTCTCGATCCGCATCGGCGACACCGAATGGCTCGGCAAGGCGGCTCAGTTCGACGTGCGGGCGAGCGAGCGTGAAGCCTGTGTCACCTGCGTTGCCGGCCATCTGCTCGGCGAGCGAGGCAAGGAAAGGCATCGCATCGCGGCCGGCCAGCGTTTCGCCACAGTGCCCGGAGAACCGGCCCGAATCACGACCATCGACCCGGCCGCGAGCGGAAGCTGGCGCCGCGGCGTACTGATCTTTCGCGACACGCCGCTGGCAACCGCGATCGAGGACATCAACCGCTATCGCCGCGGTCGCATCATCCTCTCGAACGACGCCGTTGGCCAGCGGCTGGTGAGCGGCATGTTCCATACTGCGCAGATCGAGAACGCCGTTTCGCAAATCCAGCAGTTGCTGGATCTCAAGGTGACGGAAATCGCCGGAGGCGTGACGGTGATCGGCTGACAGGCGCATGCCGCAGAGAGCAGCCCGCATGATGACGTCGAAGCAGGGCGAGTTGCGCGGTTGGCACCCTCGGACGCGGTGCACTGCCGCAATGCGGAAGCGCGCGCATCACCGGTTCACAGACCGCCTGATGCGCGCGGACCAAGCCTGTCGCCCTAGAATTTGGCCTTGATCGACGCGTAGAAGGCGCGCCCGATCACATCGTAGGTTGCAGCATCGGTCGTCAGCGGGGAAGCGCTGATGAACGGCGGCACCTTGTCAGTGAGGTTGCTGACCCCCAGACCGAGGGTGAAGCGCTTGTCGATGTCGAAGTCCGCAGAGAGATCGAGATAGTTATAAGCCGGAACGCCCGGCGTGGTGGAGGCCGGATTGGCGAGCAGGTCCGAATGGACCATGGCTGAGATGTGCCGCCACAGCAGCGACAGACTGAACCCATCGTTGGAGTAGGTCGCCCGCGTGTTGATCTTCCATTCAGGGTGAGAAATTCCGCCGCCGACCCCTCCGAATCCAGCACTTCCGGCATAGTTGAGCGTCGGCGACCCCAGCAGGCCGGCGACCTTGTAGGTACGGAGATAGGATGCCGTCACGTTGAACTCGAGCGCGCCGGCCGACGGCGCCATGCCGACCGCATCCAGCCCGAAACCCCAGTTGAACTGGGTGTCGATACCCGCGACCGTATAGGTGGCGAAATTGAACAGCCCCTGCTGGCCCAGTGAGATCTGCCCGGTCAGCGCATCGCGCGAGATGCGCTGGCAATAGGCATTGTTCTGGGAGTAGCTGGTATTGCTGGCGCCGTCCGAGTTGAAGCAACGCGGCAGGATGTCGGACAGCAGCAGCGATCCGATCGCATCCTTGATCTTGATGTTGTAATAATCGACCGACAGGCTGACCTTCTGGAACAGCGGACTGCTGAAGCGTGGCGTCAGCACCACACCGAAGGAATAGGTGGTGGCGCGTTCCGGCGTTAGGTTGGGGTTGCTTCCATCCTGTCCGGGAACCGTCGAGATACCATAGGTATAGGTTGGATAGATCGCCGAAGGGATGCCCTGCGCCAGGCAGAGCGCCTGAACCTGAGTAGCGCTCGATCCGGTGCGATAGATGCTGCCGACAGCACACGGATCGCCCGCGTTCGGCCCCGTCCCGATCGGCAGCTGAGCGACAGAAGTAGGGCCGAACAGATTGCCGAGGCTGGGCGCTCGGATCGCGACCGAATAGCTGCCGCGGAAGAACACCGGTTCGACCGGTCGCCAGGTCAGGTCCGCCTTGTAGGTGTGCTGGCCGCCGAACAGGCTATAGTCGGAGAAACGATAGCCGAGATTGGCCGTCAGATCCTGGAAGAACGGCGTGTCCTTGAGGATTGGCACCAGCAATTCGCCGAAGACCTCCTTGACCTTCTGCGTACCCGACGCCGCGCTCACAAACCCGTAGGAGATCGAGTCATTGGTGCGCAGCGTCGAGTCCGGGCTGTAGTCGAACGATGTTTCGCGATAGTCCGCACCGATCGCGAAGCTGAGGGAACCGGCGGGCAACGAGAAGAGCGGCCCCTGGACCGTCGCCTCGACGATCTTCTGCGACTGGTTGTTGATGTTGCGGTTGGTACGGCCGACATATTCCCGACAACCCGGGCTCAATTCATCGAGTCCGAGCGGGTTCCATGCATAGCCCCGGCAGGTGCCCGCAGGCCCGGTGTAATTGGCCGTGCCATTGAGCACGGTGGTGATCGCCGCGAGGCTGATATCGCCCGTCATCTCATTGACGAACTGCGACTTGCCGTAGGAACCGTAGATATTCCAGCCGAGCGAGGTGCCCGGAATCTCACCCTTTAGCCCGACGACCGCCTGCCACACGCTGTTGTCGAAGGACGAGACGCGGTTACCGAGCGTGCTCAGCAGCTTCGTCACGACGATGTTGCCGCCCGGGGTCGGCGAAATCGAGCCGAGGATGGCACGCAGATCGGCATTGCCGGTGATGAAGGGATTGTTCTGCGGCACGATCAGCGGACTGGCCGGCTTGGACGAGCCCGGGCCCGTGCGGCTGAACGCTTCGGAATGCATATAGCCGAACTGCGCATTCCGGGCGACTATACGCTAGTCATGTCCCGGATCGCGGTCCTCCCGACCAAATCGCGGCAACCCAACGCCGCGCGGCTGTTTCTCGACTTTCTCCTGTCCGCCAAGGGCCAGTCGCTGCTGGCCAACCATGCCATGCCCTCCGTCCGCAACGATGTTGCCCGACCCGCAGTTCTGCGCGGCACGACCTCCCCCATGCGCGCGATCCGCGTGGGCCCCGAACTGCTGATTGCGCAGGACAAGCTGACCCGCAATCGCTTCATGAAGCAGTGGAACCGGGAAGTAGCCGCGGGCGCCGCAATGATCGAATAGGCGGCCTTCAGGTCTTGAGCTCGAAGCGGATAACGAACGCGACCGGACCGAGCGCGGCGAGGTCTATCGCCTGGACCGCCTTGTGGTCACACGTTGCGTCACGGCCTGGCTAGCGCACACTCTGCCGCCAACGCCCGTGCCAGAGCATCCATATCGTCCAGGCTATTGAACAACGCCGGTGTCACCCGCACGCATGCGCCCTTTGCTGGGCCGTCGCGGTGCACGGTGAAGATACGATGACGCTCGAGCAGCCGTGCGGCCAGCGCTGCATTGCCCTTGACGTCGGTCACGCCGCGCAGGCGAAAGGACGTGATGCCGCCGTGCAGAGTCACATCGTCCGGAGTCAGCACTTCGATTCCCGCCAGCGGTCGAACCGCTGCCACCCAGCGGTCCCGCAACATCCGCAGCCGACCGGCGCGGCGCGTGCGCCCGATCGCCTGCTGAAAGACGAGCGCGGCCGGCACCGTCAGCAAGGCGGCGAAATCGCTTGTGCCCGGATGGACCCGCGCGCTTACCGTGTCGCGCCCGTCCGCCGGTTCGGCGGGATCGCGGTCGATCCGGGCGAGCGCAGCCTTGCGGATATGGATCGCCCCCACGCCGAGCGGTGCGCCGAGCCATTTATGACAGTTGATCCCGACGAAATCGCAATCGAGATCGGCCAGAGTCATGTCGAGCTGGCCCCAGCTGTGCGCGGCATCGACGATCGCGTCGATGCCGCGTGCCCGCGCCAGCGCTGCGATCTCACGCACCGGCAGCACCAGCCCGGTGCGGTGGCTGAGATGCGTGAGCAGCACCATCCGCACGCGCGGATTGGCATCGAACGCCGCAGCATAGGTATCGATCAGCGCCTGTCGTGTCGCCGGCTCGGGCAGCGCGATGCGGACAACCGAAACCCCGCGCCGCACGCGCAGATGCTCCATGCAATCCTGCATGCTGTCATAGTCGAGATCGGCGTAAAGCACGGTGTCTCCGGGCTGGAGCCGGTTATAGCCGAGGATCAGCGCCTTGAGCGCCTCGGTCGCGTTGCGGGTAAAGGCGATCTCCTCCGCCGGCACGCCCAGCTCAGCCGCCAGTGCGTCGCGCACCGCCATCGCGTCGGCGCCGAAGCGGCGGCGGGTGTAATAGCTGGTGTCGCGGTTCACGCGCGCCAACTGTTCCTTGTACGCTTCCAGTACCGGTCGGGCCATCATGCCCCAATTGCCGTTCTCGAGCTGGATCACCTCCCGCGTCACGTCGTACTGGGCAGCGATACCGCGCCAATAAGCCGGGTCGTCGCTGCCGGAGAGCGCCGCCGGCGCCGCCCGCGCGGTCGCCGGCAGGGCGGCGATTCCGGTGAGCAGCGTCCGGCGGTCCATCATGATTCCCTTCTTCAGAATTTCACGCCCAGCCGGACATAATATTGGCCGCCATCGGTATCATAGGGGGCGTTGCGCGAGTAGATGAGGCCACGAACCGCCTGATTGGTCGCCTCGTCCGGATAGGTGCCGAACACATTCTCCGCCCCGGCGCGCAGCGTGAAATGCTCGTCGAAGCGATAGGCGACCGCGACATCGAACAGCGCGATGCCACCGAAACGCTGGAACAGCTCGCCAGTGGCGTTGCCGCTGACATCGGTCCACGCCCCATAGTAGCGGCCGCGAAGCAGCATCGAGAAGCCGCCCACCTCATAGCCGACCGACGCAGTGCCGTTATTCTGCGGCAGCCGCTCCTCGAACACGCGGCGCTGCGTCTCGTTCGGAACCGCAGCGCTGGTCCCGCTGCGCACCTTGGTGTTGTTATAGTTGTAGGCGAGCGTCGCCGTGGCGCGGCCCGGACCCAGGTTGCGGGCATAATTGAGCACCGCGTCGATGCCGCGGGTGCGGGTCTCGAAGTCGTTGGTAAAGTAGCTGACGGACGTGAAGCGCTGCGGATTGGGGAAGCTGATCGGCACCGCAAAGGTGCGCGACTGGCTGAACCGGTCATCGACGTCGATCTGGTAGAGATCGATGCTGCCGCTAAAGCCGATGCCCGTCTGGAAGGTGAGGCCCGCAGTCAGCGTCTTCGAGGTCTCGGGCGTCAGCGGCTTGGCGTTGAGCGCGATCGCCAGCGGATCGCTGGGCGACAGGCGGCCCTGATTGAAGATCTGCAGCGTGACGGTGTCGAGACCCTGGGTGGTCTGGATGGAGTTGAGCTGCGCCGGCGTCGGTGCGCGGAAACCCGTCGACCAGGTCGCGCGGGCCGCGATGCCATCGACCGGCTCGATGCGCGCCGCCAGCTTGTAGTTGAAGGTATCGCCGAACGCCGAGAAATCCTCGTAACGCCCCGCGGCGCCCAGCGTCAGCATCTCCACGGGCCGCCATTCGAGGTCGACATAACCGGCATAGCTGGTCTGGTGCCATGTACCGGCCGCGGCCGCGCTGAAACCGGGGAAGCCGTTCGAGCTGGGCGCAAGGCCGGTCGCCGCGCCTGGTCCGATCGCGTAGGAGGCGGGATCGCCGGCGCCGACCTTGTAGCTTTCGCGGCGGCGCTCGGCGCCGAAGGCGATGTTGAGCGGCTCGGCGCCGCCGACCGGCAGGCGATAGACGAAGTCGGCGTTGATGTTGAACTCACGCTGCTCAAGCCGGCCGATATAGAAGCTGGTCGGGCTCAGCGGCCCCATCGAGGCGTTGAGGCTCTCGCGCATATTATAGTCGATGCGACTGCGGCCGTAGCCGACGCTCAGATCGTAGCGGAAAGCATCGCTCAGTTCGCCGCGAACCCCCGAATTGACCTGAACATCGCTATATTCGGTGCCGAAGCGCGGGGTGAAACCAGCCGGATAGAGCGTCCGGAACGAGAAGCCGGGAAAGGCGCTGCTGGGGTTATAGACATTGGCGGTCCCCGCCGGGTTGCGCCAGTTGAAGTCGGTCACGCCCTCGCCCGACTGAGCGGTCAGGAAGGTGTAGAGCGTCGCTGCGTCGACGGCCTCGTAGCGCGCATCGACCGATCCGCGGATCCGCTCCTCGTCCGGCTGGCCCCAGCGCTGAACGGGATTGGGCACCTTGATTGCGGGGTTCGCGGTCTGGAACGCGATCGCATCCGGACGCTGGCGCGTGCGCGAGGTGGCCTCCGACTTGTCGTACTGGCCGGTGAACACGATGCTGCCACGGTCGCCCAGCGCCACGCCGCCGCGAACGCCGCCCCGATATTTGTTGCCGTCGCCCTCGAAATACTGGGAGAACTGGCCGAAGGCTTCCATGCCCGGCTTATCTTCCAGAATGATGTTGATCACGCCCGCGATCGCATCCGATCCATATTGCGCCGACGCGCCGTCGCGCAGCACCTCGATCCGCTTGATCGCCAGCGAGGGGATGCTCGCAAGGTCCGGCGCCTGGGCGCCGCGCGTGCCGAGCAACGCCGAACGATGATAGCGCTTGCCGTTGAGAAGGACGAGCGTCTGGTCCGGGGAAAGACCGCGCAACGTAGCCGGACGCACAAACGCCAGGCCGTCCGCGGCGGGCAGGCGCTGGACATTGAACGAGGGCAGCAACTGGGCAATCGAGTCGGAGAGGTCGCCCGAGACGCTCGCTCGAACCGAGTCGGCCGACAAGACATCGACCGGCGCCAGCGTATCGAACTGGGTGCGCGAACGCTCACGCGTGCCGGTGACCACAACGACGCTGTCGTCCGTCTCGGTATTGGTTCCGGCATCGACGGCGATGGCCAAGGTTTGCGCCGTGGCAGGCGCGCAAGCGAAAGCAAGCACGGCGAGCGCGCTGGTAGCGGTGAGCTTCATGTTTTCCCCAAGATGCCCCGGCGTCCGAACGCGCCGGCTTCGGCGGTGCGGCTAGGCCGCATAGCCTTCACTTTGATGACGGGACGGCGACAGTTCGAATATACGTGCTCGAGCGTCGATGCGCGGGCTGGGTCGACAGGCCCGGTGTGAGCACGTCCGTGATCGTATCTCTTTCGAGATTAGCGATGAGAGCGGGCGCAAGCTCCGCTTTCCTGCTCACTATGGCCGGCTCCCGTCGGCCTCCGCGGCATCGGAAGGCGGTATACAAATCGGTATACAATAGAGGTCCGGCGCGAGCGGATGGCCGCGGGCCGCTGCGATACCTGTCGGCGCCTGCTATCCGATCTTCAGATACCGTTTTGAATGCATTGGGGTCGAATCCCGAGGAATTCGACTGGCTGGGGCGGCTGGATTCGAACCAGCGCATGGCGGTACCAAAAACCGCTGCCTTACCGCTTGGCTACGCCCCAGCATCTGCGGAAGGCACGCCCATAAAGCGCGCCTTCCGGCTTGAAAAGGGGGTCAGCCGAAACGATGCACCCAGCCATGGCTGTCGGGTGCCTTGCCGCGCTGGATCGCGGTGAGCTTGGCTTTCAGCGCCTCGGTCACCTGCCCGGGCCCACCGCTGCCGATCGTGAACTCGCCGTCACGGCTCTTCACCTTGCCGACCGGGGTGACCACAGCCGCGGTGCCGCAGGCAAAGGTCTCGACCAGTTTGCCGCTTTCTGCATCCGCCTTCCACTGATCGATCGCATAAGGCTCCTCGCGCACCGCGATGCCCTGCTCACGCGCCAGCTTCATGATCGATTCGCGGGTGATGCCGGGCAGGATCGTGCCCAGCGGTGGCGTTGCGATGCTGCCATCGTCGAACACGAAGAACAGGTTCATGCCGCCCAGTTCCTCGACCCAGCGGCGCTCGGCCGTGTCGAGGAACACCACCTGGTCGCAGCCCTCGCGGATCGCCTCTGCTTGCGCGATCAGGCTCGCGGCATAATTGCCGCCGCACTTGGCTGCGCCGGTGCCGCCCGGCGCCGCGCGCGTATAGTGGTCGGAGACCCAGATCGTCACCGCCGGTGCCCCGCCCTTGAAATAGGCGCCAGCAGGCGATGCGATGACGAGATAGAGATATTCCGCGGCCGGCTTCACGCCCAGGAACACCTCGCTCGCGAACATGAAGGGGCGCAGATAGAGCGATCCGCCTTCGATCTGCGGAATCCAGTCGCCATCGGCCTTCACCAGCGCCTCGATCGAACCCAGGAACAGGTCGTCGGGCAGTTCGGGCATCGCCATGCGCTGCGCCGATTCGCGGAATCGGCGGGCGTTCTCGAGCGGACGGAACAACGCGGTGCCGCCGTCCTCCATGCGATAGGCCTTGAGGCCTTCGAAAATCTCCTGCGCATAATGGAGCACCGCGGTCGCGGGATCGAGGCTCAGCGGGCCGCGCGCGATAATCTTGGCGTCGTGCCAGCCCTTGGTATCGCTCCAGCGTACCATCGCCATGTGATCGGTGAACAGCTTGCCGAAACCGGGGTTCTCCAGAAGCGCCGCGCGCTCGCTGGCGGGGACCGGATTGGGGTTGGCTTCGAACTCGAACAATGCGCTGCTCACGTCACTCTCTCCTGTTAACGGCGTCAGCACCATCACGCCAATGGCATCCAAGATGCCGGTTGCGCACGCGTAAGCCCGATGGCAAAACAGGTCAACATGGCTGTCCCAACTGCCTCTCC
>Ga0247822_10001073_pt1 | contig 16245 bp, 9 predicted proteins | sample 13C_Cellulose_Da_FD_192423 | JGI IMG/M metagenome (GOLD analysis project Ga0247822, IMG submission 192423) | Soil microbial communities from agricultural site in Penn Yan, New York, United States - 13C_Cellulose_Day30 | ecosystem: Environmental > Terrestrial > Soil > Agricultural land | place...
TCGCCGCGAGCGGCAGCAGCCGGAAGACCCATATAACCGCCGATGTTTTGCATCGAGAGATTGGGCCAACCGAAGAAGCCTCCGAAATGTCCTTCGGTAACAAACGCGATGTGGCCGTGGAAGACGCGGTCGTGCAGGTGCGCGCGGAACGGACCCGCATGCTGTTCCACATAACGGTCGATGGTGTAGCTCGCGCCGATTCCGGTCGGCCCCCACCACAGCATATCCCCTGACCAATGCTGCCGGAGCTCGTCCTGGCGGCGCGCATACTTCGTCACATCCGAAATGCCGGACGCCATGCGGCGGATAAGGGCGAGTGTCTCCTTGCCCTCCGCCGACGGTTGCGGCTCGTAGAGAAGTCCGTCGTGCGTCAGCGGCCCTGGCTGGACCAACTGTGCCCCGGTTTGTGGAGGGAGGGGGCTAAGTCCGGCTTGGAGCATGAGGTGGAGAATGTCGCAGAACATGCCGGTTTCTGCGATGCGCCCGTCTTCGACGCGATGGAACTCGGCGTAGCGCAGCATGGCGATCTTGCGCGTGGGTGGTATGCCAAGCCAGGGACGATCGAATAGACCCAGCAAATGCCCCATGGACAACACCCAAACAGTGCCATCCGCACGCGCTTCATTGACGCCAGCCAGGAACACGTCGGCCCGTCTCTGGATCGGAGCGAACGCCTTCAGGAAGGGTGCCCAGAAGGCGTTAGCAACGGCTTCGGCTCCCGCCTGCTCGTTGAAAGGATGCACGCCCCGCCAGCTATAGTGCGGCGCGACATGGGCGCCGATGATACTGCCCACAGTTTCCGGATCAGCGCGCGCCATATCCTGGTAATAAGAGCCGACGACCTTCTTCGCGGCCTGCAAGTCGATCGTCATTGCGTCACCCTTTGTGAAGCAGGATCTGTTTCCATAATGCGACGGTGTCGAACACTATGGTCTCGCTGCGCAACCCCCACGGCCCAAAATCGGCGTGGCAAAATCCCATTACATAGACATCCGCGCCGGTCGGTGGGCCAAAACTTCCCCAGCCATCGTGGCTGCCCCGGAGCGACCAGCGTATCGCCGCACGCGGCCCCAGCACCGGATCCTCATTGCCAATTTGATGATCGATCTGGAAATTGGCCGATGGGAAAGCTGCGCGCAGTCCCATCCAGAAATTCTCCGCTGGCCCATGCGAGCGCTCGTCGACACCGTCAGGATAGTAAAGGGAGCATGCGCGGTCGTATTCGCGCGCAATTATGTCAAAGTCTGCCGCCATAATTGCCTTCAGGATCTCCGCATAACAAGATCCCCAGTGATTGTCGTTTCCGCGCCCGCGATATGGGCCGGGTCGATCCTGCTCAGGCGTGAACGGCCTTGACGCAAGCTCGGAACCACCTTCTCGATCGACGAGGGCGCGAGCAAAAGCCTCAGGTTCAATCCCTAGCTGTCGGCAAATTGCCCCCTGATCCCGTGCGAGCCATTCATCGTCGATGACATTGTTCCGGGCGTGACAATCGGCGATGGCCCGAAATGCCAATTTGCGACCCGTCGCGCGTCCGAACGCGCCATCCGTCGAGTGAGTGGCGGTACAGGATATGCGGTGAGAGCTCAGCATTCCGGCTTCGGGCGTGCCCGACCAGACGACGTCATCGGCAAGCAACGTCCGATCCGGAAACTCGGCGAGCGTGGCCGTCGTTCCGGCGATCACCGCATGATTGCCGACAGAAATGCCACTTGGCATCCGAACGATGATGTCGTCGGCATAATATTGGTGAAGCGAGCCCACCGCGCGGCCTTCCCAGATTTCTTTTGTGATGCCGATTATATAGTCGGGGAAGGTGGCCCACTTGGGATCGAATCCGGCCATCGCCACAATCTTATCCTTCCATTCCGCCATCGCACTCGCATCCTGCCTCTATCGTCCCGCCTGTGGATCAGGAATTTTCCGCATCCAGCAGGACTGGCCAGCGACGCTAAATCATGGGCGGGCCTTGGGATTGGCGGCGGGGCTCCGGCAGTTTCAGTTTGTTCGATGAGCGCTTCCAAGCTCGCGATCTTTTCGCGAAAGATCCGTTCCAATCACGCCCGGCGGCGCCCGCTTTTGCTGGCGACGCCGGGCGCGACCCGATCAGAAGCGGTAGCCGAGCCTCACACCATAGGTGCGGGGGTCCGAATAGGTTCCTTGCGCCGACAGCGTTCCGGTGGTGATCCGACCGAGCGTTGCCTTCTTGGTCAGGTTCTGGACGAACAGCTGGAGCGAAAGCCCGTCCTCGCTGCGAAAAGTCATCCTGGCATCGACCTTAGCGTAAGCCTCCTGGATGACGTTAGGGGCCGTGGCGCTCAGAATATATTTGCCGCTGTAGAGGACGTCGACTTCGGGGGTTAAGGTCGCCCCGCCGGCCAGCGGAATCTCGTATGACGCGCCGAAGACGCCTGACCAGTCCGGCGTATTTTGGACCCGCGTTTTCTTACCGAAGAACAGCGAATCATACCCGACAATCGCGCCAGCCGCATTTCTGAGCGGTACGAACAACTCCGGATTGGTGAAAGGGTTCGGGAAGAACCCGCTGCCCAATCCCGCCCGACTTTCCACCGGGTTCGTCACGCATGGGCCCGAACCGGTCGAAATCGTGCACAGCCCGCTGGTGAAAATGCCCAGCGGAGCGACCGTATTGCGGGCGTGGAGGTAGTTGACCGCAGCCCGCAGGGTCAGCCGCGAAGTGGGTTTGGCAACGACAGAGAGTTCGGCGCCTGGCGCGATCGTGTCGCCCGAATTGGTGATCGTCGCGATGTTGACGCCCGTGTTTGGCCCTGTGGACACGAGCTGTGTGCCCTGTACCTGGTTGTCGTAGTATCGGTTGTAGAACACCGACGCGTTCACCTGCAGACGGCGACCGAAAAAGCTGTTCTTCGTACCGATTTCGATCGCCCGCACCCTTTCGGCGTCGAACGTACCAAACTCACCCTGGGGAACGGTCGTGCTGATGAACGGCGAACCGAACCCGCCCGAGTGAATGCCGGTGGAATAGCTGGCATAAACCATGCTGTCGGGCGTGATCTGATAATCGACGGCAAGACGATAGGTCCAATATTTGAACTTACGCTCGCCGCAACGGGTGACGAAATAATTCGGTACGGTTCCCACCGGCGTGTTGGTGCCCACCGCCGCAAATTCGGCGGGCGTCACACCGCCGCAATCGAAGTTGGCAAAAGTCGCACGGTCTTGGTCGAACGGAAGCACCGCGCGGTAACCCGCCGCATTGGGGAATGGTGCCGGCTGGCCCGCAGCAATAGCGGCGGCGTTCTGCGCCGCGACATAGGTGCCGACGAACTGAGTGAACGGGGTAACCTGCGCGAGGCTTTTGTAGGCCTTGTCATCCACCGTGTAACGCGCGCCCGCAGTCAGGGTCAGTCGATCGGCTATGGTGTAGGAAATCTGTCCATATCCGGCCCACGACTTTGTCTGCGCAGAAACGGGGCCGGCTGAATCGGCTGAAGCTGCGTTATTGAGGTTGCACGAAAAAGGGGCGTTCAAAGGCGAGTATGTGAAGCCGCAGCCGCTGCCGGACGCATAGAGAACCGGAAACCCATTGGCCGCCGCAGTGAGTGTACTGTAATTGTTCCCTGAGAAAACCGTGCCTTCGCCCTGATTGATTTTGTCATTCATATAGAAAGCGCCGAGCGTATATTGCAGCGGGCTTTGGGGGTCGGCGGATTGCAGTTGCACCTCTTGCGAGAATGTTTTCGCTTTGGTGATGTAGTAGAATTCGGAGATCGGGATGGGACCGCCGTCGCCGTCGCTCCGGTTCGACGTAAAGAAATCGGTATAGCCGGTGATCGATCGCAAGCGGATGTTGTCGGAGAGATCGAAATTGATCACGGCCGACGCATTCGTGCCCTTGACCCTGTTTTCGGCCGGAAAATCGTGCAGAATGTCATAGCGGCCAGGGATCGGAATGCCGACGTCGGCCCCGCCGATATCGGCGATACCATCGCGGAACACTGGGCTGAACGGCACCAGAACGCCGGTGGCGTAGTTGCCGCCGTTATATCCGAATGGCATCGGGTAGGTCACGCCATTGAAGGTGACGCTTTGGCCCGGCTGGCGGATGAGCGACTCGTCCACGATGGCGCCAATGTTCTTGGCGTTGAAGGAACTCAGGCCGCGATCATCCTGATTGTAATATGATCCGCGGACAATAAGTTCCAGCCGGTCGTCTAGACCCGCTGGGGCGAACCGGAGGGTGCCTCGCAGGAATTGATAGTTGAGGTCGCCGATGCTCGCGCGATCGTTCACGATGCTCTTGTAGTGCGGATCATGGCGATCGATCGCCCCAGCGAGCCGGAACGCCAGCCCCTCGGCAATCGGCACATTGACGAAACCTTCGGCTTTGATCCGATCGTAATTGCCGTAAATCAGCGCGAAACCGAGGTCATATTCATCGGTTGGCTTTGCACTGGAGAGCGCGATGTTGCCGCCCAAGCTGTTGCGACCGAACAGAGTGCCTTGAGGCCCTTTCTGAACTTCCACTCGCTCAAGGTCTACGAACGCGGCGGTCGCCTGCTGCAGGCGCGACTGATAAATTTCGTCGATGTAGAAGCCGATGCGCGGGTCGGAGTTCGCGGCGATAGCTTCAGTGTAAACACCGCGAATCGCAGGACGAGCAGCACCACCAGAGCGAGCGACGCGGAGGCCGGGAACGGTCTGTTCGAGCCGGGTGATGTCGCGCACATCGGCGTTACGCAGCGCCTCTCCGGTGATTGCAGTGATGGAGAGCGGGACGTCTTGAAGGTTTTCTTCGCGACGCTGGGCAGTTACGACGATGTCTTCGATGCCGGCGTCTGCGCCCGCCGCCGCATCTTGAACGCTGGCCCCCGCGTCCTGCGCCAAAGCGACGCTTGGCGCGAACGCCATAGCTGATGAAACAAACAGCGCTGCTCGTATCGAAGTTAGAGCCGGTCGACTGATTGAGGCCATGCTACCCCTCCCTCAAAACCCCTCGTTCTTGAGGCGGCACAAGCAGAATTAACTGAGAATGGTTCCGTTTGCAATAGTGTGTCGAAATTTCGCGAAATCCATTGACAGTTAATTTACTAACATACTGCAAATACACAATAAAATATTCGCTCTTTGATCGAATAAGTAGTGCATGCGCAACCAATGCGGCTATTTGGGAATGCGCTGCGGACGGTTTTGGCGACGCGTCAAAAAGTAGACAGGATGGCTTGCATATGAGGGATGCTCACTCGCGCGCGACGGGTCCTACAGCGTGGCCGCGACGCTTGCACGTAAGCGGAGGCGGCGATTGCGAAGCTCCGGCTGTTTGCGCTGCCAAATGTTGTCGTCCGTTGCTCAGTTTGCTCAGTGACAATCGAAGAGCCGCCCTCAGAACCCGAACGAATTCGCGGTGACGCGCTTCGGAGCCGCGGCGAATGGGCAGCATGTTGATTACCGCTGAGAGGTGACCCGGGAGGGGTATAAATTTCTGCCGAGAATTGACCTGTGTTGGGCTCGCCCCTGGTGTTGGGGAGCGAGGGGTCATGGAGTGTTAGACTCGGCGCTTTGGAGCGTAATCAGGCGGTAGCACTATCGCGATCATCTATCGATCCGCAAGATTGTGTGGCCTACCGGGAGGGGGGCACGTAATATGATCCGCAAATATCTGCGGCCAGATACGATCGAGCCAGTATCCGCCGCGGAACCCAGGCGCGGACTTCGCCTGCGGCAGCAGTTGAACGCTGAACGTCGACGCGGCCGAAGCTGCCAGTTCGGGACGAAACGAAAGATGCATCACCGCAACTTACAAGGCATGTCCCCCAGGCCATTTGCGAGCAAAAGATGGCTACTAGCAAAAGGTCGGCGCCGGTGGCTGGGCGATCTCGTGCATTTTCCAAGCTTCAGGCGCTTGCGCCTTGTTGCATGCGCATGCAATATGGCGCATCGAATCGCGGCGTTGCCCATGTCATTGCATCCTTTCATGCAATGAGTTCACGCAAAGCACGATCACTCGAAGCAAGGGATATGACAAATGCCAATTCCGCCGTCCGAAAAGGCCATGGTGCCCTTTGTCAGCGTTGAAGACATGATGAGACTGGTACACGAAATTGGCGTCGAGGAGATGCTTCTCCAACTGACCGACCGGATTGAGGCGGAGTTTCTGCGCTGGGACGAGTTCGACAAGACGCCGCGCCTGGCAAGCCATTCGGTCAATGGCGTCATCGAGCTGATGCCGGCATCGGACAGCACGTCTTTTGCGTTCAAATATGTGAACGGGCATCCCCGTAATACCTTCAACGGATTGCAAACAGTGGCCGCCTTTGGGTTGCTAGCCGACGTCGCGACGGGTTATCCGCTTCTACTCGCCGAAATGACCCTCTTGACGGCACTGCGCACCGCCGCCACTTCGGCTTTCGCGGCGCGTCACCTCGCGCCAAAAGGGGCGACCACGATGGCGCTCGTCGGCAATGGCGCGCAGGCCGAGTTCCAGGCGCTGGCGATGAAGGCGGTGCTCGGCATCAAGAACATCCGGCTTTACGACGTCGACCCGGCGGCAACCGCCAAGGTGATGGCCAATCTCGCCCAAAGCGGTTTGACGCTGGTGCCCTGCGTATCGGCGGAGGCCGCCGTCGAGGGTGCAGACATTATCACCACCGCGACCGCCGACAAGCAGCTGGCGACGATCTTGACCGACAACATGGTCGGACGGGGTATCCACATCAATGCGATTGGCGGCGACTGCCCAGGGAAGACCGAACTTCACCCGGACATCCTCCGCCGGGCCCAGACTTTCGTCGAGTTCACGCCGCAAACGCGTATCGAGGGCGAAATCCAGCAGATGGAGCCCGACTATCCGGTAACCGAATTGTGGGAGGTCCTCTCCGGCCAAGCTCCAGGGCGAGCGGACGCCAGTCAGATCACGCTGTTCGACAGCGTGGGCTTCGCTGTCGAGGATTTCGCCGCGCTGAGCTATGTGCTCGAGAAAATCAACGCCAAGGGTGGATCCACGCAACTCGACCTGATCGCCGATCCCGACGACCCGCGCGACCTGTTCGGAATGTTGATCCGCGCGGCGGCCTGACCCGGCCTCGTTGGATAGCGTTGGCCCCAAACGAGCGGCGCTGTCGGTCGAGCCAATCGAATGTGCGCATACTGATCGATAGCTGATCCGCTTTAGCAGCCATGCATTCAAAGTCGGGAAAACGTGGTCGACAAGTATCAATTGCGCGACGCCGCAGGCCATTCGACACGACGAAACTGACGAGATGAGGGAGCCATAATGACCCAGTCCGAAACGCCTTTCGCCTTGCCCGAACGCCCCCCGGTCACGAAGATTCGGCACTGCCGGACGGCCGATCTGCTCCGGCCCGCTGGACCTCGCACCCAGCCAATGGCCGGTTTCGAAGAGGAATTCGTCGACATCGTCGATTATATCGTCCGGATCACGCACCAGATCTGGGTCGATCGGGCGGTCGGGCGTATTTATGACACCTATAACGCCAATTGCGTTGTCTATTCGTCGCTTGGAACGATGCGGTCCGTCGAAGATGTCGTTGCTGCCACGCTGCAAAGCATCAACGCCGCGTCGGATGGGGAATCACACCATTTGAATGTGGCGTGGAGCGGCGACGAGGAGCAGGGCTTCTACACGTCGCACCTCGGCTATGCCTATTCGACCAACTCCGGTGCGACGGTCTTCGGCCCCGCGACGGGGCGGCGCACCGGCCGCTGGTTCATCGCCGACTGTATTTCCCGGAACAATTTTATCCACACCGAATGGTTGATGCGCGACAATGGCGCTGCGGTGCGCCAGATGGGGTTCGACCCGCACGAGGTGGCCCGGCGGCTCGCCGGGGGAACGGCACCCGAACGGCCGACGCTTTCGGTGCCGACGCGCCTCAACGGCCAGGCGGTGCGCGAAGCCTATTCGGGGTCGACGGATACGCCCGATGGCTGGGTGGCACATCATTTCGACGCCTGGAACATGCGCCGCTTTGACCGCTTCGCCGCGCATTATGCGCCCGGAGTCATCGCCCATTGGTGCGGCGGACGGACCGCACAGGGGCTGCGCAATGTCACTGCGCTGATCGTCAGCCTGTTGGCGAGCCTGCCGACGAGCACCATTCGCGTAGAACATGTCTGCTGGTCGGAAGAGACCGATGGCGTGATTGTCGCTGCGCGGTGGACGCTCGAAGGCTGGACCCGGGCGGGCGGCCTGCTCGGCGATGTTCCGGCGGGGCGGCCGGTTGCCATCATGGGCGCGACCCATTTCCGCTTTCGCGGCGGCTTGATCGTCGAGGAATGGACCGTGTTCGACGAGATCGGAACGCTGGTCCAGGCCTACCAAGCCTGAGCGGCGTGCAATCTTTGCCATGGGTTCGCATCGCGTCGCCCCGCACGCGCGCGACGGTCGTCGTCTATCTGTTGTTCCTGCAATTTTTCTACAGTTGGGCGTGGAGCAGCAGCGATGTGCTGCGCCCTATGTTTCGTCGCCTTTACGGCCTGTCGCTTGCGGAAGCGGGATCAGCCTATTCGGCGCAGGTCGTGGGTGCGCTTGCCGGGGGATTGCTGGCCGGCTGGGTCGAGCATCATATCGGGCGAAAGGCGACGCTCGCGCTTATCGGCTGCGGCTGCGGCGCGGCGCTCGCCGCCGGCGCATTGGTCGGTGACCTGGCGTCGCTGATCGCGCAGCGATTGATTCTTGGATTGTTCATGGGCGCGGTGTTCCCCGCGACGATCGGCATCCTCGTCGACCTCTTTCCGGCCAGGCAAAGAGGGCGTCTCGCGAGCCTTGTCGAGGCGACCTATTTCGCCGCCGTAATCATGCTCGGCTGGGGACTGGCGGCCGTGTCCGAAGTCGAATGGCGCCTTTTGTTCTGGCCCGCCGGTGCGGCGCTCGCGGTCGTCGGGCTTGCCGCCTTTACCCTCGCACTGCCACGCCATGCCGCCGGCCGGACCGACCGCGCGCCGAAGGTGCGCGACCTCATGTCGCCGGGCTTGCGCGGCCGAACGCTCGCACTCGCTGCCATGGTGGCGCTCAATGCCTGCGGACATCAGGCCTTTGTCGGCTGGATGACGGTCTATCTTGTCGAGATAGGCCAGGTTTCCGACGAAGCCGTCGCAGCGACGCTGTCGGCGCAATATCTGGGCAGCATCGCGGGCTGCTTCGCATGGGGCTATGTAGCCGATCGTTTCGGTCGCCGGACGGGTGCTCGCGGGCTGATTGGCGCTGGCATGTTCGTGGCGCTTTTTCTTATCCTGCCCGGCCCGCTTTGGGTCCAGCAGGCCGCGGCCTTTGGCTTCGGCTTTGCCTTTGCCGCGGTGGTGACGATCGGGCCATGGCTCGCCGAACTTTATCCGCCGAATTTGCGCGGTCCGGCCACCTCCATTTTCCAGTGGGGCCGCTTCGTCAGCCTTTTCGCTCCGCCGCTCACCGGGGGGTTGGCAGCGGTCATCGGCTTGCCGCTCGTGATGTCGCTCGCCGCACTGGCATTTCTCTCCGCCGGGCTTGTCTGGCGCGCCTTGCCGGAAACGCACTCGCGATAGATCCCGGTTGCGCGAAGAGACAGCGATTTGTGATCAGATTGCGGCAGATTCCGCGCATGCGCAGTATTGGGATTTTTCGTCGTATTTCTGGATCCAAATCCGGGTTGAAGTTAGGATGGGGCCAAAGCGTATTGACTTCGCATGCATGTCGTCCAATGATGCATCCAACGGCCAGCGCGGCTTCAAAGTTGCGCCTGCATCACAAAGCCGCACTGGGAGCAGGAATTTGCAGAATCGATGCGGGGCACGGCATGCAAGCGAGGTCAGCCTCGCCATCAGGGTCGTTGCCTATCTGTCGGTGCTCCTTGGCTATGTGTTCTACTGCTACAACTATATCGTCGTCGGCTATGTCCGGCCCTATCTGGTCGGTCAGGTCGGCTTTACCGTAGCCGACACCGCCATCATCGCGATGGCAGGCAATATCGGCGTCACCCTTGGCGCCGTGCTATGGGCGGGCTTCATCGCGCGCGCCGGACGGCGCAAGACCGTCATCATCATCGCGGCGGGTATCGGGATTCTCGCTTTGGTGCAGGCCTCGACGCGGATCCTGGGTGTCTGGATCGGCTCGCGGCTGGTGATGGACGGGCTGCTCGGCGGCTATTATGTCGTCGCGACCAGTCTGGTCGTCGCGCTGTTCCCCTCGGCAAATCGCGCCAAGCTCATCGCGCTCAATTCGGCAATGTATCCGGGCGCCAATATCCTCATCGGCCTGCTCGGCGGCTGGTTCGGCGAAACCCATTGGCAATATCTGCTGTGGATCGCGGCCGCGCCGCTGCCGATCGCGATCCTCCTCTATTTCACCGTCCCCGACGATCGCACCTATCGCGCCTATGATGACGAGACGGGCGAGCAGGCACAGGCCGCGCATGGCCGATGGAGCGAAATGTTCAGCCCCAGGTTGCGCTGGCTGACCGCGGGATGCGTGCTGCTTTCGGGGCTCGATTTCAATGCCTATCAACTTTTCCAGGGCTTCCTGACACTCTACGTCAAGATGACACTCGGCATGTCGGCGGCCGCGATGGGTGCCATCGTCGCCTTCACCAGTTCGGGAGCGTTCCTTGGCAATTTCTTCTGGGCGGTCATTGCTGACCGCTACGGCCGCCGCCCGCCGCTGATCGGATATGTGCTGGCCGCGGTCATGGTGCTGCTGTTCGTGCAGCCGGGGCTCGACCAATTCCAACTTTCGGTGATTGGCTTCATCTTCGGCTTTGGCATGTCCTGCACCGCCGCCTGGGGCGCCTGGTTCGCCGAGCTTTTTCCGATCCATCTGCGTCCGCACGGCGCGGCGCTGTTTCACGCCGGCCATATTCTCGCGCTGGGGTCGCCGCTGCTCGCTGCCTATACCTCCGAAATGTTCGGCATGGCGACATCGATGAGTTTTGCCGCCGCGGTTTATGTCGCCGGAGCGGTCCTCTGGTTCACCATGCCCGAAACCAGCGGGCGCAAACCGCACCACAGCGCGCTGATCGATCCCGATCCCGAGATTCCCCCCGCACGCAACGAGGCCTGAACGATGACGACAGCGACCCACGACCTTCCTTTCGATTTGCCCGATCGTCCGCCGGTCCGGCGCATCCGCAAAAATTATGCGGTTCCCGGCACAGAGCGCACCCAGCCGATGGCGGACTACGAGGCGCGCTTCACCGACATCGTCGATTATATCGTGCGCATAACCGACGAAATCTGGCAGGATCGGGCCGTGGGCTATATCCGCGATACCTATGATGCCAATTGCGCCGTTTATTCGAGCTATGGCGTCACCCGCACCGCCGAAGCGGTGGTGCGCGCGACCATTGCCGGCATCGCTGGCGCGCCCGACGGCGACACCAATCACCTCAACGTCGCGTGGAGAGGCGACGAGGTCGCGGGCTTCTATACCGCGCACCTCGGTTTCGGATTTGCGACCAATATGGCGCCCACCGACTATGGTCCGGCAACCGGGCGGCGATACGCGCTTCGCTTCGCCGCCGATTGCATCAGCGCAGCGAACAAGATTCACACCGAATGGCTGGTCCGCGACAATGGCGCGATGGTGCGCCAGGTCGGACTCGATCTCGACGAGGCGGCACAGCGCGTCGCGCAGAAGGACGCAGCCGAGCCCTATACTGTGACCGCGCCGGCGCCGGGGGCGACTGCGGAGCGGGGCGAGCAGACGCCCGTCGAGGAATGGGCGCGCCATCTGTTTGGCACAATCTGGAACGGCCGCCGGTTCGACCGGCTCGCAGATTTCTATGCACCGCACGCGATCGTCCATTCGGGCGGGGCGCGGACCGTACAGGGACTTCCTGCCATCTCCGGCCTGTTCCTCCGCATTCTCGCCTCGATCCCCGATGGCGAGCTCTTGGTCGAACATGTCTGCTGGTCCGACGAGACCGACGGGGTGATCGTCGCGGTGCGCTGGAGCCTCGTCGGGACGAGCGGGCAGGGCGGCATCCTGGGCCATCGCCTGCCCGCCGGACGCCCGGTGTTCATGATGGGCATCTCGCATCTCCGGCTCGACGGGCCGCGGATTGTCGAGGAATGGACGGTGTTCGACGAAGTTGCGGTGATGGCCATGGCGTATCGCGCGTGAAAACGGCGCGCCGCCTCGACGCAGCGCAGCGCGACCCTGAGCTGGTCGCCGCGGCCGCTGCGCTCGCCGGCGGCAAGCTCGATATTGCCGAGCGCATGCTCAAGGCCAGGCTGCGCGCGAACCCGACCGACATCGCGGCGATCCGGATGCTTGCCGAAGTCGCGGGCCGGCTCGGTCGTTATCGCGACGCCGAACGGCTGCTTGCACGCGCGCTCGAACTCGCGCCCGATTTTCAGGCGGCGCGCGCCAATTATGTCACCGTCCTTCACCGGCAAAGCAAGTTCGCCGACGCTCTTGCTGAGGTCGAGCGGCTCATCGCCGCCGAACCCGAGGATCTCGGGCATCTCGCGCTCAAGGCCGCGGTGCTCGTGCGGACGGGAGAGTATGACGGGGCGATCGACGCTTATCGGACGATCCTTGCCCGCTACCCCGCTCAGCCGCGACTGTGGATCAGCCTTGGCCATGTGTTGAAGACGGTGGGGCGGACGGACGAAAGCATCGAGGCCTATCGTGAAGCGATCGAGCAGGCGCCTACGCTCGGCGATGCCTGGTGGAGTCTCGCGAATCTCAAGACGGTCGCTTTCGGGGAAACCGAAATCGCCCGAATGGCGGAGGCGCTGCACGGCGCGACGAGCGATGCCGACCGCTATCACCTGCATTTCGCACTCGGCAAGGCGCTGGAAGACAAGGGCGATTATGCCCAATCCTTCGTCCATTATGCCGAGGGAAATCGGATGCGGCGCGCCGAGCTGCCCTATGATGCCGACCGCACCTCGGCGCATCTTGAAGAGACGCGACAACGCCTGACCCGCGAAGCCTTCGAGGCGCGGCGCGCGGGCGGGCATGGCTCGGACGATCAGATTTTCATCGTCGGGCTACCGCGCGCGGGATCGACGTTGCTCGAGCAGATACTCGCCTCGCACAGCGCGGTCGAAGGGACGATGGAACTCCCCGATATCGGCACCATTTCTGCCGACCTCGGCGGCCGCGGCTCAGGCGAGGCCGCGACGAGTGGCTATCTGCCGGCATTGCTTACCTTGTCAGCCGAAGATCGCCATGCTCTGGGTCAGCGCTACCTCGACGGCACGCGCATCCAGCGCAAGACCGCGCGCGCGCGGTTCATCGACAAGATGCCCAACAATTTTGCCCACATTGGGCTCATCCACCTCATCCTCCCCAATGCGGTCATCATCGATGCTCGGCGTCATCCGCTCGCCAATTGCTTTTCGGCCTTCAAGCAGCATTTTGCGCGCGGGCAGGCCTTCGCTTACGACCTCGACGACCTGGGCCGCTACTGGCGCGATTATGCGGCGCTCATGGACCATTATGACGAAGTGCTTCCTGGGCGGATTTACCGCGTCCATCACGAGGCGCTGATCCGCGATCCCGAAAGCGAGATACGCGCGCTTCTTGATCATGCGCGGCTTCCATTTGAACAGGACTGCCTCACCCCGCATCGCAACGCGCGGCCGGTGCGAACGGCAAGTTCGGAACAGGTGCGGCGCCCGATTGCGGCGACGCCTGACGAAAGCTGGCGCAACTATGCCTCGTGGCTGGGGCCGCTCGAAGTCGCGCTTGCCGATTGTGTGCAGCGCTATCCGCAAGACTAGCCGCCGTGCCGTCACTCCAAATTTGTCATCACGCTTGCATTCGCATGCAATAATTCTATATTCAGAGTCGCTAACAATTGGCCCGCACGTCGATGCGTGGCTGTAAATGGGGGAAGATATGATACATAATGCGCCGTTCCTTCGTCGAGTGCTTGGCCTGACCTGCTCGACCGCCCTGATGACTGCGATGACATGTCCGGCCTTGGCGCAGGAGGCCGCGAAACAATCTGACCCCGACGAAATCATCGTCACGGCGCAGAAGAGGTCGCAGGCGCTACAGGATGTTCCGGCAAGCATCGTCGCGTTGACAGCGGAGAAACTCGAGAATCTGCAAGTTCGCAACTTTGCCGATTATGTGGCCTTTCTGCCAAGCGCGAGTTTCACGACGGGCAGCACCGGCGTACCGGGCAACAGCTCAGTCTCGTTTCGCGGCATTGTGACGAGCGGCGGTCTCGTTACCTCGGGCACCCTGCCCACCGTCGGCACCTATCTCGACGAGCAGCCGATCACGTCGATCCTCGGCACCGTCGATGTCCATGTCTATGACATTGCCCGCGTCGAGGCACTCGCGGGGCCGCAGGGCACGCTTTATGGCGCATCGAGCCAGGCGGGGACCGTGCGGATCATCACCAACAAGCCCGATTCCACCCAGTTTTCGGGCCGCGCCGATGTCGAGGTCAACAAGATCGCGCATGGCGACTGGGGCGGGCAACTCGAAGGCTATGTCAACATACCGATCGCGCGCGACCGCGCTGCGCTTCGCGTTGTCGGCTGGTACGAGCATACGGGCGGCTACATCGACAATGCACCGGGCAGCCGTACCTTCCCGAGTTCGGGCATCACCCAGAGCAATGACACACTCGTCGAGGAGGACCATAATGACGTCGACATCGTCGGCCTGCGCGCGCAGCTTGGTATCGACCTCAACGAGGACTGGACGATCACCCCGTCGATCATCGCGCAACGCACCAAATGGAACGGCAGCTTCCAATCCGACGACGACAAGGTCGGCGAACTTGAGGTCGCCCATTATTACCCGGAATTCGGCAAGGACGGATGGTATCAGGTCGGCGCCACCATCACCGGGCGCATTTCCGATTTCGAAGTGACCTATGCCGGCTATTATATGCGCCGCAACGTCGATACCCAGAACGACTATTCGGACTATGGCTATTTCTACGACCTTGTCGCCGGATCGGGCGCGGGGGTCGTCAACAATGCCGGCCAGCTGATCGATCCGTCGCAGATCAACACCAATCATTTCCGGCTCAACAAGCTCAGCCAGGAACTGCGCATCGCGACGCCGCAGGACGGCCGGGTGCGGGCGCTCGCCGGCCTCTATTACCAGCGCCAGTTCCAGCGCGACGAAAACAACTATATCACGCCGGGGTTCGCCGACCGGCTTTCGGTTCCGGGACGCCCCGGCCAAGTCTGGCTGACGTTGCAGGACCGTGTCGATCGCGATTACGCCGCCTTCGCGCAGGCTGAATTCGATGTCACCGACAAGCTGATGCTGACCGGAGGCGCGCGAGGATATAAGTTCAACAACACGCTGGTCGGCTTTTTTGGCGTCAACACGACCTATTTCGGTACTGGCGTCCGACAATGTCTCGGACGCGCGCAGGGCGGCGGTCCGTTTAATCTGGGACCAGCGGTCGTGCCGGGAAGTCCGTGCACTAACCTTGGCATCCTGAACGCCGACGGGACGGTCTCGCCCAAACGGGCCAAGGGCGACGGGATGACCTGGCGCGCCAACGCGACCTATCGCTTTTCGCCCGACAATCTGGTCTTTGCGACCTATTCGACGGGCTTCCGCCCGGGCGGAATCAACCGCGCCGGAGCAGCCGAGCCGTTCGACGCCGACCGCCTCTACAATTACGAGATTGGTACCAAGAACAGTTTCCTCGACGGACGCCTGACGGTCAACGCGACGGCGTTTCTTGCTGATTGGAAGGACGTTCAAGTTACGTATCAGCCGCCGGGGGGCAGCGGTGTTGTGCTGATCGGCAATGTCGGCAATGCGCGCTCGAAAGGCATCGAAGCCGACGTGTCATTCCGTACCCGGACAGGTTTTTCCTTGAGCGCGGCGGCCAGCTACATCGATGCAAGGCTTACCGAGCCCTTCATATTGTTCGGCCAGGTCACCGCGCCCGCGGGTCAGAAGCTTCCGCTCACCCCGAAATTCAAGGGCAACGTCGTCGGCCGTTACGAATGGTCGAGCGGCGACAACGAGATGCATGTGCAGGTTGCCGGGGCCTATATCGGTCGGCGCGATCCGGTGATCACGACGAGTGACCTTGCGAAAACGGGTGTGCTTCCGGACTATCTCACGCTCGACCTGGCGGCGGGTTGGACCAAGGGCGACTGGGAGGTCGAAGCCTATGTGCGCAACCTCACTGACGCACGCGGGCAGCAGAGTCGTGCCGCGCGCTGCAACATCAACATTTGCGGTCCGTCGGCCGCGGATCCGGTCGGCGAAATCTACCGCATCTATATCCAGCCGCGCACGATCGGCCTTCGCGTAGGACGCAAATTCTGAGC
>Ga0247822_10001074_pt1 | contig 16240 bp, 11 predicted proteins | sample 13C_Cellulose_Da_FD_192423 | JGI IMG/M metagenome (GOLD analysis project Ga0247822, IMG submission 192423) | Soil microbial communities from agricultural site in Penn Yan, New York, United States - 13C_Cellulose_Day30 | ecosystem: Environmental > Terrestrial > Soil > Agricultural land | place...
ACGATTTAAGAAATAGTGCCTTTCAGCAGACTCTGTTCGAGTTTTTTGTTTTCCACCCTTCTTATCTAAGTTCTCTGAGATCAACTCTTCGGGGAAAGTGCGCTCAGTAATGAGTGTTGAGATGTTTTAATTTTAATTACAATACAATACAATGCAAGGAACAGTTAAGTTTTTCAATGAAACCAAAGGTTTTGGATTCATTACCCCGAACAATTCAAGCGCGGACATTTTTGTACACGTTTCTGGATTGGTTGACCAGATCCGTGAAAATGATCAGGTTGAATACGATGAAGAAAGAGGCAAAAAAGGAATGAATGCAGTGAACGTTAAGCTTGTGAGCTAACAGTTCTCATATAACTTTCGAAAGACCACTTAACCGTGGTCTTTTTTTTTGTGCTAACTTTTTTTGTAACCAAAGAGCGATCCTGATGGCAGGCATTAGCGGCAGAGGTTAGTCTCCGCAAAGTTACCCGGCTAACTCCTTTATCTTATTTTCTATAAAACCCTGCTTATCCTTCTTTACCCTTTTCAGCATTTCCTTCCGCTCCTTAGAAACAGGAAAATACTTTTCGGCCCACAGATTTATTTCAATGAGTACAGGCACCAGGTCGATACCCTTCCGGGTCAGCTTGTACAATACCTTGGCTTTGCTCTCCGGGTGAGCTAACTTTTCTATAAGACCATTTTCTTCCAGCGACTGTAACCGGGACGCCAGAATATTGGTGGCGATCCCTTCATCGGCCTTCAGAAACTGACCGTAGGTATCTCCATTGCAGATGCGTCGGGCGTGATTCGCGAAACGTTGATTCATCCCCGCCAGAGTTTTGAAGGCCATACGCGCGAATCACTTGGTCGCTGACGCAAGCTTTCTATTTTGCCAGTTATGCCATCTGGATTTATTTCAACGCACCATTCGCACTTGCAGATGCAGGATATAAGATCGAAGAAATATCACCATGGGAAGAGCACGGCGAACAGTGGAGACGGTTACAGGTAAGCTTCCCGGCTGGGGTTCACACGCACAGCAGGGTTCAAACCTTTTATATCGACTCCGCCGGACTCATCAGAAGGCATGATTACAATGTGGAGATCTCAGGGAACGTGGCAAGCGCTCACTACTTATACAACTACATCGATGTGCAGGGGATTAAGTTTCCCACCAGAAGGATGGTGTACCTGCGCAAGGATGACAATACCTCGCTGCAACCGGAGCCAGTATTTGTATCGATCGACATTGAGAATTTAGCGCTTAAGTAAATGGGCAAGCCTCCCTGTATCATTTGACGGGATGGATTTACGTTCACAGCGGGCGTCGAAAGACTGGATGCATAGCAGTACGCGCGAGGCGGTGCAGCATGGGCAGCTACTGCAGTGGAATCCTTCTATGATAAGCAAGCACTCCATCAATGAGGTAGTCGGGTCATTTCAGTGCGCGCAGCGGGTTATGGGGAATATGATTCTAAAAAACGAAAAGCAATATGAATAAGTCGAACAACACAGTTTTTATTTCAGGCAGTTCCGCAGGGATCGGTCTTGAGATAGCGAAGCAGTTTTTAAGTCTTGGAAATAAAGTGATCATCAACGGCCGGAACAAAGATCGTCTGGACAGCGCGTTGTCGCATCTAAAAAATGCCGTCGCCATTCAGGGCGATTTGTCCATCGAGAGTGAACGGCTCAGGATAGCAAGCGAACTGACAAAAGGTTATCCTGATGTGAACGTAATCGTTAATAATGCCGGAGAGGCATATACGTATTCTTTGGCAACGAGTGGAAACGCATATGCAAATGCCTTAAAGGAAATCAATACAAACTACCTGGCGATTATTCATTTTACGGAGTTGATGTTGCCGCATTTGATGCAGAAAAGTCAGTCGGCAGTTGTCAACGTGACGTCTATTGTAGGTCTGATTCCGTCCGCCGGTGTACCGACTTACTCAGCAAGTAAGAGTGCATTGCATTTTTACACACAATCGCTCCGGGCATCGTTGGTGAATACGAATGTCAAAGTATTTTCCGATCCACAGATGTGAAGGGTGCCTTTTTTGAAAAGCCGTTCACGCTGACTATAGAAGAGGTGAAAGGCGCGGCTAAGCCTTTGCCTGTAGTGAACTACCTTTCTCCCAACGGTGACGGCAGGAATGACTATTGGGCCATCCAGAACGTCGCGATCTATCAGGACTTTTCATTGCAGATTCTCGATCAGTTCGGCAATGTCATCTATTCAAAACCCGATCACTACAACAATGAATGGGATGGTAAGTTAAATGGCCGCCCGCTCCAGGATGGCAACTATTACTTCATTTTTTCCAACGGCAAAAAGGTGTACAAGGGCAACATCGCCATTGTAAACCAATAACCCATGATCATGAAAAGAATACTACTGACTTATATTGTTGTCCTCGCGATCGCGCAGAGCGCTTTCTCACAGGTGACCAACTATGATTTTTACGCTTTCCGAACAGGCAATATGTTCAATGTGAACCCCGCCTGGGTGACGAAAGACGAAGGCATCAACGTCCTCCTGAATACGCAGATCATGGGATCAACCCTTGGCTATGCGCAGCGGAACTTATCGGCGGGCGTTTATTCGCAGGCCGGTAATAATTCGGGACTCGGATTGAAAGTGATCTCGGATTCACGCGGCGCATTTCAAACACTCCATGCAGATGTATCGTATGGATTTAATGCGCGGTTCTCAGAAGGCCACTCACTGCGCATGGGCGTGCTGGCTGGTTTGGAAAATTCCAACATTAACATCAGCCGCCTCGACAGCTACGAACTGATCGACATGTCAGACCCGACACTGTCAAGCAATTATTATAATAATACGCAGTTTGTTGCCGGAGCTGGATTGCTTTACAGTTTTCACGATCTCGAAGTCTCAGCCTCAGTACCGCAGATTGTTTCTACATCGAAGCCGTTTAATTCCTATGTGAACGCCGCCGCCTTCTACAGGATAAAAGCGGGTGAGAAGTTCGTCGTTCAACCCTGGATCAGCTATCAGCATATTCCGGTAACGAAAAGCCTCATGGGCGGTTATGTGAAGGCCAGCTATAAGGATGTATTATGGATGCAGGCGGGGTATCAAAACAACAAATGTTTCGCCGGTGCTCTCGGTGTTACCTATGAAAATGTTGGTCTTTCGTATGGAGTCAGACCCTCCAATCCGGAATTCAAAGAAGTAGCGGGTGGCGTGCACGAGATAGCCTTTACGTTGCGGATCACCCGAAAAAAAGCAAAGAGTGAAAAGACTACCACTGCAACATCAACGGGCTTGGAAGATATCATGAGCCGGCTGGACAACCTGCTTAACCAGGATATCACCACGCGCAATGAATCTGATTTGCGCGCCGAGCTGAATGCTATCAAGCAGATGCTCGCCAAGGCAGAGATCGACAACTCCGCGCCCGGAAAAGCAAAGATCGTACAGCAGCAACTGACCGCGATAGAAGAGAAGATCCGTGCCATCGAGAAAAAATTAAACCCATGAAAGGCAGGCATTATTTTTTGATAACAGTGCTCGTTTGTGTGTTTCAGATGGAGGCCTCCGGTCAGGACAGCATCGCGGCCTCCAATCAGAAGAGAATAGAAGACCTGCGCGCAAGGGTAAGCAGGCTCTCCAATGAAAGCACAGACTCTTTGATATTGATGCTCCGGCAGGCCGTGCGTCAACAACGCGATTCACTGACAGCGCTTGCCCGCGTAGTCGACCACTACGAAGGCGCTGCACGGCAATTCAGTTACTCGGCAGCGTGCGACTGTAATCGCATCTATTACGGCCTGGATAGGTATGAAGCCAATTACCCTGCGTATCCGGAACTGGACTCCATCGCATTGCTTCTGAGGAACACCAGCAGTCTGCGACTAAAACTTGTCGGGCATGCCGACAACTCAGGGACGGCGCGGATAAACGAGGCACTCGCGCTGAAGCGGGCGGAGAATCTGAAAACGTACCTGATGAAAAGGTACGAACTGTCGTCAGACAGGATCATCACCGAAGGACGTGGCAGCGCTGACAACATTAGGGGAATCAAAGATCCGTATCTGCATCATCTGAACCGGCGTGTAGAGATCTGGTTGGAGTAGGAGAATGTTCATAGATGGTGCCTGAGTTCCGTCTGCCGCGCCTGCCCGCCGTTGCAGGTGGGCCTGGCCGGATAAAGTGTTTCGGACGCACGCGTGTCGTCATAATCACGAAATGACACAGCTATTGCATACCCTTTTGCACACCCTAACGATTGGACTGCATTGGGATAGTGGTCACCAGACAGAGAGCAACAAGCGAGCACGTAGCGAGCAAGTGTTTACCAACCTGCCAGGGGACGGGTGGCTACTTCTTACCTTCCGTTCGCCAATTGTTCCCCAACTGTTTCCCAAGTCTTTGCCAACCCTGCCCAGTCTTTTCCCAAGTCTTCCCAGACTTATCCAGACTTTTTACCAAATCTTCCCAGCTTTCCCAGACTCTGCACGACCAAAGGGTCGTGGCGTGCAGTGTGGGCGCAAGCCCGCTCTCCAATTACTCATTACTCATTACTCATTACTAATTTTTACTTTGCTTTCCACCACTGTTAATTGACGTTGATAAACTTTATCTTTCCACACAATCGTTTATTTTGCCTATGAAGTTTACCTACCAACCCTTCGCTCTCACACTGTTCCTCACTCTGTCCTCAGCTCTCACACGGTTCTTCGTTTTCACACTGTTACTCACACTGTTTTCTCTCGCGCTTCACGCTCAAACCCGCGGTCGTGTTCGCGACTACGGCATCAGCATCGGTGTCATGAAGCCGGGAGCGTACAACGCCATCACCGATGTGAAGGGCGTTCTCGTAGGTCATACCACGCTGAATCACGACAACGTGCACACCGGTGTTACGGCGGTATTGCCTTATCGCGGCAACATTTTCCAGCATAAGGTGCCCGCCGCCGTTTTTGTGGGCAACGGCTTCGGAAAGCTCAGCGGCACGACGCAGGTGATGGAACTGGGAACACTTGAAACGCCGGTAGTTCTGACTAACACGCTGAACGTATCAACAGCGATGGATGCGTTGATTGGCTACACGCTTGCGCAACCGGGAAACGAAAAGGTGCAATCCGTGAATGCCGTGGTGGGGGAGACGAACGACGGATATCTCAACGACATTCGAGGTCGTCACGTTACGCGCGAGGATGTATTAAATGCTATAACGACGGCGTCTGGCGGACCCGTTGCCGAGGGCAATGTGGGTGCCGGTACCGGTACGATCTGTTTTGAGTGGAAGGGCGGAATAGGCACTTCATCGCGTGTGCTGTCATCGAAGTCCGGGGGCTACACCGTGGGAGTAATCGTACAAACCAACTTCGGGGGTGTGTTGCAGATCGACGGACTGCAGGTAGGGGAGGCGTTGCGCATGCACGATCTCACGAATGAATCCAGCGATGGTTCCTGTATGATCGTCGTGGCAACGGATGCGCCATTGGATGCTCGTAATCTTCAGCGATTAGCCAGGCGTGCATTCATGGGCCTCGCCCGCACGGGTGGCATCGCCTCCAATGGCAGCGGCGACTATGTCATTGCCTTTTCAACGGCCGAGTCCGTGCGCGTACCACACAATTATTCTTCACCAACGTTGCAGATGCCGGTGCTGATGAATGATGAAATGACGCCGCTCTTCGCCGCCGCCATCGAAGCCACGGAAGAAGCAATCATTAACTCGCTGTTCAAGGCACAAACCATGACGGGAAAAGACGGCCATGTGATCAACGCACTGCCGATCGAAGAGGTGATCAGGCTGAGAGACAAACAGCCACAGCGGAAGTGATACCGCACAGTGCCTGCACTGCGAACAATAATAGGACTCCTGTCCACACTGGCAACCCCGGGTCAGCATCCGGCCCATTCATGCAGCCCTATAACCAGTGCATGCCAACCGATGGCCATGCTATTTATCTATCGTACGCAGTAGCCTGGCAGGGACTCCTCCTACAAATATAATTATCAGGAACAGTCGTACGTTGCCGCCTGTTATAGCACCCGATCCTGACCTTACCAGCCTGAATTTTAGAGATTTCTAAAGTATACCGAACCACTTTGCCAGCACGATTGTTCTTACCCGGTAATCCCGTAGCTTCGTCAACGAAACTCTCAGCCATGACTACAGTATCCATCCGGAGTTTTTATAAAGAAGTGTTTGGCGGCGATTGCCCCGACCTCAACCACTTCCTCACCGACCAGCATCACCTCGACGTAGGTCACTTCAATGTGTTCAACATTGCCGACATGTATAACACCTGCAACGGCAAAATGCCAATGCTGTACAACCGGCGCAATTATTATAAGATCAGCCTCATCAACGGAAAGAACCGCGTCGAGTACGCGGATAAAGAACTGCAGGTAGATCAGTATGCTGTGCTGTTTGCAACCCCCAGGATTCCGTACCGGTATCAGCCGCTCGACATGAATCAGTCGGGCCACTTCTGCGTGTTCACCACCGATTTCATCACGCGCGCGAATTCGGGACTGGCAGTTGACGAGCTTCCGATATTTTCTCCTCAAAGCGACTTCGTGTTCTCTATAACGGAACGGCAATACGCGGAAGTAGCGGCGATATTCAAAAAGATGCATGACGAGATCGGCAGCGATTATGCGTTCAAGTACGATCTGCTCCGAACCTACGTGATCGAACTCATTCACGCGGGCCAGAAACTAAAACCGTTTCCCCTCAGCACCCCCTCGGCAAACGCCTCTTCGCGGATCTGCGCACTCTTTGTTGAACTGCTGGAACGGCAATTTCCCATACAGCAGGCTCATCAGGTGATGCAACTGAAGACCGCCTCGGACTTTGCCGATCAGCTGGCACTGCACGTCAATCACCTTAACAAGGTATTGAAAGAGACTACAGGCAAGACGACCACCGAAGTCATTGCTGCCCGTGTGCTTCAGGAGGCGCGCATGCTGCTGAGGCAAACATCATGGACGATCTCCGAGATTGCTTATTGTCTCGGATTCGAGGAAGTCGCGCACTTTTCCAACTTTTTTAAGAAACATACGAGCGCATCGCCCGCTGCCTTTCGCGGCAATTTGAAATTTGCAAACACCTGATTGATCCGCGCAACGCCGCCGCGATAGAAAGCTGCCACCTTTGATTCATAAAACAAATCAAGTATGGCAGAACAAAGAAAAATTGCCCTCGTTACGGGCGGAAGTCGCGGACTTGGGAAGGACATGGCGCTGCGCCTGGCAGAAAAGAACTTCGACGTCATCATCACGTATCACAGCAAGATCGACGACGCACACGCGGTCGTTTCGGCAATACAATCTGAAGGTGGCAAAGGTTATGCACTGAAGCTAGACGTAAGTCAGGCCTCAACGTTCGACGCATTTACATCGGCAGTAAAGGCTGCATTAAAGAGCGAGTTCGGCGCCGAAGGTTTCGACGCGCTGGTGAATAATGCAGGTACAGGACTACACGTTCCATTCTCGGATACGACGGTGGCACAGTTCGACAGCATGGTCGACATTCACCTCAAGGCACCCTATTTTCTCACGCAGAAATTACTTCCGTTGATCAACGACGGCGGCAGCATCGTGAACATCTCTTCGGGTCTTGCACGGTTTTCGTTTCCCGGTTATTCAGCGTACGGTACGATGAAGGGTGCGATTGAAACGCTCACACGCTATCAGGCCAAAGAGCTCGGCGCGCGACGAATCCGCGTTAACGTTGTCGGCCCGGGCGCCATCGCCACAGACTTTGGTGGAGGCGTTGTACGCGACAACCAGGAGCTTAACTCGTTGATCTCGAACCTTACGGTGCTGGGACGCGTAGGCGAAGCAGATGATATCGGAGGCGTTGTTGCTTTTCTTTGTGGCGATGATGCAAAGTGGGTGAACGCCCAGCGGATAGAAGTATCAGGTGGAATATTTGTTTGATCGAGATTTGTCTTACGACCTGTCCGGAACACGGGATCAGCAAACACTGAGCGCTGGGTGAAAAATATTGTGCATAGCAAGATCCACCCATCATGATCATGTCGTAAGTGAGAGCAAAGTTTTAAAAACCAAATCTCACGATCATGAAAAATTTCATTAGCAGAACACTTCTGTTCGCATGTTTAATGGTGGCATCGATGCATGCGATGTCGCAATCTGAAAAGACCGTCGAAGTGGGAGGCGCACCGATGTATCCATCGAAGGATATCGTCGACAACGCCATGAACTCGAAAGATCACACGACGCTGGTGGCTGCAGTAAAGGCAGCGGGACTTGTGCCGACGTTGAAAAGCAAGGGGCCGTTCACCGTGTTTGCTCCCACAAACGAGGCGTTCAATGCTTTGCCAGCGGGCACCATTGATAACCTGCTAAAGCCAGAGAGCAAGTCGATGTTAACCGCAGTGCTTACTTATCACGTCGTCTCCGGCAAGATCGATTCGAAGGAAATAGCGAAACGCATCAAGGCAGGTGGTGGGAAAGCGGAGTTCGCGACTGTGGCCGGCGGAAAGATCTGGGCGAGCATGGATGGAAACATGCTGAAGATCTGGGATGAAAAAGGCGGTGCCGCCCTGGTAACAACTAAAGACGTATACCAAAGTAATGGTGTGATCCACGTTATCGACTATGTATTAATGCCAAAATAACCCCCTGCATGTAGGGGTACCGTGTTGAGTAAATCCCGCCGGCAGCGATTCGTTGTCCGGTGGGATTACTTATGTTTGATAGGGTCGCCGGATCAATAACATCGCTGCTGATAGCCAGTCCGCAACGCACGAATACACGACGGAGCATAGATTGAATGTATTGAAACTGCACGCCGTCGATCTTTACAATCATTCCTTTCTTTTCTCTTTGTAAACTCTTACGTAATCTTTCGCCGGCAGCACTTTATCTTAGTGTTTACTTTCCATGAATAACCGTCTTTTGAAGAGTGAAAAGGGCAGGTAACCGGCATATTTCAACTTTTTTTATGAATTGGCGGGCACAAACTTCCCCAACGTCGCACATTTTAACGGTATGAGTGCGCAATCCTGTTAGATGTAAGGAACCGCGACCAATGCGGATATTTTTAACATTCTTTTCAAGGTAATTCGTATTGTTTTTAGAGTGCTACTACGCACTGACGTCTTGCGTTACTCCCGCTTCGATGAAAGTTTGTTCTGAAAGCAGAAGTCAACGGTAGGCATAGTGCTCGCTCTCAGCGGGGAATTTTTTGAACTAATGATAATTCGTTTTACTGCGGTCGCGGCGTTGATCGTGTGCTGGTTTCAGGGGTTTTCTCAGCCTGGAAAAGATGGGGCTCTCACGGTTACGGGAACCAACACCGTATTAAACAGCTATAGCGCTATCACTGCCGATGTTGCTGCGGGAACCAGCACTGTTACTGTAGCCAACGTGCCCACAGAACTCGGGGGCATCACAGCAGGTGATCTGGTCATGCTCTATCAGGCGCAGGGCGCCTCCATCCAGACAACCGACGACAACAACTACGGTTCCGTCACTAATTATAACAACGCCGGACGGTACGAATTTGCGTATGTGGCGTCCGTTGCTGCTAACACAATCACCGTCGGATGTAAATTCAAACAATCCTACACGGCATCCGGAAGGGCACAGGTCATTAAGGTTCCCCAGTATACGAATCTCACCATCAACTCGGGTGCATCAGTCGTTCCTTTGAAATGGACGGGTACGCGCGGGGGTATCGTCGTTCTCCATGTTAAGGGTGCGCTCACAAACAACGGTACGCTATCCGCAGAATCCTTCGGTTTTCGGGGTGGTAAGCGTGATAATCTTACTTCCAACGCAGATGGCAACGTCGTAACGCTGTACAGGTCGCCGAGCTCTGACCGCGGCGCCGAAAAAGGTGAAGGTATCGCAGGGTATCAGGCGGACTACGACGCATCCGGTATGGGTGGTCGTTATGGTCGTGGCGCACCGGCTAACGGCGGTGGCGGTGGTAACGGTCACAATGCGGCAGGCGGCGGTGGTGCGAACGGGGATAATGGATTTCCCTGGACCGGTGCTGGCGTGATGGATCCGAATCCTTTGTATTTGCCTGCATGGTCACTCGATCCTGACTTCATTTCCAATGGGAATGCGCTTACTAATTCTTCGGGAGGCGGTCGCGGAGGTTACACGTATGGTGCGAACAACGCCAACGCATTAATTACGCCTCCCGGCGATCCTGCCTGGGGAGGTGACCAGCGCGACGCCGTGGGCGGCAGGGGAGGAAGGCCTCTTATGTCGTTTGTGGAAAGCCGCATCTTCTTCGGAGGTGGTGGTGGTGCCGGCGATGGCAACAACAACGCCTCTAACGACGGTGGTGATGGTGGCGGTATTGTGTACGTCATCGCCCACACCATCAACGGTACAGGTAACATAACTGCTGCCGGACAAAACGGATACAACACGACGCCCAACCACAACGATGCGCCTGGTGGCGGAGGCGGTGGCGGCGCGATCGTCATTAAAGCGTTTGGTTTCACCGGACAGACACTCAATGCTAACGGTGGGGCTGGTGGCAATCAGCTCATCGGCGGTGATGAATCAGAAGGTTGTGCCGGCGGTGGCGGTGGCGGTTTTATCGGCGTGCCCACAAGCGGTACCGGCACCTGCGGACTCACGAACACCTATACCTACGTGTTCGGCACCAACGGAACATCCAGCTCCGCTTCTGTAACTGAATTCCCGCCGAACGGTGGTACGCTCGGGGCTACCGGCCAGAATGACGTCCCGGTTTCACCATACTTTATTCCTTATACGCTTACATGCCTTATCGACGGTGATAATGACGGTGCTGCCGATGGCGCTGATCTCGACGAAGACAACGATGGTATCGCCGACATTAATGAAGGCATGGCAGGTATTGATCCGTCGGCAGACGCCGATGGCGACAACATTCCAAACTATGTCGACCCCAGCTTCACGCCCTACCTCGATTCCAACTGTGACGGTGTCAATGACTACTTCGACTTTGACCTCGACGGCGTTCCCGATTTTCTTGACCTCGATTCTGACAACGATGGCATTACCGATTGCCTTGAAGCAGGTGGAAACGATGCCAACAAAGACGGCATCGTTGATGGCTTTGTTGATGCTGATGGCAATGGCTTGTCGGACGCATTGGGTGCCGGCCTGATTTCCGGTGACCTCGACGGCGATTCGCGATTGACTTTCCGCGACCGTGACTCGGACGGCGATGGAATCACCGATTGTGTTGAAGCCGGCGGTACGGATGCCAACGGCGATGGCATAATTGACGGTTTTGCCGATAGTGACAACGATGGCTATGCCGACAGCGTAGACCCAACTACGGACAATCGTGCGCTGGGCGCGACAAACGCCTCCGGTAGCACGCCTCTTTCATTGCCCGATTCTGATGGAGACAGCAAGCGGAACTTCCTGGACATTGATAGCGATAACGACGGCATTTCGGATAACGTCGAGGCACAATTAACAAGTGCGTATATCCAACCCGTTAATTCCGATACGGACGGCGACGGCATTGCCAATGTTTACGATGCCACTCCGCTGGTGCTGGTCAATACAGATGGCGCAGACCTGCCCGACTACCTCGACACTGATTCCGACAACGACGGGGTGCCGGATAATATCGAAGGACACGATGCTGACTCCGATGGTGTTCCCGATCCATCTCTTCCGGTAACGGGCGACTCCGACGGCGATGGTCTCCTTGATGGATATGACCTGCTCACTACAGCCGACGTTACGGTTACCGGTCTTGGAGGCACCGGCGCCACTACACCCATTCAGGACACAGATAGTGACGGCATTCCCGACTGGCGCGATAACGACGACGACGGTGACTGTACGCTTACATTGACAACAGGAGCCACCGGTGAGAATACAGATGGTAACGGATCCTGGGCCGACGATTTTTCCCAGGGAGGAACTAAACCTAACTACCTGTTTGCTACCAATGCGCTTTCCGTCACAAATGGAACGCGCTGCGGGACCGGGATTGTTGCTATCAGCGCGGGAGCCGCTTCGTCAGGAACGTTCCGCTGGTACAGTGCTTTAACAGGAGGAACGTTGCTGCAAACGACCACAGCGGCAACAGGCAGCACCTATAATACGCCATCAATATCGGCCACTACTACTTATTACGTGGAGTACAGCAACGGCGTATGCACAACAACGCCGCGCAAAGCCGTAGCAGCAACAGTCGTATCTGCCGGCTCAATGCCAACCGTTACTCCGGCATCGCGATGCAACGCGGGAACGCTTACGCTACAGGCATCGTACGGCTCAAGCGGAACGTTCCGTTGGTTCGATGCAGCGTCGGGTGGCGCATTGTTGCAGACCACTGCTGCGTCAACGACCAGCGCTTTTACAACACCAGCTATCTCTTCAACGAGGAACTACTACGTTGAATTTGATAACGGTACCTGTACGACGGCCCGGGCCACTGTAGCAGCCACGATTTCATCATCGCTGTCCATAACGGTTACCAACGGATCGACCTGCGGTGCAACAACGGCAACGCTATCCGCGTCCGCGGCGTCGTCAGGTACATTCAGCTGGTATGATTCACCAACTGGCGGACTACTGCTGAAAACGGAAAGCGCCGTTAGCGCAAGTACGTACACTACTCCGGCGATTAGTTCAAACACAACTTATTACGTCGAGTTTACCGACGGTACCTGTACATCTGCACGTACTGCGGTGAATGCTACGGTCGGGGCGGGAATAGCGGCACCAACTGTGTCCGGTAGTACGATTTGTACAACGGGTGCGACATCCGTGTCCGCGTCCTACGGGGCTGCCGGAACATTCCGCTGGTACGCTGCGGCTACAGGCGGAACACCAATCCAAACCGACAATGGTGTCCCGACCTCCACCTACAACATAGCAAGTTTAGCGGCCACCACGAGCTATTATGTGGAATATTCTAACGGCATCTGTACTTCGTCTCGTGCGCAGGTTACGGCTTATGTAGCGAATTCATCGGTAACAGCCATCAATGCCAGCCGATGTGGTGATGGCGCCATCACCGTAGGTGCATCTGCTCCCATCAGCGGTACATTCAACTGGTACGCGAACTCTTCCGGGGGAACGTCGTTGTTTACCAGTACCGGTACCGTGTCAAGCTATTTGTCGACGATAACGGCCACCACGACATACTACGTCACTTTCTCCACCACATCACCAGCCTGCACGAGCGCGCGCATTCCCGTTACAGCCACCAAGGGTACCGCCACCGCGGTAACGGCAACGAACGGCATATCCTGTAGCCCCGGTACTGTTACGCTCAGTGCTTCGACAACGCCAAGCGGAACATTCAGGTGGTATGCCAACTCTACAGGAGGCACCGCTTTAGCAACGTTCACAGGTACAAGTTCATCTTATACTACGCCATTCCTCAATAACACCACAGACTACTATGTCGAATTCGACAATGGTACCTGCGTTTCATTTCCGAGAACAGTAGTGAGAGCGGCGATCGTAAACGACCTCACGACCACAGATGCAAGCCGCTGCGGCTCAGGTTCCGTCGATTTGTATGTGTCGTCACTCACCTCCGGCACTTTTACCTGGTGGGATGCTGCGACGGGTGGAACCTCGCTGCGCACAGCGACCGGCCTTACGGACACTTATAACACTGGAAATATTTCCGCTACGAAGACCGTCTACGTCTCGATAACGACAGGTAGCCCCTCGTCTTGTACGAGTGCGCGCTTCCCCGTTGTTGCTACCGTGTATCCAACACCGGCAGACCCGACAGGCATTCCCGGCAACAGATGCAGTACCGGCACCGTTGCAATTGCCGCATCGAGTACGACAACCGGAACCTTCCGCTGGTACGATGCCAGCAGCAATGGCAACTTATTGCAGACCGACAATACGACGACGCTTTCTACCTATACAACTCCCAGCGTTTCATCTACAACGAGCTATTGGGTAGAATTTGAAAACGCAGGAGGATGTAAGAGTGGCAGGACGCGGGTGCGCGCATACATAAATGCGGGAACAGCGCCAGCGGCTCCGACTGTTACGGGCGCTTCACTTTGCGGGCCGGGTACACTTTCGTTAAGTGCGAGCACCAGTTCAAGCGGTAACTTCCGGTGGTATTCCGCTCCGACTGGAGGAACGTTATTGCAGACGACAACCTCTGCAACGTCGTCGACATTCACCACACCATCGATCTCATCTACGACCACTTACTACGTTGAGTTCGATAACGGTACCTGCCTGAGCAGTTCGAGGGCCGCTGTTACAGCGACTATCAACACCATTCCTGCCCAGCCTGGGGCATCAAGTGCTTCACGTTGTGGCAACGGGGTCGTTACGCTTGCTGCTACGTCCGCTACATCCGGCACTTTCCGATGGTTCACGGGCCCAAGTGGTGGAAGCGCGATCCAGACAACTGCCTCCAGCACCACAAGCAGTTTTACAACGGGTGCCCTGACAGCGACAACAACATACTATGTTGAGTTTGATAATGGATTTTGCACCAGCTCACCCAGGGTTGCTGTTAGTGCCACAATAAATTCACTGCCGGTGGCGCCATCAGTTGTTGCAGGTTCTACTTGCGGTAGCGGAACCGTTGCGTTGTCTGCATCATCATTGTCGACCGGAACTTTCAGATGGTACGACGATCCAACGACGGGTAATTTATTGGCTACCTATCCCACGACCTCATCGTCGACCTTCACCACACCGGCGATCTCGGCGAACACGAACTACTATGTCGAATTCGATAACGGTACCTGTACCAGCACACGCACGCTGGTTGTGGCATCGGTACTCACGCGACCTGCGTCACCAACTGCGACGGGAGGTGAGGTTTGTAATTCCGGTGCTGTAGCACTTTCAGCATCGTCAGCGTCATCAGGTACTTTCAGATGGTATTCACTGGCTTCCGGTGGTACATTGTTAAAAACCGATGCCAGCACCCTGACGTCGTCTTACACGCCGCCGTCAATTTCATTGACGACGAACTATTATGTGGAGTTCGACAATGGCACGTGTGCAAGCGTTCGTACAGTAGTAACAGCAACGGTTAATCCGAATCCAGTGATTACCGACGTTACTACGGACTGCGCGGGCATTGCCGGTAACGGTACGCTTTCGATTACTGCAGCTATCTCTGCCGGGACGCTTGAGTATTCAATCGATGGTACGAATTATCAATTGTCCCCGAATTTTACAGATCTTGCGAATAATGCCTATACAGTCTACGTGCGCTCGACGGCTACGTTGTGCCAGGTAAGCCAGAGTAGCGTTGTTGTAAAATGCAACGTTCCGCCTACTGTGGCCAACAAGACGGCCACGACGAACGAGGACATTGCGTTGACCGGTGACGTTACTGTTGTGGGTGACTCGGATCCTGATGGGACGACACTTTCGGTAAATACAACGCCGGTCGTTGGTCCGGTGAATGGTTCCATAGTTTTTAACGCCGATGGAACATACACTTATACTCCTAACGCAGGATTCAGCGGAACGGAAACGGTTACGTTCGAGGTATGCGACAATGGAAGTCCATTGCCTGCGGCCTGTGTGGACCGCACTCTGACGATCACCATCAACAGTGTGAACGATGAGCCAAGCTTTGCGAAAGGTGCAGATCAGACAGTGAACGAAGATGCAGCTCCGGTGACTGTAACAGCCTGGGCGACGGCGATCAGTAAAGGCGATGCCAACGAAAGTGCGCAGGTGTTGACCTTCAGCCTTACTAATAATAACAACTCACTGTTCAGTGTTCAACCGGCCATCAATGCTGCAACAGGTGACCTTACCTATACACTTGCACCTGACGCTAATGGTTCGGCAACGGTATCCATAGTTCTCTCGGATAATGGTGGAACCGCCAATGGCGGCGACGATACTTATGCCACGCAGACCTTCACCATTACGGTGAACCCTGTTAACGATGAACCTACATTCACGGCAGGTCTCGATCAGGTAATTAACGAAGATGCCGGTGCTCAAACTGTCGCCGGCTGGGCAACAGCCTTGAACAAAGGTGCAGCTAACGAAAGCTCGCAGACGCTGTCGTTCACCTTGACCAACGACAACAACGCGCTCTTCAGCGCTCAGCCTACTATCAACGTTGCAACCGGAACGCTTACTTACACTCCGGCAGCAAACGCTTCAGGCGTGGCTACTGTCACGGTTACACTTTCTGATAATGGAGGAACAGCCAACGGCGGCGATGACTCATCAACGCAAACATTCACGATCACCATCAACAGTGTGAACGATGAGCCAAGCTTTGCGAAAGGTGCAGATCAGACCGTGAAC
>Ga0247822_10001076_pt1 | contig 16229 bp, 11 predicted proteins | sample 13C_Cellulose_Da_FD_192423 | JGI IMG/M metagenome (GOLD analysis project Ga0247822, IMG submission 192423) | Soil microbial communities from agricultural site in Penn Yan, New York, United States - 13C_Cellulose_Day30 | ecosystem: Environmental > Terrestrial > Soil > Agricultural land | place...
GGTCAGCGCGCGCCGCCGCTGTTCGACGCCGCCCGCCGCGACGAGTTCTGGCCGGCCGGCGAGGCCGAGCTACGCGCGCTCGACGAGCGCCGCCGCGCGCTGACCGACGGCGCCGACGCGGTCGCGCGGCGCGCCGCCCTGGCCGAGACGGTCGCGCGCCACGCCGCCGCGGTCGCCGAGCTGCGCGCCCGCCACCAGGTCAACCGCGCCCACCGCCACGACGTCCGCGATCGCCTGGCCGCGTCGCGCCTCACCGACGAGCAGAAGCAGGTCGCGCGCCACGCGCTCGATCAGGAGAGCCGGGCCGACACCGCCGAGCGCCGGCGGCTCGACGCCGCCCACGCGGCCGAGCTCGCGGCCGTGGCCGCGCCGGTGCGCGCGCTCGACGACGAGCGGGCCGCGCTCGACGAGCGGCGCGCCGAGCGGTCGCGCCACTTCCTCCACCGCATCCACGCGACCTACACCCTCACCAGCGCCCGCGGCGAGGCGCGCCCGCTGCGCGCGCTGTTCGCGCCCGACGAGCCGCCCGGCGGCGCCGGCGACTGCGCCGGCCCCAAGCTGCTCGGCTGGGCGTATCGCCTCGGCCTGCGGCCGATCGCGCTGGCCGAGCTGTGGTGGGGCGCGCCGCCGGCCACCGGCGATCGCCGGACCGGCACGTTCTACCCGGCCTGCCGCGGCAAGTGCGGCCCGATCCTGCCGTTCATGCTCGACGGCCTCGACGTCGCGCCAGCCCCGGTGTTCGGCGCCGGCGGGGTCGCCGCCGACGAGCCGCGCGTCGTCTACGAGGATCGCTGGCTGGTCGTCGTCGACAAGCCGTGTGGCCTGCTGTCGGTGCCCGGCCGCCACGCCCAGCTGCGCGACTCGGTGCAGGTCCGCCTGCGCGGCCGCTACCCCGACGCCACCGGCCCGCTGGTCGTCCACCGGCTCGATCTCGACACCTCCGGCCTGCTCCTGATCGCCCGCGATCTCGACACCCACGCCGCCCTCCAGCGCCAGTTCTCGCGGCGCGAGGTCGACAAGCGCTACGTGGCCTGGCTGGACGGGATCGTCGGAGGCGACGCCGGCGTGGTCGAGCTGCCCCTGCGCGTCGACCTCGACGATCGCCCGCGTCAGCTCCACGATCCCGTCCATGGCAAGCACGCCGTCACCGAGTGGCGCGTCCTGGCCCGAACCGCCGCCCGGACGCGGGTCGCGCTGTACCCGCGCACCGGCCGCACCCACCAGCTCCGGGTCCACGCCGCGCACCCGCTCGGCCTCGGCGCGCCGATCGTCGGCGATCGCCTCTACGGCCGCGAGGGCGAGCGCCTGCTGCTCCACGCCGAGGCGCTGGCGTTCGTGCATCCTCGCACCGGCGCCCGCGTCGAGGTCGAGCGCGCCGCGCCGTTCTGAGCACCCCACGCTCGGCCGGGGCTCGTGCCCATGACGGACCAGGGCCGGGCGTCGGCCACCGCCCGGGGTGGCTGGTGGCGGCGCGTGCTCGGGCCGCTGCTGCCGCCCCTGGCCGCGGCGGCCATCCAGTGGGCGGCGTGGGACTACCTCCATCCGTACGCGTGGCTCTTGTTCTCCCTCGCGATCGTCCTCAGCTCGTGGGCGGGCGCGCTGCGCGGCGGCGTGGCCGCCACGCTGCTGTCCCTCGGCCTGGTCTGGTGGCTGTTCATCCCGGCCGAGCGCGCGCTCGGGCAGGACCCGAGCGTGATCGTCCCGAGCGTGGCGTTCGTCGTCACCGGCGTCCTGATCGCCGCGCTCCACGGCCGCGCCCGGAGGTCCACCGACGCGGCGCTGCGGGTGGCCGACGAGCGCGCGCGGCTGGAGCGCTCGCTGCGGCTGAAGACCGAGGATCTCGATCGCGCCCAGGCGGTCGCCGCGATCGGGAGCTGGCGGCTCGATCTCGCCCGCGACGAGCTGCGGTGGTCCGACGAGACCTACCGGATCTTCGAGATCGCGCCCGGCACGCCGATGTCGACCGAGGCGTTCTTCGCGTGTGTCCACCCCGACGATCGCGCGTTCGTGCAGCGGAGCTGGGACGCCGCGCTCGGCGGCGCGCCGTACGATCTCGAGCACCGGATCGTCGTGCCCAGCGGCACCAAGGTCGTGCGCGAGAAGGCCGATCTCGAGCGCGACGAGCAGGGCCGGCTGGTCGGCGGCGTCGGCATCGTGCAGGACCTCACCGCCCGCAAGCGCCTCGAGGACGAGGTCCGCCTGGCCCACGCCACCGCCGCCGGGATCGTGTCGCTGTCGGAAGACGCCATCATCAGCATCGACGACCAGCAGCGCATCACCATGTTCAACGAGGGCGCCGAGCGGATGTTCGGGTATGGCCGGGCCGAGGTGCTCGGCGCCCCGCTCGACGTGCTGATCCCCGCGCCGCTGCGCGCCGTCCACCGCCGGCAGATCGAGCGGTTCGCCGCCAGCCCCGAGGTCGCCGGCCCGGCCCACGAGCGCCTCGCGGCCGTGACCGGCCTGCGCAAGGGCGGCGACGAGTTCCCGGCCGACGCCTCGATCGCCAAGCTCGACGTCGGCGGCCAGCGGCTCCTCATCGTGACCGTGCGCGACGTCACCGAGCAGCGGCGGGCCGAACGCGAGCAGCGCTTCCTCGCCGAGGTCGGGCTGGTGCTGGCCAGCAGCCTCGAGTACGACGAGACCCTGGCCAAGATCGCCGACCTCGCGGTCCGCGACCTCGCCGACTACTGCATCGTCGACGTGATGACCGAGCGTGGGGAGCTGCGGCGGCTCCGGGTGGTCAGCCGGGATCCCGCCAACGCGTGGATCTGCGAGTGGGCGATGCGGTTCCCGCTCGATCGCAGCCGCTCGACCCTGTTCGCGCCGGTCCTGCAGCGCAAGGAGGCGGTCCTGCGCGCGCATCTGTCGGAGGACGAGGCCGCCTCGTATGCGCAGGACGAGGAGCACCTCCGCCTCATCCGCGCGGCCGGCCCGACGTCGATCATGGTGGTGCCGATGGTGGTCCACGGCGACCTGCTCGGTGCGATCGGCTTCGTCTCGTCGACGGCGTCGCGGAGCTATGACTCGTCCGATCTCCGCTTCGCCGAGGAGCTGGCCCGTCGGGCCGCCCTGGCCATCGAGAACGCGCGACTCTACCGCGTCGCCCAGCGCGCGATCGAGGCGCGTGACGACCTGATGGGGATCGTCGCCCACGACCTCCGCAACCCGCTCAACACGATCGGCCTCCACGCCACCAGCCTCCTCGAGCGCGGCGGCGAACCCGAGCGCAAGTCGGCCCGGGTGATCGAGCGCGCGACCGCGCGGATGAACCGCCTCATCCAGGATCTCCTCGACGTCGCCCGCCTGGAGGCCGGCCAGCTCACCGTCGACCACGCCGCGGTGACCGCGGCCGAGGTCGTGGCCGACGCCGTCGAGCTGCAGCGGCCGGCGGCCGCCGCGGCGGGACTCGAGCTCGCCGTCGACGTCGCCGGCGACCTCCCCGCGCTGTGGGCCGATCACGACCGGCTGGTCCAGATCTTCGAGAACCTGATCGGCAACGCCATCAAGTTCACCGAGCGCGGTGGTCGGATCGAGGTCCGCGCGGAGCCGCACGGCGGCGAGGTGTGGTTCACCGTCACCGACACCGGGATCGGGCTGACGCCCGACGAGCAGGCCCGCCTGTTCGATCGGTTCTGGCAGGCGCCGGCGCGGCGCCAGGGCGGCGCCGGCCTCGGCCTCCCCATCGTCAAGGGGCTGGTCGAGGCGCACGGCGGCCATGTCTGGGTCGAGAGCACGCCCGGCCACGGTAGCTGCTTCGCCTTCTCGATCCCGGCGGCACCGCGGCCCGGGGACAACACCAGCGCGAGCGGCCTCGATCTTGCGTGTCCGTGACGGCGAGGGCACGGAAGGCCGGTGCCGCGCCGATGACCGACCAGGGAACCCCAACGATCCACTCGCACCGCTGGCGGCGCCGGCTGCTGTGGATGCTGCCGGCGGCGCTGGTCATCGCCATCCAGTGGTTGACCTGGGACCTGATCCCGCACCACGGGCTGCGGTTCGATCTCGCGGTCGTCGTCAGCTTCCTGATCGCCGGCGGCGTGATCGCCGCGCTGCACGAGCGGGCCATCCGGGCAGACCTGCGGTTGGCGTCGCTGGTCGAGCAGGCGCCGGACGGGATCTTCGTCGTCGATCGCAGCGGCCGCTACACCGACGTCAACCACGCCCTCGGCCGGATCCTCGGGTACGCGCCCGACGAGCTGCTCGGGCAGCCGCTCACCGCGCAGATCGCGCCCGAGGACGCGGCGCGGCTCGAGCAGGTCCCCGCCCGGGTCGCCGCGGCCGCGCTGGTCCGCGACGAGTGGACGCTCCGGCGCAAGGACGGCACCTACGCGCCGGTCGAGGTCAGCGCCGGCAGGCTCCCCGGTGGGCGGTGGCAGGGGTTCGTGCGCGACATCAGCGAGCGCCGGCAGCTCGAGCGCGACCGCGACCAGCTCGAGCGCTCGCTGCGGCTCAAGACCGAGGACCTCGACCGCGCCCAGGCGATCGCCGGGATCGGGAGCTGGCGGCGGGACCTCCCCGGCGACGAGCTCCGATGGTCCGACGAGACCTACCGGATCTTCGAGATCCCGGCCGGCACGCCGATGACCTCGGAGAAGTTCTTCGCGTTCGTCCATCCCGCCGATCGGGCCTCGATCGAGCGGCGCTGGGCCGAGGCCCGCGCCGGCGGCGCGCCCTACGACGTCGAGTACCGCGTCGTCGTCGGGGGCCGCACCAAGGTGATCCGCAGCAAGGCCGACCTCGAGCGCGACGAGCACGGCCAGGTCGTCGGCAGCGTCGGCATCGTCCAGGACGTCACCGCCCGCAAGCGCCTCGAGCACGAGCTGCACCTCGCCCACGCCAAGGCGGCCGGGATCGTGTCCATGTCCTCGGACGCGATCGTCTCGATCGACGAGCAGCGGCGGATCACCCTGTTCAACGAGGGCGCCGAGCAGATGTTCGGCTACACCCGCGACGAGGCGATCGGGGCTCCGCTCGATCTCCTGATCCCGGCCCGCGTGCGCGAGGTCCACCGGCAGCACGTCGAGCAGTTCGCCGCCGGCGCCGAGCCGTGGCGGCGCGCGAACCACCGGGTCACCGACATCTCCGGGCTGCGCAAGAACGGCGAGGAGTTCCCGGCCGACGCCGCCATCTCCAAGCTCGAGATCGGCGGCCACCAGATCCTGACCGTGACGGTTCGCGACATCACCGATCAGAAGCGCATCGAGCACGAGCAGCGCTTCCTGGCCGAGGTCGGGCTGGTGCTGGCCAGCAGCCTCGAGTACGACGAGACCGTGGCCAAGATCGCCGACCTCGCGGTCCGCGACCTCGCCGACTTCTGCGTCGTCGAGCTGATGACGGAGAGCGGCGAGATCCGCCGCCTCAAGGCGGTCAGCCGGGACCCGGCCAAGGCCTGGGTGTGCGACTGGTTCATGCGCATCCCCCTCGATCGCTCGCGCCGTCACCTGCTCTCGTCGAGGTTCGAGGGCAAGCAGGCCGAGCTGCGATCGTCGCTGTCCACCGAGGACGCCGCGTCCTACGCCCAGGACGACGAGCACCTCCGGCTCATCCGCGCCGCCGATCCTCACTCGATCATGGTGGTCCCGCTGGTCGCCCGCGGCGACGTGATCGGCGTGATCGGCCTGATCTCGTCGTCGCCGTCACGGTGCTACGGACCCGCCGATCTCCGCCTCGCCGAGGAGCTGGCCCGTCGCGCCGCCCTGGCCATCGAGAACGCGCGCCTCTACCGGGTGGCCCAGCGCGCCGTGCAGGCGCGCGACGACATCCTCGGCATCGTCGCCCACGACCTCCGCAACCCGCTCAACGCCATCGGCCTGCACGCGACCGCCCTCCGCGAGGGCGGCGGCGACCGCGAGCGCGCGGCCGGCGCGTCGATCCAGCGCGCGACGGCGCGGATGAACCGCCTGATCCAGGACCTGCTCGACGTGTCGCGCATGGAGGTCGGAGGCCTGACCATCGAGCGCGCCCGCGTGCCCACGCCGGAGCTGCTCGCCGACGTCATCGATCCCCAGCGGTCGCTCGCCGCCGCCGCCGGCATCGACCTCGCGGTCGAGGTCGCCGCCGACCTCCCCGCGCTGTGGGCCGATCGCGACCGCGTGGCCCAGATCTTCGAGAACCTGCTCGGCAACGCCATCAAGTTCACCCGCCGCGGCGGCCGCATCGAGGTCAGCGCGCGCCGGCACGACGGCGACGTCCTGTTCACCGTCGCCGACACTGGCATCGGCCTCTCCCCCGACGAGCAGGTCCACCTCTTCGACCGCTTCTGGCAGGCGCCGACCACCCGCTGCCAGACCGGCGCCGGCCTCGGCCTACCGATCGTCAAGGGCCTGGTCGAGGCCCACGGCGGCCACATCTGGGTCGACAGCAAGCTCGGCCGCGGCACCCGCTTCAGCTTCACCATCCCGGGGGACAGGATCATGGGTCCCAATAATCAGGAATCGTTAGGTTTTCAGCCCTGACCGCGAAAAACCGCCGGCGTCGTGGGGCCAGCGGATCGGATGGGACGGGCGGTACCCGAGCTCGGCGCGGGCGCGGCGATCGTCGACGATGCCGCCGAGGTGGAAGCGGCGGGCGTTGAGGTCGTAGCGAAACTTGCGGCCCGTCGTCCACGTGCGCAGGCGGTAGAGCGGCGCCAGCAGCGGGCCGGGCACCGGCACGTCGCGCCGACCCCAGCGACGGATCAGGCACGACAGCGGCAGCGTGTCGGCGCCGGCGATGTTGTAGACGCCGGAGCGACCGGCCGCGAGCGCGCCGACGATCGCCGCCACGGCGTCATCGAGCGTCAGCAGGTTGATCATCGGATCGAAGCCGGCCGGGCGCAGGCACACCCGCGACTGGAGGTAGTCCCACAGCTGACTGCCGGTGCCGGGGGCGAGGATCTCGGCGCCGCGCAGGACCGTGAGCGCGAGGTGGCGCATGCCCATGGCCGCGCACACGGTCAGGTCGGCCTCGACCCGGTCGCGCACCCACTGCGGCGCGCGCGGGTCGAACTCGAGCGGGGCGTCCTCGTCGAGCAGCGTCGGCGCCCCGGGCCGCACCGCGTACACCGCGGCGCTGCCCGGGAACACGAAGCGGCCGATCGCCGGCACGTCGAGGCAGGCGTGCAGCAGCCGGCGGGTCGCGTCGACGTTGCGGGCGTGGATGGCCGGGCCCTCGTCGCGGGCGTCGCGGTGCATCGCGGCGTGGACCACGGCGTCGATGGCGAGCTCGGCGGCCAGGCCGTGGACGAGGTCGTGGACGGCGCGCTCGCGGGTGAGATCGACGCGCCGGTAGCTCAGCCGCGGCGCGTCCTGGACGCCGGGCTCGATCGCGACGGCGAGGACATGCTCGACGGTCGGTTCGGCGAGCAGCGCGCGGACGAGCGCGTCGCCGAGCGACGTGGTCGCGCCGGTCACCAGCACCCTCACGACCGGCCCTCGCGCCGGGCCCGCAGCGCGTCGCACAGCAGCACCTCGAGGGCGGCCCGGGTCTTCGCCGCGGCCTGGGCGACGATCGCCGGATCGTCGGCGGCCTCGGCCGGGTAGTCGCGCGCGAGCTCGATGGGCGCGCCGTAGCGGAGGTGATAGCGGACCGGCAGCGGCAACGGCGACCACGGGACGGGCAGGTATGGCGCGCCGAACGCGCGGATCGGGAGCCTGGCCGCGACCGGCCAGCTCTCCTCGGCGCCGACGATCGCGACCGGGACGATCGGCGCGCGGTGGCGGAGCGCCAGCTCGGCGTGGCCGACCCGCCAGGCTTGCAGCCGGTAGCGGGCGCGGAACGGCTTGGCGACCCCCGCCACGCCCTCGGGAAAGATGGCGATCACCGCGCCGTCGTCGAGCAGGCGGCGGACGTTGGCGCGGGCGCCGCCGACCACGCCGACCCGAGCCATGCGCGTGCTGGCGAACGGCAGCGCCGGCACGAAGTGATCGGCGATCGGGCGCAGCACGCGGCCGGTGCGGCGGACGACGTCGTGCCACAGCATCCAGCCGTCGATCGGGAGCATCCCGGAATGGTTGGCGATCAGGATCGCGGCGCCCTGGCGCGGCACGTGCTCGATGCCGGTCGAGGCGACCCGGAAGTAGCGCTCGTACAGTGGCGCGCCGACCGCGACCGCGCGCGCCACCGCGGCCGGCTCGAGCCCGAAGAGGTCGTAGCCGTGACCGGCGTCGTGGAACGGCTCGGTCGGGTAGGTCTCGCGCCTCATCGAGACCTCGATGTGCAAGCTGCGCGCCGAGGTCGGTCATCCGCCCGCCGCGCCATGGCGCGCACGTCGGCGCGGCACCAACGGGGCGCCACGCAAGCCTTGCGCGCGCGTCACGCCGGATCGTCCGGCTTTCGCCGGCGCAGCAGGAAGGAGTCGGCGAAGGTCCGCGCGGCCACGCGGATCCGCTCCAGCGAGGCCTCGGTCATCGCCCGCAGGACCAGGGCCTTGTCCTCCTCGTAGAGACGGACCAGCGCCGCGATCCGCTCCTCGGTCTCCGGCCGATCCGGGCCGTACCGCACCTGGCCGTCCCCGATCCGGACCAGCAGGTGGTCGGCCACCAGCTCGTCGACCGCCGGCGCGATCTGGCCGGCCGGCAGCCCGAGCGCGTCGGTGAGCGCCGGCGATGACCAGCTCACGTCGACGTCGCGGCCGAGCAGCCCGATGATCTCCAGCTTCTCGACCGAGTCGATCGTCGCCAGCAGCTCGCGCACGCCAGCGGGGATCCGGGACGAGTCGCTCGGCACCGAGGGTAGCCTGCCCGACCCTCGTTTGACGTCAAACGAGAGCCGTGGCCTGACCGGAGGGCGGCTCCCTCTGGGTGCTCCCGCCCACACCGGCCCGCCGGACCCGCAACTCTCCCCGGCGGTGGCGTCCGGCAGTGGACGAGCCGGTGCCGGGGTGGGATGGTGATCGACGATGAGCAGCCTGTGGCGGCGCTGGCGGCGCAAGCGCATCCGGGCGCGGCCGATCCCGGCCGCGTGGGGCGACATCCTCGCCCGCAACGCGCCGTTCGTCGCCCGCCTGTCCGACGCCGATCGCGCCCGCCTGCTGAGCGACGTCCAGGTGTTCGTCGCCGAGAAGCACTTCTTCGGCGCCGGCGGGCTCGAGGTCACCGAGGAGATGAAGGTGACCATCGCGGCGTCGGCGGTGCGCCTGGTCCTGCACCTCGACCTGGCGCTCTACGATCGCCTGACCGAGGTCGTGGTGTACCCCGACGCGTACGTCCACCCGGGCCAGCACGACACCGCGGTGCTCGGCGAGGCCCACCAGTGGGGCATCGTCGTGCTGTCGTGGCGCTCGGTGCTGGCCGGCCTGCGCAACCCCGAGGACGGCCACGACACCGCCGCCCACGAGTTCGCCCACGTGCTCGATCGCGTCGACGGCGCGTTCGACGGAGCGCCGAGGCTGCGGGCGCGCGACGACTACCGCGCGTGGTCGACGGTGATGAGCCGGCACTTCGCGCGCCTGCGCGCCGAGGATCCGCGGACCTCGTCGGTGCTGCGCGACTACGGCGCGATCAACGAGGCCGAGTTCTTCGCCGTCGCCACCGAGGCGTTCTTCGAGCGACCGGACCGGCTGCGCGAGCGCGCGCCCGACCTGTACGACGTCCTGCACCGGTTCTACGGCGATCCACCGTAGGCAACAAAATGGTTGCATGTTGCCGCGGTGGTTGATATGCAACCAAACACTTGCCTATGACCGACCAGCGTCGCGACCACGTCGAGCGAGAGATCGTCATCCGCGCCCCGATCGAGCGCGCCTTCGCGGCGCTCACCGATCCGGCGCTCTACCCGACCTGGGGGCCCGAGCGGGTCGAGGGCATCCTCGCCGCCGGCGAGCGGCCGATCCTCGACTTCGGCGCCGGCGGTGGCGGCAAGGTCGCCGTCTACGTCGTCGCCGTCGAGGCGCCGCGCTACTTCGCCTACCGGTGGAAGCAGGGCGAGACCGATCCGGCGCGGCTGCTCGACGACCCGCTGGCCGGGCCCAACACCCTGGTCGAGTTCCACCTCGAGACGATCGAGGCCGGCACCCGCGTCCGCGTGGTCGAGAGCGGGCTCGCGTCGCTGCCCGGCCTCCCCGGCGTCGACCGCGACACCGCCATCGAGCACATGGGCGAGGGCTGGCGGCTCATGCTCGGCGGCCTCGCGCGGTTCCTCACCACCGGCCCGCTCACCCTGCAGGATCGGATCGAGAACGAGCTGGTCGTACCGGCGCCGCGCGCCGACGTGTTCGCCGCGCTCACCCACCCCGAGCGGTGGTGGGCCGAGAAGGTCGAGGGCGCGCTCGTGCCCGGCCAGCAGCCGGTGGTCGACTTCGGCATGTTCGGCCGCATCCGTTTCGCCGTGATCGCGGCCGACGCGCCCGACTACTTCGCCTACCGCTGGGTCCAGGGCGTCGACGACCCGGCCCGCCGCGTCGACGATCCGCGGACCAGCCCGAGCACGCTGGTCGAGTACCACCTCGACGACGCCCCCGGCGGCGGCACCCGCGTCCGCCAGGCCGAGAGCGGGTTCACCGCGCTGCCCGGCGACGACCTTCTCCGCCACTACAAGCGCGCGCACCAGGTCTGGGGCATCATCCTGGGTATGCTCGGCAAGCACTTCGCGAGGTCATGACCGCCGCGGCGCAGGTGTTCCACGCCCTGGGCGATCCGGTCCGCCTCGAGATGGTGGAGCGGCTGGTCCGCCGCCAGCCGTGCACGATCGCCACCGTCTCCGAGGGCCTCGGCATCACCCGCCAGGGCGCGCGCAAGCACCTGCAGGTGCTGGTCGACGCCAAGCTGGTCACCCTCGAGCCCCGCGGCCGCGAGGTCCAGGTCCGCCTCGAGCCGAGCGCGCTCGACCCGGCCCGCACGTTCTTCGCCCGCCTCGAGCGCCAGTGGGATCGCCGGCTCGAGGCCCTGCGCCGGTTCGTCGAGGAGACCTGAGCCCTACGTGGCCGTGCCACGTTCGATCCGGAGCCGGCGCCCCTCGGGCAGCAGCACGATCACGTCCTCGCGCGCGAGCTGATCGATGGTCGAGCGCAGGTGATCTTCGCCATCGTGACCGAGCCAGTCGAAGTGCTCGCGCACCAGGTGGTAGAGGGGCGGCCGGCTGCCGCGCCGCGTCGCCTCGATCGCGCCGGCGATGGCCGCGCGCACGATGTCCGGAGTGCTCGACAGCGGTGGGCGCGGAGGGTCGAGCGGGCGCACGGCGAGATCGCGCGTGGGCCGGTTCAGCGCTACGTGGCCAGCCCGGCACAGCCCGATCAGCTCGTCGAGGGCCACCGGGCGGGCGAGGCGTCGCTCGATCAGCGGAACGAAGGCGTTCCCGAACGAGCTGCGGGAGGCCACGGCTCGGATGGCTTCGAGCAAGCTCTCGGTGGGCACGTCCGCCGGTGCTGATCCCGCGGCGCCGGCTGCTTCGATGGCGGCGAGGACGGCACCGGGGTTGACGTGCCGCCGGTACCAGACCACCGGCGCGCCGGGCGGGAGGTCGCCGTCGGCGCAGCGGCGCTGATCGTCGATGCACAGGACCAGGTTGGGCAGCTGCGCGGCGCGGTACGCGGCGAGCTTGCGGGCCAGGTAGTCGGGCGTCCAGTAGCCGACGATCTCGATGAGCCAGCGGCGAGCTGGGGCGAGGCGGTGGACGAGGGCGTAGTCGGGGAAGACCAGGGCGTCGCCGGCCACGAACGGCTGCGGGTCGCGGACCAGCTCCCACTCGTCGGTGGCCCGCCGCATCGCGGCCGCGAACCGCGCCTCGACCTGGCTGTCGTGGGGCGCGGGCTCGTCGGCCGGGAACAGCGGGTCGCCGGTCGCCAGGCGGAGCTGGAACGTCCCTTCCGGGACGGTGCAGCTCGCCACGAGCGCGAAGCGCCGGCACCAGGCCAGCAGCGGCAGCAGCTCGCCGAGGGCTCGCCCGTACAGGCGGGTGTGATGGAACAGCGCGACCGGTCCCGAGACCTCGAGCTCGGCACCGCCGGCCGCGCCGCGGGTCACGGTGACGATCAGCCCGCGCAGCTTGGCGCGACGAATCACTCTCAAGGCGTGGCCTTCGAGGTCGATCAGCACGCGGTCGGCGCGCGCGATCAGCGCGCGGACCAAGGCCAGATTGGTCCGGGCGGCGAGCTCGGCCGGGGCGATCGGTTGGCGGAGTGGACCGAGCCGCTGCTCGCCGGGCAGATCGGCGAACAGCGCGCGCTCGACGGCGTCCGCCGTCAAGGCGAACTGGCGGGCCACCTCGCCCACGACCTCGTCGCGCGGCCGGTCGGCCGCGGCGGCGGCGGCGAACAGCTCGGCGCGGAGCCGGCGGGCGAGCTGGCTGTCCCTCCGCTCGGCGGCGGCGAGACCGTCGAGCACGTGTGCGGCCATCGCGGCGCGGCGGGGCGGGGCGGCCACCGGCAACGGCTCGGTCAGTCGCGCGGCGAGCTCTCGCCGCGGCCGGCCCACGAACCGCTCGCGCTCATCGATGAGGGCGCGCAGCCACGGGTGGTCGGCCTCGCCGAGCAGGGCCGGGACCAGCTGATCACCCTGGATGCGATAGAGCAGCAGCGCCGCGGGCAGCAAGTCCCTTCCTCCTTCGCGCCGCCTGGGCGACCTCGTGGGTGTCGCGGGCGACCAGCTCGTAGACCACCGCGCGCTTGCCCGGCGCCGGGCGCAGCAGCCGACCGACCCGCTGGACGTGCTCGCGCTCGCCCATCGTGCCGCCGACGACGACGGCGATGTCGGCGTCGGGTACGTCGAGGCCTTCGTTGAGCACCCGCGACGAGACCAGCGCGCGCAGCTCGCCGCGCCGGAACCGCTCGAGCGCGTCGGCGCGCTCGGCGCGGCCGATGTCGCAGGTCAGCGGCATGATCAGGTGTGCGCGCGCGATCGCGTACGCGGCGGCGTTGTCGGCGACGAACACCAGCACCCGCGCGTCGCGATGCCGGCGCAGCAGCTCGCCGAGTGTCGCGCGCTTGGCCGCGCACAGCGACACCAGTCGACGCGAGGCGCGCCACGCGCTCACGGCGCGCCGGCCATCGTCGGTGCGGCTGGCCGCGACCGTGAAGTCGCGCCAGGTTCCGCCGGGGTGCTGGCACAGGAACGCCGCAAGCACCGGTCGATAGGTCGCCACCAGCTGGGCGTAGGTCGGCCGCTCCGCCGGCGTCAGCTCGACCTGGATCGGGACGACGTCGAACCCGGCGAGGAACGTCCCGGCGAGGTCCGCGATCCCGAGGTGATAGACGACCGGGCCGATCAGATCGGCGACGCGCGCGGCCGCGGTGACCTCGGTGATCGGCGTCGCGGTCAGGCCGAGGCGCCACCGGGCCAGGCTCATCTCGAGGGCTTCGTCTCGGATCCCGGTCCCGAAGTGATGGACCTCGTCGACCACGAGCAGCTCGAAGCGATCGCCGAGCCGCGCCATGTGCCGGTAGGCGCTCTCGTAGGTGGCGACCGTCACCGGCGCGATCTGGTGGGCGCCGTCGCCGAGCCGGCCGATCGCGTGCGGGTAGAAGCGCGCGAGCTCGACGCACCATTGATCGAGGAGCACGCGCGTCGGGACCAGGCACAGCGTGGCCACCCGCGCCGCCGCCATCGCCGCGAAGCCGACCCGGGTCTTGCCACTGCCGGTCGGCAGGACGATCGTGCCGCGCCGACCCGCCCGCGTCCACGCGGCCACGGCCTGCGCCTGGTAGTCGCGCAGCGAGATCGGTCGCCAGGGCTCGAGCGCTTCGCCGTCCGGCCGGGTCGTGTCCGAAAACCGGACGCCACCCCTGGCCAGGGCGGACGCCACCTCGGCGTGTCGATAGGCCGGGGCGCGGTAGGCCCGGACCCGCGGATCCCACAGCAATCCCGGGATCTCGGCCGCCACCACCGGGTCGAGCACGCCGGCGACGAGCACGGTTCCTCGGTCGAAGACGAGGCGCATGCGGGGCCGTTCAGCAAGCCCGGTGCCAGGCGCCGGAGATCGCGTCTGCGCCGGCCACCGTCGGAGGTGCGTGGTACTCAACCGCGATGTTCGAGCCTGCCTCCGCCGCCGGCGCCGATGGCGCCGACCGCGGCGACGACGCGCGCGCGGTCCTGCGATCGGTGTTCGGCTACCCGGACTTCCGGGCCGGGCAGGGCGCGGCCGTGGCCGCGGTGCTGGCCGGGCGCGACGCCGCGGTGCTGCTGCCGACCGGCGGCGGCAAGTCGCTGTGCTACCAGGTGCCGGCGGTGGTCGCCTTCCGGCGCGGGCGCGGCACGACGATCGTGGTGTCGCCGCTGATCGCGCTGATGATCGATCAGGTCGCCGCGCTGACCGGTCGCGGGGTGCCGGCGGCGGCGCTGCACAGCCAGCAGGACGACGACGAGCAGCGCGCGGCGGTGGCGGCGTTCCTCGCCGGCGAGCTGGCGCTGCTGTACGTGTCGCCCGAGCGCGCCGCGCTGGCCAGCTTCCACCGCATGCTGGCGCGGGTGCCGATCGCGCTCCTCGCCATCGACGAGGCCCACTGCCTCAGCCAGTGGGGCCACGACTTCCGCCCCGAGTACCTGCGGCTGCACGAGCTGCGCGAGATCGTCGACGCGCCGGCGATCGCGCTGACCGCGACCGCGACCCCGCGGGTGATGGACGAGATCGGCGCGGCGCTGCGGCTGCGCGAGCCGGTGGTGGTGCGCGGCGACTTCCGCCGGCCCAACCTGCGGTTCAGCGTCGAGCACCACACCAGCGACACCGCCCGCATCGAGGCCACGCTTGCCGCCTGCGAGGCCGCCGGGCTGCGCAGCCGCAGCGGCGCCGGCCGCGCCATCATCTATTGCAGCACGCGCAAGAAGACCGAGCTGGTCGCCGACGCGCTGCGGTCGGCCGGGTTCCCGGCCGCGCACTATCACGCCGGCCGCACCGGCCTGGCCCGCGAGCGGGCCCAGCTCGCGTTCACCGCCGGGCGGACCCGGGTGCTGGTGGCGACCAGCGCGTTCGGCATGGGCATCGACTACGGCGACGTCCGCCTCATCGTCCACTTCCAGACGCCGGGCAGCCTCGAGGCCTACTACCAGGAGGCCGGGCGCGCCGGCCGCGACGGCGAGCCGGCCCGCTGCCTCTTGCTGTTCGGCCCCGGCGATCTGATGACCCAGCGCAAGCTGCAGACCGGCGGGTCGACCAGCGCGGCGTCGGAGCTGCGCACCGAGCAGGCGCTGGCCGCGGTCGAGCGCTACGCCCGCGCCGCCCGCTGCCGCCAGGCGATGCTGTGCGCCCACTTCACCGGCACCGACGACCACCCGGCGTGCGGCGTGTGCGACGCCTGCGTCGATCCCGACGCGGTCGCCGTCGAGGTCGCGCCGCGGCCGGCGGTGGCGCCGCTCGCCGACGAGGCCCGGCAGGTGATCCTCGACGCGGTCGCCCGCCTCCGCAAGCCGGTCGGCAAGGGCAACCTCGCCCGCGCGTTGCGCGGCAGCAAGGCCAAGGGGCTCGGCGAGCTGATCCACCTGCCCGAGTACGGCCGGCTGAAGGCGGCCGGCGAGGACGAGGTGATCGCCACCATCGAGGCGCTGATCCGCGAGCGCCGGCTGGCGCGTCGCGGTCAGAAGTACCCGACGGTGTGGCTGGCCGGCCGCCCGGTGCGTCCGGCCGAGGCCCGCCCCGAGCGGGCAGCGGCGGGGCCGGCGGCGCGACCGGCGCGAGGGCGGCGGCCGCGCGGCAGCGACGTCGCCCGCGAGCTCGATCGCTATCGACGCAAGATGGCGCGCGAGCTCAACTGGAAGTCGTACATGGTGTTCCAGCGCCGGGTCATCGCCGCCATCGATCAACAGCGCCCGTCGTCGCGCGAGGCGCTGGCGCGCATCCCCGGCCTCGGGCCGGCCAAGATCGCCCGTTTCGGCGACGACATCCTCGCCCTCGTCCGCCGCCACGCCGGCGCGGAGGCGCGCTCGTGGTGACCGAGACCTGGATCCTCCTGCGCGGCCTGTCGCGCGAGCTCGGCCACTGGGGCGCCTTCGTGCCGCGGCTGCGCCAGACCCTCGGCGACGCCAAGGTGGTCCCGCTCGATCTGCCCGGCGTCGGCGCCTGCAGCGACGAGCCATGGCCGGGGACGATGGCCGCGGCGATGGAGAGCATCCGCCGCCGCGCCGCGCCGTGGCTGGGCCGCGGCCGGGTGTTCGTGTTCGGCGTGTCGCTGGGCGGCATGGTCGCGATGGAGTGGGCCGCCCACCACCCCGGCGAGCTCGCCGGCATCGTCGTCGGCGCGTCGAGCTCGGCCGGTCTCAACCCGTTCTGGCAGCGGTTCCACCCGGCGGTGGTGCCGCGGATCGTCGCTCCGGCCTGCGCGGTGG
>Ga0247822_10001077_pt1 | contig 16219 bp, 15 predicted proteins | sample 13C_Cellulose_Da_FD_192423 | JGI IMG/M metagenome (GOLD analysis project Ga0247822, IMG submission 192423) | Soil microbial communities from agricultural site in Penn Yan, New York, United States - 13C_Cellulose_Day30 | ecosystem: Environmental > Terrestrial > Soil > Agricultural land | place...
TCTCCGAGCGAGTTCCCGGCGAGCAGCGTCAGGTTCGCTTACGACCACGGTAGCTCCACGAGCCCGCGCGGCCTGGGCGGCACCAGCTCCGATGAGGCCATGCCCGAGCACCACCACGACATCGGAGGGCACCACTTGAGCCATGTTCACGCCGTGCATGCCCACCGCAAAGAGAGGAGCTAGCGCGGCTTCGGTTGCCTCCAGCTTTTGGGGCACTGGGATCAAACTCTCGGTTCCGCACACAATGTTTTTTTGATGCGCACCCCATACCGCCTGCACTGGCGCTTCAGTTCGACCGCCGAGATACATCACGATCTCACCTTCCTGAAAACCTTCCGGGGCTCCGTGGCTTTCGACGATACGACCGACTCCTTGATAGCCCGGGACGTAGGGAAACTTGGCGTTTTCCATCCGGTGTCCTGTCGCGATGGACATCTCCGTGCCGAGGCTCAACAACGAATACATCGCCTCGATCTTCACTTCTCCTCTTTCCAGGGTCGGCACGGGTAGCTCCTGTGTCTCAACTCTGCCAACATCAGTCACAACTAAACCGGGTGCGGTTTTGCTCATAAACTGCGGTCATTGTGTTACACTGACATGTCAGTGTAAATAACTTTTGATGCAGCAACGTAAGATTATTTATCCGCACGCGGCACGGAGCCTCGTAAATCGACGGGATAGGCTTGATAAGCTGCTGCCGCTGCGGTCTTTGTTACCAAATGCAGGGCGCCTCCGGTCTGGGGGATATATAGGCATCGCCAGGAAGAGTCCGCCAGCCGCGCGTTACCTTTATCACCCAGACATTTCTCTAGAAACGCTCTGCCCGCCTTGCCGCTATTTAATAAAGCATCTCCCACCGTGCGATACTCCCAAGGCCAGGTCTCCTCCTCATGCAAGGTGATGAACCGCTCGCCAAGCGCCGCGAACAAAGCTGGGGACACGTTTTGCCCCGGCCTCACCAGCCAGACCGCCACACTTCGGACTGTCGCGTCCTTGTCAGCCAATCCTTTAAGTAAAATATCCTGCATGCGCGCATCGAGAGGCGCACGACCAAGCCCTCGAAATCCCACCCACCGATTGTACGCGTCGGCATCCTCCACTGCCTGCTCCAAAAGTGGACGAGCATTCTCGAATGGCTCCAACTTGCTAGCGGCATAAAAGGCAACCCGGCGAATGCCAGGATCAGCGCTCTTAGCTAACTCCTGAATAGTCGCAAGGGCTCTCCACACCACCAAGGTGTCCGCCGCCTGCTGACGAACAGGAAATGCGGAATGCGCGTGGATCATGTCCACAAGCCATTTCGTGGATTCCTCTGATGGTTCCTTGCTCAACGCAGCCAGTGTCGCCGTGATAGCCGCAGTGCCTTTTACTGAACTGAGATCTGACACCTCGCCCCTTGCCCCCTGCGCCCACCGCTGCAATGCCGTCACCTTCGAGGCGCTTTCCAAAAACTTAGCCCGGAAACTACTCGACCTCGTATCAACGGTTAAGGAACAGCCCGAGTCCGGAGGCAACGCCTCCCTCGTCAGCAAGCTGAATCGGGCTTGCGGATACTTTTTGGACACGGCCTCGCACAAAGCAGTCGCCTCGACACCGGCTCCCGGCGCGATGGAAAACACCACCTCGTCCAGCAATCCGTCCCGAACCCAGTCTTCCCAAGCCACCGGGATATCGCCGACCGTATTGGTATTAGGAGTCAGCCCCAACCACGGAGCTGGTCCTTGGCGGAAGGCGCTGCGGGCATCGACCTGCAACCCTAGCTTCCGCCCCTTCAAGGCCAGCTTTAGCTCTCGCAGAAATGCCTCCACCTCTTCGCGATCAAGGGGAGCGCCGAACTCGTCCTCATGCCAAAGACTCAGGTTTTCCGCATAGGTATAAAGCAGCAGCCCGGCATAGCCCTGGTCCATCAGCGTGGTCAGTCGCTCGATAAGTTCACGACGAACCGCGGGGTCTCGCAATCGAATCGGCCCGCATTCACGGCGGATGCCCTTTTCATCCAGCGGGATTTCTTTCGGATATTTCTCGCGCAGGGAATCCTGATAGACCGCCGGGCCGTACCCCGCCGCCGCTCCGCAGTACGCATCCTCTCTTGGATCGGAGCCCAGGTCAAAGAGCCCAAAGACGCCCCAAATCTCCAAACCCTTCACTCGCAAGGCGGCCTGGTGAATGCCACCCTTCTCCGCATTCTCCCGCATCCAATCCCAATAGTCGGCCAGCTGGAAATTCGCCCTCCGCACCACCGCATGCCGCATCAGGTAGTCTTCCTGGAAACCCCGCCAATAGACACGAGTCACCCCGAGTGCCTTAACCACCTCCAAAGACGCCTCCGCATCCGTGGCCGTGTGGAGCGGCATCGCGTCCGCCCGAAAGTTGTGACCAGCCGGACTGATGTAGACCGACGACGGCTCTCCGGTGAACGCTGTCCCGAGCGCCAAGAAGAGCGCCCAGCATCCTAGTAGAACTTTAGCGCCCCGTGACAAAGCCTCCATCCACCACGAGGTTGTGCCCGGTCACGTACCGCGAGGCATCGGACGCCAGAAATACGACGGCTCCCTTCAAATCCGTTGTGTCCTCTCCCATCCGGCCCAGCATCGTCCGGGACGAATAATCTGCCACAAAACCATCGGGATGGCCCCGCTGAAATCCCCCGGGAGATATCGCATTCACACGGATGCCGGCTGGTCCGACCTGGGCAGCCAGATCCTTCATCAAACCCAGCATGCCGGCTTTGGCGGCACTGTAATCGGAAGGATTGGCATTCTGATCCGGATAGGGCTGGTACAACTTGCGATCACGACCGACCATTCCAGAAACAGAGCTAATGAAAATAATCGAGCCGCGACTCTGCGCTTTCATCAGCGGAAGAAGATGCTTGGTCATCACGAAGGAGCTCGTCAGATAAGCATCGATGGCGCTCCGCCAAATGTCCAGCGGATGATCTTCCAGCGTGTACGCATAGGCATTGGAAGGGATCTCATGTTTCAGACGTCCACCGGCATTATTGACCAGAATATCGCACCGCCCGCCTTGCTCTTTCAGTCTCTGGGTGAACTCAACCACCTCCGCCTCATTGAGGGGATCGAGCCCATGGCCGTAAACCTTCGCGCCAGTCTCCTCGGCGAGTTTCCGGGCGGACTCCTCCGCCTGCCCGAGCGTGCGAGAGGTGATATGCACCTCTGCGCCAGCCTCGGCCAGCGATTGCGCGAAATAGAACCCAAAATTCCGCGCACCGCCGCTGACGACCGCCACTCGGTCCTTCAGGGAGAAAAGCCTCAGGACGTTCATTGGGCGGCCACCTTCTGTCCACCATTCACGGAGATCTTCACATTGTCCAGGACGACACATTCATTCTTAGGCCCCAGATTTATGCGGAACGCCAGCGCCAGGCCCGGCTGGAAGTTTTCCGGAAGTGGAGCCGTCGCTAGCTTTTGCGCGACCTGCCCGATTTGTTGCTGCACCAGAGAGCAAGTACCAGCCGCCATGTCGACGCTGAGCTGAACCTGCATCCAGCAATCATAAGGCACGGCGATCTCGCTCTTCACAGCATCCTTGCCGGACTGCAACGACCACTTTCCATTAGCCGCTTCCGCCGTGATCAGAGCCTGAGGCTTTTCGCCGGCCGTCTCCACGATCAATCGGACGACATTATCCGATGAAAACGTCTGGGCGGGAATGATACTCGGATAGCTGGAGTCCGACCGAATAAATAAGTCGGCATCGAAGGTGAGCGCACCATCCTTAGCCAGTGCGACTGGCTTGGCCGGAGTCGGTCTTAGATCGCCGCGGCGCGAGGCCAGAAGCGAATGAGTGCCTTCCCGGTACGATGTGCTGCTAATGACGTTAAAGGCACCCTTAGCCTCGGTCGGCGTGGTCGACCACTGGCCGACTTGCCCGAGGAGGCCGTTAAGGTTAGCCGAGACAGCGTTTTGCTCAAAAGTGTCGGCGAAGACGATTTCGCTTCCGACCGGCTGAAAGCCCAGGTCCGGCTTCCAGAGCACCGAAATATCATCCACATACACCTTGCTGCCTTTTTCGCCCAGTGGGCGAACGGCCACCTGCCGAAGCGTCTTGTAACTCGGGACTTCGATCTCCAAGTTAACTCCGTTTTGCATCGTCGTGCGTGGCTTGGGCTTGCTGTAAGGAATGTCTTTCGCAAGAGAGGTTTCACCCTGATCACCCGCGGCCACAGCATAGGACTCCTTCGCAAAATCCACGCTTAGCACAAATCGCTGCCAAGCACCCACGGGCACCTTATAATCCGTCGCTTTCCACGCGCCTCCGCCACCGCCGCGGCCCGTCGCATATGAGACTAATCCGGTGACCGGATCCACCTTTACCCCGATATCCAGGTCCTCACCGCGATACTCAAGATAGGTGCCCATGCCGCTGCCCTCTTCTGGACGATAGATCCAGAAGGAATAGTCACACGCTCCATTAGTGATCGCGGTATCCAGCACGGCGGAGATATTACTACGATCAGCCTCCGAAGCGTGATAGCCGATGAGGACCGGCCCCTCCGCTCCATTGCTCGTCAACTGGACGGCATTGCCCTTGTCCCCATGGCGGATCTTATCCTGAATGAACGGCAACCCACTCTCCTCCGAGCCAAAAGCATACCACCCGCCCGGGCAGGCCCGCAGCTTGGGGTTGTAGGCGACCATGCCCATGGCACCGGCGGGCGAAAGCTTCGCTGGATCAGTTGGGAAGGTATCGAAGTTTTGATCGATGAATCGGATGTGGCCCGTGTCTTCCACGTCCTTCATCCACTGGCTCCAGCGTTGATACCAGGCCGAAGTGTAAAGCTCATACCAGACGTCGGCGCGCCAGCCATCCGCGCCCGCCGGCGGAGGCTCGTCGAAGTAAGCCGTCGCGCCTGTGTTGATCACCTCGATCTCTGGGTGCTTACTCTTCTTAATATAGTCCTTAAAGGTCTGCGCGGAGACGACCCCCACTCCCTCACGCACATGAGTGAGATATCCCTTCTTCCCCGCATCGTGATCCAACGTAGCCTCGAAGAAAACGGGTGTGATGATCGCATCGACCAAGCCCTCGTCCACCCACTTGCGCCAATCCAGCACCTGATTGCCCACAGGCGGCCCGGCATAGTCACCGGAAACCGTCGCCGCGATCTTGATATTAGGATCCACCGCGTCGAGGGCCTTGCGCAGTTCGCGATAAAACTGCGTGATGTGCTCGCCGCGCAACTTGCGCCAATTTTCGACCATCGGATCGCTAATCTTGAAATCTGGACTAAAGACGTCGAAGCGCGGATCCGTCATGATGTCCACGCCGTAGAGTTTTTTCATCTCATCGACCACAGGCTGGTTAAAGCCATATTGATCACCCTTCTCCGGCGGGTCGACCAACTGATTCACCTCGCTGCGCATACAGGAGATGAACCGCTTCACACCGAGAGTCTTCGCCATATGGACGAACTCGGAGACCTTCGTGGACCGCGCTTCCGGATAGGCATATTCGCGCACCATCCAGAGCTTGTTGCCTTTGCGATCCACGGTCAGGCCCTCTGGATGATCGATGAAGTATTGACTGGAGTAGGACCAGGGAATCATGCGCCCGAGTCCGGGAGTCCCGATATCCTTGGTCGCGCCGTCACTATAGATATGAGGATGCCAGGCCCACATCTCAAAGCCGAGCGGCTGGGAGATCTTCTCCGCCGTCGACAGCACGTTGAACTCTTCCGAAACGTGATCGACGTAATCGAGCAGTAACTGCAGCCGCGGGTTTTGCTGCGTGCTCATATTCCGATGGATCATGGGCTCGTAGTCAGCCAAGTCGGATCTTAGGGTCACCCCGGTGTAGCCGCGGGCGATCCAGCGCTTGATCGTCTTTTCGATAGCTTCGGGTGAATCCATCGAGGCATCGGTGCCCGGTCCATAAACACACACCACATCTCCCCAACTCGGTACCGCCCACCGCTCGGTCTTCTTAGGAGCGGGAGCATCAGCCGCCCACGAGAGACTGCAAGAAAAGAGGAGGATCGCACCTGCCGAAAACCGCTGCACCCACGGACAGGAGACACTGCGCTCCAGAAGCTTTCTTCCCTCGTCCTTTCGACTTGCCAAAATCAAGCTTTTATCTGACATGTCAGTAGTCAACACGATATACACTATCCGGGCAACAGGAAAAAACGGACCGGGTGGATTTTTTGCTCCTGCACAGACTATGACCAGCAACAACCTGCCCTACCACGACACGAAGCCACAGGGAGCGGCCGATTTTTACTTCGCGATCAATGCGACATTTCGATTTATCCATGCCTGCCTGGGACGCGACGGATGGGTGCGCTATCTGCATGAGTTGGCGAGCGGCTACTTCGCGCCAGTCAATGAGGTCTGGCGGAGAGATGGTCTGCAAGCTGTGGCGCCTTACTGGCGCGATTTTTACGCGGCAGAACCGGGAGCCGAGGTTGATGTTCATGATGACAATCAAACCGTGACGGTCGAGGTGCGCGTCTGCCCGGCGATCGCCCATCTTAAAAAGCATCAGCGAGAAATCGTTCCGTACTACTGCGAGCATTGCTATCACCTCAACAATGCTCGCGCCGAAGCGGCTGGGCTTTGCATGCGCCTTGCGGGTGGCAACGGGCGCTGCCGCCAAACCTTCTCTCATGCTGCTGACCCTCAGGATATGAACACCATTGCGGAGGCGACTTCATGATCGGCTGCTACGACTTTTGCGGGCACTATGACTGGACCTTCGCCTGGCTAAGAAAACAGGGCGGAGCGGACTTGGAACGCGCCTATTGGCAAGACGCGATCGCGGGAGATTCCCAGCGGCACGCGGCAGATTTGATCAAGCCACTAGGCTTTGCCGGGATGGCTAAATACTGGGAGCACACGCTCACGGAAGAAGCTGCGGGCTACACGATCACCAAAGGCGAAAACGTCTTTCGCACGGATATGCATCGCTGCCCGTCGCGAGGGTTTCTTCTCGATAACGGCATTAGCTTTTCCGCAGACTACTGCGATCACTGTATCGGCTGGATCGGACCGGTGATGAAGGAGGCCGGCTTCGTCATCGATCACGAGCACAATCACTGCGGGCAATGTTGGTGGGAGATGAGAAAAGCTGAGGATCCCACCGCTCCATCCGAGCCGGGAGATCTGGCCCGTCAAGCCGATGTCCGACTGAGGGAAAACTGGAAGGCATCACCGGGAAAACTCGACCGGTTTTCCCGCAGCACCTCCGTCACCGAAAAGGAACTTCCGCCGAGTCGCCGCCTTAGTCGAGGTGCTCGATCTGATAGCCGCTGAAACGACGGATCGCGCCGTCTTTCGTGCCCATGAGCATGGCCAGGATCATATCGCGCACGCCCTTAGGGTTGCCCTTTCGCATCTCCTTGACGATGTCCAGATGGCTGGGAAAATCGGTTACCTGCTTTTGACGGCGTGGAGGAAATCCCATGCCAATGATGAAGGACCGCTCCAGCAAGTGCTGCTGCTCCAGGAGAGCGAGGATGCGCTTGTTCCCGCTCTCTTGGGCGATACCCATGTGGAACTGGGTGTCCAAGGCAAAGAGCTTGTCATGCAGGGCCAGACTCGCCTCGCGGGTCATGCGCTCTGAAACACCGGCAGAATCGAGATCGTCGAGTTCCTTGGCGATTTTTTCCAGGCTAGTCAGTTGCTCGTCGGAGATCCGCAGCGTCGCCAGGAAGCCCGCCATACTTTCCAGCCCGGCCCGCACATCGATGATCTCGCAGTAGTCATTCAAACTCACCTCCCGCACGAACGTGCCCGACCGGGCGATGCGCTCGACCACTCCCAGATTCGCCAGGCGATCCAAAGCAGCCCGCACGGGGGCGCGCCCCATGTTAAGTTCCTTAGCCAGAGCCACCTCGCCCACCCGGCTTCCCGTGGGAATTTTGCCCATACGGATGAGTCTCAGGATTTCACTGACACACTGCTCGGTCAGGGAGGATTCTGTACTACTGTTCCTGGCGTTAGGCCGTTTACTCATAATTTCGTTCTAAGTTTGCGCTTCTTCTCTGGCGATCGAATAAGCTGACATCAATTATCATAGCGAAAGTCCACTGGCGGAGGAAAAAAATTCTCGCATTTTTCCGGAAAACAATGGTACGCCCTATGTACTGACATGTCAGTACAGCAAACTTTAGTTTCCCGCCCGATCACAGTCGCAGTGTTGGGAGCCGGTCATCGAGGACGCGCCTACGCCGAACAAATGACTGACGGATTCACCCACTTCAAGGTCACAGCCGTGGCAGAGACCGATCAGGTTCGGCGTGAGGCTTTTGCGGCCCGGCACCACATCGAGGCCCCCGAAGTTTTTGACTCAGCCGACGACCTGCTCGCCCAGCCACGTCTCGCCGACGTAGTGATCATCGCCTTGATGGATCGTGAGCATGTCGGGGCGGCAGTGTCCGCCATGAAGAGCGGCTACCACGTCCTTCTGGAGAAACCCATGGCGACCACTCTCGAGGACTGCGAACTCATCGAGCGCACCCAGCGCGAAACAGGTCGCACGCTGCTCGTCTGTCACGTCCTGCGCTATCATCTGGTCAATCAGAAGGTGAAGGAACTCCTCAGCGCCGGAGCCATCGGGAAGATCGTGGGCATCGATCATGTCGAATCTCTCGACCCCATCTTCTTCGCGTCCATGTTCGTCCGAGGACAGTGGAACAATGAGAACACCTCGACCTTCTTTCTCATGGCGAAGTGTTGCCACGATCTGGATCTGATTTCCTGGTTTGCCGGCGAGAAATGCGAACGCGTTTCCTCCTTTGGCTCCTTGAGCTATTTCAAAAGGAGCAGCGAACCGGCGGGCGCCACTGATCGCTGCACGCAAGGCTGCCAGGCGGAGCCCTCCTGCCCCTTTTCGGCCTTGAAGATCCACATGCACGGCGTCGCGGGATATAACCCCAGTATCCAGTATCCCGATGCGGCCCATGATGTTGACGCCGACCGCGTTTACAACTCCAGCCTCGGCTGCGGGAGCTCGCGGGAGGAGATATTGCATGCCCTCGACCACGGCCCCTACGGCCGTTGCGTTTACCGCAGTGACAACACCGCCGTCGACCGTCAGGTCGTTTCGCTGGAATATGCCAATGGCATCGTGGCGAACTTCATGGTCACCGCCTTCAACGCCTCGGTCAACCAGCGGATCACCCGTATCTTCGGGACGGGCGGCGTCATTACCTGCGACTACAAAGGCAACTGGGTCGAAGTGAAAAAATTCCCCTCCAATACTTTCGAGCGTATCGACCTCCCATCCATCCGCGCCGGACACGGAGGAGCAGACAAGCTAATCGTTCAGGCTCTCTATAAAGCCCTCAGCGAGGAAACACCCGATCCCCTCACCTCCGCTCAAAAATCGCTGGAGACCCACCGCATCGTCTTCGCCGCCGAGCGGGCCCGACGCTACGGAGGCGTCGTGACCTTGGATTAGAGAGCTGTTTTCACACGATCTGGTGAGGGCGAAATCACCCCAACCGCGCCAGGGTGGATTGGATCCAGGTGGCGACGCCTTGGGGGGTGCGGAATTCGTCCACGCCGCGGGCTTCCAGTCGATGAGAGAGGGCCATGTGGGCGAGTTGGTTGCCGGGGCCGAGTTCGAGGATGACGCGGCACCCGGATTCCTGGAAACGGCGCTGAATACGATCCCAGCGGATGGTCTGGTGGATTTGCTCGGGTAAGGTGGCGGCGATTTGCTCGGGGCGGGTGACTTTTGAGGCATTGATGCCGGCGAGGACGGGGATGCTTAGGGGTTGAGCAGCGGCTTGGCTCAGGGCAGTCCGGAATGGCTCGACGGCGGCATCCAGGATCGGCGTGTGGGAAGCTACCGTCACCGCCAGGATGGTGGCGTCCCGCGCACCGGCTGACTTAAGTTCCTCCGCGAGGCTTTCCGCCCGTGAGGCGAGGCAGCCAATGACGCAATGCTCGCCGCTGATGACGATCGCCACGTGCGCACCATCGAGAGCGGCCGCCCGCTCGGGGGTGAGTCCGGTGGTGGCGATGAGTCTGCCCTCCGGGCCGGCTCCATCCATCAAGCGGGCGCGCAGTCCGGCCAAACGCACGATCTCCCCCGGCGCAATCGCCCCGACGCAACCATAGGCGGTGAGTTCGCCGAGGCTGTAGCCGGCAACCATGGCGGGAGCGGGCAGCAAGGATTCCAACTCGGCCCAGACCATGAGTTGATACAAACACAGGAGCGGCTGGGAGAAGTGGTTCTGGAAAACCGCATCTGGATCCGATGAAGGATCCGTCAACCATGCAGCCACATCCGGTTCGAGACTGCCGGCCGCGAGCACGCGTTGCTTGAGAGAAAGGCCCTTCTCTGTAAAGGGAAAGCGGGTGAAGAGGTCGGGCGATTGGGCGCCCTGGCCGGAACAGACGAGAGAAAACATGCTCATAGATTTTGCTCGATTTCCTCGCAAAATAGGGTCGCGGCGAGCAGGTCGGCTGCGCCACCGGCGGTGAGGTTGCGGCGGATGAATTCGTGATGGATGGCGAGGGAGAGATGCGGCCAGGCGGGATTGACTATTCCTCCGGCTTGCAGGAAGCGCCGGGCTTCCTGGTGGGCGAACTCTTGGCCGGGCAGGCCGCCGCGCTTCAGGAGTGTGGTGTCTTCGCAATGAGCGAGCAAGGTAAAGAATACCTGGACCCGAGCCGCCGAGCGGCCATGAGAAGCAGAGGCGCGCAAAGCGGGGAGGCCATGACGATAAACGGTGGGAAACCCGAGCGCAGCTTCCTGTCGCACTCCGCCGAGATGATAACGCTGGCACATGGAGATGCCCGCGCTGGTCGGAGGCAGGCACTGCGCCTGCGGGATGTCCGCGCCCCAGCACTCCACCACGATCTCCCCCAAGCTTAGCTTAGGCGAGAGATGACGACGCCCGGCCGCCGCGGCGAGGAGACCGAGGCAGAAGATAGCTCCGCGGTGGGTATTGAGCCCGCCAGTCGCTACGCTCATGGCGGACTCCATCGCGAGGCCGATCTGTTGGAGATCCCTAAGCTGAGCCCCGGCCGCGGCTGCCTCGGCCATCTGGGCAAAACCCGGCTCGACGGCCTCTATCGAGGCGAGAAACATCGCCGCGTTCATGTCGGGATGGCTGCCGGTATCTACGAGGCTCACGAGCCCTGGTTTGGGAAAAGTCTCGAGCTCCTCACGAAGGGCCTGCGCCGCGGCAGCGGCGATGGTGGCTGGGGACAGCGCGCAGAGGATCATGGGAAGAATGCGGTGAGGTGGTCTTTCGGCACCAACTCGACGCTCCGGTTGGACTTGATCAGGATATCGTGCGCAGGGCCGAGATACTCCCGCCAGCTAAAGGAGGCGTCCCCCCGGATGACGATTTCCAGATCGACTTGCGGGGTGGATGGCAGAGCCACTGCGCGACTTAACCAAGTCCGCCATTCCTCCAATGTGGAAAGGTCGAGTAGCAGATCGATATCGGAGGTCTCCGTGACGTAGGAAAGGCCGGTGAGTCTTTGCCAGGCGTGGCTCCCAAAGAGTCGTAGCTCGAAACCCGGAACAGAGAAGTCAATACCCTGCGCGAGGGGCGGCGGCTCGATGGAAAGCACTCTCGCCACGGGCACGCGATAAGCCAGCCGACGCTTGCCCGGCAGTGCGAGGCCCAGGCACGCGTATCGCCCGTCGCCGGTCAGGCAGGGACGGCGCACGATGAGGGGACGACCGTCCGCAAGCCATTCTCGCAGGGTCGCGGTGTCACCACTCTCGCAAACAGCGTCCTGCCAAGACTCCACCGCCAGGCGCACAAAGGCATGGCGGCGAAACGCGTCAGGCGTGCAGGACTTCGTCAATGACGGCGCGGGCGGCTTCTCGTCCGCCACGGTCGCGACCAAGAGCGGCGCGGATGTCTGTGGTGTCGTCGCTTTCAAGGATCTTTTGCAAACGTTCGGCGTAACCATCCGTCCACATTTCGTGAATGCCACCCATGCGGAAGAAATTCTCGCAGCCCGGCGCGAAGACGGAGACCTTCTCGGCCAGCGCCTGTAGCTTTTCCAAAGGCGTCTTCGTCACACGGGCGATGGCTTCCAGCTTCATTACGGAAGTCTCGGCTCCCGGCACGGAGACAATGCGGTCGGCCAGCATGCCAAAGGCAATGAAACCACCAGCGATGGAGTTGCCATAGACCACAGAAATCAGCTTATGCCCCTGGATACGCGCGAGCTCCTGAGCGCGGAGCAGATGGGCGATGTACTCGGGGAGGACGAGGAGTTCCTCATCGAGGGCCATACGCTGGCCGTTGTTATCCACGAGCATGATGATGGGACGGCCGGGTTGGCTCTCGAGGATATCGAGAAGCTTTCCTGATAGAGCAATCGACTCGCGGATACCGATGAAGACATGGTTCGTCGTGCCGAGGACAGCTACAGGCTGACCACCGACGGTGGCCTCACCGGAGACGAGCCAATCCTCGACCGTGACGCGGTGACCTGCCGGAAAAAGTTGATCGAGCAGAGCGGGAAGTTCCATGGCTTAAGCAGGTTTGGCGGCGGTGAGTTCAGCGGAGGTCATCTCGGTCACTTGATCGGCCACGAGGCCCATTTTTTCCCAGATCTGTTTTGCATCAGAGCAGGTGCCGTAGGTCTCGATACGCTGGGCAAGCCGGGCGCGTTCAGCGCGGAGCCCCTCGACCGACAGGGGAGTGCTAGGCTTGATGAGGGCAGCGATGGCCTCACGGAAGGCCGGGATGTGGTCATTCACCAGAGCGGTGAACTTGCCAAAAAGGAAGCGGTTCTTGCCACCGGTCGTGCGCCATACGAGAGCGCGATCTCGGGAGTCGAAGGCCTCGACACCCATGACCGTCTCGATGACCTCAGGACCGGATACGCTCAAGCGCCCCTCCTCCGAGCCGACGAGAGCATCGGTGCAGCTACTGGTAATACCTGATCCTCCGAAACATCCGCAGGACCCGCCGATGAGACCGATCACCGGCACACCGGCGCGCTGGGCCTCGAAGATCGCTCGCATGATTTCCGTCGAGCCTATCTCGCCCGCATTCGCCTCCTCCAGACGCACGCCACCGGAATCAAAGAGGCCGATCACGGCCTGCGGTTTTTTCTCAGCGGCGCGGAGCAGCAGTCCGGTGATCTTGGCGGCATGGACCTCGCCGAGCGAGCCACCGCGGAACTTTCCCTCCTGGGCAAAAATGTAAACGGGCTTCCCCTCCAGAGTGCCTTCGCCGATCACGACTCCGTCATCAAACGCGACGGGCGCGTCGAACATCCCGAGATGCGGACTGGTGCGTTTTTCGGTGGGAGGCAGGATTTCCCGGAAGGAGCCGGGGTCCAGCAGGCCGGCCACGCGCTGGCGGGCGGTGGCTTCGTAAAAAGAAATGCGCGGGGTCAGTTTCATGCCAATGCCTCCCAAGCCTGATCGAGCCGCAAACTCACCACCGGCGGAATCGCGGCGAAATCGTTGATGGAAAAGAGTACATCGCGCGGCTGGCGACGCTCGATGAAGTCCGCAAACACGGCGCGCCATTCGCCCTCAAAGTTTGCCACCGTGGTATCCACCTCGAAGCGGACCTTGCCGCCCAGATCCTGCGGCTGGGCCAGGACCTCGAGATTGCTCGAAGCCACCACGCCAGCCACCACATAGGGATGGCCGGATTTCGGGGCGTTCGGCCCTCCGTCGAATTCAAATGAAAGATGCTGCATGGCGGTTACCAGTTTCTAAAACGGCTTGGAGGATTGTAGAGACCACCCGACCAGCGAACGAGGTCATGAATGCTCCGAGCAGCCAGACGGTCGCGGGAGACATCGCTCTTGCGGATGCCGAGGTCTTCGGCACGTTGGATCACGCCGCGGTCACGGAGATTCGCCACCATCGCACGATCGCGCTTGAGACCGACGGGGGTGAACCCGGCTACACCGCGGACGGCCTGCTCGCGTTCCTCCATCGTCCGGCAGAGGAGCAGATTCGCCACGCCCTCCTCCGTCACGACGTGACTCACATCGTCGCCGTAGATCATCACCGGCGGGATGGCAAAGCCAGCGGTCTTCATCGCATCCCACGCCTCGAGGCGCTCGACGAAAGTAGGTTTGGAGGCGCTTTGGAAAGTCTCGACCATTTGCACGACCAGCTTGCGCCCCTGCGGCAAATACTCGCCCTCGTGAGCCTCCGCACCAGCCTTCAGGAAAGCGTGGGAGAGGTGGCGGCGGGAGCGATTCTCCGCACCGAAGTTCGGTGCGCCGCCGAATCCCGCGAGACGGTCCGCAGTGACGGTAGAGCTATTCGCCCACGGGTCGATCTGCAAGGTCGCCCCGACAAACATGTCGGCATAGTGGCCAGCCATCTGAGCGTAAAAGCGGTTCGACCTCAGCGTGCGGTCGCGACCGAGCGGGAAGATGTCGGGCTTGGACGCCACGTACGCCTCCATGCCGATCTCGCCACCGATACAGGCGATGGCTTCGACGAACCCACTCTCGATCGCAGGTATCATGGTCGGGTGAGGGTTCAGCGCCCAGTGCGTGCAGGCCTTGCCCTTGAGGCCGAGTTCCTCGCCGTAGGTCGGCAGGAGGAGCTCGATGGCGGCGGTGTTGAAACCCACGCCATGGTTGAGCATCGTGGGCAAATACTTCTGGTAGATCGCCTTCATGGTCATCATGGCCATGAGGATGCGCGTCTCATCGATGAGAGCGGGATCCTTAGTGAAAAGCGGCTCGAGGTGGAACGGCCTCGGGCTCTCGATGACAAAGTCCACCCACTCACCTGAGATGTCCGTGCGGCTGATGCTGTCGGTGAGCTTATTCACCTGAACGACCACGATACCACCTCCGAAGGCGGTCGCTTCGGCCAGCGCAGGCGTTTCTTCGGTGTTCGGGCCAGTATAGAGATTGCCCGCGGCATCCCCCTCTATCGCGACGAGGCAGGCAACATCGGGTCGCAACTCTGCAAAGTAGCGCGCGTAGAGTTCGACATAGGTATGCACTGCTCCGATCTTCACCGTGCCATTGCCGACGAGCTCCGCCAGGCGACCGCCTTGAGGGCCCGCGTAGGCAAAATCGACGACCTCGGCGATACCATTTTCAAACAGGTCGAGATGCTCGGGCAGGCCGATGCAGGAGAGCTCGAGCTTCAGGCCATGGACCTTCTTCGGATCCATCTGCGAGAGCTTCTCCGCAAGGAAATCGCCTTGTTTTTGGTTGTCTCCCTCATGCACCACCCGGTCGCCGGGCGAGAGGATCATTTCCAAAAACTCCACCGTGCGATCAGCGGGGATGACCTTGCCAGGTCCGAAAATCTTCGCCACGCGCGCCAGTTTCTCAGCACGGCGGGCAACTTTGTCGGGAGAACTCATTTCTCCTTCTTCCTTGGCGGAAGCACCACACCTTGTCGAGGATATTTGGCGACCTCGGTCGAGCCGTGCAGAACATGCTTCCCTCCGAAAATACGACCAATTCCGCCCCAGTAGAGAATCGGAACCACCACTAGCCAGCACGCAAAACCAGCATGCCGAGCATTAGGCAAAAAACACCACAGCAGAATGCGCCGCCACTACCTTTTCCCTAAAACCTGCGCGAACTTGCCGCTTCCTTTCTGGATATCTTAATCGTTATTGCAGTTGCACTTGTCCTTCCACGCCAGGTCACAGCAGCGACCCTCCGATCACTGGAAGGAGCACGATTGGAGTGCTGATGATTTATAATAGATATCTAAGGTCGCATTTTATTATTTCGAGCCCAGCAAGGAGGAGTGCCCAAAGGCATATACCTCGCCTTCCTGAGCCCGAAGCAGATATTCCCCGGACGCATGCCAACCTTTGCCAGTCACAATCACTGCAATTTCGTAAAACTCGTAACCATGTTCACAGACACGCCGTTGCTCCAGCTCTGGGAGAAGCATAGAGACCATCGAAGGGGGTTTTCGACAAGTCAATGTGATACATGCAACAAATGATCGAAATGTAGGGCCTAGCTTCGAGGAGGCGCGGTCGATGGTTCACGCGTTTTTTAGTTTTCGGTGAACGCATTGAACAAGAATGATGGGGGAGCACTGTTCGACTTCCTACGCCATAACGAGTCCATCAAATCATATAGCCGGAGAGTCAACGAAAGCCCCTTGCGCCGTCGTTCTACGTGTCCTGATTGAGGCATTAAAGCCCAACCTCTCAGGCAAACGATACTGTAATCGTGGTAATTCCTTTTCCATCGATCTGAAAATCGAGTCGTCCGGATACATGATCATAGTCAAAACTGATGAGGCCGTTTTGGACATT
>Ga0247822_10001078_pt1 | contig 16218 bp, 11 predicted proteins | sample 13C_Cellulose_Da_FD_192423 | JGI IMG/M metagenome (GOLD analysis project Ga0247822, IMG submission 192423) | Soil microbial communities from agricultural site in Penn Yan, New York, United States - 13C_Cellulose_Day30 | ecosystem: Environmental > Terrestrial > Soil > Agricultural land | place...
CCCAGCGGCCTGGCGCGCAGCGCACAGGCCGCGGGGCTCACCGGTGGTGCGAGCACAGCAGTCGCCGTGGCCGCGACCCGGGAGGCTACTGCGAAGCAGAGTACGCCCGGGGTTGCCGCCGCGGCGCAGCGGGTCCGAGGAGGAACCCCGAGCCAAGGGCCGCCGCGCGTGTCCGCGATCTGCAGAGCCTCGCGCGCGACCGGCGTCACCGACGATGCGCCGACGGCGTGAGCCGCGGCGATCCCGCGGACGCGCGTTCGCCCGGGCGCGGCGGCGTCAACTCTGCGTAGCCTTCGCGGCGCGACTGAGGTGCGGCGAAGCCGCGCGGCGATGGTGGATGCCGGCGGCGTTCAACCTAGGACGCGGGGCGCTAGTTGACGACGCGCAGGCTCTTGCGGCCGGCCGGGATCGGCGGCGCGGCCACGTCGTCCGGATCGACCTCTGGGGCGACGGTGACGACGCTCTTCTTCTTCATCGTCCGGGCCGCCGCGGCCTTCGCGATCTGCAGCAGCTTCTCGTGCGCCTCGTGGTGGTCGCGCGCGCCCTTGCCGGTCAGGGTCGAGACGACCTTGTTCTTGAGGTAGCTGAGGCGCTTGCGCTTCGCGCCCACCTCGTAGACGAGGTCGGCGGTCGTGCAGCCCGCCTCGTGCGGCGCGCGGTGGAACGCCTCGGCCATCGACGGGTGCTTGCGGAGGTACGCCTGCACCTCCTCCATCGTCATGCCGACGTCGGCGAGCGCCTTGTCGACTTCCTTCTGCGCGAGCTGCTTGGCCTTGAACAGCTGCATCTGCACGCGGCTGTACACGTTGACCGCGCCGTCACCGTTGGTCTCGATCGGCAGGAAGATGCCCTGCGGATAGAGCTCGGTGATGAACGACTGGATGCCGTCGGAGACCGACGACGACGGCATGCAGCCGAACGGCTTCACGCTGAGGGTCATGTTGACCTTCGAGTACGCGACGTTCTGGATCAGCTTGCCGACCTCCATGTGGCCTTCGCCGCCGCGGAGGTTGTTGTCGTAGAACGCGTGCGAGATCTCCGCGATCTGGTTCATGTCGGGCAGGTGGTAGTCGTACAGACCGATCGAGTGCGCGAAGGTCTGGAACAGACCGCGCAGCACCTGCTCGCCGGCCCACAGCGACGCCTTGCGCTTGCGCACGTCGACGCCCTTGAGGCTGAACTTGCTGCCGCCCTCGCCCTTGGTCTCGTCGGTGCCGCGCAGCTTCGCGCGCTGCTCGGTGTCGTAGCGGCCCTGCCAGATCATGTAGAGCAGCCACGCGGTGACGAGCTGGATGTCGACCTCGGCGCCCTCGGCCTCGAGGAAGCGCTGCAGGCCGTAGTTGCCGTCGCCCTCCGTCGTCATCGCCCAGAACTCGCCGATGATGCCGACGCGCGGCTTGGCCTTCGTGCGGTCGACCTTGACCGCGCCCATCGTGCGGCGGACCTTGTACAGCGCCGCCGGCAGCGACGTGTTGTTCTCGAGCGCGAGCGACACGAGGCGCTTGCTGGTCTCGATCGCGCGGTCGGTCGCGCCCGCCTCCACCTCGTACGGGCGGATGCGATAACCGAGCGCGTTGAGGCAGTCGCCGATCAGGATGCCGCGGACGACGCCCCAGAAGAACTGCGGGTTCATCTCGAGCCCGACGCCCTCGCCGGTCGCCTGCTTGAGGCCGCCCGTCTGCTGGAACAGCAGCACGCGGAAGCCGTCGAACCCGGAGTCACGCAGCGCCTTGCGGTACTCGGTGACGTAGGTGCCGAACCGGCACGGGCCGCACGCGCCCGCCGTGATGAACACGTGGTTCTTGACGATGTCGTCCTTCGACATGCCCTGCTCGCGCAGGCCGTCGAGGTACTTCACGAGGTTGCCGACGGTGAAGTACGTCGGGTTGCACTGGCCGCGGTTGCCGTACTCGCGCCCGAACTGGAGCGCGTCGTTATCCGGCACGTCCATCGCCATCACCTTGTAGCCGATGCCACGCAGCGCCGCCTGGATGAACAGGTCGTGCGCCATCGTCAGGCCCGACACGAGGATCGTGGTGTGCTCGCGCTGCTCGCGCGTGAACTCGCGCGGCACCGCATCGAACCACTGCTTGACGCTCTCCGTCGGAAGACCGAGGCGCTTGCGCTCCTCGACCTCGAACTGCTTGAGCTGGGCCTCGATCGCCTCGAGGGACATGGAGTCGAGATTAGAACCGTTGTTGTCGTTCGTCGTGCTCATCGTGTTCCTCGGGTTACTTGGCCGGGCCGCTCTTCGCGGCGCTCTGGGTGACAGACTGGGAAGAGCCGGCGCCGGACGCCGTGCCCTCGGGGATGACCTTCAGCGCGCCGGGGCGCTTCGCCTTCGGACGGCTCGCCTCGTCGGCGGCGCGCCACGCGGCGACTTGCTCGCCGAGCGCCGCGATCTGCGCGTCGAGGTTCGCGTCGGTCTTGCCGGTCGTGGACAGCTTGGCCTGCAGGACCGTCATGAGCTCGAGCTTCTTCTCGACGAGAGAGCGGTCGAGCTCGACCTTCTTCGTCGCCTGATCCTCGAGCTTCTCGCGCAGCAGCATCAGCGTGTGCGCGTAGGTCTTCACGCGGATCTTGATCGAGCCGCTCGGCTTGTTCGCATCGATGTCGTGGAGCGCCGAGTACGCCTTGCCGGCGGAGGCGATCACGCTGTCGATGAGGCCGTAGGTCGGCGCGTCGTGGCCGCACTTGAAGCTCGACAGGTCGAGGCACGCGAGGTTCGCGTGGCGCGCGGCGTACTTCGCCGCCCACACCTTGTGCACCGAGTTCGTCGAGTAGTTCTCCGGCCACACGTCGGAGACGTCGAGGCCGTCCTCGATCAGGCCCTTCGCGAGGTCCTCGGCGAACAGCTCCTTGACCCGGTCCTTGTCACGCGGCAGCGACCGCTGCGAGAGGATCGGGTAGCCGAGCGCCTGGAACTCCTCGAGCACCGAGTGGTTGAGGCCCGGGTCGTTGTGGTACGGGCGGCCGAGCATCACGAGCGCCACGCGGTTCTCGCGGGTCACCTCGTCGAGGATCTCGCGGCCCTTGCGCTGCATCTCGGCGTCGAATGCCTCGAGCGCCTTGAACGCCTCGTCGACCGCGAAGTCGCTCTCGTCGACGGTGAGGCCGAGCAGCGGGCCCCACTCGTTGAACATCTGCTGCTTGCACATCAGCTTCTCGTTCAGCGTCACCGCCGTGTCGAGGTAGCTGATGCCGCGCTCGGCGAAGAAGTCGGTCTCCTTCGTGAACGCCGCGCGGATCACCTTCGGCGTGCCGGAGACGACCGGGCAGCTCGCCGTGTCCATCTGGTTCACGATGAACGTGGGGATGTGCGTGATCGCCGGGAAGAAGATGTAGTTGAGCGGCTTCTTCTCGTGGTGCTTGAACAGCAGGTTGTGGATGTGCGCCTGGCAGACCTTGCTCGGGTAGCAGGGGTCGACCGAGCCGTACTTGCAGCCGGCCTGCCACAGCTCCTCGGTGGTCTCGTCGGAGAACACGACGTTACGCGTGTCGAGACCGAGCACCTCGAGGTACGTGCGCCAGAATGGGCCCGTGTTGTACAGGTTCAGCACGCGCGGGATGCCGACGCGGACCTCCTTGCGCTTCGCCCACACCTCGGCGCTCGCGCGCTCGAACGGGCGCTTGACCTGCTTGTGGCGAACCGCACCGAGCAGCGTGCGCTTGACGACGATGTCATCGACGGGCGAACCGTGCGCCGGCATGGCGGCGGGCTCGTAGAAGCTCTTGAACGCGAGCTTGGCCTCGTAGTCGACGAGGTTCGGGTACTTCTTCATGCGCGACTGGCGCTCTTTGTTGAGCTTCTTCAGCGCGTCCATGTTCTCGACGGTGCCCTTCTCGCAGGAGAACCCGGAGATGTAGCGCGCGGTCTTGCCGTCGAGCGTCTTGGTGTCGATGAACGTGCGCGAGCAGTTGTTCGGGCAGAAGTTGCAGCGCGTGTCTTCGTTGTTGATCGACACGTACTCGATGTCGATCGCCTGATCGAGACCGACGAACGTCGACGTGCCGCGGCGGCGCGTCACGCGCAGCGCCTCGAACGCGGCGCCGATCGCGCCGGCCTCGCCGGTGTGCGGGTGGAGATAGACCTCGGCGTTCGGGACGCGCTTCTCGATGTAGTCGACCTGCGCCTTGAGCGCCGCGAGGTTCTTCTGCGTGCCGCCCTGGAGCACGAACACGCGGCCGAGCTCGGCCATGCGCGGGATCTGGACGACGTACTGCCAGACGTTCTTGGGCAGCACGAGCGCGAGGCCCGCGAGCAGCTCCTCGCGCGAGTAGCCTTCCTTCTGGAAGTTCACGCGGTCGGAGTCGAGGAACACGGCGCAGCCGTAGCTGAACTTCGGCGCGAGGCGCGCTTCGAACGCGACGTCGGCGTACTGCTTCACGGGCAGACCGAACTGGTCGGCCATCGCCTGCAGCAACATGCCGTTACCCGCCGAGCACGAGTTGCTCAGGCGGAAGTTCTTCACGTCACCGTTCTGCATGAACATCACCTTGATGTCCTGCCCGCCGATGTCGCAGATGACGTCGACGCTCGGGAACCAGCGCTTCGCGCTCATCATGTGCGCGACGGTCTCGACGATGTTCGCGTCCGCACCGAGCGACTTCTCGAGCACGTCACCCGCATATCCCGTCACGCCGAAGCCGGTGACCTCGAGCGTCGCGCCCTGGTCCGTGGCCCACTGGCGCATGTCCGTGAACATGTCCTTCATGTCCTGGATCGGGTTGCCCTTGGAGAGCGTGTAGACCTTCTTGAGGATGTTCTCGTTCTCGTCGATGAACACGCACTTCGACGACGTCGAGCCACCGTCGAGGCCGATCACGCCGCGGTACGTCTTGCCGCGCTCGAGCTTCGCGTCGTCGTAGTCCGGCGTCTTGTACTTCTCGACGAACACGTCGCGCTCGGTCGGCGCCTCGACGAGGCCGGGCCCCGCGCTCTCGCCGAGCTTGGCCTTGCGGCCGAAATTGATGAAGTCCTCGAGCGGCTCGAGGCCGCGGTACTTGCCGACGTGCGCCGGCTCGTAGAGGCCGAACAGTACCGCGCCGTACGCGGCGTAGAGGTCCGAGTTCTTCGGGACGAAGATCAGCTCCTCGATCGGCACGGTCTTGTCGTACTCGTAGCCGCGCTCCGCCCACGCCTCGGGGATACGGAGGCGCCAGCACTCCTGGAGGAACGGCAGGTACGTGTTCGGGCCGCCGAGCAGCAGGACCTTGCTCTTGAGCGTGTTGCCGCGCGTGAGCACCGCGAGGTTCTGGCTGACGATCGCGTCGGCCAGCGAGTTCATGATCTCGTTGCGCGGGATGCCGCTCTTCACGAGGTTGACGATGTCCGTCTCGGCGAACACGCCGCACTTCGCGGCGACGTGGTGCAGCTTCGTCGGATCGAACTTGAGGCCCGGGACCTCCTCGCGCGGCATGCCGACCTTGAGCACGCACTTGTCGATCGTCGCGCCGGTGCCCGACGCGCACTTGTCGTTCATCGACGTCTGCGCGGTCTTGTCGCCGGTCTCGTTGTTCTGCTTGAACATGATGATCTTGGCGTCCTGGCCGCCAAGCTCGATCACGCTGCCGACGTCGGGGTGGAGCTTCTCCACGGACATCGTGACCGCGTTGACCTCTTGCACGAACTTCGCGCCGATCTGCGGCGCGATCGGCGAGCCACCCGAGCCGGTGATGAACACGCGGATCTGGTCGTTCTTCAGCGTCGGAAACGCGGCGTGGATCTCGCGCAGCATGTCGCGCGTCATCTCGGGCTGCCGCGTCTCGTGACGCAGGTACTTCGACCAGAGGATTTCTTTCGTCCCCGGATCGACGACCGTCATCTTCACGGTGGTCGACCCGACGTCGATGCCGATGACCACGTTCTCGGGCTCGGAAGTGTTGATCGAACTCATTAAAAATCTCCGCGGGCAGGACTAGACTGACGCGTCATTCTAGGGATGACTGACGCGTCAGTCCAGTGTTAACTATCGGCAAGGAATGATCTCTTCGGTGCGCAACGCAGTGCGCAGCTGTTGGTGAGATCGCTTACATGACGTGCGTTCGGTGCGCACGGGATTTCGCGGCTGGATCCCATGTAGGATGGCGTTCATGCGCGCCGCCCTCGCCGCGATCGCCCTCGCCGGGTGCTACTCGCCCTCGCCAGCGCCCGGATCACCGTGCACCGCCGCCGGCCGGTGCCCCGAGGGCCTCGAGTGTCGCAACGACGTCTGCGAGCTTCCCGGTGTCGTTGGAGATGATGCGGCACGGGGCGACGCCGCGGACGCGCCCGACGCCTGCGCCGGCACGTGCGATGGGAACACGCTCCTCTCCTGCGATCAGCAGGTGACCGTGTGCAGCGACGGCTGCACCGACTTGCCGGTGGCGCACTGCAAGCAGCTGAAGCCCTCGAACGGCATCACGCTCGCGCTGCTCGAAGGCACGACCGCGAACATGAGCGGCGATCGCTGGACGTTCTACACGGACACCGGGCAGATCCGCTCCGGTGCGCAGACGGTGCGTGCGGCGGGCCTGGGCGTGATCAGCGGGATCAACTTTCAGATCGTCGACGAGGCGGGCGTCTTCGCGATGACCAGCTTCTCGCTCCCCGACAACGAGCGACTGGACACGAACGGTTCGCGGCCGCTCGTGCTGTTCGCGGCGACCACGATCGACATCAGCGGCGAGCTCGATGGGTCCGCGACGGTCGGCCAGCCGGGGCCAGGCGGCAGCACTTCGAACACGAACACGAACGTCGGCTCGGGCTGCCGTGGCCGCGCCGGACGCTTGCTCTCCACCCAGCACGGCGAAGGCGGCGGCGGTGGTGGTGGCGCGACAGCGGGTGGCAACGGCGGTCCCTCGAACGCCGCCTCGCCGACCGGGATTGGTGGCGAGCTCTGCGCCTCGCGCTCGACGACGCGGCCCCTGCGCGGCGGCGCGGCGGGCGGCGCCGGTGGTGCCTCGGACCTGAACTCCGGCGGTCCGGGCGGCGGCGCGGTGATGCTCCTCGCGCTGCAGTCGATCACGATCAGCCTGACCGGCAGTGTCAGCGTGTCCGGCGGAGGAGGCCGCTCCGGTGCGGGCGGCACGGTGGGCTCCGGTGAGGGCGGCGGTGGAGGTGGCGCCGGCGGTGCGATTCTCCTCGAAGCGCGGACGATCACCGTGAACGGCGCGCTCATCGCCAATGGTGGTGGCGGTGCGGCGCCGCGGACCGATTCCGGCACGAACGGCAGCGACAACGCGATCACCGCCGCGGCCGGCGGTACGTACACGAGCAACGGAGGCACCGCGCACGGCGGCGCAGGCGGCGCGCGCAACACCGGGCCGGGCAACGGCGAGACCTACAACTACAACGACGGCCTCGGCACCGCGACGTCGACGTGGTCCCTCGGTGGAGGTGGCGGCGGTGCGGTCGGCCGTATCGAGCTCCGCGCCGAGATGCTCGACATGCCCAGCAACGTCATCAGCCCGGCGCCGATGACGAACGCGCCCGAGTACGAGTAGACACAGCGTCAAAGGTTCGTCGGAGGCTGCCATCGTGGGGCACGCGGTTTCGCGCGGTTGGCCATGGTCCGACCATTGCTTTCACCGGCGCACATGCTCCGTCGCCTCGCGTTGCTCACCTCGTTCGCCGTCTCCGCCACGGCGTGCAGCCAGGGCCTGTGCCCGCGCTCGACGGATACATGCATCATCGAGCCGTCGCCCCCTGCCCCGGCGATGCCATCGAACGACTCGGGCGACAGTCACGACTACATCCTGCCGGTGGCGGTGGGCGCGACGGTGCTGACCGCGGTGCTGCTGCTCGCGATGCGCTCGAACGATCGCGAGGACAAGCCGGCCGCGAGCGGCCCGCCACCGGTGCGCTTCGCAAGCACGCCCAGCGAGGACACGATCGAGCGCATGTTCGTCCAAGGTCACGCGCTCGCACGCGCGGGCCGGTGCGACGGCGTGCAGTCGGTCGGACGCAACCTCGCGCGCATCGCGTACGAGGACTTCAAGCGCTACACCGCCGATCCGGCGATCGCCGTGTGCTACGCGGGCGCTACTTGAGCACGCCGCGCAGCGCGACCATCAGCAGCTCGTCGACGACCTGCTCGACGCTGAGCTCGTTGTCCTCGCGCACGAGCTCCTCGATCACGCCGCGGATCAGCCCGAGAAGCGCGGCGGAGACGAGGCCGGGGTGACACTTGCGGAGCAGCCCGATCTCGAGACCGGACTCGAGCGCGCGCCGGAGCAGATCGCGGATCTCGCCGTAGAACTGCTCGATGCGCGCGGCGGCCTCGACGTCGGGCGTGTTGCCCGCGGACAGCAGCATCGTCGCGAGCGCGCGATCCTTGACGATGTACTCGAGCGTCGCGACCACCTGCGTGCGCAGCTGGACCTGCGGCGCCTGCGCGCCCGGATCGTCGACGTCGATGCGATGGATGCGCGCGCGCAGATCGGCGAGCGCTTGATCGAGGATCGAGTCGAACACCGCCGCCTTGCTCTCGAAGTAGAGATAGAACGTGCCGCGCGCGATCTGCGCGCGCTCGATGATCGCGTGGATCGACGCGCCGTGATAGCCCGCGTCGGCGAACACCGCCTTGGCCGCGGCGAGGATCTGGCGCCGCCTCTCCTGCTTGGCGCGCTCTCCCGCATCCACCGGCGAGACCATCAGCCGCCTCGTCGAGATTGGTACGCGATGATCGCGGCCTCGAGGCCGGAGTACATCTTGCGATACGTGAGGCGCGAGTCGACGACGCGGCCGTCGGCGCAGTGCTGCGCGATCTCCGCTTCGATCGCGAGCGCGAACGGCTCGCTGTCGGCGAACAGGTTGATCTCGTCGTAGACGCCGTGCGAGAGCGAGGTGAAGTTCGCCGAGCCGACGTCGCTGAAGCGATGATCGATGACGACGACCTTGCTGTGCACCATGCGCGGCAGCAGCACGATCGTGAGGTTCTCGGGCGCGCCGGTCAGCCGCCTCAGGGCGTCGCACGTCGCGCGGTTGATGTTGGCGAGCACGTCGGCCTGATCGGCGGTGACGAGCTTGACCTCGATGCCTCGCAGCACCGCGCGCGCGAGCGCTGCCGTGAACCGGCGGTCGTTCATGTACGCCATCTCGACGGTGAGCGACTGCTGCGCCGAGTCGATCAGCGCGAGCCGGTGGCTCATCATCGGGCACGTGTGCTTGCGGTGTGCCTCGCGGCTGTGGACGAGGAAGTCGACGCCGCGCGACGGATCGAACTCGTCGTGCCCGGCCATGCGCTCGCGCAGCCGCTCGACGTGCTCGCGCCCGACGACCTCGACCATGACGTCGAACCACTCGTGGCGGTGGTTGTCGCCGACGCCCATCGAGCCCAAGATCAGATACTCGTCGTCGACGATGTAGACCTTGCTGTGGTCGAAGCGCTTGCGGTGGTGCTGGACGTCGATGTTCGGGTGCTCGAGGATGCGCTGCGACAGCGCGTTCGGCCGCTGCTTGAACGAGCCCGGCGCACGGTAGACGGCGCCGAGGAACCACGCCTGGAAGCCGCGGATCGGGTCGACGCGCTTGTGGAAGAAGCTCTGCTTGTTGCCGCCCGTGTACTCGTAGACCGCGGCGATCTTGTCCTTGTGGATCGTGACCTTCGCGCCGCGATCGGCGGCCGCGAGCACGGCCTCGCCCATCTGGTTGCCGGCCTCATCGTCGCGCCACAGGAACGCACGGATCTCGACGGAGCGCTGCGCGCCGCGCACGCGCTCGAGGATCTGCTGGAACGCGACATCGCCCGAGCCGAGCACGCGCAGCTTCGCGTCGTCGACAGGGTTGGACAGCGCGCCGAGCGGCGCCGGCAGCCCGACCGGTGACATCTGGTGCTTCACCCGGCGTCCCCGCCGCCGCCCCCCGAGGCGACTACCGAACAGCGGGGGACGTCGAGGGGTACCGCGGGGCATGGGAAAGCCTACGGGTACCCCAGGCGGAGGTCGGGGTCAATCATCCGTAGACCCTGGCAATGACGCGGCGTTACGAGGAGGCTGGGACCCGAGGCCCCGAACTGCCAACGCCGTTGTCGTCGACGCGGAGTGCTCCACCCGACAAGCGCCGGATCTTCGGGCACGTCCACGGGGCCCGCCCCTTGCAGCACGCGGCCGCCATGTCGCGCCTACGCCTCTTGATCACGGCCACGCTCGTGGCGATGCCGCAGCTCGCTGTCGGAGAGCGTCTGCTGACCTCGCTGCCACATCAGGAGAGCTTCGATGCGGAGAGCTACGCCGATCTGGTGTGGACGACCCAGGGCTGCACGCACACGTGGCTCGCCGACGGCGGATGGCGCGGTGGTGCCGCCACGTTCACGCCGCCGCTGACCGGCGAGGGCGCGTGCGGCCTGGGGCAGTTCATCCTCTCGAACCTGCCGCAGATCCCGGAGCAGCTGAACGTTCGCTTCTTGATCTTCCACGGCCGCACGTGGCGCGAGTACGGCCCCGGCAACAAGCTCGTGATCATGAACCGCGACGGGAACGCGGGGCGGCCGATGATCATCACGCGCGAGTTCGAGGGCACCGACGCGACCTGGGAGACGTGGGGCGCATGCGATGGCACGGTGTGCCGCTACGAGGAAGGCGACTTCTGGCCGCTCGGCGGGGATCGCCTCAGGATCGGCGACCCACCTCTCGCCCGCGAGGAGGAGTGGATCAGCGTCGAGCTCGAGGCGAACACGACGACCGGCATGATCCGCCTCTACGTGGACACGCAGGACGGCGCGCTGTCGGGGCTCTATGTCGAGCGTGCGATGGACGACACCGGCCCGGGCGGAACGTGGAGCTACATCGATCTCGTCGGTGGTTACATGGCGCAGGCCGTCCAGGTCGATCCGGACAACTACTACCGGATCGACGAGCTCGCGATCGGCTCGCAGAGGATCGGGCCGCCCGACGGGTTCGTGGGCTCCGCGGGCTCCGACGCCGGCGTCGGCACGGATGCGAGCGGCGGCGCCGACGCGAGCAGCGGCGGCGGTAACAATCCCGGCGACGATTCGCCGTCGGCCGGCTGCGGCTGTCGCACGCAAGGCGGTGCGGGTGGTGCGGCGCAGGCCGCGCTCGCCCTGTCGCTGGTCGTGGTGATGCGTCGTCGTCGTCGGTAGGCGCCCCGTGTTATGACCGCGTGACGTGCAGTGGGCGATCGCGGTCGTGGCGCTCGGTCTCGTCGCGCTCGCGGTGTACCGCGCGCGGCACGAGATGTCGCGTCGCCTCCAGATCGCGTTCGTGGTCGCCGCGTGCGCGTGGACCGCGTACACGGTCACGCGGCCGCCCGGGCTGTTCAGTGGCGACGAAGGCGTCAAGCTCGTGCAGACGCTCGCGGTCGCCGACGGGCAGCTGAGCCTCACCTACCCCGCCGACGTCGTCGATCCCTCACACGCGGCGTTCCCGTTCCGCCCGCCGTGGGTCGTGAACCGCGGCCACCGGCACTACGGCATCTACTCGACGAACTTCACGGCGCCGTCCGCGATCGGCTGGCGCTTGTTCGGCATGTGGGGCCTGCACCTGTTGCCGCTGCTCGGCGGCCTGCTCGCGTTGTGGTCGACGCTGCGGATCGCGCAGCGCGTGTTCGCGCGCGACGGCTGGGCGCTGGCGTGTGGCGCCGTGTTGCTGACCACGCCGCTCGTGCTCAACGCGACGATGTTCAACGAGCACGCGCTCGCCACCGGGATGCTCGCCTTCGCCGTCTACGCCGCGATCATCGAGCCCCGCCGCCGCGACCTCGTGCTCGCCGGGCTCGCGCTCGGCGTCGCGATCACGATCCGCCTCGAGCTCGTCGCCGTGCTGCCCGCGTACACGGTGATGGTCGCGATGCTGGCGCCCGGCGTGCGCGGCGCATTCGTCCGCCTGGCGTGGATCGCCGGCGCCGCCGCGCTGCCCGTCGCGATCTTCGCGATCGCCGGATTCGCCACGATCGGCGTCCTGACACCGTCGATGGACCCGACGTATCTCAAGTCGGTCCAGCTCGGCCGCGATGGGCTCGCACCGAAGGACTTCACCAAGCTCACGCACGTCGGGGTGACGCTCCTCGCCTGGCCGCTCGCCCTCAGCGTCCTGCACCTCCGTCACCGCGTGCTCCGGCTCGTCCACACCCTCGCGTTGCTCGGCCTGCTGATCGCGTGGCTGGTGGGCTGCGCGCGCTACGCGGAGATCGCGCACGACAAGCTGCCCGGCCGCCTGTTCGGCCACCTGCTCGTCGCGACGCCGGTGCTCGCGGTCGGGCTGACGCTCGGACGCACGCCGCGTGATGCGACCCAGGGCCAGCGGATCGCGTCCGCGATGTGGGCGTTCGCGATCGCGGGCTCCGCCGCCGTCACGATCCTCAACCCGGTCGCGGCGGGGCTGCGCGTCGGCGATCGCTACCTGTTGCCGATGCTGCCGTTCTGGGCGATCGCCGCCGTCGCGGCCGTGCAGCGCCGCAAGCTCCTGCTCGTCGTCGCGGTCCCTGCCCTCGCGCTCGGCATCTTCACCCTGGTCTGCAACCACGGCCTCATGCAGCGCATCCGCACGACCAACGCGGACACCGTTGCCGACGTGCGCAGCCTGGGCGATCGCTACGTCGCCGCGTATCTGTTCTGGGGACCACAGGTGGTCGCCCCGGTGTGGCCCGACAAGGCGGTCCTCGGCGGTGAATGGACCAACTCGGCGATCCTCGAGCGGATCCGCGCACGCGGCGAGACCGGCATCATTACCGTCAACAACGGGAAGCTGACGCAGCCGAACCTGACGCGGGCCACGATCCGCACCCGTGGCAAGCGCGTGTCTCGCTATCAGTTCGCGCCACGGCCCTGACGCTCGCCGCGCGCGACAGATCCCTGCGGGCTCCGTCCGGACGGGCATGATGAGCTTCCCACACTCTCTCCTTCCCGCCGCGCTGCTGGTCGCGGCGTGCGGCGGCCCTGGGCCCGGCGACGACGGCACGACGCCCGACGCAGCCTCGATCGATGCGCCCCAGAGCAGCGACCCCAAAGCGCCGCGGTTCCTCAGCTTCGGCACCAACGTCACCGCGATCACCGAGGGCGAGTCGGTGGTCTTCACGGCGGTGCTGACCGATCCGGACGGCATCGACGATCTGATCGGCGGCTCGCTCACGAGCCCCGACGGCAGCGTGACCTATGGCGCGTTCGCGACCTCGGGCCAGGAGGGCTCGTACACGATCACGTTGACGTGGGCGCAGCTGCAACAGATCGACGACATCACGTTCCGCACGATGGAGAGTCGCCAGTTCCGCGCGGAGTTCTTCGACGTCGCCGGGCACGCCGTCGAGCGCGCGGTGTCGATCAGCCTGCAGTGCGGAAGCTACGGAGCGTGCTCCGGCCGCTGCGCCGCCGCGTGCGAGTACCTCGACCCGGTGCGGGTGTCGTGCGACGCCGCGTGCGCGATGCACCAGGGCACCTGCTACGCGAACGACACCGATCGGCGCGCGTTCTATCGCCAGGGCGGCCTGCAGGAGTACGACTTCCTGGACACCTGCGCGAGCGTCCCGGCCGCGACCTCCGGCGGCCTGCCCTTCGCCGCCGTCGAGTGCGTGTGCGTGCCTTCGGATCCGTAGCGCCGGCGTTGCCGCCTGCACGCGGGCCGTTGTTTCTGGCAACGCGCCCGCCGCGCTGTCGGGGAATCCCGCGACGTTAGCGTGGCGTGAGGCTTGCTCGTCCGGCGCGCGTGAGCGAGCTCGAGCTGACCGGGATCCGCAAGCAGTACGAAGGCGTTGCGCGCCCGGTGATCCCGGACCTGGCGCTCACCATCCCGTCGGGGAAGATGGCGGTGCTGGTCGGGCCCTCGGGCTGCGGCAAGTCGACGACGCTGCGCATGGTCGCCGGCCTCGAGGAGCCGACCGCGGGCACGATCAAGATCGGCGGCCGCGACGTCACCCACCTGCCGCCCGCGGAGCGCGACATCGCGATGGTGTTCCAGAGCTACGCGCTCTACCCGCACATGACCGTGTTCGAGAACATGGCGTTCGGGCTCCGGATCAAGCACCTGCCCGAGCGCGAGATCCGCGCGCGGGTCAACGCGGCGGCCGACAACCTCGGGCTCACGCCCTACCTCGAGCGCCGGCCCAAGGCGCTCTCGGGCGGCCAGCGCCAGCGCGTGGCGATCGGACGCGCGGTCGTGCGCGCGCCGAAGGTGTTCCTGTTCGACGAGCCGCTGTCGAACCTCGACGCGAAGCTGCGCGGCGACATGCGCCGCGAGATCGCGCGCATCCACCAGGCGTCGGGGACGACGTCGATGTACGTCACGCACGATCAGATCGAGGCGATGACGCTCGCCGATCAGATCGTCGTGCTCAAGGACGGCGTCGTGCAGCAGATCGGGTCCCCGCTCGACATCTACGAGCGCCCCGCGAACCGCTTCGTCGCCGGGTTCTTCGGGACGCCGACGATGAACTTCCTCGCCGCCGACCTCACCCACGCGGGTGACACGCCGACCGCGCGTGGCCCGGGGTTCGAGATCCCGCTCGGCGCGACGCCGGCACTGCGCCCCGCGAAGCTCGCGATCGATCGTGTCGTCGTCGGCGTGCGCCCCGAGCGGCTGTCGCTGGCCGCACGCGCGCACGACGTCGCGCTCCCCGGTCAGGTCCTGATGCGCGAGGTGCTGGGCGCCGAGGTCGTGCTGCACGTCGAGTCGTCCGCCGGTCCGCTGACCGTGCGCACCGACGTCGGCACCGCGGCACGTCCCGGTGACGCCGTGCAGCTCTGGCTCGATCCTGCATCGATCCACGTGTTCGACGGCGCGACGGAGCAGCGGCTGTGACCGACGACGATAGATCCGCGAGTGCGAAGCGCGAGCGCTCCCTAGGAGGAGGAAATCCCCGCGGGATGAAGCACGCGTGGCTCGTGGTGCTGCTCGCTCTCGCCGCGTGCGAGCGCCGCGACGCGATCGTGCTGTGGCACGCGCATCAGGGCGCCGAGCGCGAGGTGCTCGTGCGCGCCGCGGCGCGCTGGAATGCGGAGCACCCGGATCGCCCGCTCGAGCTCGTCGGCATGCCGTTCAACGGCTTCGCCGACAAGCTCAGCTCCGCGATCCCGCGCGGCAACGGCCCCGACCTCTTCATCTACCCGCAGGATCGGATCGGCGACTGGGCGGACGCAGGCGCGCTCGAGCCGATCGAGTTCTGGATCGACGACGCGCGCGCCGATCGCTTCGACCGCACCGCCGTCGATGCGATGGCCTATCACGGCTCGCTGTGGGGCCTGCCGCTCGCGACCAAGTCGCTCGCGCTGTACTACCGCCCCGACCTCATCGCCGCACCGCCGCGCACCACCGACGAGCTCGTGAAGCTCACCACCGTGATGCACCCGCGCCAGGGCTACGCGGTCGCGTACGCGAACGCCGATCTCTACGGCCACGCAGCGTGGTTGTTCGGGTTCGGCGGCGAGGTGATGCATGCGGGCCGACTCTCGCTCGCGACGCCCGAGGCCGCCGCGGCGATGCAGTTCGCGCGCGAGCTCGTCGTGACCGGTGCCTCTCCCCCGAACACCGACGGCGCGTACGTCGCGACGCTATTCAATGAAGGCAAGGCGGCGACCGCGATCTCGGGCCCCTGGTTCCAGGCCGACATCGCCGCCGGCGTGCCGTGGAAGGTCGCCACGCTGCCCACGATCTCGGCGACCGGCAGGCCGGCGGCGCCGTTCCTCGACGTCGAAGGCGTCCTGATGTCATCGCGCGCGAAGGACACGGACGCCGCGTTCGCCGTGATGGATGCGCTGACGACGGACCTCGCCGCCGCCGAGCGCGCGAAGCTCACGCGCCAGGCCGTCCCCAACCCGCACGCGTTCGACGATCCGGACGTCGTCGCGGACCCGGTGCTCGGCGCCTTTCGCGCACAGCTCGCGCACGCGGTGCTGATGCCGAAGGATCCGGCGATGCGGCTCGTGTGGACGCCGTACAAGACCGCGCTCGGTGAGGTGCTCGCGGGCCGCGCGGAGCCCGGCCCCAAGCTGCTCGCCGTCGAGCGCGAGGTCGCCGGCTACCTCGCTGGAGCGAAGTGACGCCGATCGGACGCCAGCTGCGCGACTTCGCGATCGCCGCGGTGCTCGCCGTCGTGATCGCGACGATCGCGTTCGTCGCCGTGCGCAACCACGAGCTCGCCGAGCGCCAGCGCGGGCTCGCGACGCGCGCCGTCGAGACCGCGCTCGCGGATGGCACGCCGAACCTCAGCCCGCTGCCCGAGGTCGAGGTCGTGCTCGTCGGCGCGCCCGTGCCCTCGCGAAAGCATCCCTTGCTCCGCCAGCGCAGCGC
>Ga0247822_10001081_pt1 | contig 16188 bp, 12 predicted proteins | sample 13C_Cellulose_Da_FD_192423 | JGI IMG/M metagenome (GOLD analysis project Ga0247822, IMG submission 192423) | Soil microbial communities from agricultural site in Penn Yan, New York, United States - 13C_Cellulose_Day30 | ecosystem: Environmental > Terrestrial > Soil > Agricultural land | place...
CCCAGCACCTGGCAGTCCTCCGCAACAAGAACATCGTCCACGCGCGCAAGGCAGGTAACCAAACCTTCTACGGCCTCCGCGATCCCGCGTTCGCAAAGGTTCTCGATCTGCTCGGCGAGTACGTCTTCGCCCAGTTAACCGGAACTCTGGAGGTGCTGCAGAGGGAACAGGCCAAGGATTCTTGGTCGGCGGAAAGACCGGCGCGCAAACCGAAGCGGTGATTTACTCTTTGCGCCACGGAGTGGCGTTACCAGCGCACCTCTGCTCCCTCCAGTCCGACTATTGAATCCCGAACTGGAACTATTGTGAGCCAATCGTGGCTCTCCCTGGTCAAACTCGTAGTTGGCCCTGGAGAGTCCGATACCAGCCACGCCGGATATTAGTCTTCAGGTCCGAGACGCCTCTTCAGACGAGGGTGTTGGAGTCCACGACGTTGCCGCTTCCTGGTTCCACCAGGATGGCCCCGCCGGCGTTGTGCCCGACGACGTTGCCCATGTGCGGCGTTGCCGCCCGCGGTCGTGCCGATGCGGTTGCCCTGGACCGCGTTGCAGCTGGAGCCGTCGATGACCACCCCGAACTCGGTGTTCGTCGAAATCAGGTTGTCCCGCAGCACGTTGCCGCCGGCGCCGCCGGAGATGCGCACGCCCGCCCCGTCCCGGGCCGAGGGGGTGTCGGCCACGCCGTTGCCGTTCGTGCCGCGGCCGTGGATCAGCACGCCGTTGGTGTCGTTGCCGGAGATCACGTTGCGCGCCGCGGCCCTCGGGCTGCCGATGACGTTGCCCCGGGCCCCGCCGTCGATGCGGACCCCGTTGCCGCGTTGCTCAACTCCTCCGTGCCGGTGAACAGCACGCCGACGTAGCAGCCGGTGACGCGGCAGTTGTTGGCCCGGATGCGGAGGGCGTCTCCGTTGAACTGGGTGATCGCTACCCCGCGCACCGCCGGCCCCGCCCCGCCGGGCAGGATCACGATCCCGCTGGTCCCGGCGCCGGCCTCGAACCCGTTGATCCGGATCAGCGGGACACCCGCGAAGCCGCCCTGGGTGCGGCCGTCGATGGCGACGCGGTCGGTGATGGCGGGCAGGGCGGTGCTGACGCGGATCTCCCGGGTGCCGCTGCCGATGTCGAAGGCGATGACGTCGGCGCCGGGGTTGACGTTGGCCTGGAGGATGGCGCTGCGCAAAGTCCCCACTCCGGCGCTGGCGGTGCTCGTGACGGTGACGGTGGTCGGCGTCACGCGGTCCTCGAGCGACTCGACCGACAGGCGGGAGCGGAGCGCGGGCGCGGGCGAGAATGCGTCGGGTATCCTTGATGAGGAAGATGACAGGCGCGTGTCGGAGGAATCCACAGCGCGGGCGGCCCGGAAAGGGCAAGGGCCGCGCCGCGCGGGACCGCGCCGCCCGCCGCGGCCGCTGGTCGCGGGGCGACCGCGCGGGCCGTTCCCCGGCCACCCGCGGCTGCCGGGGCACGGCCCGCGTATGCTCACAGCACCCTCCCCCGCGAACGGGTGTGACATGGCCGGCGTCCGCTCCTGGATCCTCTGGCCGCTAGTCCTGCTGGCGGTCTGTCTCGTCACCCTGTGCGTGGTCGTCGCCGTCTCGCTGTTCCACCAGCAGGCGACGGTCGCGCGCGTGTTCCAGGAGAACGTCGCCAGCCGCCGCGCGGCCGTCGAACTGGAGGAGTGCCTGACCGACCTGGTCACCCTGGAGCAGGCGAACGTCGAGTCCGTCGCGCCGCTCCACGCGCGCGTCCGGCTACACCTCGATAACATCAAGTCCGTCGCCGACCAGGCGACGGAGAAAGAGTTGGCCGCGAAGATCGCAGAAGAGTTCGCCGCCTACCTCCGCATGTGGCAGCAGATCCCCCCGCCGGGCCACCCGATGCACGCCGACGCGTTCCGCGCGGCGACGCGACACCTCGACTCCGAGGTCCTCCGCCCCTGCACCGAGTTCCGATTGTTCAACGGCCGTCAACTGGAGGACGCGACGGAGGACCACGAGAACGTCCTGAGCCGACTCGCGTGGGGCATGGCGGTGATCGGCGGGCTGGGCGGTGTGGCGGGACTCGCGGTGGGGCTGGGCGTCGCCCGCGGCTTGAGGCGCTCCATCCGCCGGGTGCAGTTCCGCATCCGCGACGCCGCCGGAAAGATCGGGCCGGACCTGCCGGAGATCGTGCTCACCGGGGAGGGCGACTTCCGCGACCTTCACGAGCAGGTCGATCGGCTCACGGCGCGGATCGAGTCGGTCGTCCAGGAGCTCCAGCAGCGCGAGCACGAGGTCCTCCGGGCCGAGCAGTTGGCCGCTGTCGGCCAGCTCGCGGCGGGCGTCGCGCACGAGATCCGCAACCCGCTCACCTCGATCAAGATGCTGGTGCAGTCGGCTCTGGAAGGAGGGGGGCAGTCCGAACTGACCCAGGAGGATTTGCGCGTCATCGAGGGCGAGGTGCGTCGCATGGAAGGGTCGCTCCAGACGTTCCTCGCGTTCGCGCGGCCCGCTAAACCGGAGCGGGAGTCGGTCCAACTCAGCCGCATCCTCGCTGGCGTCCTCGGCCTGGTCCGCGGGCGGGCCGAGAAGCAGCGCGTCGCCGTGCGGGTGGACGTCCCCGACCGACCGGTCAGTCTGACGGCCGACGCGGGCCAACTCCAGCAGGTGCTGGTGAACCTCTTGCTCAACGCACTCGACGCGATGCCGGGCGGCGGGACGCTGCGGCTGGCGGTGCGCGAGGGAGGCGGCCGCGTGGTCGTGGAGGTCGCGGACACCGGACCCGGGGTCGCTCGCGAGATGTTGCCGCGACTGTTCGAGCCGTTCGCCAGTAGCAAGGAGACCGGCCTGGGACTGGGTCTGGTCATCTCGCGGCGGATCGTCGAAGATCACGGCGGGACGATCGACGCGCGGAACAGTCCCGGCGGCGGGGCGAGCTTCTCCGTGACACTGCCGGCCGGCAACGGCCCCGGCGGGAGGTAACCCACCCGATGCCGACCCTCCTTGTGATTGACGACGAAGAGGCGATCCAGCACGCCTTCCGCCGTGCGTTTCACGGCGGGGAAATCGAGATCCGCGCGGCGGGAACCGCGGCCGAGGCATTGGAGCGCGTCGCGAGTGACCGGCCGGACGTTGTCGTACTCGACGTGCGCCTGCCGGACGCCTCGGGCCTCGAAACCTTCCGCCGAATCCAGGCGATTGACGCCCGCGTGCCCGTCATCCTGGTGACCGGGCACGGCACGGCGGACCTCGCGATCGAGGCGATGAAGGAGGGCGCGTACGAGTACCTGCTCAAACCCCTGGAACTCGCTGAACTGCGCCACCTGGTCGACCGCGCCGTGCAGACGCGGCGGCTGATGACCGTCCCCGCGGGAATGCCCGAGGTCGAGTCGGCCCCCCCAGCCGCCGACCTGCTACTCGGACGCTGCGCCGCGATGCAAGACGTGTACAAGGCCATCGGCCGCGTCGCCCGACAGGACGTGACGGTTCTCGTCCGCGGCGAGAGCGGCACGGGCAAGGAACTCGTCGCCCGCGCCGTCTACCAGCACTCCAACCGCGCGGTGAGGCCCTTCCTGGCGATCAACTGCGCCGCGATCCCCGAGAACCTTCTGGAGAGCGAACTCTTCGGCCACGAGAAGGGCGCGTTCACGGGGGCGGAGCGCCGGCGGATCGGCAAGTTCGAGCAGGCCAACGGGGGGACGATCTTCCTGGACGAGGTCGGCGAGATGACGCCGCTGACGCAGGCCAAGATCCTCCGCGTGATCCAGGACCAGACGTTCGAGCGCGTCGGCGGGACCGAGACGGTCCGCACGGACGTGCGGCTCATTGCCGCCACCAACGCCAACTTGGAGCAGATGGTGGAGGAGGGGCGGTTCCGCAAGGACCTCTACTTCCGGCTCAACGTCTTCGCCATCGCGTTGCCGCCGCTGCGGGAGCGCGATGGTGACCTCGACTTGTTGATCGACTACTTCACCCGCCTGTTCGGGCAGGAGTTGGGCAAGCCGGTCCGCGAGGTGGACCCGGCGGCGCTCGCCGCGCTCCGCGCGTACCCGTGGCCGGGCAACGTCCGCGAACTCCAGAGCGTGCTGAAGCAGACGCTCCTTCGCATGAGCGGGACGGCGGTGCTGCCGGACTTCCTTCCGGAGGCGGTCAGGCGCGGCCCTGCCTCCGCGGGCGGGGGGGCCGCGCCCGAAGCGCAAGCCCCTTCGGGGGCGTTCGACTGGGACGAGTTCGTCCGGTCGGGGATCGCCGCGAACACGGAGAACCTCTACGCGGAGTGCCTCGAGCGGATGGAGCGCGAGGTGATCGTCCGCGTGCTGCGGCACACCGGCGGGAACCAGCTCCAGGCCGCGCGCCTCCTCGGCATCACGCGGGGGAGCCTGCGGACGAAGATCCGCGCGCTGGGCATCAAGATCGACCGCGCGATCTGGTCGGACGACGAGCAGGGTGAATCCGGACCGGCCAGTTGAGGGGGAGGCCGCCCGGACCGCGCCCCGAAAACCCTCGCGGGGCGCGTACCCGCGCACGCCGCCGGCCCCGGCACGGCTCTTGCTTTGCGACGGAAGCCGCTCCCGTCCCAAGAGGTCCCCCGGTGGCCGATCACACCTCACCCTCGCCCACTCCCCCGCCACTCACGCCCGGACTGATGCCGAACCTGCGGCCCGACGCGACCGCCGGGTTCCTCGTCTTCCTGATCGCCATGCCCCTGTGCCTCGCGATCGCGCGGGCCTCCGGCTACCCGCCGATCGCCGGCATCTGGACCGCCGTCGTGGGCGGCGTCGTCTGCACCTTCATCAGCAACTCCCAGCTCACGATCAAGGGTCCGGCCGCCGGGCTGATCGTGATCGTGATCGGCGCGGTGACCGACCTCGGCAACGAGTTCGGCGCCGGCCTGTCGGACGCCGACCGGGCGTTCCTGGGGTACAAGCTCGCCCTTGGCATCGGGGTGACCGCGGGGGTCATCCAGATCCTCTTCGGGTTGCTCCGGGCTGGGCGGCTGGCCGATTTCTTCCCCCTCACGCCGGTCCACGGGATGCTCGCCTCGATCGGCCTGGTCATCATCGCGAAGCAAGTCTACGAGGTGGTCGGGGCCGCGCCGGACAAGGGGGCCGGCCCGCTGGAGTTGTTCGCCGGGCTCCCGGCCGCCCTCGGCCGGATCAACCCCGAGATCGCGATCATCGGCTGTGTGAGCCTGCTCGTCCTGTTCGGCATTCCGCTGTTGCGGAGCAGGTGGGTCAAGCGGGTCCCGGCCCAGTTGATCGTCCTGGTCGCGGCCGTCGGCCTCGGCGTCGCCTTCGACCTCGAGCACCGGCACACGTACCTGTTCCCGGACAGTTTTTTCGACCCGGGCCACCGGTCCGTGTACGAGGTCGGGCCGCGGTTCCTGGTGGACATGCCGGAAGTTCTGAAGGATGCCGGGCCGGCGTTCGCCCTGCCCGACCTCCGCGGCGTCGCGACCGCGACGGGCCTCCAGTACGTCCTCCTCTTCTGCCTGATCGGCAGCCTGGAGTCGCTTCTGAGTGCCAAGGCGATCGAGTTGGTGGACCCCTGGCGGCGCAAGACGAACTTCGACCGCGACCTTCTGGCCGTCGGGGTCGCGAACACCCTCGCGTCGGCCGTCGGCGCGCTGCCGATGATCTCCGAGATCGTCCGGAGCAGGGCAAACATCGACAACGGCGCGCGGACGCGGAACGCCAACCTCTTCCACGGGCTGTTCCTGCTCGCCTTCGTCCTCCTGTTCCCCAACCTGATCCACCAAATCCCCCTCGCCGCCCTGGCGGCGATGCTCGTCTACACCGGGTTCCGGCTGGCCTCGCCCCGCGAGTTCGTCCGCACCTACAGGCTGGGCAGCGAGCAGTTCGTCGTCTTTGTCGGCACGATCGTCGTCACCCTGGCCACCGACCTCCTGATCGGGATCGCGGCCGGGATGGCACTGGAGATTGCCTTCCATCTGCGGCACGGGTGCTCCGTCGGCGGGTTACTCCGGTCGGACGTGGAGGTGGTCCCCGAGGGGGACAGGATGGTCGTGCTGGTGGTGAAGCGGGCGGCCGTATTCTCCAACTGGCTCGGGGTGCGGGCGGCCGTCTTGCGCGAGGCCGAGGGGCGGGACGAGGTCGTCATCGACCTGACCCACACCCGGCTCGTGGACCACAGTGTGATGGAGAAGTTGCACCAGTTGGAGGAAGACTTCGCCCACGCCGGCAAGCGGCTGAAGGTGATCGGGCTGGAAGAACACACGCCGCTGTCGGACCACCCGCACGCCGCGCGCAAGAACGCCAACGGAAAGACGGCGCCAACCGCCGCGTGAGTGGGTGGGGCGGACTGCGGTTCCCGCGACCCGATCCCTGCAGCGGGCGAGTACCGACTGCGAGGGACGCGGCTTCGGAGATTGGGAACTCGCAGTCCGGTACAGTTTCAGCGACCTGTCGAACAAGGCGACGCAGGCGGGCCGACTCGGAAGCGTGGCGGTCGGCCTGAACTGGCATCTCAACGCCAACGCCAAGCTCCAGTTCAACTCCGACTCCGCGAACTGCGGGCACACCGCCAACACCGCGCAGGGCCACGTCCACGGCTTCGGCATCCGAAGCGCCTTCGACTTCCGACCCGTCCTTTCCGGTCCTTATTCCGCAGCCGGCAGAATCGGCAACCGATGCCCGAGAGGGCCGGGTGCCGGGGGTTGGCTCACGCCGTTGCGGGGCCGTCAGCGTCGAAGGTTCCGCGCCGGCGGCGGGCAACCGCTTCGGCGCCGGCGTCGCCGGTGCGCGGCTGGGCAACGGACCGCCGGAGTGAGGATCGACGGGGGGCGTCGGACAACGCCGTCGTGAGCAACATCGTCGCGTTCAACCTCGGCGAGGGCATCTCCGTCGATCCCGGCTCGGGGAACACCGTGCTGGACAACCTCCTCGTCGAGAATGGCGACCAAGGGTAACCTGAATGATGATGTGAATGCCCACGGCACAGCCCGCTGTAGCGTGAAGTCGGGAACCGGTCAGCAGCCCGAAGCCCACGACTCTTGCGATCGTCCCGACGGATATCGCCGGTGCCTCCCCCTGCTCTGGGCGCTGCCGCTGCGGGCCGAGGGCCCGGCTGCCGAGGGGTGAGGTCGGAGTCAGTAGCGCTCCTTCCGTCTGCGCGGTGGGATTGGACCCGTACAACAAGGCTCGTCCGCCCGGCATTTGCGAGGTGCCGTATGGGCCTGAGACTGCTCGTCGTCGAGGACAAGGACGACTTCGCCGACTTCGTCGTGCGCGGGCTTCGGGAGGAGGGCCTGACCGCCGAGCGGGCGGCCGACGCCCCGGCCGCGTGGCACGCCCTCACCACAGCCGACTGGGACGTCGTGCTGCTCGACCGAGGCCTGCCCGGCGGGGACGGACTGGACCTCTTGAAGCGGTTACGCGCCGAGGGGCACGCCACGCCAGTCCTAATGCTCACCGCGCGGGATGCCGTCCCCGACCGCGTCGCCGGCCTCGACGCCGGGGCCGACGACTACCTCACCAAGCCCTTCTCCTTCGATGAACTCCTCGCCCGCGTCCGGGCGCTCGCCCGCCGCCCCGCGCCGACCACGGGCACGGTCCTGACCCACGCCGACCTCCGCGTCGACCTCGCCACCCAGCGCGCCGAGCGTGACGGGCACCGGCTCGACCTGACCGCCAAGGAGTACGCCCTACTCGTGTTCTTCCTGCGCCACCCGGTGCAGGTGCTCACCCGCACACGGATCTACGAGCACGTTTGGGACGAGCGGTACGACGGGATCTCCAACACCCTCGAAGTACACGTCAAGGACTTGCGGCGAAAACTGGAGGCCCACGGCCCGCGTCTGATCCACACCCTCCGCAACCGCGGTTATCGCTTCTCGGTCGAGGAGGAGCCGTGAGCCTCACCACCCGCCTGCTCGTCTTCTCCCAGGCCGCGCTCGCCGCCATTCTCCTCGTCTTCTGCGCGACGCTCTATACCGCCGCGCGGTGGTATGTCCACCGCCAGGCCGCCGAGGCCTCCGAACGCGCCGCCGCGACGCTGGTCGCGTCGGTGGACATCGAGCCAGACTCGGTCGAGTGGGAGCCGTCGGACCGGGACGTGGCGCTCGGTCCCGCTCCGCTCGGCGGGACGGTGTACTGGTATATCACCGACGCCCGGGGCAACCTTGTGGACCGCTCACCCGCGTTCGGGACCGGGGAGTTGGTCGCCGCCGCGGGCGACGGGACGGAACAGCCCGCCGCCGAGGGGTGGGTCGCGTTGAGGCGACTCGTCCACCCGCCCGGCGCGGCAGGGGCGCTGCTCACGCGGGACCGGACGGCGGAGGAGGTCGAGAAGGGGGAGTACCCGGCGCTGGTCTTCACCGCCGGGGTGCGGACCGGGCCGCTGCGCACGGCGCTCAACACCTTGGCCATCGGTCTGGCGGGTGTGTCGCTGACGGTATGGCTGGCCGCCCTGGCGGCCGGCCGGTGGGTGTGCCGGCGGGCGCTGCGGCCGGTCGCCGCGATGGCCGAGGCGGCGAGAGAGATGAGGGCCGACGACACCGGCTCCCGCCTTCCGCCCCCGGGCGCGCGGGGCGAGTTGGAGGAACTGCACGCCGCTATCAATGGCATGCTGGGGCGGCTCCACGCGGCCCTCGGGCGGGAGCGGCGGTTCACGGCCGAGGCGTCCCACCAGCTCCGCACCCCGCTCGGCACCATCCTCGGGCAGATCGAGGTCGCCCTCCGCCGGCCGAGGCCCCCGGAGGAGTACGAGCGGGTGCTGGGCGTGGTCCGCCGGCAGGCGACCGACCTGACTCGGAGCGTCGAGGCGCTCCTGTTCCTCGCCCGGTCCGACGCCGACGCCCCGCCGCCCCCGACCGAGCCGGTCGATCTGCAGGAGTGGCTGCCGGAGTTCCTCACCACCCTCGCGGGCCACCCTCGACACGCCGACATCGCGTTCCGGCCCGACACGGGCGCGGCGTTGCGGGTCGAGGTCCACCCGCCGCTCTTGCGGGAACTGGTCGGGAACCTGATTGACAATGCGCTGAAGTACAGCCCGCCCGGTACCGCGGTCGTGGTCCGCGCCGGGACCGAAGACGGGAGCGTCGTGCTGTCGGTCGAGGACCGCGGCACCGGCATTCCCCCGGCCGACCTCCCGCACATGTTCGAGCCGTTCTTCCGGTCCGCGACGGCGACAGGGATTCCCGGGTCGGGCCTCGGGCTCGCGGTGGCCGCCCGCGTCGCCGCGGCCTTCGGCGGGCGAGTCGCGGCCGAGAACCGCCCGGACGGCGGCTCGCGGTTCACCGTGGCCCTGCCCGCCCGCGTAGATGAAGCGGACTTTATCCCGGCTTCATCGAGCCATTAGCCCTCCGCGCTACCCTGCATCATGAACGCCGGGCGGCGGCCGCAATACGTGGCCGACCCGGCGGCAGGAGGGTAGCCATGACGTTTCACCCTGAGCGGTACCTCGCGTTCGGGTTGTTACTGCTTCTCTTCTCGGTCGTCGCGCCTCCAGTCGCGGACTGGCTGCGTGCCAACTACCAACTCCCGCCGGGTTACGGGGCCGAGGGTGACCGACAGCGTGCCTACCACATACCCGCGACCGCCGACAGGTGGCGCGGCCCACACCTACCCGGACCCGTCCGGAAGGCTGTGGAATCGCAGTCGGCGGGGTCCGATGCGAACTGGGTCAAGGAGACCGTCGAAGACGGGGCGTGGGTCTACGAACTTCACGTCCTCAAGGAGGACAAGTGGTCGGTCATCCGCATCGCCCCGAACGGGAACTTGCTTCCTCCGAACACCCGCGACTCGAATCCCGGCACCGCACTCGGAGCGGGCGGGTGACTCACCCGCCGGACCCTGGGCATTCCGGACGGCCCCATGAGCACCCGATCGAGCCTGTTCCGGGTCTGCCGGTTAGCGGCAACCCGGGGGACACCGGCGTCGAGGTCGTTATCGTGCCAGTGTGGTCGTCTGGCGGCCAGTTGTCCTCGGCTCGGAACGGATCGTCTCTTCACGAAACGAGCGAGCGCACTCCCTTTCTGCACTCACGAGCGGTGGAACCAAATCGGATCAAAATCAGGGAACAAAGCTCCATGCGGGCCGGGATTCGGGGATTGGGCGACACGTTTACTGGCTACTGAATCTGACTTCGCACGATTACAGCGCAGCGCTGTGCACACAATCAATCGCATTGGCGCGGGGGTTGCATTCCCCCTAACGCATTCTCGCCGGTCGCATGCTTGTTTGTCACCAGCATGCCTGCGGCATGGACGGGCGCGCCCGAACATTCCCACCGCGGTACCGCGACACCGCGACCGTTACTAGTCCGCAGGTCCGCCGTCCACCTGGCTTGCTGTACCGGCTCTAGAGTCGCCGCTGACCGGCCGTGCTGCCGGTCGGCTCTGCACTGGGAGACCACCCCGATCGACCCCGACACTCAGACCGCCGCCGCGCCGCGTGCCCTGGCCGAGTCGTCGGACGACAAGATGGCGGCGGCGTTCTCGACCCTCCTCGGGATGACCCTGAGTCGTGGAGCTCGCGCTCGGGCCACGGACCACGCCGGTACCCGCCCGGAGCCTCACAATCAGCGAGTCCTGGCGTCGAGCCAGGCCACGAAACGGTTGTCGTCCGACGAGATGGGGTGGCGTCGGGAACGGCACCTGCCCTGGCTCGGCGCCCGGGCCGATGGTGCCGCCACGGGCTCCGACTCGACCCTTCCCGTTGCGCGGGTGGGACCTGGAGCGGGGCAACGGGTTGGGATGCTGGGCCACGACGAGTCCACCGACCCGACCTGGTACGCCGGTGCACTGCACCGGCGAACCAGAGATGACCCCGCCGCGCCTGAGGCAGGGTCGATTCGACGTCCGCAGCCTGCGACTGGTGCGCTGAACAAGTAGCGACAACCAACGAGCGAGTGAAGAACTCTATGAAAGCCTCTCGGATCTCGGCACTCATCCTAGCGCTGACCTCACTGGCTCTTCCCGCTTGCCAGGGCACGCACGCGGAGGAGCACTCCCACCAGAAACATCATCCGATCGTGGTCACCAGCCCGCTGGCAAAGGACGTCATCATCACCCAGCCGTACGTCTGCCAGATCCACTCGCGTCGCCACATCGAAGTCAAGGCTCTAGAGGAAGGGTATCTCGAGGCGATCACGGTCAAGGAAGGACAGGCGGTGAAAGAGGGCGATGTGCTGTTCCGGGTCATACCGGCCCTGTACAAGGCGAAGTGGGACGCCGAGGTGGCCGAGGCTGAGTTCGCGCGAGTGGAGTACGAGCAAACTAAGAAGTTGGCGACGGGCGATCGGCCGGTGGTCTCTCAGACCGAAGTGACACTGTACCAGGCCAAACTGGCCAAGGCTCAGGCCAAGGCCAAGTTGGCGGAGGTTGAATTCGGGTTCACCGAGGTCAAAGCCCAGTTCGACGGCATCATCGACCGCCTTCACCAGCAGCAGGGCAGTCTAGTGGGGAAGGGCGACCTCCTCACGACCCTATCCGACAACCAGGTAATGTGGGTGTATTTCAACGTCCCCGAGGCCCGCTACTTCGAGTTCAACAACGGCCGGGGGAAGAGCACGGGCGATTCGCGCCTCGAACTCGTGGATTCTCGAATCGAACTCAGGCTGGCGGACGGCAACAAGTTTAAGCACAGCCCCGGCAACGCCGTCACCGTCGAGGGGAAGTTCAACAACGAGACTGGGAACATCGCCTTCCGCGCGGACTTCCCGAACCCGGACGGCCTCCTGCGCCACGGCCAGACGGGCACCGTGTTGATCCACCGGGCGATGAAGAACGCCATCGTCATCCCGCAGCGGGCCACGTTCGAGGTTCTCGACAAGCAGTACGTCTGGGTCGTCGGCGAGGATCACGTGGTGCGCCAGCGTCCGATCACCGTCCAGCACGAACTGGAGGACATCTACGTCGTCCAGAGCGGAATTGACGTGAAGGACAAGATCATCCTCGATGGGGTCCGGCAGGTTCGCGACGGGGACAAGGTGGAGTACGAGTTCCGGCAGCCGGAAGAGGCCCTGGCGCACCAAAAGTACCACGCGGAGTAGCGGCCCTTCCCTTCCCCCCCGCGGAACCCAGGAAGATCTTTCCGGAACATGTTCACCAAAATCCTCTATAGGCCGGCACTAGCGATCGTAATCTCCATCATCCTCCTGTTTCTGGGAGTGTTGGGGGTCAAGACCCTTCCGATCGCACAGTTTCCCAACATCGCGCCGCCGACTGTTTACGTCTCCATTGCCTATCCCGGCGCCAGTGCCAACGTCTTGGTCGATTCGGTCCTGATTCCGCTGGAGCAATCCATCAACGGCGTGCAGGGCATGCGCTACATGGTCTCCGACGCCACCAGTGCCGGCGAGGCCACGATCCGGATCTTCTTCGAGCCGGGCACGGACCCGAACATCAACGTTGTGAACGTGCAAAACCGGATCAACATCATGCTGAGCCGACTTCCGCCCCTGGTGGTGCGGGAGGGCATCCTCGTCAGCCAAGTCGTGCCGAGCATGCTGATGTACGTGAACATCTACAGCACGGACCCGAACGCCGACCAGAAAGACCTTTACAATTTCGCCAACGTCTACGTCATGCCCCGCATCAAGCGGATCCAGGGCATGGGTCTCCCGTGGAATCTCGGCAACCGATCCTACGCGATGCGGATCTGGCTGAACCCCGAGCGCATGCGAGCCCACAACATCTCCGTCGAAGACGTCATGAAGGCCCTTGCGGAGCAGAGCATCATCGGTTCGCCCGGCCGGCTCGGTCAGGCCACAGGGATGACCTCGCAGTCGAAAGAGTACGTCCTGACCTACATCGGGCGGTTTAACAAGGCGGAGCAGTACGGGAACATAATTCTGAGGGCCAACCCGAACGGCGAAATCCTGCGGCTCAAGGACGTCTGCGTCCCCCCCAAAGACCAGCCGGAGTACGCGGTGAGTGTGCACACACCCGGCGGTGACGGCAAACAAATGCCGCTCCCGGCCGGGGTTGGGCACGAGGACAAGACCAAAGGCAAAAAGCAGCACGACGGCATCGAGCTCGGCTCGGAGTTCTTCGACATTTACTCGGACATCAACGGCCACCCGGCGGCGTCCATCGTCCTCAAACAGGCCCCGGGTTCCAACGCCGCCAAGGTCATTGAGGAAATCAAGAAGGAACTTGAAGCGATCAAGAAAGAGTCATTTCCTCCCGGGATGGACTACGAACTCGCGTACGACGTTTCCCGTTTTCTGGATGCGTCCATCGAAAAGGTGCTGCATACGCTGCTTGAGGCGTTCATTTTGGTGTCTCTGGTCGTTTACATGTTCCTCGGAGACTTGCGGTCCACGCTGATCCCGACCCTCGCGGTCCCGGTGTCGCTGGTCGGAACCTTCTTCTTCTTGCAGTCGATGGGCCTGTCGATCAACCTGATCACGCTGTTCGCAATGGTGCTGGCGATCGGGGTGGTGGTGGACGACGCGATCGTGGTCGTCGAGGCCGTACATGCCAAGATGGCCGCGAAACACCTGTCGCCTTACCAGGCGACCCTGGAAGTGCTTCACGAGATCTCAGGCGCGATCATCGCCATCACCCTAGTGATGACGTCCGTCTTCGTTCCGGTGACGTTCATCCCCGGGCCGGTCGGCCAGTTCTACCGTCAGTTCGGCCTCACGATGGCCACGTCCATCATCCTCTCCGGTCTGGTGGCCCTGACGCTGACGCCCGTGCTCTGTGCGATGATTCTCCAACCCCACGAGCACGGCCACAGCCACCCGGGCCAGGTGAGAAAGCGTCGCGGACTGGGCGTCGTTGTGGTGTATGCTGTCGGCGGATTGCTAGTCCTGGGTGGGATAACTTACCTGGCATATCATTTGTGGGGACCAGTTGGTTTCCTGTTCATTCTCCTGCCCTTCGTGCGTAGTCCCTTCGACCGCGCCGTCGAGAAGGTCACCGGCGGTTACGCCGCGATCCTCCGACGGATCGTCACACGCCGCACGCTGAGCATGGGCGTCATCGGGGGCTTTGCCGCGGGCGTTGTGCTCGTCAACACTCAACTCCCGACCGGTTTCATCCCGGGCGAGGACCAGGGCATTATCTACGCAGTCCTCCAGACGCCCGCGGGTTCCACGCTCGAGTACACCAACTCCAAGTCCCTTGAACTGGAGCACGTCGCCCGGGAACTCGAAGAAGTCCGCTCGGTCACTTCCCTTGCCGGGTACGAGGTTTTGACGGAAGGCCGGGGTTCGAACGCGGGCACCTGCATCATCAACCTGAAGGACTGGTCCGAGCGCGAGCGGACCGCGCGCCAGATCATTGAGGAGCTCGAGGAAAAGTGCCGCCGGATGGCCGACGTCAAGCTCGAGTTCTTCGAGCCGCCGGCGGTTCCGGGCTTCGGCGCCGCCGGCGGGTTCTCCATGCGGATCCTTGACAAGACCCAATCGAGCACGGCCGACTACAAGCGATTGGGAGAAGTGACCGACAAGTTCATGGAAGCCCTGTCAAAACGCAAGGAAGTGAAGAACCTGTTCACCTTCTACACCGCCGACTACCCGCAGTACGAACTGATCATCAACAACGACATCCTATACCAGAAGGGGCTGACGACGGCAACGGTGCTGGACAACCTCAACATCCAGGTCGGCAGCACCTACGAGCAGGGCTTCATTCTCTTCAACCAGTTCTACAAGGTCTACGTCCAGGCGTGGCCGGAGTTCCGGCGGATGCCCGAGGACCTGAACAACATGTTCGTCAAGAACGAGAAGGGAGAGATGGTCCCCTATTCCTCGTTCATGGCGATCAAAAAGAAGCAGGGCTTGAACGAGATTACCCGCTATAACCTGTATCCGTCCGCCGCCATTCAAGGCGCCCCGGCTCCCGGCTACAGTAGCGGTCAGGCCCTCAAGGCGATCCAGGAGGTCTCTAAAGAGACCCTGCCTCCCGGTTACGGACTCGGCTGGGAAGGCATCTCGTACGACGAGGCGCAGCCGGGCGTCGAGATCCCCGTTCCAGGGTTGGGGCAGATCGAGGTCAGCCCGGCGGTCATCATCTTCCTGATCGTCGTCGCCTTTGTTTATCTCGTGCTGGTCGGGCAGTACGAGAGCTTCATCATCCCGCTGGCCGTGATCCTCTCGCTGCCGGTCGGCGTCTTCGGATCCTTCTTCTTCCTGAAGGCCCTGGGACTGGCCAACGACGTCTACGCCCAGATCGGTCTGATCATGCTGATCGGTCTGCTCGGCAAGAACGCGATTCTGATCGTCGAATTCGCGGTGCAACGCCGCCGGGAGGGCCTGCCCCTCGAGGATGCTGCCGTCGAGGGCGGGAAACTGCGATTCCGGCCGATCCAGATGACGTCCTTCGCCTTCATCGCCGGCCTCACCCCGCTGGTCTTTGCCACCGGCGCCGGGGCGATCGGAAACCGCACCATTGGCACCACGGGAGCCGGCGGCATGCTCTTGGGAACTGTGCTCGGGGTTATGGTCATTCCGGGCCTGTACTACGTCTTCGGCAAGATTGCCGACGGGCGCAAGCTCCTCAAGCACGAGACGGATGAACCTCTCAGCGAATTATTCGAACACCATCCGTTAGCACCGAGCGACAGCGACGGCGACAACTCACCGCCAGCTGCCGATACCGCCGCCCCGCTGCACCCCGAACACCCGATAGGAGAAGACGAAGGGGCCTTACCGGAAGCCACCGAAATCCCTCCCGACGCCCCGTCGAATCCCGAACACGAGGCGGGCCGGGGCGAATCTTGACGAGTTGGCGGACTCTGCCGGAGCACCTCTCGGATTGTCACTTGTGGGGCCGAGAGGCCTCTGCGACGTCTGTGCGGTGCGTCCGCGAGTGGTCTGGAAGGCATCGATCCCGACCGCGTGCCGAAGATTCGGAATATGCCGATCAGATCGACTGTGCCGGGTGTACCGGGATTGCCGATCAGAGAACCGATATGCCGGCGAGCGCCGTCTCCTCAAGGACGAGGCAGATGTATCCCTCGGTAAGATTCGCGAGCGCCCAGCACCGGAAGCGCGTGATCGCGAGAGCGATCACTTGCGGCCTGCTGCTCGTTCTGCCGTCTTGTCACATCCCCAATCTCCGTCAGGCGGAGATTGGACTCGGCCTGCCGGCAAGTTTCAACGGAACGACCAGTTCCGAAAACTCGGCCCAGCTTCGGGTGGACGAGTTTTACAATGACCCCGTTCTGACGGGATTGGTCTGCCAGGCACTGGCCACCAATCAGGAGTTGAAGATCTTGGAGGAGGAAGTCCAGGTCGCC
>Ga0247822_10001082_pt1 | contig 16185 bp, 14 predicted proteins | sample 13C_Cellulose_Da_FD_192423 | JGI IMG/M metagenome (GOLD analysis project Ga0247822, IMG submission 192423) | Soil microbial communities from agricultural site in Penn Yan, New York, United States - 13C_Cellulose_Day30 | ecosystem: Environmental > Terrestrial > Soil > Agricultural land | place...
CTGCCGACGTCGCACCGGATCGAGAGGCCCTCGGCCCCCTTGGCGTGGTTCATCCACTTGTCGTCGAGCAGATTCAGGTACAGCTCGTCGCCCCGCCGCGTGCGCGCGAGGTAGTCCTCGGCGACGCGCTCGTACTGGCGCTCGAGCTCGGCGATATCGTCGCGCGACCACGCCTGCGTGACGTCGGGCTTGATGATCTGGTAGCGGAAGCCCTGATCGAACAGGAACGCGATGCCCTCGGCCGCGTGCTTCACGTTGGTCGGCGTGATCACGACCGACGCCATGAGCCCGGGGTTGTGCTCGAGGAAGCGCGGCAGCTTCTTCGCGAGCACGTCGAACGAACCCGCGCCGCCTTCCGTGCGGCGCTCGGCGTCGTGCATCTCCTTGTTGCCGTCGATCGAGAGGATGAAGATCAGGTCGTGCTCCTCGAAGAACGCGAGGTGCTCCTCCTTGATCAGCATCCCGTTGGTGTTCATGCGGAACAGCGCGGTCACGCCGGCGGCCCGGGCGGCCTGCTCGGCGTGCAGCCCCATCTCCTTCATCAGCGGCCACGCCATCATCGGCTCGCCGCCGAAGAACGAGAACACGGCGCGCTGGCCGTGCTGCTTGGCGTAGTCCACGACGAACTCCGCGGTGCGCTTCACGGTGTCGAGCGACATCTCGCGATCGAACTTCTTGCCCGTTTTCGAACCTATCACCTGACACGAGCCCCCGGGCGGCGCCGCTAGATTCTCTTCCGGCGCGCGGCCCCGGGCAGCCTGCCCCGCGTCACTTGGGTGCGGGCGTGGTCGCGGGTGCGTCGTTGTCTTTCAGGTTCACGTCGACCGTGACGTGGATCGGTTTCACCTGGACTGGTTCGACCTTCAGGCTTCCACCGCAGGCGGAGAGACAGATCGCGACGACGACGGCGGACAGCAGCTGCTTCATGTGGGCTCCTACCAGGATGCGCGACGGGCGAGCTTCTCCACGGCGGCGCGCGCACCGTGCAGGTTGATGACGAGATCGAGAGACTGCTTGATGAGGCGACCACTGCCGCGCGTCGCCAGCTGCACCTCGGGCTGACTGCCCGGCGGCTGCACCATGAAGGTGAGCGAGCCGTACGCGAAGTCCGCGAGCGCACCATGCACCCGCGACGAGATCTCCTTCTGCCCCGCCCGCGCCCATGCCGCGCGCAGCTTCGGATCGCGCACGCGCAACACGCCCGGTCCGCGCGCCCACAGCGAGAGCCGGCGCAGCGAGCACCCTGCCGCATCGGCGCCGAGCACGAGCACGCCATCGACCAGGCCGGTCGCCTCGACATGCGTGCGAGCCGCCGCCAGCAGCTTCGCCAGCGCGAGGCCGCGCACGTCGAGCACCACCTCGCGCGGCGTCGGCTGGCGCGCGGCGACGCCGATCGTGCCCCCGAAGGCGCGCACCTCGCCGGCGACGATCTGCGGGGCACCGTCGAGCTCGCGCAGCGCGATCCAGCCCTTGCCGAGATCGATCGGCCCGCGGCCGGTGACGCGCTTCCATCCGATGTGCTGCACGTCCGACGGCGTCAGCAGCGAGATCGTCCCGGCGGGCGCCGCGAACGTGAGTCCCTTCCACGCGAACGAGCGCGCCGTCCACGGGATCGTCGGCGGTGGCGCGACGAGCCGCGCGGGTGCGAGCGCGCCTTTGGGCCGCAGCGACATCACGGGCGCGATCACCCGCATCGGCGCGTCGCCGACCTCGAGCATCGCATCGGCGGCACGCGCAACCATCGGCTTGTCGACGACGACCCTCGCCCGATCGCCGATCCCCCACGCGCGAAACGCGAACGGCAACGAGACGTCGGTCAGGCGCGTCGCGTGCCGCCCCCGCACCGCGGCACGCCGGGCCCGCGCCGTGCCCGCGAGCGCGAGCGCGTTCAGCTGCTCCCGTCCATCGACGATGCCGACCAGGCGCACGCCGCCGAGCACGAGCTTGTAGATCGCCGCGGCCTTCGCGGTGAGCTCGACGCGCGAGCGCCCCGCTCGCATGCCATCCGCACTCGCCGTCAGGGCGTTCGAGCCCGTGCTGGTCAAGCGCACGCCATCGATCTGGACCTCGTGGCCGCGGATCGCCGCTGCCCGTGCGTCGAGCGCTGGTCGGTCGATGCGGATCGTCGACGAGCTGTCGATCGTCGCGCCGGTGCTCGTGACGTTCGCCTGCACGCCGGCGAGCCGCAGCTTGCCGATCGCACCGGCCGCCGCCTCGAGCTCGACGTGAGGGCGGTCGACACGAAGCGACGACAGGCTCGCGGCTCGCGCGCTCGTGGCGACCACCTTCGCGCGAACATCCTCGATGCGAAGCTCGCGCCCCTGGGCGGACGACGCGGTCACGTCGAGCTGCGTGTCGCCGATCCGCACGCCCGCCGAGCTCGCGGCGACCGGTCCGGTGACCACGCCTCGCGCACGCACATCGTCGAGGCGAGCGCTCCCCAGCGTGAGCTCAGGTGCGGCGACCTCGAACTTCGCGTCCGTGACGCTGACGCCGTCCTGCGTCCACGTGACGTGGCCACGCCCGCTCGCCGTCCACTCGAGGCCGCCGCGCGAGACCGCCGTCCAGGCGACGTCGAGCGCGCGAGTCGCGAGGGGATTCGCGCTCGCGGCCGGCGCACACCCTTCGACGTCGGCGACCCCGTCGATCACGGCCTCGACGCACACGCGCACGTCGGCCCCCGAGGTCCTGGCGCGGATCGCGACCTCGCGCAGCGTGAGCGGGCCGAGCTGCCACGCCGGTGCGGACGCGGTCACCGACACCTGCGGCGACGCCGTGCCCACGTCGAGCGCGCCCGAGATCGCGAACTGCGTCGGGCCGAGGTCGAGCGTGCAGTCCGCGAGCCGCAGCTCCTGGATCGGGAGCCGCTGTAGCGCTGAGCGCGGAGAGGTCGCGGACCCTGCCGCGGGAGTGGCCCCGGCCCCCCACCGCTCGATGGCGTCGCGCGTGAGATGTGCCCCGCGCAGCGTGAGGGTGCGTGCGTCACGCCAGAGCAGCGACCATCCGGCATCGAGCTCGACGTCGCCGAGATCGAGGCCGGGCGCGAGCGAGACCCCCGCGAGGCGGACGTGATCGAGGCCGACGCTCGCGACGCGGAGCTCGGCGTCGGAGAACCCGCGCGCGGCCAGCTCGTGGCGCAGGTAGCGCGCGACGAGCCGCGGGACCAGCCAGGCATGGACTGCGATCCCCACGGCCAGCGTGAGGAGAAACGCGAGTCCCCAGCGACACGCGCGATGCAGCCCCGTGCTCATCATCGGCCTGACAGCGCACTGGAGCACATCGGTTGCTCGTGGCTATCGGGAATCTCGCCCCGACCGATCGGCTGCGAAGAATCCTCTCGGGCTTCGGCGTGGATTCCGCCGCGGTCCGGGCTAGCATCAAGGGGTGTCGAACCGACGCGTCCTGCTGACCTTGGTGCTCGCGGCGTGCTCGTCGAAGGCCACCACCTCTGGTGATTCGGCGCGCTCCGCTCGCGAGCTCGGTACCGCATCTCAAGCCGAGACCCCTTCGGGCACGCCCGCTGCGCCGGCGCTCCCACCACCCGACCCGCGTGAGGCGGCACTTTCGGCGACCGTGCGCGAGCTGCTCACCGACGAGCATCTGCTGCGCAAGCCGATCGACGACTCCGTGTCGCGCGACGCGTTCAAGACGTACCTCGATCGGCTCGACGGCACGAAGATGTTCTTGCTCGCGTCGGACCGCGACGCGCTCGCCAAGTACGCCGACAAGGTCGACGACGAGCTCCGGTCGGGCCGCCTCGATCTCGCGCACGACGGCGCGAAGGTGTTCGCGCAGCGCGTGGGCGTCGTCGAGAAGATGGTCGAGAGCCTGCTCGCCGCGCCGCTCGATCTCACGAACGAGGAGAGCGTCGAGGTCGACCCGGACAAGCTGCAGCCGGCCGCCAGTGAGGCCGAGCTGAAGGACCGCTGGCGCCAGCGCCTCGAGCTCGAGGTGCTCGAGCGCATCGGCAGCATGGAGGATCGCCTCGCCGCCGAGGCGAAGAAGAAGGACGCGAAAGGCAAGGACAAGGCGAAGGCCGAGAAGGAAGACAAGGACGCCAAGGACGCCTCGGCCACGCCGCTCGCACAGATCCCGACGACGCCCGAGGGCCGCGAGGCCAAGGCGCGCGAGGACCTCACGAAGACGTACGCCGGCCGGTTCGCGCGGCTCAAGACGCAAGGCCCGCTCGACGCGGCGTCCGATCTCGTCAACGCCGTCACCAGCTCGCTGGACCCGCACTCGACGTACCTGCCGCCTGCCGACAAGGCGAACTTCGACATCGCGATCACCGGCTCGCTGGAAGGTATCGGCGCGGTGCTGCGCGAGAAGGATCACTACATCGAGATCAGCGAGCTCGTCCCCGGCGGCGCGAGCTGGCGTCACGGCGGCATCGTGCCGGGCGACCTGATCCTCGCGGTCACCAACGACGGCAAGGATCCTGTCGACGTCTATGACATGCGCATCGACGAGGTCGTGAAGATGATCCGCGGCCCGAAGGGCACGGTGGTGCGCCTGCGCGTGCAGAAGTCCGCGGGTACCGAAGCGACCGTCGCGATCACGCGCGACAAGGTCGAGATCGAGGAGGCGTATGCGAAGGGCGCGGTGATCAACCACAAGTCAGGCCCGTCGTTCGGCTACATCCACCTGCCGAGCTTCTACGGCGGCAAGGGCAATGGTCAGCGCACCGCGGCGAGCGACGTGAAGCGCCTGCTCGACGAGCTCGAGGCGAAGAAGGTCGCGGGCGTCGTCATCGATCTCCGCAGCAACGGCGGTGGCCTGCTCTACGACGCCGTCGAGATGACCGGCTCGCTGATCGACAAGGGCCCGGTCGTGCAGGTGCAAGACAGCCGCGGCAGGAAGGAGGTCCTGCGCGACGAGAAGGCCGGGCTCGAGTACACCGGTCCCGTCGTCGTGCTCGTCGACAAGTTCAGCGCATCGGCGTCGGAGATCTTCGCCGGCGCGATGCAGGACTACGGACGCGCGGTGATCGTCGGCACCGGCCCCACCCACGGCAAGGGCACCGTGCAGACGCTCGCGGATCTCGATCGCGCGACGGGTGGCAAGGTCGAGCTCGGTGTCCTCAAGCTGACGATCCAGCAGTTCTTCCGCGTCACCGGGGCGTCGACGCAGCGGGAAGGCGTGGTGCCCGACATCGTGCTGCCGGATCCCGCGGGCCACGTCGATGCGGGCGAGCGCTCGCTCGATCACGCCCTCGAGTGGTCGAAGATCGACGGCCTTCCGTACGACAAGGTTCCGCACGCATGGAAGGCCGACCAGCTCGCGCAGAAGAGCGGCGCGCGGATCGCCAAGGATCCGCTGCTGTCGAAGATCGCCGCGACCACGCAGGTGCTGCGCGCGCGGCGCCACGACACCAAGATCCCGCTCGCGAAGCCCGCGTGGGAAGCGCGGCGCAAGGAGCAGAAGGCCGCGCTCGAGGCGGTCTCGCCCGACGTGAAGACGCTGCCGCCACGCCTGACCGTCAAGCCGCTGGACGACGGCAAGGCGCTGCCTCCGGGGCCCGGTGCGAAGACCGACGATCGCGGCAAGCGCTGGTCGGACGGCATCGCGCGGGATCCGTGGATCGACGAGAGCGTCAACGTCCTCGCGGACATGGCGAAGTCGAAGTAGCGAAAAAAAGTCTGTAACGAATCTCGGGGCCGGCGGACATCGGGGAAAGGAGCCACCGATGACCACCGTCCACGAGATCGCCTCGCATCTCTATCGCATCAGCACGCCCGTCGAAGGGATCGGGATCCCCGGGGGATTCAGCTTCAATCAGTTCCTCGTCGTCGACGACGCGCCGCTGCTGTTTCATACCGGACCGCGCCGCATGTTCCCGCTCGTGCGCGACGCCGTGGCGCGCGTCCTCGGTGACGCCGCGAAGCTGCGCTACGTCGCGTTCTCGCACGTGGAGGCCGACGAGATGGGCTCGCTCGATCTGTGGCTCGCGACGGCTCCCACCGCCGAGGCCGTGTGCAGCATGGTCGCGAAGATGGTGTCGACCGACGACCTCGTCGATCGGCCGGCGGTCGGGCTCGCCGACGGCCAGGAGCTCGCCCTCGGTAAGCGCTCGCTGCGCTGGCTCGATGCGCCGCACGTCCCGCACGGCTGGGACTGCGGCTACCTGTTCGACGCATCGACCAAGACCTTGCTGTGCGGCGATCTGTTCACCCAGGCCGGGTCCAACCTGCCGCCGCTCACGGAGAGCGAAGTGCTCGGCCCCTCGGAGGTCATGCGCTCCGGGATGGATTACTTCGCGCACGGGCCGCAGACGCGCGCGACCCTCGACAAGCTCGCGCGCACCGAGCCCACGACGCTCGCATGCATGCACGGGAGCTCGTACCGCGGGAACGGTGCGGCGCTGCTCCGCGCCCTCGCCGACAAGGTCGCGTGATAGCGTGGAGGTAGATGGCCACCGACGCGGAGCTCGCACGGTGCGTCGCGGAGGGCGATGCCGCGGCGGAGGCCGAGCTGTGCCGGCGGTTCGCGCCGCGCGTCCACCTGTATGGCCTCAAGCACCTGCGCGACGAGGACCGTGCGCGTGACCTCGTGCAGTCGGTGCTCGTCGCGGTGCTCGAGGCCGCACGTGCGGGGCGCATCGATGACCCCGAGCGCATCGATCGCTACATCCTCGGCACCAGCCGCAACCTCGCCCTGCGGTTCCGCGCCGCCGACACGCGCGCCGAGCCGACCGCGCCGGCCGGCCTCGACGTCGCGGGCGCGTTGCCTCCGCTCGACGCCCTCGACATCGAGGCGCTGCTGCGGTGCCTGCAGCACGTCGAGGCGCGCGCACGCACGATCCTCTACCTCGCGTTCTCGCGCGACAAGTCCGCCGACGAGATCGCGGAGGCGCTGGCGATGACACCGGGCAACGTGCGCGTCGTGCGCCATCGCGCGGTCGCGCAGCTGCGCGATTGTCTCGGCGTGGCGGAGGCGACATGAGCTGCCGCACGCCGCTCGACGACGCGCGGCTCGTCGCGTACTGGGCAGGCGACCTCGCACCGGCCGACGCCGACGCCGTCGAGGAGCACCTGTTCGGGTGCGACGCGTGCACCGCGGCCTCCACGCGCGTCGCGCAGATCGCCGCCGCGCTCCGCGGCCAGCTGCCGCCGGTGATCTCGTGCGCCGACCTCGACGTGCTGCGCGGGAAGGGGCTCACGCTCGTCGAGAACGCGATCCCGCCCGGCGTGCGCACCGAGGTCACGTTCGCACGGCACGTCGATCTCATGATCCACCGCCTCGGCGGCCTGGCGCTCACGGGCGCCGATCGCGTCCAGGTCATCATCCGCGTCGAGTCCACGGGCGACGTGATGTTCGACGAGCCGTTCGCGCCCTACGACGCGGAGCGCGGCGAGGTGTTGGTCGCGTGCCAGCGCCACTACGCGGTGTTCCCGCGCGACATCGAGATCGAGGTGCGCGCCCATCGCGCGGGCGCGCCACCCGCCGCGACCGTGTACGCGATCCCGCACGTGTTCGGGTGATCAGCTTCGCTTGAACACGCCGACACGCGACATCACCCGGCGAGGCACGCCATAGAGGTCGAGCGCTGCCTCGTGATCGAACATGCCGAGCGTCTCGCGCACGATCATGTAGTTCCACACGGCGGTCGCGAGCGCTTCCAGCGTCTCCTCGGTTCCGACGAACGCGCCAACGGCTCGCTCGAGCGCGCGCCCCGCCTCGCCGAGCGCCGAGGCCCGCTCGCTCTGCAGCTCCTGCTCGATGGCGGGCATCGGGTCGATCGGACGGCCCATGGCGGTGAGATGCCACGCCCGGGCTGATCGGTCCACCGAACGCGCACATGTCGCCTCCTCGCGTCGCCTCGGACTGCGTCCGAGCACCGCACCTCGTCGACCTTGCGCCGAGGAGCCTTCGGGCCGTACAGTTTGAAGATGCCGTTCTCGCGGCGTGACGCATTGCGGGGGATGCTCGCGCTCGGCGCGAGTCTTCCGATCGTGGGGCTCGGCTGTCGCGGCGATGACAAGCGCCCGCAACAAGTGCCTGCGCCCGCGACGAAGCCGAAGCCACGCAAGCTCGTCGTCCTGTTCCTGAGCGGAGGCCCCGACGGCGTCCTTACCCTGGACCCCAAGACACCGTCGGAGGTCGAAGGCTGGGTCGACAATCCGACCCACACCGAGAGCATCACGGCCGGCAACATGCGGCTCGGTTCGCTGTGGGCGCCGCTCTCGAAGTGGGCCGAGCGCATGGCGATCGTCCACGGCGTGCAGGTCGAGAGCGCGAATCACTTCGCGGGCACCTGGCAGTTCCTCCGGATGCGGCGGCGCGGGCTGCTCTCGACGCCGAGCATCTTCGACTTGATCGCGCGTCACCAGCAGAGCCCCCTCGGCGCGGTCACGGTCGGCCATCTGTTCAACCGCACGTATTCGCCTGGCTGGCTGGCGCTCGATGGTGAAGTGGTCGGCACCAGCGGGGCGCAAGGACTCTCCCACTTCGACTCGACGCCCCGCGACGAGCTCGCGCAGCTCGCCGCCGCGCTGCGCGAGAACGCGCGCGCCCCCGGACTGCGTCCCACCGACGTGCAGAGCTACGAGCGCGTGATTGCTTACCTGGACACGCTGCAGACGGTCCCGCCGCTCGAGCTGGTGCCGTGGAAGGTTCCCAGCGGCGAGCGCATGGGCCCGCCGATCACGGGCATGCAGCGCGTGCTGTGGGCGCTCGAGCACGACCTCGCATCGACGGCGCTCGTGTACTTCGGCTTCAACAAGTTCGATTCGCACTGGAAGAACCTGGAGCGCCAGCAGAGCGTCAACGCCGCGTTCACCGGAGCGTTCGACCTGTTTCTCCAAGGGCTGCACGCGAAGCGCAACCAGCACGGCACGCTCGCCGAGCAGACGACGATCCTCGTCGCCGGTGAGGTCGGCCGCTTCCCGCGCCTCAACTCCGACCATGGAAAGGACCACTTCCCGGAGGTCTCGATGCTCCTGATGGGTGCAGGCATCGCGACCGGCAGCAAGGGCAACATCGTCGGACAGACCGGCAAGAACATGCTGGGGCTGCCGATGGACCTCAAGACCGGCAAGCTCGGCGGTACCAAGCACGTGATGCTCGACAACGTCGGCAGCACGCTGCTCCGCCTGTTCGGCATCGAGCCGACGCAGTACGGCTACCCCTCGCAGCCCATCGAGCCGCTCCTCGGGTGACCATGCGCCGATCCATCGTCTTCACGATGTTCGTCCTCGCTGCGTGCACGCGGCAGGCCGACGAGGTGCGCCCTGCCCCGCCGAGCACGGCCCCGGTCGCCGCGGCCACGACCAATGAACAACTAGTCGACGACCTCGCGATGATCTCGCTCGGGCGCATCCTCGAAGAGCCCAAGCGCTCCGAGACGATCGCGGCGCTCGACGGCAAGGCGACCACGATCGACAAGGTGATCGACGACCTGGTCCGCGACCCGCGCTTCGCTCGCGTGGTGATCCCGCGCGTGCTGTTCGGCGAGATGAACTTCGGGCCGCTGTCGTACTACGCGATGCACATCCTGAAGACGAAGGAAGTCGACGGACAGAAGGTGAGCTTCTACCGCAAGGACTGCACCCTCGCCGACAGCGTCGAGGTCGCGCCGTGGTGGGATGCCAAGCATCCGATCCGGGTCTGCAAGGCCGACTATCAGCCGCAGGGCTTCAAGGCCAAGGATGGCAACACCTGCTCGGGCACGATGGCGACGGACGTCCCGGAATGCGGCTGCGGACCGATGTTGCTCAACTGCGTGCGCGACACACGGCACTTCGGCGAGCTGTTCGAGAGCTTCCGCCAGGAGCAGCTCGGCATCATCGCGCACGTCATCGAGAACGACGAACCGTTCAAGCAGATCATCCTGACCAAGAGCTCGTTCCGTGATCGCAACGTCGAGGCGATGCGCATCCGCGACAAGCTCTACGCGAGCCCGGGCAAGAGCGTACCGGATCTCTCGGCGTGGCCCGTCGAAGGCAAGTACGCACCGCGCGAGGAGCTCTTCCCCGGCGCGCACTCCGGCATCCTCACGTCCACCCAGTATCTGTACATGTCCGATGGGCCGCGCGATCGCATGCGGCTGGTGTTCGCGCGCACGTGGTGCACCACGACGGGCAGCTTCGGCGTCACCAGCGATCAGTTCCGCGATCTCATGGGACAGCACGCGAACATCCGGTCCGAGAACGCGGGCTGGAAGGAGCTCGCCGCCGCACCCGGGTGCTCCGAGTGCCACGCGCGCATGGACTATGGTGCGCAGTTCATGCTCGCGTACCCGGCGCTCGGCAAGTCGGTCACACCGATCCTCAGCGAGTCGCGCCACAAGGAGCGCGGGCCGATGTACATGCGCGACATCGACGATCCACGCGGCGAGATCCCGCTGACGCCGGAGGCGCTCGGCAAGCTGATCGTGGCCCAACCCGAGTTCAGCGACTGCATGGTCCAGCGCGTGGAGGACCACGTGCTCGGGACGACCGCCTCGGCCGCCGACCACGAGGCACTGCTCGCGGCGTTCACCGAGGACGGGAAGATGCGCACGCTGTTCCGCGCTGCCCTGCGCAAGTACGTCGATCGCGTGCAGACCTCCGCGCCGCCGGTCGCCGCCGCCGCGAAGCCGATCGCGCCAGCGCCGGCGGGCGACGTGGTCACGTTCCCGGAGCCGCTCGCCGCCCAGATCGTGAACGCGTGCGGTGATTGCCACGACTCGGGCGATGATCCGTTCCTGGCGGAGTTCGAGACCAAGCGCACCTTGCCACGCGAGCTGGTGCTCGAAGCGGCGAACCTCATCTCCTCGGGGATGATGCCGAAGCACGCCAAGCTCGAGCGCGCGGACAAGGTCTCGATGCTGGAAGGCATGATCGGCGTGCTCGCCCCGGACGCGACGTGGGCCGCGAACGCGCACGGCTACTGGCTCGACGAATGGCTGGGCTCGCGCACGCATCACCTGTCGGCGGTCAAGGAACGCATCGGCCTGGAGACCTCCTACAAGCTCGATGAGGACGATCAGGCGCGCAGCGTCGAGGAGGTGCTCGAGGGTGAGCTGATGACGCTCACGCCGTCGTACGTGACCCAGGTCGGCCAGCTCGCGCTGAAGGCGTGCCATGCGGTGATCAAAGATCAGGCGAAGTACCGTGCGTGCCTGCGGCGTGAGACGCGCCCCGAGGCGTTCCTGATCAAGTAACGAAGCCGCCCGGGACCTCCGTCGGGGCGCCTTGACAAGCCCCGGCCAGTACGGGAACCTGGTTCGGTCTCGTCGGGGTGACGTGACACCTCATGGCGTTCGTCGATCACCGCCCATTCTCGGACATGGGATGACCACATCGAAGGGGGCCGCGCCCGTCTGGCGCAGTATCGGCATCGTCGAGGTCAAGCCCGCGAGTCGTGTCGCCGTGCTCGCGCGCCGGCTCGCCCCGATCGTGGTTCCAGCGGTCGTGATGGCGCTCTTCTACCTGTGGGGGCGCACCACGATGGCGATCGTCGTCGGAGTCCTCGCGGTCGTGATCGGCGGCGGCTCGGCGCTCTTCCCGCCGTTCCGGCGCGGTGTCGAACGCGTGACCGGCTTCATCGGCTCGGGGATCGGGTTCATCGCGCTGAGCGTGGTCTACGTCATCATCTTTCTCCCGATCGCGATCGTGTTGAAGCTCGCCGGCCGCACGCCGCTCACGCTGCGCGCGGATCCGAGCGCCGACACGTACTGGGAGCGCATCGCGCTGCGAACGCCGCCGCGCCTCTACCGGCGGATGTTCGCGCTCGAGCAACCGCAGGCCCAGCGCGGTCCGCGGCGCTCGTGGGTGCGTACGTTCGTGGTCCGGCTCGTCCAGTTCTACGTGATCGCGGCGGCGCTGGTGTTCACGAACTACCTCGTCGGCTACCTGCTGGTCGACAAGCCCGATGAATCGCGCACGAACACCACGCGCGCCGAGGACATGCTCGCGATGAAGCCGTATCCGTGGGCGAAGCAGTGGGACGTCGAGTACTGGGGCCTGCGCACGCAGTTCCCGTATCACCCGATGCTGATGTGGGTGCACCCGGACATCAAGGGCGAGACCCTCAACATCAAGGATCAGCTCCGGCGATCGTACCAACCGGATCTGAAGGGACAGCAGCCGATCGTCGTCCACTTCTACGGCGGCTCCACGACGTTCGGCGCGTACCAGCGGGACGAGCACACGATCCCGTCCGAGTTCGCGCGCATCGCGGAAGCGCACGGCATTCCGGTGCAGGTCGCGAACTACGGCGCGATCGGCTACAGCACGATCCAGGAGACGACGGCCTTCATGCTCGAAACCTTGCGGGGCCACATCCCGCAGGTCGCCGTGTTCTACAACGGCTGGAACGACATCGTGAACGGAGGCCTGTTCCCGCAGCGCCTCGATCAACCGCCGTTCCGGGCGGGGCCTCGCGTCAAGTCCGCGTTCCCGATCGACGACACCTTCGAGAAGCTCGACAAGTACAACGCGCTTCGCATCCTCACGGAGGAGGAGAAGCCTCGACCGAGGTTCAAGCCGCCTACGCTCGACGAGGCGATGCAATACCTGCAGACCTGGTACCTGGGCGACAACAACATCAACCACAAGCTCGGTGCGTCCTATGGGATCCACGTCGTCACCTACCTGCAGCCGAGCTACCTGACCATGGCGGTGCCGAATCACGAGATCAGCGTCGACCAGCTGATCAAGGAGACCTCGTTCTGGTCGCGCGTCCGGCACGACCAGACCGCCGAGATCACCCGCCGCCTGCGCGCGATGCTGCCGCCGTACATGGTCGACCTCTCGGACGCGCTGAACGGCGCACCGGCGGCCGTGTACGTCGACCCGATCCACACCAACGAGGTCGGCGCGCGGATGATCGCGGAGCGGATGTTCCGGGACCTCGAACCGAAGCTGCGCGAGCTCGTGCAAGCGCGCGGAGCCAACTGAGAACGCCGTGAACATTCTCGGGATCAGCGCCTACTATCACGACTCCGCGGCGTGCCTCGTCCGCAACGGCGAGATCATCGCCGCGGCGCAAGAGGAGCGCTTCACGCGCAAGAAGCACGACGCCAGCTTTCCGCGGCACGCAGCCGCGTACTGCCTGCGCGCCGGCAACATCGGCCCGAACGACGTGCACGTCGTGGCGTTCTACGAGAAGCCGCTGACGCACTTCCTCCGCCTGCTGCGCAGCTACTTCTCGATGGGGCCCACGGCGATCCGGTCGTTCCTCGCCGCGATGCCGCCGTGGCTCCGCCACAAGCTGTGGATCCCGCTCGACATCGAGCGCGAGCTCGAAGCGCTCGGCTACCGCCTCAACGAGCTCGTGTTCTCGGAGCACCACGAGTCGCACGCCGCGAGCGCGTTCTTCCCGTCGCCGTTCTCGTCGGCGGCCGTGCTGTGCCTCGACGCGGTGGGCGAGGACGCGACCACCAGCCTCTCGCTCGGGCGCGATCACACGCTGAACCTCGTCAAGCAGCTGCGCTTCCCGCACTCGCTCGGCCTGTTGTACTCGGCGTTCACGTACTACTGCGGCTTCAAGGTCAACTCCGGCGAGTACAAGCTCATGGGGCTCGCACCGTACGGCGAGCCCACGTACACCAAGCAGATCTACGACCTGCTCGACCTGCGCCCCGACGGGACGTTCCGCATGGACCTCTCGTACTTCGACTTCATCGGTGGCCTCACGATGACGAGCGAGAAGTTCCATCGCGCGTTCGGTGGACCGCCGCGCAAGGCCGAGTCACGGATCACACGGCGCGAGATGGACCTCGCCCGGTCGATCCAGGCGGTGCTGGAAGACATCGTGCTCCGGCTGGCGCGCAGCGCGGCGATGCTCGGCGAGAAGAACCTCTGCCTCGCCGGCGGCGTCGCGCTGAACTGCGTCGCCAACGGTGTCGTCCAGCGCGAGAAGATCTTCGACAACATCTGGATCCAGCCGGCCTCGGGCGACGCCGGTGGTGCGCTCGGGACCGCGCTGCACGCGTGGCACCACATCAAGGGTAATGCGCGCACGCCCAAGCCGAACGACAGCATGCAGGGCTCGTATCTCGGTCCCTCGTTCGGCGACGACGAGATCCGCGACTACCTCGACAAGCACGGCTATCCGTACACGTTCGTCGAGGGCGACGAGGCGCGGGCCGAGCGCATCGCGCAGCTCGTGGCGGAGGGCAAGGTCGTCGGCCTGTTCCTCGGCCGCATGGAGTTCGGGCCGCGCGCCCTCGGCCATCGCAGCATCATCGGTGATCCGCGCTCGCCCGAGATGCAGCGGAACATGAACCTCAAGATCAAGTACCGCGAGTCGTTCCGGCCGTTCGCACCGTCGGTGCTCGCGGAGCGCGCCTCCGAGTACTTCGATCTCGACTGCGAATCACCGTACATGCTCCTCGTCGCCCCCGTTCGCGACCAGCTGCGGCACCCGATCGCGGACAAGCCGCGCGGCGACGACCTGCTCGAGTGGGTGAACGAGGTGCGCTCGGAGCTGCCGGCGATCACGCACGTCGACTACTCCGCGCGCGTGCAGACCTTGTCGACGGAGCGCAGCCCGAACTTCCACATGATCGTGAAGAAGTTCAGCGAGCTCACCGGCTGCGGCGTGATGATCAACACGTCGTTCAACGTGCGCGGCGAGCCGATCGTGTGCACCCCGGAGCAGGCGTATCGCTGCTTCATGCGCTGCGAGATGGACGCGCTCGTCCTCGAGCACGCGATCCTCGAGAAGAGCGCACAGCCGCCGATGCCCGACACCGAAGACTGGCGAAAGACCTACGAGCTCGATTGATGCGGAGGACCGAGCCATGCTGAGGCGTCTACGACACCTGTTCAGACTGGCCGTCGAGGTGGTCGACTACAGCGTCACGAATCGCGTGACCTGGTTGATCCCCGTCATCCTGCTGCTGCTCGCGGCCGGCCTCGTCGTCGCCACCGCCCACGTCACCGCGCCGTTCATCTACACCCTGTTCTAACGCTCGTTAAGGCGAGCGCACTGCGCAGCGTTGGCAAACGTTCTCCCAGAAGGGGAGCCGCCAAGATCGCCATGATCGCCAAGCAGAAGGAAGTTCTCCGCCTTCGGCCCGGCACGCCCGCCGCCGAGACCTTTCACTGGCTTCCCAGATTTCACAGCCTGGAGCGTCACATTCTCTCGACGAGGATTCGTAGCAGGCCGGAAAAGAATCTCTGCTTGGCGATCTTGGCGATCTTGGCGACTCACGATCTGCGGCACGCAAACCACCGCGTGGACCGCGCTCATGCTTGCCGCAATCTCGCTAACTGACCCGCATTGGTTCTAACGCTCCATCATGCGCAGCAGCGCCGTCGTGGTGTTCCAGTTGCGTGCCGTGATGTGCGCGTAGATCGGCAGCGACGTGATCTTCGACAGCTTGCGCGACCACCGCTTCTCTCGCCGCGGCGCCAAACACCACGTTGCCGCTCTGGATGTACGTCGCGACGTCGGTGAAGCCCTGTGCCTCGAAGCACGCCTTGAGGGCGGTCATCTTGATGATGTTGTTGCCGCCGACGTTGATGCCGCGCAGGAGTGCCACGTACGTCGCCATGGCGCAGTGATACCGTAGACGCGCGATGCCGCGCACGTGGTTGGTCCTGCTCGCCCTCGCCGCCTGCAACGAGCAAGCGCCCGTGGCGCCTCCGGCCGCCGGTGGCCGCGTGGAGCTGGTCGCCGCGCCCGCCGCCGGGGAGCTCGCCGAGTACGTGGCACAGGAGATCGCGCGCGGCAGCCGCGAGCAGGTGCCGATCGTGGTCTACGTCGGCGCGACGTGGTGCGAGCCGTGCCGCGACTTCCACGCGGCCGTCGAGCGCGGCGCCCTCGATGCGGCGCTCGGCCCGATGCGCTTCCTCGAGTTCGACCTCGATCGCGACGGCGCACGGCTGAAGGCAGCGGGTTACACGTCGGACCTGGTGCCCCTGTTCGCGCGGCCACTCGCGGACGGGCGCGCGTCGGGGACGCAGACGGACGGCGTCCGCGCGGGCGGCCGGTATGTCGACCAGCTGACGCCGCGCATCAAGGCGCTGTTCGGGACGTGATCCGCATTCCCCCGAGGGGATGCGCACCGTCTGATTCGTTGACTTCGGGCGCGCGGGGCGCCGAGAGTACCCCTCATGCGCAAAGGACTGCTGCTGTTGGTGTTGAGTCCGCTCGCCGCCTGCGGAGATGACAGCTCCGAGAATTCGTTCCCGGTGCGCGATTGCTCCGATCCGAGCATCACCAGCGCGACCTGCGTCGAGATCAAGGGCGGCG
>Ga0247822_10001085_pt1 | contig 16178 bp, 13 predicted proteins | sample 13C_Cellulose_Da_FD_192423 | JGI IMG/M metagenome (GOLD analysis project Ga0247822, IMG submission 192423) | Soil microbial communities from agricultural site in Penn Yan, New York, United States - 13C_Cellulose_Day30 | ecosystem: Environmental > Terrestrial > Soil > Agricultural land | place...
TGCTCGCGCCAGCGCGGCGCCAGGAACTGCTTGACGTCGGCCATCGAGCGAGCCGCGGGATGCACGTCGCCGTCGATGATCCTGAGGCGTGCCTGCGCGGGCGCGCCGGTGTCACGATCGGCATCGGTATCGAGGGTGGGTGTGAGCGGGGCGTCGAGCATCATGTCTGCCTCCCTAGTCTGGGGTAGGTGGCGAGCGGATTGTCGATCAGGATCTTGCGCACGAGCTCGGGCGACAGGCCGGCGGGAAGCATCTCCTCGCCGTCGAACTGCCAGTGCGGAAAATCAGTCGAGAAGAGCAGCATCTCGTCGGACTGCAGCTGGTCCATGATTCGCCCAATGTGCGCCGCCGAGGGCGGCGCGTCAAAGGGCTGGATCGTGAGCCGGATGTGGTCCCGCACGAACTCCTCCGGCGAGCGGTCGAGCCAAGGCACCTCGTTGCGCACCCCGCGCCAGAACTTGGAGAGGCGCCAGAGGTAGGACGGCAGCCAGGTGACCCCGGATTCGATCAGCACCACCTTGAGCCGGGGGTATTTGACGAACACGCCCTCGCAGATGAAGCTGCCGAGCTGGGTGTGGAAGCCGAGCGACTGGGAGGCGTAGTCCTCGGCGTAGTAGGTGGGCCAGCCCGAGCCGGTGAGCGCGTGGTGGTAGCTCGAGCCCGCATGGATGCCGACCGTGAAGCCGTGGCGCTCGGCGGCAGCATAGATCGGCCAGTACATGGACTTGCCGAGGGGATGCTCGCCCATTGCCAGCATCAGCACCTGCACGAACCGCTTGTCGCTCGAGAGCCGCTCGATCTCCTCCGCTGCCCGCTCCGGCGACTGGATCGGCAGCACTGCAGAGCCCTTCAGGCGCGGGTCCTTGGCGAGCCATTCCGCCGCCAGCCAGTCGTTGAGCGCGCTGGCGAAGGCCGCCGCCAGGTTCTCGTCGCGGAACGCCTGCACCGCAAACAGCGAGTTGCAGATGGCGTGCGCGAAGCCGAAGCGGTCGAGCGTCTCCTTGGCGGCCTTGCCGGGCTCCGTGTCGGCGCCCAGCTTGCGCCAGTCGGGGCGTAGCGTGAGCGGCGCGTTGGGCGGGTAGGAGATCGAATCCCAGGTCTCGATGCCGCGCAGATCGACCGTATCGCGCCAATGGTCGTCCATGTACTGGCTGATCGCGCGCGGGGTCGGCACGCGCGGATGCAGGTCGCAGTCGATGGCGCCCTTGTAGATGTCGCTCAAGTCGGGCCTCTGGGTCGTCGGCCGGGCAGTGCCGACATCTTAGGCGAATGGCGCTGCGAGCGCCATTGATGACCTATGCGCAGCCCGCATATTCGCCCGCTGCTCCGAGGCCGATTGCTGCAATGCAAACCCTATTTGCGCCGAGGCTTCTTTGGTACGGCATGCCGCCAGGCCGTCTCCAGCGCGGCCTCGAGGTCGGCGGTACTCAATGCCGAGAGCTTGGCCGTCGTCCAGCCCTGCTGGCCCCAGGCATTGGGCACGGGCGCGAAGTTTCAGCTCCTGCTCGTCCGGCGTGAACTTGAAGTTGGCGGTACGGCCGTCGGCGGCGAGCGTCACGTAGATGCGCGTCACCTTGAACGCCGCCCGGTCGAAATGCGGGGCCTCCGTCGTCCCCTCGAGGGCCAGCGCCATCCTGCGCAGGTCCTTGGCATTCGCCATCTCACCGCCCGCTCCAGGCCTTGAGCGCCACGAAATGCGGCCCGACGTCGATATGGATGTGGCTCATGTCGGCATAAGTCATGATGCCGCCGGTGGTGTGGTTGGCGATCAGCCAGCGCACGACCGCGCCCTTGCGGGCCCCGGCGTCGAAGTCGATCGCCTCGCCGGTGGCATGCCTGGAGATACGGCCCGTGCCGGCGATGCGTGCGCCGGCGCGGCAGGTGGAGATGATGCGCATCTCGCCGAACTCGGCCTCGACGCGCTCCAGCAGGGCGCGCGCGGCGGGCTTCAGGCATGCAACAAGGCGCTGCGTCTCGGCATCGCGCTGCCGCCAGGACCTTCTCGGCTCATGACCCGGAAGGCCCGTGGGGGCCCGCTCGGACAACGACGCGAGCCATTGCTGCCGCGTGATCGGCTGCGGCGATGGCGGATGCAACGGGGAGACTTGCGCATCGGACAGCGCGGCAAGCCGCTGCGGGCGCACGGCAGGCTGCGGCTCGGGTGGAACGATCGGCTCCGGCAGCCGGTCGGGCTCGCTGGCCATTCGCGAGGGGCGCTGGGCCGGCCGGGGCACCGGCGGGACGATCGCCGCCGCCGACTTGTCATCGGGCAACTGCGCGACCACGGCGTCCCGTGCCCCCGCCGGCAACACCGGCAGTGCGCACGTAACGACGACGGCTGCTGCCAGAATCGCGCGCATCCCGTCCCTCTTTGCTCGCGCCCGTAACCCCCGGCTCCGCCACCGTGGGCATTGGATGCGGCGGCAGTGAGGCTTGCCTTTTCAAGTATGATTGGCCTGAGTTGCGAAGGCGCTAAGAGCGAGCCCGGCAACACCGGCGCCCTGGGGAGGATTTGCGATGCCCGTGCCCAAGCACATCTTCGACCCGCCCTTCAACATCGTGCGCGCCAGCCACGTCTCGCTCGCGGTGACGGACCTCGGGCGCGCCAGGGCGTTCTATGAGGGCACGCTCGGCCTTATTGTCGAGGACGAGACGAAGGACGCGCTCTATCTCCGCGCCGTCGAGGAGCGCCAGCATCACTCCCTCGCCCTGCTCGAGGGCCCGACACCCGAGGCCCGGCGCATCGGCCTCAAGGTCGCCAGCGAGGAGGACCTCGACAAGGCCGCCCGCTTCTTCAAGTCGAAAGGGCTCCCGCATGCCTTCGTCGAGCGCCCCCATCAGGGCCGCACGCTCGAGGCGTCCGATCCTTTCGGCCTGCCGCTCGAGCTCTATGTCACGATGGAGCAGCGCGAGCGCCTGCTGCAGCGCTACGACCGCTACAACGGCGTGCATGCCCAGCGCCTCGATCATTTCAACGTCTTCGCGCCCGACGTGCAGGGCTCAACCGACTTCTATGCCGGTCTCGGCTTCCGCCTCACCGAGTACACCGAGGAGGACGGCCCGGACGGCCGCATCGTCGCCTCCTGGATGCACCGCAAGGGCAACGTGCACGACCTCGCCTTCACCAACGGCCGCGGCCCCCGCCTGCACCACCTCGCCTACTGGGTGCCTAGCCCGCTCAACATCATCCACCTGTGCGACGTGATGGCCACCACCGGCCACCTCGCCAGCATGGAGCGCGGCCCCGGCCGCCATGGCATCTCCAACGCGTTCTTCCTCTATGTGCGCGATCCCGACGGCCATCGCATCGAGTTCTACGCTTGCGACTACCAGACCATGGACCCCGACCACGCGCCGATCCGCTGGTCCCTGCGCGACCCGCAGCGGCAGACGCTATGGGGCCAGCCGGCGCCCAAGTCCTGGTTCGAGGAAGGCTCGGCCTTCGCCGGCGCACCCCAACGCGACGCCCTCTTCACCGCCAACGTCATCGTCGCGCGTTAGTGCGCTACTGCACAAGGCGTCATCCCGGCGCCGCTCGGGCGCGAAGCGCGCGAGCGGAGGAAGGCCGGGACCCAGTCACATATCGATAGGCGGCTGGATGCCCGCCTGTGCGGGCATGACGTCGCGTCTTTTGGAGTCCGCTTGCCCCGCCCCCTCAGCTCGGGCGCTCCTCGAGACCGAACTCGCGCATCTTGCGGTAGAGGGTGGATCGGCCGATGCCGAGGCGCTTGGCGACCTCCGTCATGTGCCCGCGGTAGCGCCCGAGCGCCAGGCGGATCATATCGGCCTCCATGGCCTCGAGCGAGCGGATATCGCCGGTCTCGTTGACCGCGGGGATGCCGAGCGAGCCCTTGCCGCTGCCTGACTGAGGCGCAATCTCGACCGTCTGCGGCACCACGTCCTCCGCGCCCAGCATGGCGGGCCCGGTGATCACCGGCCGCCTGTCGACCTGGGCCGGAGCCGCGGGAATGGCGGCGCGGAAGCCCTCGACATGGGCCGCGATCTGCGGGAACTCGGCGACAGTGAGCTGCGGCCCGTCCGCCAGCACCACGGCGCGGAACATGGCGTTCTCGAGCTGGCGCACGTTGCCGGGCCAGGAATAGCCCGTCAGAAGCTCGAGCGTCTCCTTGGAGATGCCGGTGACGCGACGACCTTCCTCGGCGGCGAAGCGCGCGAGGAAGTGCATGGCGAGGTCCGGCACGTCCTCCAGGCGATCGCGCAACGGCGGCACCCAGATCGGGAACACGTTGAGCCGATAGTAGAGGTCCTCGCGGAACTTGCCGTCCTTGACCAGCTGGATCATGTCCCGGTTGGTCGCGGAGACCAGGCGGAAGTCGACCTTCACCGGCCGCTTGGCGCCGACGGGATCGATCTCGCCCTCCTGCAGCGCGCGCAGAAGCTTGACCTGCGCGTCGAGCGGCAGCTCGCCGATCTCGTCGAGAAACAACGTGCCGCTGTCGGCCTCCTGGAATTTGCCGATGCGCCTGTCGACGGCGCCCGTGAACGAGCCCTTCTCGTGGCCAAACAGGATGCTCTCGACCAGGTTCTCGGGGATGGCGCCGCAGTTGACGGTGATGAACGGCCTGGCTTTGCGCTCGCTCTCGCCCTGGATGGCGCGCGCGATCAGCTCCTTGCCGACGCCCGACTCACCTTCGATCAGCACTGGGATGTTGGAGGCGGCGGCGCGGCGCCCGAGCGAGATGGCGCGCTGCATGGCCTGACCGCGGATGATGAGGTCGGAGAAGGTGAGCGTGCCCTCCGCCTTCTTCTTGATGCGGGCGATCTCGCCCTGCAGCGCCTCGATCTTGAGCGCGCTGTTGATGGACACCTCGAGCCGCTCGGGCGAGGCCGGCTTGACGACGAAGTCGGCGGCGCCGGCGCGCATGGCGTTGATGGCGGCATCGATGGAGCCGTGCGCCGTTTGCACGATGACGGGCGGGCTGCCGGGCTTGGCGGAGAGGCGCTTGAGCACCTCGGTGCCGTCCATGCCGGGCATGACGAGATCGAGCAGGACCAGCGCGACGGCCGAGTGATCGGGGCCCTCCAGGATCTGGAGCGCTTGCTCCCCGCCTTGAGCGGTCCTGGTCTCGAAGCCGAGACGCTTTATGGTTTCTTCGAGGATGCGGCGCTGGGCTGGATCGTCGTCGACGATCAGGACGAGCTTGGGCATGTCGCGGGCTACTCAACTCAACTGGTTACTACACACGCCGCCAACCAAACCCCAGCCAACGCGGCTCAAGATCGGACGGATGGCCACATTCCGCTTACGCGGCTGCGCGGAGAGTGCCCGATATGGGTAAATGCATCGTTTCGGTTCGGCTTGGGTTGATGCTTTTTTGCCCGGGCGTTGACCCGCGGCCATAGTGGGGCCGGCGCACCTCATGGCAGATGCGGCCGCGGATAAGAAGGGAAGGAGCCTTGCAGGGCCCTGCACCGCACCGCACATTGGGCGAAAGCATGGTAAAGCGCTGGAGCGGGACGAGATGAGCAGCAAGGGCGAAACACCACGGGCATCCAGCGAGCCGGCGATGGCAGCGCGCTCCACGGCGACGGCCGAGCTCGGGCCGATGCCGACGTGGAACCTCGGCGACCTGTATCCGGGTCCCAAGGCCCCCGACGTCCAAGCCGACCTCGAGGCGGCGGCCGACGCGGCCCGGCGCATGAAGGAGCGCTATCAGGGCAAGCTCGTCGGGCTCGCCGCAGACGGCGCGGCCCTGGCGGAGGCGATCATCGCCTACGAGCGCCTGAGCGAGCTGATCGGCAAGCTCGGCTCCTATGCCGGCCTGCTCTACGCCGGCGACACATCCAATCCCGAGAACGCCAAGTTCTACGGCGATATCCAGGACCGGCTGACCGCCATCACCACCGATCTGATCTTCTTCGAGCTCGAGCTCAACAAGATCGACGAGGCGGTCCTGGCTCAGGGGCTCGAGGTGCCGGCGCTGGCGCGCTACCGGCCCTGGATCATGGACCTGCGCAAGGACAAGCCCTACCAGCTCGACGAGCAGCTCGAGCGGCTGTTCCACGAGAAGGCGACCACCTCCCACAGCGCCTGGAGCCGGCTCTTCAGCGAGACCATGACTGGGCTGCGTTTCGAGGTCGAGGGCGAGCGGGGGCCGCTCGCGCTCGAGCCCACGCTCAACTTCCTGACGTCGCCCGACGAGGCCAAGCGCCGGGCTGCCGCCGAGGCGCTGGCGCGCGTGTTTAGGGACAACGGCCGGCTCTTCACGCTGATTACCAACACGCTCGCCAAGGACAAGGAGATCTCCGACCGTTGGCGCGGCTTCAAGGATGTGGCCGACAGCCGCCATCTCGCCAATCGCGTCGAGCCCGAGGTGGTGGACGCTCTCGTGGAGGCCGTGCGCGCGGGCTACCCGGCGACCGCGCACCGCTACTACGCCCTCAAGGCCAAGTGGCTCGGCAAGAAGAAGCTCGCCTACTGGGACCGCAACGCCCCGCTCCCCGACAGGCCCGAGCGCATCGTACCCTGGGCCGACGCACAGGCCACGGTGCTGAAGGCCTACGGCGCGTTCGCGCCCGAGATGGCCAGCATCGCCAGGCGCTTCTTCGACGATGCCTGGATCGACGCCCCGGTCCGCGAGGGCAAGGCGCCCGGCGCCTTCTCGCACCCGACCGTGCCGTCCGTGCACCCCTACATTCTCATGAACTACCAGGGCAAGCTGCGCGACGTCATGACGCTCGCGCACGAGCTCGGCCACGGCGTGCACCAGGTGCTGGCGGCCCCGCAGGGCGCGCTGCTCGCATCGACGCCGCTCACGCTGGCGGAGACGGCATCCGTGTTCGGCGAGATGCTGACCTTCAGGGCCCTGCTCGCCACCGCCAAGGACATACGCGAGCGCAAGGCGCTCTTGGCGCAGAAGGTCGAGGACATGATCAACACGGTCGTGCGCCAGATCGCCTTCTACGGCTTCGAGCGCCGGGTGCACCAGGAGCGCCGGTCTGGCGAGCTCACCGCCGAACGGCTCGGCCAGATCTGGCTCGAGGTTCAGGGCGAGAGCCTGGGCCCGGCCATCGATCTCAAGGATGGATACGAGACCTACTGGTCCTACATCCCCCACTTCATCCATTCGCCGTTCTACGTCTACGCCTACGCCTTCGGTGATTGTCTGGTGAACTCGCTCTACGGCCTCTACCAGGAGGCGCATCCAGGGTTCGTCGGCAAATACTTCGAGATGCTGAAGGCCGGCGGCTCCAAGCACCATTCCGAGCTGCTCGCCCCCTTCGGCCTCGACGCCCGCCAGAGCGCCTTCTGGCAGAAGGGCCTCAAGGTGATCGAGAGCATGATCGACGAGCTGGAAGCCATGGAGCAGGCTGCCTGAGACCGCAGCCCAGACCTGCACCTCGCCCGGAGAGAACACTGTTCAGTCGTTGCGTTGGTGCAAAGCGCGCTGCCTGCGGAGGCCTGACGTGCTGGCCAATTCTGCCTCCCAATCGCGCTTTGACCGAAGCAGACGTGGGTGTATAAGCCGCGGCCAACTCCGCAGCGTGGCCGATCCGAGAAGCCGCCGCCTATGGCACAAGCAGCCGCCGCCCACGGTGCCGAAGATGGGCATACCAGCAAACAGTTCTGGGCCCTGGCGCTTGGATCGATCGGCGTCGTCTACGGCGACATCGGCACCAGCCCCCTCTACGCCCTGCGCGAGGCTGTAACGGCGGCCCAGCATCACGGCACGTCGGGACCCGACGCCGTGCTCGGCATCCTCTCGCTCATGACCTGGACACTGGTGCTCATCGTCACGGTCAAGTACGTGATCGTGCTCCTCAACGCCGACAACAAGGGCGAGGGCGGCACGTTCGCGCTGATGGCGCTCGGGCAGTCCGTGGCCAAGCGCAGCGCGCCGCTGATTCTGGTGTTCGGCGTCGTCGGCGCCGCCTTCTTCTACGGCGACGCGGTGATCACTCCGGCCATCTCCGTGCTTTCGGCGGTGGAAGGCCTGAAGCTCGTAGCGCCGGCGCTCAGCGATGCGGTGCTGCCGATCACGATCGCCATCCTCGTCGGCTTGTTCGCCGTGCAGTCGCGGGGGACGGCCGCCGTCGCCCAGTTCTTTGGGCCCATTACGCTCATCTGGTTCATCGTGCTTGCCATCGGTGGCATGATCCACCTGATCGACGACCCACGCGTGTTCCTCGCCTTGAACCCTGCGCTCGGCGTCGAGTTCGTTCTCACCCACGGCGTGATCGGCCTCGCCGTCATGGGCCTCGTGTTCCTGGTCGCGACCGGCGCCGAGGCGCTCTACGCCGACCTCGGCCACTTCGGGCGCAAGCCGATCCAATTCGCCTGGCTCGCCATCGTTCAGCCGGCGCTGATCATCAACTACTTCGGCCAGGGCGCGCTGCTGCTCGCCCATCCGGAGGCGATCGAGAACCCCTTCTACCGGCTCTATCCAGGCTGGGCCCTGATCCCAATGGTCGTGCTGGCGACCCTTGCCACCGTGATCGCCAGCCAGGCCGTCATCACCGGCGCCTTCTCTTTCACGCGCCAGGCCATCCAGCTGGGATTGCTGCCTCGCCTCGAGATTCGCCACACGTCGGAGAGCGTCGCCGGCCAGATCTATCTGCCGCGTGTCAACCAGGTGTTGTTCGTCGGCGTCGTGCTCGTGACCTTGACCTTCCGCAACTCGAGCAACCTCGCCGCAGCCTACGGCCTGTCCGTCACCGCGACCATGGTCATCGACAGCCTCATGGCCTTCTTCGTAGTGTGGCGCTGTTGGGGCTGGCCGGTGTGGAAAGTGGCTGCCCTGATGGTGCCCCTGCTGCTGATCGAGCAGGCGTTTCTTGCCGCCAACGTCATGAAGATCCCCGAGGGCGGCTGGATGCCGCTGCTCGTCGCGGCAGCGATCAGCCTGCTCGTTCTGACGTGGGTGCGCGGCTCGCGCACGCTCGCCAAGGCCACCCGCAAGAACGAGGCCGACCTCGAGTGGCTGGTGCGCAAGCTCGACGCCAAGCCCCCGCATCGTGTGCCGGGCACCGCCGTATTCCTGACCGGCGATCCGAGCTCGGCGCCCACCTCACTCATGCACAACCTCAAGCACAACCGCGTGCTGCATGAGCGCAACATCATACTGACCATAAAGACCGAGGACGTGCCGCGCGTGCCGCGTCACGAGCGCATCGAGATCGACAGGGTCGCCGACACCTTCGTTCGCGTCATCGCGCACTATGGCTTCATGGAGACGCCGAGCGTGCCCAAGATCCTGGAGCACTGCCGGCGCAAGGACCTCAATATCGACATTGCCGCCACCTCGTTCTTCCTGTCGCGGCGCTCGCTCAAGACGACGATGAAGTCGGAGATGCCGCGCTGGCAGGAGCTGCTGTTCATCTGGCTCGCGGGCCGCGCCGAGGACGCCACCGAGTATTTCCGCATCCCGAGCGATCGCGTCGTCGAGGTCGGCACCCAGGTGATGGTGTAAGCTCGCCTCGTTCTGGTGCGGCCGCGGTGCGGGCGCCTGATATCCTGCAGGAATGACAAACGAGCGTCGGACGATCCGCGTGCGCGGCTCGCAATGGCGCCGGGAGGAAACATGGAGCGGTCCTACGGCTGGGTCGTCGTCGGCGCGGGCATGCTGATGACCTGCATCGGCATCGGGGCGATGTTCTCGCTCGCCGTTTTCCTCCAGCCGATCGCCACGGACACGGGCTGGTCGCGCAGCGGCATATCGACGGCCGCCACGCTCGATTTCCTCAGCATGGGCGCCGCCGCGTTTCTGTGGGGCGCGCTGTCGGACCGCTTCGGCACGCGCATCGTCGTGCTGCTCGGCAGCGCCCTGCTGGGCGTCGGCCTCGTCGCCGCCAGCCAGGCGACCTCGCTGATCGAGTTCCAGCTGCTGTTCGGCGTTGTTATCGGAGTCGCCGCCGGCAGCTTCTACGCACCGATGGTGTCGGTCGCGACCGCATGGCTCGAGCATCGCCGCAACCTCGCGGTCGCGCTCGTCTCCGCCGGCATGGGCATCGGGTCCATGACCATCTCTCCGATCGCCGGGCTGCTGCTCGAGGCCCTGGATTGGCGCACCGCCATGCTGCTCATTGGCCTCGCATCCTGGGCGCTGCTGCTGCCCGCCGCACTCCTGGTGCGTCCGCCGCCCGTGGCAACAGGCGATGCGGGTCTGCCCTCAGCGGCGCCCGCTGCCGCCCAGGACGTACCCATGACGGCCGGACAGGCGCTGCTCACGCCGCAGTTCGCAGCCATCGCGCTCACCCATTTCGCCTGCTGCGCCGCGCATTCGGGACCGCTCTTCCACATGGTCTCGTACGCCGCCTTCTGCGGCCTCCCACCGTTGATTGCCGTCAGCGTGTTCAGCCTCGCAGGTCTCGCAGGTCTCGGAGGGCGCATCGGTTTCGGCTTGATCGCCGACCGGATCGGGACCAAGCCGGCGCTGGTCGCCGGGCTTGTGATGCAAGCCCTGGCAATCGCCACGTATCTGTTTGTCGGCGCACTCGGGGAGTTCTATGCCCTGTCCGTCGTGTTCGGCCTGGCGTACGGCGGCGTCATGCCGCTCTACGCCGTGCTCGTACGCGACACGTTCGGGCCGCGCATCATGGGCACCCTGTTCGGCGCGGTCGCGATGTTCGCGAGCCTCGGCATGGCGCTCGGGCCATGGGCCGGCGGATACGTGTTCGACGCCTACGGCAGCTACGCCTGGCTCTACATCGGGTCGTGTGCCATCGGGCTCGGCGCCGTCGCCATCGCGCTGACGTTCCGTCCGGTACATCTGCCGCCGATGCAGGACCAGCTCGGCCTGAAGCACGCCTGAGCGCTACCGTCGCTGCCGGCGATACCAGAGCGCCAGTGCGACGATCGCATGCGTGACGGGGGCGCGCACCGCTGCGGCCTACGCCGAGGCGGTCTCGGCCGGTGTGCGATGCTTCTGCATGTATCCCGCGTGATTTTGCCCTACACAGCGGTTCGAGGGACCCTAGCGTGCTTTCGCGCGCCGTGCACCAATGCCCCTGGACGCAGCCCCGCCGCGACCCGATATTCGAGAGACGATGAGGGCACGCGCGTGAACGACCGCAAGGACGAGGAAGAGAACCGGCTGGCGGCGCGCGCGGCCCGCTACGTCAAGGTCGGCACCAATGTCGGCGCGGTAGCGGCCCGTGTGGCGAGCCAGCGCATATTCGGCCTCGATGGCAACGACGCCAGCAACGCTGCGGCGCTGGCCGCGGCTCTGGGCGGCCTCAAGGGGCCGATCATGAAGGTGGCGCAGCTGCTCGCCACCATCCCCGAGGCGCTGCCGGCCGAGTACGCGCAGGAGCTTTCCCAGCTGCAGTCGCAGGCCCCGCCCATGGGGCCCGCGTTCGTGCGCCGGCGCATGGTGGCGGAGCTCGGCCCCGACTGGGCCGCGCGCTTCAAGAGCTTCGAGCCGACGCCCGCGGCGTCCGCCTCGCTCGGCCAGGTGCACCGCGCGACCGCCCACGACGGCACGGCCTTGGCCGCCAAGCTGCAGTACCCCGACATGCAATCGGCCGTCGAGGCCGATCTCAACCAGCTCAGGATGGTGTTCGCGCTGCATGCGCGCATGAACCCGGCGGTGGAGACGGGCGAGATCCTCAAGGAAATCTCGGCGCGCCTGCGCGAGGAGCTCGACTACGAGCTGGAAGCCCACCACACCGCGCTCTACGGCGCCATCTTCGCCGACGGCACCAACATCCGCGTGCCGCGCATCCTCCCCGAGCTTTCGACCAAGCGCCTGCTCACCATGACCTGGCTCGAGGGCCGGCGCCTCATGGACTACAAGGCGGCCCCGCTCGAGCACCGCAATGCCATTGCCCGCGCCATGTTCCGCGCCTGGTGGTTCCCGTTCTCGCACTACGGCGTGATCCACGGCGACCCGCACCTCGGCAACTACACGATCTTCGAGACCGGAACGGCGAACGGCGCTGCAGGCCGCAGCGGCGGTCCGCTCGGCGAGCCGGCCGGCATCAACCTCCTCGACTACGGGTGCATTCGCACCTTCCCCACGCCGTTCGTGCAGGGTGTCATCGACCTCTACACCGGCCTGCTCCAGGGCAGGCGCGACCTCGTCGTGCACGCCTACGAGACGTGGGGCTTCACCGGGCTCTCAGCCGAGCTGATCGACACGCTCAACATCTGGGCGCGCTTCATCTACGGGCCGCTGCTCGACGACCGCGAGCGCGAGATCGCCGACGGCACCACGCCCGGCCAATACGGGCGCAAGGAGGCCTTCACGGTGCACAAGGCGCTCAAGGAGAAGGGGCCGGTGAAGGTGCCGCGCGAGTTCGTGTTCATGGATCGCGCCGCCATCGGCCTCGGCGGCGTGTTCCTGCATCTTGGCGCCAGGCTCAACTGGCACGACATGTTCAACGACACGATCCGGGGTTTCAACCTGGACGAGGTCGGCGCGCGACAGAAGGCGGCATTCGCCGCCGCCGGTGTTCCCTTGCCGGTGCCCGGCGCATAGATTGCCAGCAGGTCCCTCCACCTCCGAGCAATCAGAACACGATCATGAGCATCCTCCAGGAACCGATCACGGTCGGCGAGCTGCGCCTGCCGAACCGTATCGTCATGGCGCCGCTGACCCGCAACCGCGCCAACATGCCAGGCCGCGTGCCCAACGCCCTGATGCGCGACTACTACGTGCAGCGCGCCTCCGCCGGCATGATCATCACCGAGGCCACATCGGTCGATCCGGCGGGCGTCGGCTATCCGAGCACGCCGGGCATCTGGTCGCCCGAGCAGACCGCGGGCTGGCGCAGCGTCGTCGACGGCGTGCACGCCGCCAGCGGCCGCATCCTCCTGCAGCTCTGGCACGTGGGCCGCATCTCGCACTCGATCTATCATGACGGGCGCCCCCCGATCGCGCCAAGCGCCGTCGCGGCAACGGGGCACGTGAGCCTGCTGCGGCCCGAGCGCCCCTACGAGGTCCCGCGCGCGCTCGCGACCGACGAGATTCCGGGCATCGTCGAGGCTTTTCGCCGGGGCGCCGTCAACGCGAAGGCCGCCGGCTTCGATGGGGTCGAGATCCATGGTGCCAACGGCTACCTGCTCGACCAGTTTCTGCAGGACGGCTCCAACAAGCGCACCGACCGCTACGGCGGCAGCCTCGAGAACCGGGCGCGTCTGATGCTGGAGGTCGCCGATGCGGTGATATCCGTGTGGGGTCCCGGCCGCGTCGGCATGCACCTTGCCCCGCGCGCCGACGCGCACGCCATGGGCGACTCCGATCGTGCCGCCACCTTCGGCTACGTCGCGCGCGAGATCGGCAAGCGCCGCATCGCCTTCATCTGCGCCCGCGAGGCGCAGGGCGAGGACAGCCTGGGCCCCGACCTCAAGCGCGCCTTCGGCGGCGTCTACATCGTCAATGAGCGCTTCAAGAAGGAGACCGCCGAGGCGGCAATCGCGGCCGGCAACGCCGTCGCCGTCGCCTTCGGCAAGGCCTTCATCGCCAACCCCGACCTGCCGCGACGGCTGGCGACGGGCGCGCCTCTCAATCCGTGGGACGCCGCCACCTTCTATACCGAGGGCCCCAAGGGCTACACGGACTATCCGGCGGCCGCTTAGCTGCGGTCTGCTTCATTCCTTGGGCTTGCTCTTGGTCACCACCTTGGGCGTGGTGTCCTTCGGCTTTGGCGGCGCCTTGAACTTGAAGGAGGCGACGAAGCGGTCGACGGCCGCCTTGCGGTTGTGCGGCTTGGTCGCGAACGCCACCACCATGTAAGTGCGCCGGCCGTCCACCACCACGATGCCCTTGCCGACCAGCGCCGTGCTCTCGAACGTGAACTCCTCGGCCGGCAGCTGCTCGCCGGGCGCCTTGGCGAATTTCCTCTTCTTGCGCAGCTGCGTCGGCGCGCCGATCTTCTGGGTGAACTTCGAGATGTTGCCGTCCAGCTCGTCGGCGGCGTTCAAGTCGTAGGTATGATCGACATGCACGACGGCGTAGTAGCCCTCGTCATGATTGATCGCGTTGAGGACCGTACGCGCGTTGTTCTCCTGGCTGGTCTCCTCCTGCGGCTGCGCCGGGAAACTGATCGAATAGCCGGCCTCCTCGGATGAAAACTGAAAGGGCTTCGCAATGGCTTGCGATGCCGCTAGGAGGAGCGTGAGACCTATTGCCAGAGCATAGTGCGCATGGTGCATAGCTGGCCCCCACACTGGCCGCGTTGTGGACTATTGCCTACCAGAGTCACAGCATGACCCCTGACTTGGAACCGATCAAGGCCACGCTTCCGGACGGGTGGGACGGCCGCATCTCGTCGGCCCGCTGCACCTGCCGCTGACGCACAACGAGCATTTCGAGGACCACCATGGCCAAGCAGGGCAAGATCAGGGTCGGCATCGGCGGCTGGACGTTCGAGCCGTGGCGCGGGGTGTTCTATCCCAAGGGCCTAACGCACGCGAAGGAGCTCGAGTACGCGAGCCGCAAGCTCACCACCATCGAGATCAACGGCACCTTCTATCGCACGCAAACGCCCGCCACCTTCGCCAAGTGGGCCGGCGAGGTGCCCGACGGCTTCGTGTTCTCGGTCAAGGGTCCGCGCTATGCGGTGAACCGCGGCGTGCTGGCGGAGGCGGGCGACTCCATCAAGCGGTTCCTCGACTCCGGTCCGCTCGAGATGGGCGACAAGCTCGGCCCGTTCCTGTGGCAGTTCGCGCCGACCAAGAAGTTCGACGCCGCCGACTTCGGCAAGTTCCTGGAGCTGCTGCCCGCCAAGCTCGGCGGCCGCAAGCTGCGCCACGTGGTGGAGGTACGGCACAATTCGTTCTGCACGCCCGCGTTCATCGCCCTGCTGCGCGAGTTCTCGATCCCCGTGGTCTATGCCGAGCACGAGAAATATCCGGGCATCGCCGATGCGGTCGGCGACTTCGTTTATGCACGCCTGCAAAAGGGCGAGGACGACATGCCCACCGCCTACCCGCCAAAGGCCTTGGATGCGTGGGCCGAATGCGCGCGGCTGTGGTCCAAGGGCGCGGTGCCGAGCGATCTGGCCGTCGCCGACCCCAAGACAAAGCCGAAGGTCGTGCCGCGCGACGTGTTCGTCTACTTCATCCACGAGGGCAAGGTGCGCGCGCCCGCCGCGGCCATGGCGATGATCGAGCGCTTGGGAGCGTAGGGCGCAATAAGCGCAGCGCATTGCGCCGGTTCAGGGGGAGACAATGCTTCGATACATCGCCGGCCTGCTGGCCATCCTGCTGTCGTGCACCCCGCTCGCCGCCCAGGGCTGGCCCGAGCGTCAGGTCACCATCATCGTGCCGTTCATCGCCGGCTCCACGCCCGACAGCCTCGCGCGCATCGTCGCCGAGAGCCTGCAGAGGCGGCTCTCCCAGCCGTTCGTAGTCGAGAACCGCCCGGGCGCCAGCGGCAACACCGGCACGGCGGCGGCGGCCAAGGCCGCGCCCGACGGCCACACGCTGGGGGTGAGCATCGTCGGCCCGCTGGTGATCAACCACCTGCTGTTCGCCAGGATGCCCTACGACACGGGGAAGGACATCGCCCCCATCTCGATCCTCGCCGCACAGCCGAGCGTGCTGGCAATCGCCCCCAATGTTGCGGCCGACAGCGTCGCGAGCCTGCTGACGGCGATCAAGCGCGAGCCGGACAAGTTCACCTACGGCTCGATCGGTCGGGGCTCGCTGTCGCACCTCGCCATGGCATCGCTGGCGATGAAGGCCGGCGCCAACGTGGTACATCTGCCCTTCCAGGGATCGCCGGCCGCGGTGACGGCGCTGCTGCGCGGCGACGTGCAGATGGCAGTGCTGCCGCCGCATCGGTGGCGCCGCTGGCGGCGGAGGGCAAGCTCAAGCTGCTGGCGGTGACCTCGCCGAAGCGCTCGCCTCTATTTCCGGACCTGCCGACACTCGGGGAAGCCGGCATCGCCGGCGTGGAGGCCGACGCCTGGGTCGGCCTGATCGGCCCGGCCGGAACAGATCAGGCAATTCTTGGCAAAATCTACAAGGAGGTCGCCACGACGCTGGGCGACGCCGGAGTGGTCGACAAGCTCAAAGTCCAATACATGCTGCCGATCGCCAGCTCTCCGGAGGCATTCCGGGCCGTGCTCAAGGAAGAGCACGACCGCTGGGCACCCATCATCGCCGCGTCAGGCATGAAGCCCGAATAGCGGTCTGCGGGGCATTTCCCAACTCTTGCTGCAAAATCCTGCGTCGTTTACGGTTCCGCTGCCTGGCGCCTGGCGGGCGGAGC
>Ga0247822_10001086_pt1 | contig 16170 bp, 9 predicted proteins | sample 13C_Cellulose_Da_FD_192423 | JGI IMG/M metagenome (GOLD analysis project Ga0247822, IMG submission 192423) | Soil microbial communities from agricultural site in Penn Yan, New York, United States - 13C_Cellulose_Day30 | ecosystem: Environmental > Terrestrial > Soil > Agricultural land | place...
CCTTCGACGGCGATCCGGAAGTCGCAGGCGATCGCGAGCTCGAGCCCGCCGCCGTACGCGGAGCCGTTCATCGCGCAGATCGTCGGCTTGCGCATCGCGCCCACGCCGTTGATCGCGTCGCCGATCGCGTCGAGGTACGGCTGCGTCTCCGCCGCCGGGACGCCCTTGCGCTCCTTGAGATCCGCGCCCGCGCAGAACGCCTTGTCACCGGCACCGGTGATCACGATCGCGCGCACCTCGCCGTCGCGCTCGAGGTCCAACGCGACATCGACGAGCTGCCGATTGACGGCGATCGAGAGCGCGTTGCGCGCATCGGGACGATTGAGCGTGACCCACGCGGTCGTGCCGCGCTTCTCGACGAGGACGTCAGCCATGCGCGGACGCTACTACGTTACGAACCGGCGCGCTCTGCTTGCCGGCGCGCGCGCGCCTGCTTGCCGAGGTGCGCCTTGAGGTACTTCGATGGCAGCTCGTGGCCGACGAACGTCGCGGCGGTGCGCGACGCCTCGGTCAGCTTGTCGAGATCGATGCCGGTCGCGACGCCCATCGAGTGCAGCATCGCGACGACGTCCTCGGTGGCGAGGTTGCCGGCGGCGCCGGGTGCATACGGGCAACCGCCGAGCCCGCCGGCCGAGCTGTCGACGGTGGTGATCCCCATCTGCAGCGCGACGAGCACGTTCGCGAGCGCGGTGCCCTGCGTGTCGTGGAAGTGCACGGCGACCGACTCGGCCGGATGCTTCGCGAGCACGCGTCCGAGCACGTCCTCGGTCTGCCGCGGGTTCGCGACGCCGATCGTGTCGCCGAGCGAGACCTGATACACGCCCTTGTCGCGGAGCTGGCCGGTGAGCTCGACAGCGCGCTCGGGATCGACCTCGCCCTCGTACGGACAGCCGAACACCGTCGACACGTACGCGCGCACCGCGACCTTGGCGGCGAGCGCGTGCGGGATGACGTCGTCGAACGCGGCGAGCGCCTCGGCGATCGTCTTGTTGATGTTCTTCTTGTTATGCGTCTCCGACGCGCTCAGGAAGACCGCGATCTCCTTCATCCCCGACGCGAGCGCGGTCTCGAGGCCGCGGCGGTTGGGCACGAGCGCGCTCATGCGAACGCCCGGCGGGCGCGTCACGCCGCGCGCGACCTCGGCGGCGTCCGCGAGCTGCGGGATCCACTTCGGCGACACGAAGCTCGTGATCTCGATGGAGCGGATGCCCGCACCGACGAGCGCCTCGATGAACTTCAGCTTGTCGGCGGTCGGGACCTGGCGCGCCTCGTTCTGCAGGCCGTCGCGGGGCCCGACCTCGTAGATCGTGACCTCGGCGGGAAGCTTCACGGCGTGCGCTCCGGGCCGGCCATGGCCGAACCATAGTCCCGCGGGTCGATGGCGGCTAGCTCGTCGACAAGGGAGGGGGTGAACGCGTCGAGCGAGTCGATCAGCCGGTGCGCGTGCGACTGGTCCCAGCCGCCGAAATTACCGGCGCGGACGCCGACCACGATGCAGCCGGCCGCGAGCCCCGCCGAGATCCCGGCGGTCGAGTCCTCGATCACGACGCACTCGTGCGGCGCCAGCCCGAGCCGGGCCAGCGCCATGCGATAGCCATCGGGCGCGGGCTTGCTACGCGGGACGTCCTCGGCGGCGAGGATGACCTCGAACGAGGCCGGATCCGCGATCAGCGGCAGCACCTGATGGACCTCGACCCGCGAGCTCCCGGTGACCAGGGCGCGCGGGCGGGTCCACGCCAGCACCTCGCGTGCGCCCGGCATGACGCCGATCCCGTGCTCCGCGATCACCTGGTCGCGGTGCTGCGCGGTCTGCTTGATGAGCTCGTGCATGTCCCACGCGAGCTGCGGGTAGCGGGTCTTCACACTCTCGAAGATCGCAACCCACGATTTCCCCACGACGAAGTCACGATCGTACTGCGTCACCTCGATGCCCTGCCCGGCCAGCAGCGCTCGCGCCATCGCCTCGCCGCTCTCGCGCTCGGAGTCGACGAGCGTCCCATCGAGATCGAACAAGAATCCGCGGATCGGCACGACGGTAGTTGATAACACGGCGCGGAGGGGCGTAACCGCCGGCGCAATGGACTGCACTGTCTCTGTGTCATGCTCGGACCGGAGTCTCCCACCATGCGAACCGTGCTCGTCCTTCTCCTCACCCTCGCCGCCTGCGCGAGCCGCAACAAGCAGTCGGTCGCCCTCTACGAGAAGGGGGACTACGCCGGCGCCGCACGCGCCGCGGAGGAGGGGCTGGCCGCCCACCCCAAGGACGAGGGGCTGTGGCAGATGCGGATCCGCGCCGCCCTCGCGCAGGGCGACCGCGACGGCATCGCCAAGGCGTACGCCGGTTATCACGACGCGATCCGCGCGGACGACCGCGACCTGTTGCGCGAGCTCGCGATCGCGACGATCGAGCAGGCGCTCGCGTCACCGTCGGTGAAGATGAAGGTCGCCGCGATCCAGGCGGTCGAGGCCAACGAGCTGCACGCCCTCGCCGACGTGGTCGCGGAGCGCATGGAGGACAACGACGACCGGGTCGCCGGCGCCGCGGCGATCGCGATCCTGCGCGGCTATCAGCAAGCGCCCGAGCTCGCGAGCCAGCTGCTGCGCTCCGAGGACGCGGAGGCGCGCCGCATCGTTATCGAAGGCATCGGCAAGAAGGTGGGCAAGCTCGCCGCCGCCGACCTCCAGGCCGCCGCGAGCGACCCGGATCCGCGCGTACGCCGGGCCGCGATCCGCTGGCTCGGACAGCTGAAGATCACCGCCGCCGCCGCCGTGCTCGCGCGCCGGCTCAAGGATCCCGACGAGGGCGTGCGCGCCGCGGCGGCCTCCTCGCTCGCGCGGCTCGGCACCGGTGACCTGCCGGCGTTCGCCAAACGCGCCCTCGAGGACCGCGCGCTCGCCGTGCGCCTCGCCGGCGTCGAGCTGCTCGCGGCCGCCAAGCGCACGGACGACCTCGTGCGCCTCGCCGAGACCGACGCGGATCCGCTCGTCGCCGCCGAGGCCGCGATCAGCGTCAAGCGCGCCGACCTCGCCGCGCGCGCCCTCGATCGCGCGCTCGCCGACGATCGCTGGGCCATGCGCGCCGGTGCCGCGAACCTCGCCGTGCGCGCGGTCGGCAAGGATGCGGGCGTCGCGCTCGCGCGCCGGCTCACCGCCGACAAGGAGCTCGCGGTCCGCCTCGCCGGTGCGCGCGTGCTCGCGCACCACGGCGATCGCACCGCCGCGACCGCGATCTTCGTCGAAGCGCTCGCGACCCCCGACCTCGCCCTCTCGGCGGCCACCGATCTCGCCGAGCTCGGCGATCCGCGCGGCGCGCAAGCGCTCGACGCCGCCGTCCGCGATACGTCCGCAGGTGAAGAGCGCCGCGCCTCGGCCGTGGTCGCGCATCGCAGCGCGCGCCGGGTGACGCCCGGCCTGGTCGCGGCGCTCGCCGATCCGAGCGGCGTCGTCCGCGTCGAGGCGGCGGCGGTGCTGCTCGCGCTGTCGAAGTCCTGAGGACCGCGCCCCCCATCGCGGGGAGCGGCGACCTCGGCGGGTCATCGACGTGTAACGCGGTCACGTCACGCGTTTACCTCGGTGTAACCCGCACGCTGGTCGGCCTGTAACAACCTGGCGTCGTCGCATGCTCGGCACCGGGGTTGCTGAGGGTGCGCACGGAGGCTCCATGCGTTGGCTCTTGCTCCTCGCCGTCGCGCTCGCGGTGCCCGGATCCGCGGGGGCCGCGCCGTGCTCGGACCTGCCGAACCCGATCTACCTGCAGGTCGGCGACACGCAGACCAACCTCATGAAGCGGCTCGGCCGCGCCTTGCGCGATAACGACGCCAAGCCGGTCACGCTGGTGTTCAAGACCGCGGGGTCGTGCGTCAACATCGCGCAGATCTACGATGCGACGCCGATCGCCGGGAACGAGAACCTCCAGTACGTCCCGTCCATGGCCGAGGATGCAGCGTGGACGCCGACGTCGCCGACGCTGACGTGTCAGGCGCCCGCGGGCGGCGTGGTACCGGACATCGCGAACTCGGCGCTGTTCAACAGCGCGTGCACGACCTCACCGCCGCCGTCGACGGTGACGCTGACGACCGGCCCGACGCAGGCGTACGTGCTCGCGGTCCCCGAAGCGTCGCAGCAGACCGCGATCACGTTCGAGGAGGCGTACTTCGTGTTCGGGTTCGGCCAGCTGGGACAGATCATCCCGTGGATGGACGAGACCCAGATGTTCATCCGCACCGTCACCAAGAGCACGCTGCTCGCGTGGGCGGCGAACATCTCGGTGCCCGCGGACAAGTGGAAGGGCGTGCGCCACGACGGCTCGCCGATGGTGGTGTCGTCGCTGACCGGCTCGACGAGTCCAGAGGCCGCGATCGGGATCCTCGGCGCGGAGGTCTACGACGGCCTGCGCGACACGCTGAACATCCTCGCCTTCCGCGCGAAGGGCCAGTACGCGGCGTACTACCCCGACTCGACGTCGACGTCGCGCGACAAGAAGAACGTGCGCGACGGCCACTACACGGTGTGGTCGCCGACGATCTGGATGGAGACCGTCGATGGCAGCGGCAACCCGGTGAAGCCGGACGCGCACTACGTCATCCAGCTGATCGCAGGCAGGTCGGTCACGCCGGCGATCGACTTCGACATGCAGGCGATCGTCGCTGCGGTCGGCCTGGTCCCGGATTGCGCGATGCACGTCAAGCGGTCGTTCGAGGGCGGCAAGCTCTCGCTGTACCAGCCTGCCGAGGACTGCACGTGCAAGTACGAGAGCCTCGTCGACACCACGAGCTGCGCGACGTGCTCGCCGAGCCAGCCGTGCAGCTCGGGCGTGTGTCGCGACGGCTTCTGCGAGGTGCAGTGATGTCGATCGCACGCACGATTTTCCTGACCGCCTCCTTGGTGTTCACTTCCGCGTGCGGCGACGATGGAGGCTCGGCGCCCGAAGACGCACCGGTGAGCGATGCCGGCGTCGACGCCGCCCCCGACGCCTCGTGCTTCACGAACCCGCAGACCCACGAGGAGATCATCAACGCGTGCACCACGGCGCAGAAGATCGACAAGGACTCGCACCCGCCGCTCTTGAACGCGGATGGCTCGTTGCCGCCGTTGCCGCCCTGATCGTCATCCCCGCCGGCGCGGCGGCAGAGACCGAGACGAAGGTCGGCGGCTACGTGCAGGTCGACTCCACGCCGTGGAGCGAGGAGTCGGTGGATGAGCTCGATCCGAGCACCGGGCAGCCGCTGTCGACGGAGAAGTTCGTGATCCGCCGCGGCCGGCTGCGCGCGGAAGCCCGGCGCGACGGCGTGTTCGGCGCGTTCGAGATCGACGGCAATACGATCGATCGGCCGACCGCGCGCATCCTCGCCGCGCAGGTCGGCTATGCGTTCCCCGCGCGCGACCCGATGCTCACCATCGCGGCCGGCTTGTTTCGTGTGCCGTTCGGCGCCGAGGTGCCGATGTCGGAGCGCGAGAAGCCGTTCCTCGAGCCGCCCGCGTTCGCGCGCGCGCTGTTCCCCGGCAACTACGACGGCGGCGTGGTGGTGAGCGGACGTTACGGGCTCGCGCGCTGGTCCCTCGCGATGGTCAACGGGGCGATGGCAGGTGACCGGCAGTGGACCGGTGCGGATCCGTCCTCGAGCTACGACCTCGTCGGCCGGATCGGCGCGGTGATCGAGGGGCCGCGCCGGCTGCGCGTGGAGCTCGGCGTCTCGGGGCTCACCGGCAAGGGCGTGCACGCGGGCACGCCGCCGACCAAGGACGAGCTGCAGTGGATCGACGAGAACCAGGACGGCATCGTGCAGCCGACGGAGCTGCAGGTGGTGCCGGGTGCACCGGGCACACCATCGGAGAGCTTCGATCGCGAGGCGATCGGCGCGGACCTCCAGGTGCACTGGTGTCTGTGCAAGCTCGGCACCGGCATGGCGTTCTTCGAGGCGGCGCTCGCGAGCAACCTCGATCGCGGCCTCGTCTACGCGGATCCGATCGCCAACGACCGCGAGCTGCGCGAGCTCGGCTACGCGATCGGCGTCGTGCAGCACGTGACGCCTCACGCGCTCGTCGGCGTGCGCTACGACCGCTACGACGCGGATCGCGATGCACTCCAGCGCGCGGGGCTCGACCTCGTCGGCGTCGACAAGGTGTTCTCGACGCTGTCGGTGATGGTGTCGGGCACGTGGCGCGACGCGCGGCTGGTCGCGCAGTACGACCGCCAGCGCAACCCGTTCGGCCGTGCCGACGATGGGACGCCGACGACGCGCGATGCGGATCGCGTGATGCTGCGCGCGCAGGTGGGCTTCTGATGCGGCGGCTGGTGCTCCTCGCACTCACCGGTTGCGCGGATCACGCGAGCGCGGAACGCGGGCTCGACGCGCTGCTGCAAGTCGAAGGCGCACAGTTCCGCCCGGGCGTGTTCCCCGCCGACGAGGGCGGACCAGCAGCCACCGCGCTGTCGACGCGGCATAGCAGCATCCTCACGGGCCGCCTCGATGAGGAGCTGCGTGGCGTCCTCGCGCCCGAGGCACATGCGGCCGTGATCGGGATCGAGGGCGCGCCCGGCGCGTGGATCGTGCCGGCCGGCGTCGCGGACTTCGACACGCCGGGACAGCCGACGGCGAGAGCGGTGTTCGGCGTCGCCGATGACTTCCCGCCCGGACCATTCACGCTGGTCCTCGCGGCGAGCGACGCCGATGGCAGGTTCGGCGCCCCCGCGACGACGCAGCTGGTCGCCGACGTCGAGCCGCCGCCCGCCGGCACGCTCGTGATCGGGCTCGTGTGGGACGGCGCCGCGGACCTCGATCTCCACGTCGTCGATCCGCTCGGCGGCGAGGCGTGGTCCGACAAACCGAACACGCTGCCGCCGCCGGTGCCGGGCGAGCCGGTGGACCCCGAGGAGTACTCGCGCCACGGCATCCTCGATCACGACGGCAACAAGGACTGCCGGCGCGACGGCCGCCCCAACGAGCACGTGATCTGGACGGTGCCGCCGCCAGCGGGCGAGTACGTCGTGCGCGTCGACGCACGCTCGCTGTGCGGGGACGCGAGCGCGGCGTGGTACGTCGCGGCGTATCGCGACGGCGAGCTCGTCGCCGCGGCGCGCGGCCTGTCGACGCCGGAGGACGTGCTGCACCCGCACGGCGCAGGCGCCGGTGTGCTCGCGCTGCGGTTCACGCAATGATCCGGTGGTGGCCCGCCGCGGTGATCGCGCTCGCCTCGGTCGCCGAGGCGCAGCCGGCGATGGTCACCGTGCGCGGCAAGGTGATCGACCGCGCGACCAAGGAGCCCGTCGCGGGCGCGGTGATCACGATCGGCAGCGAGCTCGCCGCCTCCGGTGACGATGGTGTGTTCGTGGTGGCGGTCCCGCCGGGCAGCTACACCGTCGAGGTCAATGCGCCGTTCCTGGTCACGGCGCGCGTGCCGGTCGACGCCACCGGCGATCGCGAGCTCGTGCTCGAGGTCGACGCGGCGACCGAAGTGGGCGGCGAGCGGATCGACATCGTCGACATCGCCCCGACCGCACCCGGCGAGATCAAGGTCGATGCGAAGCTCGCGCGCTCGGTACCGGGCGGCGGCGACGCGGTGAAGGTCGTGCAGGCGCTGCCCGCGGTCGCGCGCCCGCCCACCGGCTCGTCGGAGATCGTGGTGTGGGGCGCGGCGCCGCGCGACACGCGCGTGTTCGTCGACGGCGTGCCGGTGCCGACGCTGTATCACCTCGGGGGTTACCGTGCGTCGGTCGGCAACGACCTGGTCGGGGACATCCGGCTCGTGCCGGCCGCGTTCGGACCCGATCGCGGCCGCGCGATCGGCGGCGTGATCGAGATCGGCCTCGCCGATCCGGCGAGCGTGCCGAGCTGGCGTGCCCAGGCCGACCTGCTCGACGGCGCGATCGCCGGGAAGTCCACCGTCGGGCCGCTGACCGTCGCCGCGGCGGTGCGCGCCAGCTGGCTCGATCGCGCGATCGACGCGATCTCCGATCCGCGCGAGCTCGCGCCCAACGCGCCGCTGCCGCGGTGGGTCGACGCCCAGGTGGTCGCGCGCGCGCAGGTCACCGAGCGCACGCGGCTCACCGCGTGGGTGCTGAGCAGCATCGACGAGCTCGATCGCACGCTGGTCTCCGACGATCCGGCGACCGAGGTGCGCGAGGACGTCGACCAGCGCTGGATCCGCGCGCAGGTCACGCTGCGGCGCGAGCGTGACGGCGGGTTCGACGCGGCGACCCTGTGGTTCGGCCGCGATCGCGCGAGTGACGCCTTCGCGTTCGGCTTCACCTCCGCGAGCCACGCACGCGCCGCCTGGGTAGGCGGCGCGCGCGCCGCGCAGCAGACGCGCCTCGCCGACGCTGCATCGCTGACGCTGGGCCTCGACGTCGACGCCGAGCGAGCGCGGCTCGCACGCACGGGCTCGCTGACCATCCCGGCGCGCGAAGGCGACCTCCGCATCTTCGGTCAGCCGCCCGGCGACGACGTCGCCTCCGATCGCTGGACCTCGACGACGCTCGACGTCGCCGGTCATGCTGCGGCCGACCTGCGCGCCGAGCGCGTCACCGCCACCCTCGGTGCACGCGTCGATGCGTGGATGCTCGACGCGAGCCGCCTGTTGCCGCGCATCGGCGCGACGCCGGGCATCGGCACCCAGACGATCACGTACACCGCGGACCCGCGCGGCAGCGTGCAGGTGAGGCTCACCGACGAGATGACCGCGCGCGTCGACGGTGGCCGCTACCACCAGGCGCGCGCCGCCAGCGACACCAGCGCGGTGTTCGGCACACCGGGCCTCGGCCTCGAGCGCGCGTGGCACCTCACCGCCGGCGCGCAGTGGCGGCACGCGCCGTTCGCGCTCGAGGCGGTGGGCTACGCACGCTGGCTCGACGCGCTGGTCGCCCGCGATCCCGCGGTCACGCCGCCGCTCGCCGCGACGCTGACGCAAGCCGGCACCGGACGCGTCGTCGGCGTCCAGGTCACGGCAAGGCTCGTGGGATGGCACGGCCTCACGGGCTGGCTCAGCTACAACCTCGGCGAGAGCACCCGCCGCGACGACGCGATGCAGTCCGAGCGCCTGTTCGATCACGATCAGACGCACGGCCTCGTCGCGGTCGCCGGCTGGGAGCGCGGCGCGTGGACGCTCGGTGGGCGCGTCCGCGTCGCGACCGGCGAGCCGCGCACCGACGTGATCGGCGCGTTCTTCGACGCGGGCTCCGGCCGGTTCCAGCCGATCCGCGGCGCGCACAATGGCGTGCGCCTGCCGGCGTACTTCGCCGCCGACGTTCGCGGCGAGCGGCGGTTCCCGCTCGGGCCCGCGCGGGCCGCCGTCTATCTCGAGGTCCAGAACCTGACCAACCGCGCCAACGCCGAGGAGATCATCTACAGCGCCGACTTGTCCGAGCGCGGCTATCTGACCTCGCTGCCGCTGCTCGCCGTCGCGGGCGTGAGGCTCGAACGATGAAGCGCGCCCTGCTCTGCTTGCCCGCGCTCGCGGCGTGCGACGACGCGCTCGATCAGCGGCTCGCGATCATCGACGCGCCGCGCGTGCTCGCGGTGATCTCGACGCCCGCCGAGGCGAGGCCCGGCGCGCAGGTCAGCTACGAAGCGATCGTCGCCTCTCCCGACGGCCCGCTCGCCGCGCCGCCCGCGTGGGCGTTCTGCACGGCACCGAAGCCACCGACCGAGGACAACGTCGCGTCGGTCGACTGCGTCGATGGCACCGGCGTGATCGAGCTCGGCACCGCGGCGGTCGCCACGGGCGAGCTGCCCGCCGACGGCTGCCTGCGCTTCGGTCCGGACACGCCACCCGGTGGGTTCCGGCCGCGCGCGCCCGATGCGACCGGCGGCTATTACCAGCCGGTGCGCGTCGTCGTCGACGAGCTGCTCGCGATCGGCCTGACGCGCATCACCTGCAACCTGCCGACGGCGCCGGCCGAGGTCGCGCGCGACTACGACCTGCGATACGTCGCCAACCAGGCGCCGGTGCTCGAGCCGCTCGCGCTCGCTGACGTGCCGGCCGACAGCGACGTGACGCTCACCGCGAGCTGGCCGGCGAGCGGCGTCGAGACGTACCTGTACTTCGATCCCACGTCGCAGACGCTGGTCGAACGTCGCGAGGGCATGCGCGTGTCGTGGTTCGCGACCGGCGGCACGCTCGCCGTCGACGCGAGCGCCGTCGACGAGGACGACGCGGCGACCAGCGTCTCGACGACGTGGCGCACGCCCGCCGCCGGACCCGCATGGGTGTGGATCGTGCTGCGCGACAGTCGTGGCGGAGTCGCGGCGCGCGCGGTCCCCGTCACCGTGCGTTGACGGCTATGCTCGCGCCCGGTGGCGCCGTATCGCTCCGATGACGTCAGGGACCATGTCGAGGTCCCGCGCGACCAAGGCATCGTCGGCGAGGTGATCGCACAGTTCGCCGATCCGCTCGCGTTCTATCGCGAGCTGGTCCAGAACGCGATCGATGCGGGCTCGCCGCGCGTCGAGGTCACGCTCGGCTTCGAGGCAGGTCATGTCCGCGTCCGCGTCGCCGACCGCGGCAGCGGGATGACCCGCGACATCCTCGAGAACCAGCTGCTCGTCCTGTTCCGCTCGACCAAGGAGCAGGACGCGACGAAGATCGGCAGGTTCGGGATCGGGTTCACGAGCGTGCTCGCGCCGCGGCCGGCGCTCGTCGTCGTCACCACCGCGCGCGACGGCAAGCGCCTCGTCCTTCACCTCAAGCCCGACCTCACCTACGAGCTGTTCGACGGCGGCAACGCGACGCAGGCGGGGACCACCGTCGAGCTCGAGCTACCGATCGCCGAGCACGCGGCGGCCGACTTCGCGAAGCGCAGCTACCAGGCCCTCGTCCGGTGGTGCCGCCATGCGAGTGTGCCGATCGAGCTGACGGCGGAGATCCCCGGGCTCGCCGCATCGCTCGGCGGCCGCATCGATCGTCCGCTCGCGCTCGACGACGCGCTCGTCGAGGTCCGCGCGACCTCGCCCGACGGACAGCTCACCGCCGTGCTCGGGCTCGAGCGCAGAACGGAGACCTACCTCGGGTTCTTCAACCACGGCCTCACCCTGTTCGAGTGCGGCGAGCCGCTCGTCGGCTGGGCCGTCGCGTGCAAGCTGCAGGACGCGCGGCTCGGCCACACCCTGAGCCGCGACAACGTGCGCCGCGACGCACACTTCGACGCGGCGATCGCGTTCGCGCGCGAGCTCGCCGCGGACGACCTCGTGCGCGCCTGTGGCCGCGAGCTGCGCACCGCCGCGGAAGCCGGCGACCATGCGCGCCACACCGAGCTGATGCGTGCGATCGCCGCGGCCGTGCTCCAGCTGTCGGCGGATGACTGGTGGCTCCCCCTCGCGGTGCCCGTCGGCGAGCGCACCGCGATCAGCGTCGCGGAGCTACCCGATCCGATCTGGGTCACGTCGCGCCCGTCGCGGCTCGCAGCGGCGTTCGCCGGCGCCGACATGCCGATTCCGCTCGTGCCCGCCGAGGAGATCGATCGGCTCGCGAGGATCCTGTCCGCCCTGCCGACCGCCCGCCGCGTGCTGCAGCTCGACGAAGAGCTCGTCCACGTCCATCCCTGCGAGCTCGACGAGCGATCGACAGCGGTCGTCCACGAGCTCGCTGCGCTCCTCCGCGAGTGCAAGCGGGCCCCGGCGGAGATCCTGATCGCGGAGCTCGAGGGCGCCGACGCGACGAGGTTCGCGCTCGGGGGCGGGCGCGACGCGGCGCGGGTGGTCGAGCCCGACGGTGACTACGTCCTCGCCTCGACGACGGCGAGCAAGCCGCCGATCGGCCGGTTCACGCGCGAGACGCTCGTGCTCTCGGCCGACCACGAGCTCGTCCGTGCCGCGCTCGCCGCGCCCGATCCTCGGGTCGCCGCCTCGCACCTCGCGCGCACGATCCTGCTCGCGTACGGCCAGCTCGACGTCGGCCGCTCGGAGCGGATCCTCGCGCACGGGCTCGCCGCGCTCGGGCTCGGAGAGGCGCCGTGACGCTGCGCCCACCGCCCGGCCTCCAGGTCTCGACCGGGAGGCTCCGCGTCGACGCCGCGCGCGCGATCGCGAAGCTGCGCGAGTACCAGCTCGTCGACCGCCTGCAGTGGGTGCTCGAAGCGATCCGCGGTGCGATCGCGCTCGGCGCGACGTCGATCGAGCTCGCGGGCGATGCCAACGACGTCCGGCTGCGGTGGACCGGCCCCCCGTTGCCGGCCGACGATCTCTCGCGCTTGTTCGACGAGCTCGTCAGCCCCGAGCCCGGAGCGGATCGTCACGGCGTGCGCCTGCTCGCCGCGGCGATCAACAGCGCTCTCGGCACGCGCCCCGCCTACGTCGACGTGATCGCGATCGACGAGGCGACGAGCGCATGCGTGCGGTACACGCCCGAGGTCCTCGACGCGCCGGAGAGCGAGCTCTCGGCGTCGTCATTGCGCCGGCTCGAGGTACGGACGGTCGCGAGGGATCCCGCGGCCGCGCGCGGCGTGCTCGTTCACCTGCGCCGGCGCGTCACCATCGACGTCGTGCAGAACTTCTTCCGCGGCGAGCCGCCGGAGCTGTCGATCGCACGCGCGCACTGCCACACGATCGGCGTGCCGCTGACGATCGGCGGCCGCACCTTCGACGGCCACGCGCTGGGCGACGATCTCCTGCGCCTCCCACTCGGCAACGACCTCGCCGGCTTCGTCGCCATCGTCGATCCGGCGTCGCAGCGCGCCCACCTCACCAACGGCCTCGTCGAGATCGCGGAGCGTGGTGTCGTGCTCGATACGTTCGAAGATGCGTTCGGCATCACGCCCGTAGGTGCGGCAGTCGGCGAGGTCCGACCGCCTCCCCTGCGCCTTGTCGTCGATGCGCCGAAGCTACCGACCAACGCATCGCGGTCGGAGGTCCGCCGCGACGAGCACCCGATCCGCACCGCGCTCGCTCGTGCGCGCGAGCTCGTGCCCGAGCTGATCACGCAGCTCGTCCGCGCGGTGGCGAAGGCTCCCGAGGACCCGCGCTTGCGCGCCGCGGCGGTGGCGCTGCTCGCCACGCACATCGGCGGCGAGCGGTGGAAGGAGAACGCTCGCCAGCTGAAGGGTCCGCTCGCGCAGCTCGCCGAGCTGCCCCTGCTGTACAACGCCCTCGGCGAGCTGCGCGCGCTGCGCGCGTCGTGGCTGTGGGCGAGCACACATCACCGCGGTGACGCGCCGGTGAAGCGCGAGCTCGCGCCGTGGTTCGAAGACGTGTTGTGGGTGCCACCCGGAGACGCCGCGGAGCGGCTCGTGCGGCCCGATACAACGGACCTCATGCGCAACCATCTGCGGTGGGCGCGCCGCCAGCTCCGCATGCGCCGCCGTTTCCTCGCGCACGCCCCCCGCGAGCCACGCGTCATCGACGAGCGCGAGCCGCTCGTGCGCGCGCGGCTCGGCGCCGGCATCGACGCCAGCTGCGTTCCGGCGAGTGCGTTCGACAGGCTGACCGGCGAGCTCTGCCTCTACGCGAAGCCCGGCGGCGAGCTCACGGTCCTGTACGACGGACGCGAGCTGGAGCGCCTGCACTACGTCAGCCCGCTCGGCTTCGCCGCGGTGATCGAGAGCACCACCATCCGTCCCGCCGACGCCTACCGGGCGGCCGTCCGCAACGCCGACTTCGCGCATGTCGAGCGCGCGATGCGCGCCCAGGTGGTGCGCGCGATCGAGGCACTGGCGGCCCGCTGCCTCGGCGATCCGGTGCCCGACGGGATCGAGGTCGCGCCAACCGTCGACCCGGCGCAGGCGCGCCAGCTGGCGGATCAGGGCATCGACCTCGCACGTGAGCTCGGTGCCGAGCTCCGCGCTCCCCTGTCGCGGATCGCGGTGTGGCCGACGCTAGACCACCGCCACGCTTCGCTGGACGAGCTCCGCGCGCATCCGGCGATCGGCATCACGACCGCCCCGCGCGGCTCCGGCTCGGCACTCTCGCTCGGCATGCCCGTGGTCCACGTGCAAGGGCACGACGGGCGCCGCCGGCTCGAAGAGCTCGTGTCGTCGAGCACCGTGACGTATCTACCCGAGCACGTGGCATACGTGACGAGCACGAGCTCTCACGCCGTGTTCGTCCCCGACGGGGTGCACTACCTCGAGCGCCATGACGATGACCTGCACGGCATCATCGCTCCTGCGCGCGGAGGCTCGCGCCTGCTCGTGTTCCACCGCGGCGTCCGCCTCACCGACTACCCGCTCGCGTGGTCGCTGCTGCCATGCACGATCATCGTCGAGGCGAGCCACGTCATCCCGAGCTCCGACTGGCTGACGCTCGCGGATGATCGCGGGCTGCGGGAGCGTGATCTGGGGCCGTGGGAGGCCGAGCTCCTGCGCGCCGCGGCCCGAGCGCTCGTCGGCGAACGCCCGCCCCTGCTGCATGGCCCCGACGCGCTCACGTTACACAGCGAGCTCGCGCGTGCGCTGTTCGAGGCGTTCACGCGGACTGATCCGGGCACCCTGCTCGGCGAGGAGCTCCTCGCGAAGCTGCGAACACAACCGCTCGTCGCCAGGAACGGCTCGCGGCGACAACACAGCCTCGACGAGCTCGCGATCGCGTTTCCCGACGACATCCCGTACGTGCCGTTTCCGCAGGAGTCGGTCGAAGGCTTGTCGCCTCTCGTCGCCACCCCCGAGCTGGCCAGCGGCATCGCCGCGCTGCTCGGACGCACGGCGCGCGACGGAACGACCGAGCTCGAGGCGCGGCGGGCCACCTTCGCGCGCGACCTGCGCCTCGCCGCTCATCGCGCGAGGCCCGTCGAGGCGCTGTCACTGCCCGCCGGTACCGCCCCGGTCCAGGTGACCACGTCGGCAGGTCGCGGCCTCGTCGGGCTGGGCCTGCTCGATCGGATGGAGCTGCAGCTCTTCGTCGAGGGCCGTCCATTCCGGACCGAAGTGCTCGAGGACGGCCCGCTGATCGCTGCGCTCGAGGTGCGCGTCGAGGACGTGGACGCGACGTTCGAGAGGATCCCGATCGAACGGGTGAGCGCTCTCGTCGCCGAGCTGTTCGAGCACGTGCCGGCGGTGCTCGTGGCGGAGGTGAACGCGGGCGCGGACCTCGCGAACAGCCGCGGAGCGCACCAGCTCGTCGCGCGCTGGGCCACGCGACGCGGCGACCTCCCCGACGAGGCGCGCGCTCGACTCGCCGCGAAGGTCGCATTTCGCACGGTGCAAGGCACCGACGAGCCGCTCGCGCCCGGCCCCGAGACGCGGGTGGCCGCGTGGCACGGCGAGTGGTTGCCGCCGGCCACCGGCGAGCTCCGCCACGCGCTCGACGAGCAGGTGCTCTACGTCGCGCAAGGGGACGAGCTGCGGCGAGCGTTCGTACGCGCGATCGGCAACGCGAAGCTCGCCGACGTGACCTCCGAGGTCTCGCAGCTCCAGATCCGCCGACGCATCGCGCACGGGCGCCTGCCGATGCCACGCGCCGGCACGCCGAGCCACCTCACGCGGCCGCTGTCGTCGTTCGGCGAGGCGGCGCGCGGGCTCGGTCACGGAGAGATCGGACTGGTCGACGGTCCTTCGTTCGTGCGCGTCCACACGGCGGGCGAGCTGCGCGAGCTGGTGCCGATCGAGGTCGTGCCCGGTGTTCACGTCGCGATCGACGCGGCGTTCCTGTCGAACCAGGTCACGGCCGTGGTTCAGCCGATCGCGCGCGAGCTCGCGCATGACATCCTGCGCAGGTTCCCGACCGATCCGAGTCTCGAGCTCCGGCGCATGCTCCGCCGTGCCGTCCTCGCACGCGCGCTCACCGAGGACGCGGCGCTCGCGGCGTCGCTGTTCCCGACCAACGATGGGGCGTGGCTCTCGGCGCACGAGGTCCAGGCACAACAGCGCGCGTTCGGGAACGTGTGGTCGATCCCGGTCCGCGAGCGCGCGCTGCGGCCCAACGCCCCCGAGCGCCGCGTGCTCGTGCTCCCCTCCGAGGAGGTCGCGCTCGCGACCACGCACTCGTGGGGCGTGATCGACGGCGTGGGCGAGCTCGGGCTCGACGCCACCGAGCGCGCCAATCGTGCGCGGCCGAAGACGGCATCGCTGCACCTGCCTTCACACGGCACGCTCGCGACCATCGAGCTCGAGGGCGATGGCAACAGCGCGCCGCGCGGCTTCGTCGGCGTGCTCGCCCCATCGGGCGCGAACCGCAGAGGCGTGTGGGCGCACCGCGAGCAGCATCCGTTCGATGCCGTGCGCGATCGTCGGCCACGGGCAGGGAT
>Ga0247822_10001089_pt1 | contig 16153 bp, 14 predicted proteins | sample 13C_Cellulose_Da_FD_192423 | JGI IMG/M metagenome (GOLD analysis project Ga0247822, IMG submission 192423) | Soil microbial communities from agricultural site in Penn Yan, New York, United States - 13C_Cellulose_Day30 | ecosystem: Environmental > Terrestrial > Soil > Agricultural land | place...
CCGGCAGCGGCAAGGCGCCAGGCTCCTGCCCCACCAGGATGATCAACGCTGGCCGATGTGGCTCGAGCAGCCCGCTGTCCACCTCCGCCTCGATGCGGCGTACACCCGCTGAGTCGAAGGCCTCGACCCTGAAGGCGTACTGCTTCCTCGCGGGGAGCTCTTGCAACACGCCCTGCCATACCGCTCCTGAGCCTCCCAGCTCCGTCGCGGAGGAGACCTCGCTTCGAACCACGCTCGCCGTCACTCGAACCACGGCATCCGTAGGCATGGAGCGCGGCAGCACGAACACCACCCGTGCGGAGCCCGAGGGCCCTACGTCCGCGGGTGGCACCTCCGTCACGCACCCCATCCAGGCCAACATCCATGCACCGGCCACGCACGCAAGGAGCTTCGCGTTCATCCGGATCATGTCTCGCACCTCCGGCTCAGCGCTCGGGATCAGCACCCACCATATCGGCATGATGCTACCCGTCAAAAAGCCTCGTGCTCCTACCCGTGTCGCCGGTTTGACTTCTCCCACCCTCGATGCCAGAGCATCGCGCCATGAGAGTCCTCGTCACGGGCAGCTCGGGACAGCTCGGTGCGGAGGTGTGCAGGCAGCTCGCCGAGGCCCACGAAGTCACCGGGCTGGATCCAGCCCCCGGCCCGTTCACGCAGGTCCTCGGCGCCGTGGAGGATCGCTCGCTCGTCTTCGAGCAGGTCTCTCGCGTGGACGCCGTCGTTCACGTGGCCTCGCTGCACGCGCCTCACCGGGATCAGCTCCCGAAGACGCGCTTCGTCGAGGTGAACGTGCAGGGTGCGCTCCACCTGCTCGAGGCCGCGGTGGCACATGGCTGCCAGCGCTTCGTCTACACCAGCACCACCTCCGTATACGGCCGCGCCATGGAGCCCCGTGGGGATGCCGCCGTCTGGGTAACCGAGGAGCTCACTCCCGAGCCTCGCGACATCTACGACGTCACCAAGCTGGCCGCCGAACAGCTCTGCCGCCTCATCCATGAGGAACATGGGCTGCCCATCATCATCCTGCGCACCTCGCGCTTCTATCCGCAGCCAGGCGAGGTGCTGGCGATCCACCGGCTCCACCGAGGGCTGGACGTGCGCGACTGCGCGTGGGCCCACCGGCTGGCGCTCGAGTCCCAGGTGCCGTTCGGGCTCTACAACATCTCCGCGCGCTCGCCCTTCCAGCGAGAGGACCTGGCTGAGCTGTGGTGTGCTGCCGCGCGTGTCATCCAGCGCCGGGCTCCCGAGGCCGCCGAGCTGCTCGCCCGGCGCAACATCTCGCTGCCCTCACGCCTGGATCGTGTCTACGTCATCGAGCGCGCGGAGGCCGAGCTGGGCTTCCACCCGCGCTTCAATGCGCTCGAGTTCCTGCGCGGCGAGTGAGTCAGCGCACAGCGGCGAGCTGGTGGCTCGTCGAGGGCCGCGACACGGTCCGCCGCCGCACCGCGTCCCGATCCGCCAGCAGCGCCAACAGCGCCTGCACCCGCGTCTCGTGCTGGTTCACCGGGTTGCCGTGGAGCACGCCGCTGGTGCTGAGGAACATCCGCGTCATGTCGTCGCCGCCATAGCAGTACGCGCGCTGCGTGAAGCGCTCCAGCACCTCGCGCCGCGCCTGCCCGAAGAGCCGGCCCGCGGTGAACGTCACCTCCAGCCCGTCCAGGTCGATCAGCAGATCCACCTTGCGGCTGAACTGGGCCAGCTTCTCCTCCATGTCCGCCTTCCACATCTGCACGTCCGCCGCGCTCACGAGCAGGAAGCGCGTGAAGCGCGCCAGCACCACGTCGTTCTGCGGGTCGTACTCGAAGGTCATCCGTCCGGACATTGCGTCTCCTCCTCGGAGTCGTCAGGCCTTGAGAAGCCTCATCTCAAAAGACAGGTTAGTGAGACCGCGCCTGACATACCGGCAGTTTCGTTATTTCCTGATTTGTAGTTTTACCGATTCTGGCTGACACGATCAACGTCCTGGCGCTCCGAGTTGATCAGCGTTGCGGGGACATCAGGGCATAGTGTGTGTCTCATGTCCCTGTGCCGGGTGTTGCTCCTACCACTCAGCCTCCTCCTGGGCTGCACGGCGTTGACCCTTCCGCCGAACCGGCCTCTGGCCCGGCCAATCTCGTTCCGCGGCGCGTACGAGGAGTTCCCCAGCGGGCTGCGCCTGGTGGTGCACGAGGATCCGCGGGTGTCGCGGGTGACGATGAACGTCTCGTACCGGGTAGGTGCCACGGACGAGCCGGTGGGGAAAGAGGGGCTGGCGCACCTCGTCGAGCACCTCACCTTCCGCGCGCGGCCTGGCGGTGAGCGGGCGCTGCGGCTCTCGAGCCTGTTGCTGGCCTCGGGCGCGGAGTTCAACGCCGTCACCTCATATGACGGAACGGACTACTTCTTCACCGCGCCGCCGGAGCAGTTCCCTCTGCTGGCCACGCTGGAGGCCGAGCGTTTGCGGGAGCCGCTGGCCCATGTGACAGAGGAGGACTTCCGGGTGGCGCGCGATGTGGTGGTGGCGGAGCTGCGCCAGCGCTACGAGACGAGCCCCGAGGGCGCTCAGCAGCGGTGGCTGCATGAGGTGGTCTTGCCGGACCACCCCTACGGGCGCACGTCGGGAGGGACTCCCGAGTCACTGAAGCACCTCACGTTGGAGGATGCGCGAGCCTTCGTGAAGGCGCACTACACGCCGGCGCACGTGGTGGTGGTGGTGTCCGGCCCGCAGTCCTCGGACACGGTGAGGAGCACGGTGGAGCTCGCCTTCGCGGAGCTCACGGCCGCGGGGAAGGCTGGGCCCAAGCCTCCCATGAGCCGCACGCCTCCGCCCTTCCCCCCGGAGCTGCGCGCACCCATGGTGGTGAGGCACGGCCCGGTGGAGTACCCGCGGCTGTGGCTGGTGTGGACCGTGCCGGGCCTGTACTCGGGCATGACGCCCCAGGCCTTCGCCGCCGAGGGAATGCTGGGCCAAAGGCTGGCCACCCAGCTTGCCCGCGAGGAGCAGGCCCACAGCACCGCTGTGTCCCTGGAGGTGCTGGATGGCGTCACGCTGCTCATCGCCCGCATTGACTTGATGAAGGAGGAGGACGCCGAGGATGTGGCGGACCTCGCGCTGGATCAGCTCGTGGATCTGGTGAGGAACTCCGCGCGCCTGAGCGGGCTCACCATCAGCGCGCGCTCCTCACTGCTCGCCCATGCCTTCATGGAGCTGGAGCGGTTCCCCGTCAGAGAGGTGGCCCGCTTCCTGCGCGCCACGGGCCAGGCGGACTACGTCCAGGGCTGGCCGCGGCAGATCCGCGAGGGGCTCTCGAGGGATCTGGGCCCCTACCTCTACAAGTACGTGCGGCGCGAGCGCGCGCGCATGCTGCTCATGGTGCCGGAGCAGGACGGCTCCGGGCGCGCCGTGGTCGCCGAGCGCTTCGCGCCCCTTGCGGGCCCAGAGGACTTCGGGGACGAGGAGCTGATCCTCCCACGGGGTGCGCCGGACGTGCGCCAGGTGGCTCGGCCTCCAGGGCTCGACAAGGCGCAGCGCTTCACCCTGGGCAATGGCCTGCAGGTGGTGGCCCTGCACCGCGAGGGCATGCCGCTGGTGGAGGCCCGCCTATGGGTGCGCACGCGAACCCCGGACACCGCGGCGGACCTCTCGCTGGCGCGCCTGGCAGTCCACGGCTCGTACATGTCGGCGGGCCGCAAGTGGTACCACGGAGAGAAGGTTGGCGCGCGCACGGAGCTTCAGCTGCGGGATCAGGGCCAGCCGCTGCTCGCTGTGTCCGCTCCCGCGGGGAACCTGCTCCACGTGCTGGAGGACATGCAGCAGTGGATGTGGGACGCGGAGGTGGAGCTCCGCCCCTTCGAGGACGTTCAAGCCTGGCAGGTGCGGGAGCTCGAGCGCGAGGCCTCCCGCTCGGACACTCGCGCGGAGCGGGCGTTGTTGACTCACCTGTTCCCTGGACACTCCTATGGACTGGCACCGAGCGTGGAGGGAGCGAAGACAATCACGGCGGCCCAGGCCACGGACTGGGTGGAGGCCGAGCTGAACCCGGATCGGGCAACGCTCGTGCTGGTAGGGGATCTGCCGCCGCCCTCCAAGCTGCGCGATCAGGTGCGGGAGATGCTGGGCAGGTGGCGCGGCAAAGGCGGGCGGGTGGAGCCTCCACCCATGCCGCAAGGGCCGGGGCGGCGTGAGGTGGTGGTGGTGGACAGGCCTGGCACCTCCCAGGCGGAGCTGCAGGTAGGGCTGCGCTGGCCAGAGCTGTCCGTGGAGGAGGATGCGGCAGCCAGCGCGCTGGTGTGGCTGCTGGAGCACCGGTTGGGCCGCCAGCTCCGTGAGCGGCTGGGGCTCACCTATGGCGTGCGCGTGTCGCACGAGTCCGGTCCAGGGGCATCCCTGCTCAGGGTCCGTGCGGCGGTGGAGCGCAGCGCGACCGCGGGCGCGGTGGAGCAGATCCTCGCCGAGTTGGGCACGCTCGAGGCCGAGCGGCTGCCACACGAGGCGGTGGAGAGAGCGCGCTGGCAGGTGGCGCGCGAGTATGACTTGCGCTTCCGGACTGCGGCGGCAGTGGCGGAGCGGCTGCTCGAGCTGGAGCGCCTGGGCCGCCCCGCGGACTATTGGGAGCGCTACCCGGAGGCCATCGCGGCGGTGACGCCCGAGGCCGTGCAGGGGGTGGTGAAGCGGCTCGGCCTGGGCACGGAGGTGGTGGTCATCCTGGGGGATGCGGCGGCGCTGCGGCCCCAGCTCGAGAGCGCCGGCTTCCAGGTGCAGGTGCTGGAGCGCATGGCACCGTAACGGAGTATCCAGCGTTCGCACAGCAGGGCGGGAGGACACGTGGCGGAGCACGGCACGAATGGAGCGGCAGAGCGGCCCGAGGGCCAGCGGACCGTAGAGTGCGCGGATGCGCTGACATGGCTGGCCAGCCGGGAGACGCTGGCGGGCTGCTCCGTGGTGACGTCACTGCCCGACGTGTCCGAGTTCCCCGAGCTCGAGCTGGCCGAGTGGAAGCAGTGGTTCCTCCGTGCGGCGGTGCAGGTGATGGGGAAGGTGCCCTCGGACGGCGTGGCCATCTTCTACCAGACGGACGTGAAGAAGGCCGGGGCGTGGGTGGACAAGGGCTACCTGATCAGCAAGGCCGCGGAGGAGGCTGGCTGCGAGACGCTCTGGCACAAGGTGGTGTGCCGGCGCTCCCCGGGGACGGTGACCTTCGGGCGGCCCGCGTACTCGCACATGCTGTGCTTCTCGCGGGGCATCCGGGTCGATCTCGGCCGGGCCACGGCGGACGTGCTCCCGGAGGCGGGCGAGGTGACGTGGACGCGTGGCATGGGCGTGCAGGCCTGCCTCGCCGCGTGCCGCTTCATCCTCGAGCACACGGCGACACGCACGGTGGTGGATCCGTTCTGCGGCCACGGCACCGTGCTGGCGGTGGCCAACGCCCTGGGCCTGGACGCGGTCGGCGTGGAGCTCAGCCGCAAGCGCACGAAGAAGGCGCGGGCGCTTCGCGTCACCCTGGAGTGAAGTCCAGGAGGGGTGACACAGACCCCCTTTTTTCTCACTGTCTGCACCTGCTCCCTGGCCAACACTGATCAGACAGAGTGATTTGACGCAATCCCTGTAACTCGGTTCTCATAGCCTCACGCGGAGGACGTCGGGCCGCGCAACAAAGCGTTGTCTCAACGCTGGACCCGGGGGGGAACCCAGCATGTATCAGGATGTTTTTTTTGTTTACACTCATCCGCGGTCCTCCTGGGCCAGGAGAACCGTGGATGCAGCGCCCCCCCATGAATGGGGTGGCGCACAGGCTCCATTCTTGTCCAGCGAGGAGGCTTCGTCCCCTCACCTCACAAGGGAGCACCCCCATGTGCAATGCCGTCATTCATAGCCTCATGCCTCTCGCTTTCTCCTCGGCCCTCGGGGAGTACCTCAAGCGTGTCCAGGATCTGGGAGCCGTGGAGGGGCAGCATGGCGCCATCGAGCTCAACCCCACGCTGCAGCCCGTCCTGGAGGCGCTGCACCATGTCCTCTCCGGGGGAGAGGTGGAGGTGCGGGTGGTGCGCGGCGGCCAGCCGGACATCTTCCAGGAGCTCCAGCAGCGCGCGGCGAGGGCCACCGAGGAGACCAACGCGATCAATCAACCCGCTGGCACCCTCCTCTTCACCGCCGTATGAGCGTGCTCTCGCGGATGCGCGGTGGCCTGCGGGCCGCCTTCCGGCACTGGATCAACACCCAGAACGTCCCCGAGGTGCTGGAGGCCAGCAGCGTGGGCGCATGGGTGTCGCTCGTCGCGCTCATCCTGGTGCTGCTGGCGGCGGCCACGTGGGCGCCCAGCGCCCAGGAGTTCTTCGGCCTGGATCCCGGCACCGTGCTGTTGTGCCTGGGGCCTGCCCTGGCTGACATCGCCTTCGCCCTGCTGCACCGCAAGCGCCGGCACATCGAGACGTGGGGGTGGGTGCTGTCGCTCACCGGCACCATCGGCGTCCAGTTCTTCGTCGCCAGCCTCATGGCGATCGCCGCCTCGCAAGGCGCCACCGTCTTCGCCGGCTTCTTCCTCTTCACCGCCTCCTTCCATGGGCGCCTCTTCCGGGTGACGCCGCGCACGCCCTTCCTCTCGGTGGGCACGGCGCTGGCGCTGGCGCTGGCGGCCCTCTTCGCCCGGCCCGAGAACCTGCCCCTCTTCGCCGTCATCGGGCCGGCGGCCCTCATGGCCGAGCTCTACCTGGGCACCTTCGCCCTCCAGCATGACCGGACCGCCGCGGAGGCCGAGCGGCTGCGCGCCGCCGTCCAGGCGCAGATGCTGGCCCAGCAGGAGCGCGACGTGGGCCGCATGTCCCAGGCCCTCACGGAGATCATCGCCCACAGCCAGGACATCCGTGACGCGGTGCTGTCCGCGGGCACCACCGCGGATCTGCTCAAGGTCCTCGTCACGGGAGGCACCGGCCTGAGCCGGGGGGAGCGGGAGCGGCTCGTCCAACAGCTCCACACCGATCTCTCGCACATCCGGGAGCAGGTGACGGATATCCATCAGAAGGGCCGCCGCTATATCGGCAGTGATCCGGAAGGCGTGGACCTGACACCTGTTCTGGACTCGGTGCGTCAGAGCGTGGGCCTGCGCTTCCCCGATGTGGACATCCATGTGCAGGTGGATCGGGGAGAGCCCCTGCGCGCGTGGGTTCGTGGCGGTGTCACGACGCTGCGGCGAGTCGTGGAGAACCTCGTTACCAATGCATGTGAGGGGGACGGCTTGCGCTCCGCCGGGACCGTGCGCATCTCGGCTCGCACCGAGCCCTTGAGTGGGAGGCTGGAGATGATCATCTCCGACGATGGTCCAGGATTCCCACCTGAGCGCCTGGCCGCACCCATCCAGGGACTGTCCAGTTCAAAACCTCAAGGCACCGGGCTGGGGCTCTACACGTGTGAATGCTTGATCCGTGCCAGCGGAGGCCTGCTGGAGCGCCAGAACGCGTCCTCTGGGGGCGCGGTGCTGCGCGTGCTGTTGCCGAAGGAGGTGCGCGCATGAGCGGCGGCGTCATCTATCAGGAAGCCCTGCGCGTGCTCCGGCGGCTGGGGCTGCCCGAGCAGGCCGAGCGGGACGTGGTGGAAGCGCTGGAGGCGGCGCAGCCAGGTCCCCTGGCGCTGCTCTATGAGGCGGGCATGGAGGCCGGGCTGCCACGCGAGGCGCTGCTGGCGCGGGGCACGGGCATCTTCCTCAGCTTCGCCAGCGGCAACCTCGCGGATGATCTCTGCGACGGCGACTGCACCTACTACGCAAACCCGGTGCGGGTCGGTCCCTACGTGCAGTTCCTCCTGCAGAACCTGGCCTGGGCCACGCTGGCGCGGGCGGAGGTGCCCGGAGAGGTGCTGGCAGCGGCGGCTCGCGCGCTGGCAGAGGCGGCGGGCCCGCAGGCGCTGGAGGTGCGGACTCAAGCGTGGACGGCACCGGTCTTCCAGCGTGTGGCCGAAGGCCTGGCGGGGCAGCAGTGGGCGGCCTACCTGCGCCTGCTCTGGGCGGGGACGCCGCTGGCTCCCCACGCGGAGGCGGGCCGTGGGCTGGGGATCGCGGCCCATGTGGCCGAGGACATCCGCTCCAGGGATCCCAGGTTCTTCAGCATGCCAGAGGCGGACCAGCGCGAGGTGGTGCGCTGGGCGAGGGCGGGCCTGGACGGCGTGCGCCGCCAGGGGTTGCGCTGCCTGGACGCGGCGCTCAAGCGCATTGATCCCATTCTTCCGGAGGTCGCGTCATGAAGGCAGAGGCACTGCGGCAAGAGGCCATGCGCGATGAGGTCGCCGCGTATTACGACGCCAAGACGGAGAGCATCCTGCGCCGATATGGGCCCGGGCCGCGGGTGCACTATCACACCGGGCTGGTGGACGACGCGCCTCCACCGGGCCTGCCAGCGGATGCCCTCAAGCTGCTGATCCACGACTCTCAGGAACTGCTCCTGCGCGAGCTGGCACTCGCGGTGGGGCTGCCGGGCGGCGGCTGTGAGGTGCTGGACGTGGGCTGTGGCCTGGGCGGCGGCTCGCTGTACTGGGCGTCCACGCGCTGCGCGCGCGTCACCGCCATCACCATCTCGCCCTCGCACGTGCCCTGGGTGAAGCGCTTCGCTTCCGTGGCCGGCGTGGCGGATCGGGTGACGCCCCTGCTGTGCGATGCGCTGGAGGTGCCCGGGAAGGAGCGCTTCGACCTCGTGGTGGCGGTGGAGAGCTCGTGCTACCTGCCGCGCCGCGAGTGGTTCCAAAAGGTGTACTCGCTGCTGAAGCCGGGCGGGCTGGTGGCCATCGTGGACTGCTTCCTCGGCCGTCCGGAGCTGGCGGGGCCCTTCGATCGCTACTGGCGTACGCGCATCGGCACCGTGGAGGAGTACTTCCGCTCGGCGGGCGAGGCAGACCTGGAGCTGGAGCTCCACCAGGACATCTCCAACCGCGCCGTGAACTTCTGGACGCTGACGCTGGATCTGCTCGCGCGGGAGCGGGAGCTGTCGCGGCGCTCGGGGAATGGCTGCACGGGGCGGACCGAGTCCCAGCGCGAGCACCTGCGGCTCCAGCAGGCCCTCCTGGATGGAGGCATCCACTACGGAATGATGGTGCTGCGGCGCCCGCACTGATGCTCCAGCGCCGACAGCTCCAGCGCTCGCCTCCTCGGCTGCCATCGGAGCATGTAGAGGCACCTGCGCCTTCGTCCGATGCATCCCGTGGACTGAGGCCCAAGCCTTCAGGGGGACTCCAACCACGGAGATGAATATGAATTTCAAGCGAATGATGGTGCTGGGTGCGATGGCTTCCGCGCTGGCGTTCACCGGCTGTCAGGACCGGAGCAAGAGTGAGCAGGACGTAGGGACCGGTGGCGCGGGCGATCAGTCGCAGCAGGAGGCGCCGGCCACGGGCGGCTCCGGGCGGACTGACACGATTCCGGGGAGCACCGACACGATCGGCGGCACGGAGCAAGACTCTCAGGGAACCGACCTGGGCGGCACGGGTGCTCAGGGCGGCTCTCTGGACAGCCCTGGCAGCACGGGTGGCTCCGGCTCCATGGATGATCAGGGCTCCGGCACGATGGACACCGACGGCACCGGCGGCTCCGGCCCGGTGAATGATCTGGACTCCGCGGAACCACTGGATCAGAGCGGCACCGGTGGCTCGAACCTGGGGGATGACCAGGCCGGCGACCGCGGCGCAGATGACCGGGACATCCGCCAGTAGACCTGAACCTCAGGGGCCATGGGGCCCGGGGCTGGCCAGCACGCTCCGGGCCCTTGTTGTGTCCGAGTGGGCCGATCACTGCTCGCGAGGATCTGGGGTAGGCAACCAGGCGGCTCGGGGCCCGTTGTCAGCACGCCTGGGCATGTGGAGCTTCCCTCGGGAAGCATGACTTCTTCTCGGAGGAGCAGCATGGCTCGTCAGCTGGGTAAGCGGCGGTCGAAGCAGGCGGAGCGCCAGGTGGGCTACGCGGTGGTGGGGCTGGGGCACTTCGCGCAGGACGCGATCCTCCCGGCCTTCGAGCACGCGAATGAGAACTCGCGGCTGGTGGCGCTGGTGAGCGGCAATCCGGAGAAGGCGCGCGAGCTGGGTGAGCGCTACGGCGTGCCCGCGTTCAGCTACGAGCGCTTCGAGGAGTGTCTGGCGCTGCCCGAGGTCGAGGCGGTGTACATCGCCGTGCCCAACACCCTGCACTCGGAGTACGCGGTGCGTGCGGCGAAGGCCGGTGTGCACGTGCTCTGCGAGAAGCCGCTGGCCACCACCGAGGCCGAGTGCCGGGAGATGATCCGCGCCTGCGCGGAGAGTGACGTCCGGCTGATGACGGCGTACCGGCTGCACTTCGAGCAGGCCAACCTCACGGCCGTCGAGGCGGTGCGCAAGGGGAAGCTCGGCGAGCCGCGCCTGTTCACCTCGACGTTCAGCTTCCAGGTGCATGCGCCCAACATCCGCCTGGAGCGCGACAAGGGCGGCGGAGTGCTCTGGGACATTGGCGTGTACTGCGTGAACGCGGCGCGCTACCTCTTCCACGCCGAGCCCGTGGAGGTGTTCGCCTTCTGTGACAAGAGCCAGGATCCGCGCTTCACGGAGGTGGAGGGGGCAGCCTCGGTGGTGATGCGCTTCCCCGAGGGGAAGCTGGCGGCCTTCAACGTGAGCTTTGGCGCCGAGGCGGTAGCCACGTACCAGCTCGTGGGCACCGAAGGCACGCTGCGGGTGGACAACGCTTATGAGTACAAGGGTGAGATCCGCTGGGAGCTGATGTCCGAGGGGAAGAAGCGCAAGGGCAAGGTACCGGAGCGGGATCAGATCGCACCCGAGCTCCTCACCTTCAGCGACTGCATCCTGGAGGGCCGCGATCCCGAGCCCGACGGCTGGGAGGGCCTGGCGGACGTGCGCATCATCTCCGGGCTGTACGAGTCCGCTCGCACGGGCCAGCCGGTGAAGCTGGAGCCCTTCGAGCGGCCGCGGCGGCCAACGAAGGAGCAGGAGGTGCATCGGCCGCCAGCGGAGACGCCCGAGTACGTCAACGTGGAGTCGCCGTCCTAGGAGCTACTCGGGGGCCGCGCACAGCGCATGCTCCGCGCTGTATGCGCCGCTCAGCGGCGTGCCGTCCTCGCGCCCGTGGTACTCGTGCCACCAGCGCGCCGCCTGCCAGATGGCCTCGGGGCAGCTGGCCGCGCTGGCGATGCCCGGTGTCAGCTCGAAGCCGGCCGCGCCCAGCACCATCTCCACCATCGCCGCGGACGGCAGGCCCACGCCGTCCAGCAGCGGGTTGGTCGCGCGGCCCGCGCCCCACACATACGGGAGCCACTGCGTCACCAGCGCCACGGCATCCATCGCGGCGCGCTGGTGCATGAAGCGCTGCAGGGCATCGCGCACCGGAGCTACCTCCAGCGGCACCTGCAGCAGAGCGATGTTGGGGAAGCGCCTGGCATCGTCGTAGCGGCTCAGGTTTGCGCGCTGGATGGCGTTCGTCGGCGGCGGGTAGCCAAAGCCATTGGCGGGATCCAGGGAGATCTCCCAGGCCGTCGCGGAGGCCAGCTCGCCTTCCACGGGCTCCACCAGAATCACATGGGACCAGGCGCTGGGGGTTAGATCGTGCCGCGCCTGGGACTGCGCCACGCGCAGCCGGAAGGAGATGGGATCACTGCCGCCGAGCAGCACCAGCAGGGGTGAGCCGCTGGCCTTCTTCCCCCTGCCCTTCAGCGCGCGCTGGAGCCAAGCGAGGTTCGTCTGGTTGCGCGCACGCGGCTGGGAGACGAGGTTCGGGTTGGGCGCAGAAGCAGAAGAGGAGCGGATCTCGAGCATGGCGGGGACTCGCTAGCGGTGGCGAAGGACGAAAGGGGTTGCGGTGGCGGGCGCGTCGCCGGGCCGCAGCGGAAAGTAGCGCGGCGTCACCTCGAGGCTGTCACCCCGGCGCCGGAAGGAGAGGATGCACACCTGGTTGCCGCGGTGGCGATAGAGGGTGTTCGCGAGGAAGGAAGAGCGGGCGCCCTGCAGCTCCACGACGTCACCTACGGGCTTGGCGTCCGAGTGCCGGGGCCAGGGATCCCGCTTGTCCGCCTTGGCCTTGGCCAGTGGATCCCTTAGCGGGGTCGTCACCAGCGAGGTGGGTGAGCTGGTGACCTCGATCATCTGCATCCCGCTGTCCAGCGCATCCCTGGGGTTCAAGCGCACGATCCGGCCCCAGTGCACGTCGCCGGTGATGAGCATCACGTCACCCGCCTCGCGCATCAGCCGATCGAGCTGTCCGCAGAGGAAGCGGAAGTCGGCATAGTTGTCCATCGTCGAGTCGCCGAACCGGCGGTTCAGCGCTCCCGCCGTTGGCGCCAGCAGCGACTGGCCTGTGATGAAGATGCCCAGCCTCCGCTCGCGGATGCAGCGCGACACCCAGTCGCCCAGCGCCTCGCGGGCCGCGGGCGTCATGGTGAACTGAAACTCCGGGTCACGCCAGGAGCGTGCATCCAGGAGGAAGATGGAGAGCGGATCCACCTCGAGCTGGACGGGCGTGCCCACGGGAGTGGGATCCACATGCTGGAAGTGCCCGTACAGCATGCGCGCGATGTCCCTCCACGCCGCGCGCCCGGCGCCGGTCCACGTGTTCTGGGACTGGACCGAGGGCATGGGGAAGTTGTTCCAGTAGTCGTGGTCATCGGGCACGCATGCATAGGGCGCGGCGTGCACCACCTTGGCGTAGGCGCCGTCATCGAACCAGTTGCGCGCATAGTCCTGCTCGAACTTCCGCGCGAGCGCGGGGCGGGCCTCAGGCAGGTTCTTCAGCGGAGGCAGATCCAGGTACACCTGATCGCCCAGCAGCAGCAGCATGTCCGGCGTGGTGCCCCGAAGGATGGAGTCCATGGACAGGCTCGCCACGCCGCCCTTGTCCTCCTCCCAGTAGAAGCACGAGGCGAGCATCAGTTGGAAGCCTTCGCCCAACCCGGTGGGTACGGCGCGTGGAATGGCCCGCAGGGAGGCGGTGACAGGGGGAGCGCCGTCTACGCTCACGCCCACCCGGAAGGCACGCGGGGCGTCGGCCGCCACCGGGAACTCATAGAGGCCAGCGAAGACGCGGGGCGAGTCGCCACCGAGGAATGGACCGGAGCGCACGCTCTGGATCGGGCGCAAGGTAGCGGGCTGCGCGGGCTGGCCATTCAGGCTCCAGCTCAGTGCGGGTGCCGTGGTCCGCTCCCTCACTCCCAGCCAGACTCGCAGGCGTCCAGCGCTGGCGGCACACGCATGCAGGACGACGTTGGAAGTTCGCACTGGCCACAGGCTATCCTCGCTCCATGGCCACGAGAAAGCGCGCAGTGGGCGGCAACAAGGTTTCGAATAGAAATGAAGTCGTGAGCGCGACACCCATGGACGGGCTCGTCAACCACATCGCTTTCGTGGTGGACCGCAGCGGCTCGATGGGCCGCATCAAGACCCAGGTGGTGCGCGTCTTCAACAACCAGCTCGACACGGTCCAGCGCAACGCGAGATCCGCCGGGCAGAAGACGTTCCTGAGCACCTTCATGTTCCACAGCACCGTGGACAAGCCGCGCCACTTCGCCGCTCCCGTGGAGCGCGTCCCCAAGCTCGCCCAGAAGGACTTCCGGCTCGGGGGCACCACCGCCCTGCTGGACGCGGTGGGCACCGCCATCACCCGGCTGCAGGAGGCCAAGGGCGCCAAGGACAAGAACACCAGCTTCCTGATCATCGTCATCACCGACGGCCGCGAGAACGCCTCGCGCCAGTACAAGCGGAGCCTGAAGGGCCTCATCCAGAAGGTGCAGAAGACGGGCCGCTGGAGCTTGGCCTTCCTGGTGCCCCCGGGCAGCCAGAACACCCTCACCCGCTTCGGCATCCCCAAGGGCAACGTCACCGTCTGGGACGCCACCGCCAAGGGCACCCAGGTCATGGACGAGAAGCTCGCCGCGGGCCTCTCCACCTTCTACAAGGCGCGCGCCAGCGGGAAGAAGTCCGTCACGTCGTTCTTCACCACCGACATGAGCAAGGTGGACGTAAAGACGCTGTCCGCCTTGAAGGATCTGTCCAAGGGCTTCGCCCGGTGGACGGTGGACAAGGAGCGCTCCATCCGCGACTTCGTCAACGGCAAGATCCAGTCCACCCCGTCACTGCGCAAGAAGCTGGGCGATGCCTACGAGCCGGGCCGCGGCTTCTACGAGCTGACCAAGCCGGAGACGGTGCAGCCCAAGAAGAACATCGCCATCCTGGACAAGAAGACGAAGGCCATCTTCGGCGGAGATCAGGCGCGCCACGTGCTGGGCATGCCGAGCGGCGCCAATGTGAAGGTGAAGCCGGGCAACCACCTCAACTACTCCATCTTCGTGGAGAGCACCTCCAACAACCGCAAGCTCGTGCGCGGCACCACCCTGCTCTACCGGCAGTGAACGGGGAGTGAGGAGTCCAGAGAGACGCTCTGCGAGGGCGCCTGCTAGAACGGGCGAACGAGGTAGGCCCCGTACATCGTGACGCTGGCGTATTCACGGTCGGCCTCTTGGATCGGGCTCTTGATACCCGGCCAGGTCTCCAGAGAAGCGACCTCTCGAACCTCCCAGGGCGCGGCGATGCGGCGGAGCGCAGCCTCGTCGCGAGGGTAGAGCTGCACCCCACTGCTCTTCAACAGGTCCATCATCTGGTGGACCTTCTCCGCTCGCTCGCCGAGGGCAGCCTGCGAGAGCGCCAGGACGCTGCCAGGCGCAGCCCAGTCGTGGAGAGCCCTCAGCGTGTGCCCCAGGCTTGCATCATCAGTGAGGTAGGCGACTCCGATACAGCCGATGGCCACCTCGCGATCTCCTCGGAAGTGCTGGTCGGCGGCGCTCAGGAGTTGCAGCGGCTCGCGCAGGTCCGCCTCGATGTAGGCGACCGCCGGGTTGTTCCCGATGATCTCCCGGGCATACTGCACCGTGACTGGGTCATAATCGCTGTAGAGCACGCGGGCGGTGGGCATGACCGAGTGGAAATGCCCTTGTGTTGGCATCCCTGAGCCCAGATCGAGGACGTTGGCTCGCCCCTGTACTCCCCAACGTCTTGCCATCACTTGGAGGAAGTCCCGGTTCAGGCGCGCCCAGCGGGGGTAGGGAGGGAACACCGTGATCATCTTCCGGGCGACCTCCCGGTCGACCTCCAGGTTGTGCTTACCGCCTAGGACGTAATCATAAACTCGCCCCACATTGGGCTTGGTAGGGTCCATGCGGCGAACCTTACCTTCAAGTGGCCAGAGTTACGCCTGTCGCCTCGCTCTCTGAAATGCGCAGGTGCCTGGCGCAAGCTCGCCTGCCTCACATGCCGCTCGTGACATGTCCATCCTTGGCAGGGGATGAACATGCCGCGCAGCTTCGCTATCACCGCATCTGCTCCCTCGGTTCAGCTCGATGGCTCGGGCCAGGGTGAGTTCACGTTCACCGTCTCGAATACCTTGGGCCGGCAGGTTCGCGCCCGGGCCGTGATCGAGCCCGAGGGACAGCTCCAGCGCGGCTGGCTGTCGATCGTGGGAGCGCCCGAGCGGGAGCTCGCTGCTGATGGGACTCAGAGCTACAGCGTGAAGATCCTCGCTCCGCCTGGAGCGCCCGAGGGGCCCTACTCCTTCCATCTGATCGTGGTGAACATCGACAACCCCGACGAGGAGTTCGCCATCGGGCCCTCGGTGGGCTTCGAGCTCAAACGCCCCGTGGCTCCACCCCAGAAGAAGTTCCCGATCTGGATCGCCTTGCTGGCGGCTGGAGTGCTCCTCATCACCGTGGGCGCCGTCACCGCTGGCATCCTCCTGGGGCGCGGCGATTCAGGCGTGGGCGGCTCGGGTCTCGCGCCCACCGTGTCTCTGAGCTTCAACGGCACGAGCTCTTACGTGGATCTGGGCCAGCCGCCCGCCCTCGACTTCACTGGCAACGTCACGGTCGAGGCCTGGATCCGGCCGCGGAACACAGGGGCGCTCCACAACATCCTCGCCCACGGCTACACCGAATCTCCTCCCGGTGAGCTCTACCTCCGCATCCTCGCCGGCAACTACCAGGTCGGTTCGTGGAACGGGATGAGCCACGGTGCCTCCGCTCCCATCCCTCCGGAGGACGCGGGCCAGTGGGTCCACCTGGCTGGGGTGTTTGACGGGAACCATTGGCGCCTCTACCGCAATGGACAAGAGGTGGCCTCCACCCCGGATACGGTGGGCGTCGTCCCCGCCAACGCCCCCTGGGCCATCGGCGCCCG